>ODAK010006236.1_pt1 | contig 12057 bp, 11 predicted proteins | sample 1539591 | NCBI WGS metagenome assembly ODAK01 (sample SAMEA3539303, study PRJEB22396) | soil metagenome | biome: tundra; feature: field; material: soil | place: USA | collected 2010-05 | depth 0.15 m | reverse complement strand
ATACCGACGCCGTCTGCTCGACGGCCTGGGGCGCCGAGCCGTTGCTCAGGCGGCTGGACTGGCGTTACGGGCAGCATCTGACCTGGCGCAAGGTGATGGGCGGCCTGGTGGGCGATGCGGCCAAGTCGTCAGGTCGGGCCGACTGGGACCGGGTCGGGGCGGCGGTTCCGATGCAGGCCTATTGGAAGCGGGTCTGGGCGCTGACCGGCATGCCCTATCCGCACCCGATGCGGCTGATGCTGCAATCCACCGATCCCCTGGGCGCGGCGGTGAAGGCCGCCGAACTTCAAGGCCAGGACGTGGCCGATCGGGTGCTGCGACGGTTTCGCGAGCAGATCTTCGTCTTTGGCTTGGGGCCGCAGACCCCCGACGAATTCGCCGCCGCCACGGTGGGCGTCGCCGGGTTGGACCAGGCCCGCTGGCGCGCCGACCAGCAGCGGCCCGAGGTCGCTGCCGCCTATAAGGCCGACTGGAGCGAGACGCGCGAGCCCAATGACTATGTGCGCCATCTCAAGCACGACGGCCCGATGAACGGCGAGCTGAAGCATTCGGAAGGCCACGACCGCTACGCCCTGCCGACGGTGATCTTCAAGGGCCCGGGCGGCGAGCACACCGTGGCCGGCTGGGTCCCGTATGAAGACTATGTGGCCGGGCTGGAAGCCGCCCTGCCCGGCGCCACGGCCGATCCGCGGCCCGATCCGACGCCGGACCAGGCCTTCGCCCGCTGGGGCATGCTGACCGCCAGGGAACTGGCCTTCCTCTGTGGCGAGGACGCCAGGCCGCCAGCCGATGTCGTGACCTACGACTGGGGCGACGGGGTGGTCTATTTCTCGGCGGCCGAGGCCAAGGTGCGCGACCTCGCGACCGTGCCGGCCTGATCAGGTCCTGCGCTTCCAACCCACGAAACCCTCGCCGTCATAGGCGACGCAGGTCAGCAGGCTGACGCTCTCGGCCGCCTCGGCCAGGCTGTCCAGGCTGGCGGTCTGGGTCCCGTCGATCTCCGGCGCGTGGGCGCAGACCGCGGCGACGCCGTGCCAGATCACGTGGGTGGCCGACAGCACCTCGGCGAAGGCCAGCACGTCGTCCTCGGCGGTGAGCAGGCGATAGACCTCGGTATCCACCCCGAATGCGTTGGCCTCGTCGTCGGAGCCGGGCTCGCCCCAGGTGAGATCGAAATCATCGACGATGCAGACCGCGCCGGGCGCGGCCTCGACGCCCCGGCGCAGCAGATGCGCCTGTTCCAAGAGCGGCGAGGCGCTCAGGCCACCGGCCTCGAACTGATAGAGCTGGTCGCGCGGCGTGCCCCGGGGCGCCAGCGTGAAAATCTCGCCGGCGTCGCCGGTCACCTGCTCGAGCAGGAGCGAGCAGAAGGCGTTGACGCCGGAGAGGTGCGCCTGGAGGTAGATGGCCGCGCGGTCGTCCAGGACGAGCCGGTCGAGGACCGGCCGGCCGCCTTGCGGCGGGCTCAGGCCGCTTTCATCCGCAGCTGGCCCATGAAGTCCCGCTTGCCCAGGGGCACGCCCTTGTTGCGCAGGATGTCGTAGGCGGTTGTCGCGTGGAAATAGAAGTTCGGCAGCGAGAAGGACATGACGAAGGTTTCGGCCACGAACGGCATCTTGCGCTCGCCGAACTGGAAGGCGACGTCCTTGCCCGCCAGGCCATCGACCTCTTCGCGGGTCAGCGCCTGCAAGGCCTCGCGGGTCTCGGCGATGAACTTCTGCATCTCGGCATAGCCGCCTTCGGGCAGCGAACCCGGCGGGGTAAAGACGCCCTTTTTGATCCCCTCGATCGCGCCCAGCGAGTGGTGCTGGATGGATTTGATCTGGAAGCGGAAGGGCAACATGTCCGGATATAGCCGCGTCTCGAGAATCTCGTTCGGATCGGTGTTGTTTTCCTCGAAATGGGCCAGGCCACGTTCAAGATAGCCCGCGACCCCGCCAAGGGTCTGCAGGTAGCTGGCCACGCTGAGGTCGTAGAGTGAAGTCGCCATCGGCTGGTTTCCCGGTTTCTTGGTGTCAGTTCCGCGCCGGGATCATCACCGGCAGGGTCTCGTAGCCCTTGATGAAGCTTGAGGCGACCCGTGTCGGCTCGGCCATGACCCGAATGTCCGGGAAGCGCTTCATGATCTCTTCCCAGATCACCCGCAGCTGCAGCTCGGCCAGGCGGTTGCCGACGCAGCGGTGGATGCCGAAGCCGAAGGAGACGTGCTGGCGCGGACGCTCGCGGTCGATGATGTAGGCGTTAGGGTTGGCGATCACCTCTTCGTCGCGGTTGCCCGAGACGTACCACATGACCACCTTGTCGCCTTCCTTGATGGATTTGCCGCCGAACTCGACGTCGCGCATGGCGGTGCGGCGCATGTGGGCGAGCGGCGTCTGCCAGCGGATGGTCTCCGACACCATCGAGGGCAGGATGGCGGGGTTTTCCATCAACTTCTTGTACTGATCGGGGTTCTGGTTCAGCGCCAGCACGCTGCCGGTCATGGTGTTGCGGGTGGTGTCGTTGCCGCCGACGATCAAGAGGATGAGGTTCCCGAGAAACTCCATCTGATCCATGTGCCGCGTCGCCTCGCTGTGCGCCATCATCGAGATCAGGTCGCCCTTCGGCTCGGCGTTGATCCGCTGGTTCCACAGGTTGGTGAAATAGCCGACGCATTCGAACAGTTCGGCGCGGCGCTCCTCCTCGTTGCCGAAACCGGGGGCGCCTTCCGGGGCGGTGATCACGTCGCTCCAGCGGGTCAGCTTGCGGCGGTCCTCGAACGGAAAGTCGAACAGGGTCGCCAGCGTCATGGTGGTCAGCTCGATGGACACCTTGTCGACCCAGTCGAAGGTCTCGCCGATGGGCAGGCTGTCCAGGATGTCGCCGGCGCGTTGGCGGATCAGCGGCTCCATATTCTGCAGATTGGCCGGCGACAGCGCCGGGCTCACGGTCTTGCGTTGAGCGTCGTGCTTCGGCGGGTCCATGGCGATGAACATCGGGGTCTGAAAGTCATCGGCGGGATCGGCGATGGTGATGGCCCGCTCGGAGGAGAAGTCCTGGTGGTTGGAATCGATCGCCAGGATGTCGTTGTACTTGGTGATCGACCAATAGGGCCCGTGCTCGGGGTGCACCGAGTGGTGGACCGGGTCTTCCCGCCGCAGCCGCTCGAAATAGGGCCAGTGGGTATCAGTGCGGAAAAGCTCGTCGTCCGCGACCTCGATCTCTTCGATCGGGATGTGATAGGCCCGCTCGCGCGCCGCGCGCCGGATGTCCTGGCCTGCGTCATCCATGGTCTTCGTCTCCTCGCCCGGTCGGCCCGCCCTTATGAAGTTGACGGCCTCGTCATCTTTGACCCGGAATGGATCGCTAGCCAAGCCCAACCTGCCTGCCCGCTCGTCATGGCCCGGTTTATCCGGGCCACCCATGATCACCGTGAAACGTGAGTGTTCATGGGTCCCCCGCATTCCGCCGCCTATGCGGCTCCAGCGGGGGATGATGTGTTTTGGGTAAGCGCCTGATCCGGGTGCGTCACGTAAAAATCGAGCTGCTCCAGCAGGCGACGCCAGGCCTGGTCGATCGGCGGCGTCCAGTCTTTTCCCAGCACCTCGCGCAATTCCGCCGCCACGGTTCCAAAGAACAGGCGGAAGATGTCCGGCGGCACGTCGTAGCCGGCGTGGGTGATCACCTCGCACTGGATCAGCGTCGCGGCGTAGTGACGCTCGCCGGCGAAGTCGAGGATGGCCTCGATCACCCTGGCCAGCATCTCGCCCTTCACCAGGTTGTTGGTGTCGCGGATGAACAGCGCCTCCATCTGCGGATGCTCGGCGAACAGCCGGCGATAGACCGCCGGCGTCAGGTCCTCGCAGCGCTCGGCGGCGATCTCCAGGCTGGCTTCGATCAGGTTCGGGGCGGTGGCGACATCGGACATGGTCCCAGACCCTACCGACCAAGCGCGCGCGGGCAAGGAAAAGCTGAGCCTCTCGACGCATTGCGGGCCGGCTCATAGTGCGCGTAACTGATCGGCAAGCGGCTTCAGTCCGCGACATCGGAGGGATCGGCGATGCGCTTCGGGATATTCTACGAGCACCAGCTGCCCAAGCCCTGGAACGAGGGCGACGAGGCCCGGCTGTTCCACCAGGCGCTGGAGCAGGTCGTGCTGGCCGACAGGCTGGGCTACGACTACGCCTGGGAGGTCGAGCATCACTTTCTCGAGGAATACTCCCATTCCTCCGCGCCCGAGGTCTTCCTTTCGGCCTGCGCGGCCCTGACCAAGACCATCCGCGTCGGCCACGGCATCCGCCAGGTCATTCCCAACTACAACCATCCGGCGCGCACCGCCGAGGGTCTGGCGACGCTGGACATCATCAGCAAGGGCCGGCTGGAGTTCGGCATCGGCGAGGGCGCGACGCGGCTGGAGCTGGGCGGCTTCCACATTCCCGCCAAGGAAAAGCGCGCCCTGGCCATCGAGGCCGGCGAGCAGATCGCCAACATGATGGTGATGGACCCCTACCCCGGCTACGAGGGTCCGGGCTTCTCCTTCCCCTGCCGCAACGTGGTGCCGAAACCGGTGCAGAAGCCGCATCCGCCCATGTGGATGGCCTGCACCAACCGCGACACCATCAAGGTCGCCGCCTCGCTGGGCGTCGGCGCGCTGGCCTTCTCCTTCGTCAATCCGGAGGAGGCGAAAAACTGGGCCGAGATCTACTACGGCATCATCAAGTCGGACGACTGCGTGCCCATCGGCCACGCGGTGAACGCCAACCTGGCCATGGTGTCCAACTTCTCGGTGCACCACGATCGGGCCGAGGCGATCCGGCGTGGCCAGGAGGGGTTCGAGTTCTTCGGCTATGCGGTCAACGCCCTGGTGGCCCACGACGTGACGCCCGGCCGCTCGTCGCTGTTCGCCGACTTCCAGAAGGCCCGCGGCAACCGCGACGAGGAGATCATCGCTGCCTCGAAGATGGCCGAGCGCAACGCCAACGGCATCGGCACCCCCGACGACATCCGCGCCCACATCCATGCCTTCGAGGACGCCGGGGTCGACCAGGTCATCTTCCTGCAACAGGCCGGCCGCAACAAACACGAACACATCTGCGCCTCGCTGGAACTGTTCGCCGCCGAGGTGATGGGCGAGTTCAAGGCCGAGGTCGCCGAGCGCGAGGCGAAAAAGGCGAAGACGCTCGCGCCCTATATCGCCGCCGCCATGGGCCGGAAGAAGTGGATGAAGCCCCTCGCCGACGACGAGATCCCGGTGGTCAAAGCCTCGGTGCAGCGGGCGCAGGTGAACAACGAAAGCCGCTAGCGGTCGCGGCGCCAACTAAACCCGTCATCCCCCGCTGGAGCCGCGTAGCGGCGGAATGCGGGGGACCCATGAGCGCTGGCGTTCGACGGTCATCAGGGGCGGATCGACCGGACCCGTGAACACTCACGACGGTCGGCGACCATGGGTGGCCCGAACAAGTCGGGCCATGACGGGGAGAGACATGGGAGAATTGAGCCCTCCCCTTACGCTCGCTAACGCCAGCGCCTATCTGAGCGGTGTAAACATCTCGGGAGGGGCTATCCCATGAGCGACGGCGGAACGGTGCTGGTGACCGGCGGGTCCGGCTATATCGGCGGCTGGTGCGCGATCGGCCTGCTGCAGCAGGGCTACAACGTGCGCGCGACCATCCGCGACCTGTCCCGCGAACCCGCGGTGCGCGCCAACCTCGCCAAGGTTGTCGATCCCGGCAATCGCCTGAGCTTCTACGCCACCAACCTGACCGAGGACGCCGGCTGGGATGCCGCCGTCGACGGTTGCGACTACGTGCTCCACGTCGCCTCGCCGCTGGGCGTGGCCGAGCCCAAGGACCCCAACGAACTGATCATCCCGGCCCGCGACGGCGCAAAACGCGTGGTGGGCGCGGCGATCAAGGCCGGCGTCAAGCGCGTGGTCATGACCTCGTCGGTGGCCGCGACCAGCAAGGGCGGCCCCGGCGACAATGTCAGCGACGAGACGGACTGGACCGACCTGAAGGACCCGAGCCTCAGCGCCTATGGGCAGTCCAAGACCATAGCCGAACGCGCCGCCTGGGACCTGATCGCGGCCTCGGGCGGGACGACCACGCTGGCCGTCGTCAACCCGGCTCTGGTGCTGGGGCCGGTGCTCAGCGGCGACTATTCCGAGTCCGTCCAGGTGGTCGAGCGGCTGATGAGCGGCCGGGTGCCCGGCCTGCCGCGCATCGGCTTCAATATCGTCGACGCCCGCGACGTGGCCGACCTGCACATCCGCGCCATGACCGCCCCGGAAGCGGCCGGCCAGCGCTTCATCGCCGCCGGCCAGTTCGCCTGGATGGCCGAGATCGCCGCGATCCTGAAGGCCCAGATGGGCGCCGACGGGGCCAAGGTGCCGACCCGCAAGGTGCCCGACTTCGTGCTGCGCTTCGTCGCCCTGTTCGACAAGGACCTGGGCTCGGTGACCGGCGGCCTCGGCCGCAAGCACGATTTCACCTCGGCCAAGGCGCAAAGCCTGCTGGGCTGGAAGCCGCGGCCGATGCAGGACACCGTGCTCGACTGCGCACGGAGCCTGGTCGCCAACGGCCTGGTCTGAGGCCGCCGGACGTCCTTTGACGTCGAGGCCGGATGACGAATATCCTCTCGCCGGCTTGCGGGGAGGCGGGCCGGTCATGACGCGAACGCCCCTGACCACGTCCTTTTGGCCGGCCGAGTGCGATCAGCCGGTGCTGGAAACCACAGTCGGCGGGGTTCTGCGCGATCAGGCGGCGCTGACGCCAGACGCGGTGGCGCTGATCGAGTGCGACATGGCCGGGGTGCTTGGCCGCCGCTGGACCTATGCCGAGCTTCTGGATGACTCGCTCCGGCTCGCCGAGGCGCTCGCGTCGCGCTATGCGGCGGGCGAGCGGATCTGCGTCTGGGCGCCGAACATCCCGGAATGGGTGGTGGTCGAGTACGCCGCGGCCTTCGCCGGCCTGACCCTGGTCACCGCCAACCCCGCCTACCAGCCACGCGAGCTCAAATTCGTTGTGGAACAGTCGCGCTCGGTCGGCCTGTTCATGATCGGCGAGTACCGCGGCAACCCGATGGCCGAGATCGCCGCCGAGGTGGCCGCCGGCGTCCCGGCCCTGCGCGAAGTCATCGACATGACCGACACCGCCGAGCTCTACGCTCGGGGCCTGGCGCCGAGGCCCCTGCCCGAGGTCCGGCCCGGGGATCCGGCCCAGGTGCAATACACCTCGGGCACCACCGGCTTTCCCAAGGGCGCGCTGCTGCATCATCGCGGGATCACCAACAATGCGCGGTTGACGTTCGTGCGCGCTGGCGTCCCGCAAGGCGTGACGACGATCAATTTCGCGCCGATGTTCCACACCTCCGGCTGCGCCTGCTTGACCCTGGGCTCGGCCCAGATCGGCGGGCGGATGATCATCGCCAAGCTGTTCGATCCGCCGCGCATGCTGGACCTGATCGAATCCGAGCATGTCGAGTTTCTGCTCGGCGTTCCGACGATGCTGATCGGGCTGCTGGAGGCGCAGGCGCGCCAGCCGCGCGACGTCTCCTCGGTGAAGATGGCCCTGTCCGGGGGCGCCATGGTGCCACCCGAGCTGGTGCGGCGGGTGAAGTCGGTGTTCGGCTGCGACTTCACCACCGTCTATGGCCAGACCGAGAGTTCGCCGGTGGTCACCCAGACCAAGGGCAACGACAGCCTGGAGGACCTCTGCGAAACGGTCGGCCAGCCCCTGGCCCAGACCGATATCTCCATCCGCGACCCGGCGACCAACGCGGTCGCGCCGCTCGGCGCGGTCGGGGAGATCTGCGCCCGCGGCTACTGCATCATGCTGGGTTATAACGACAATCCGGACGCGAGCGCGGCCGCCATCGACGCCGAGGGCTGGCTGCACACCGGCGACCTGGGGACCATCGACGCGCGCGGCTATGTCCGGGTCACCGGCCGGGTGAAGGAGATGATCATCCGCGGCGGCGAGAACCTCTTTCCCGCCGAGATCGAGAATATCCTGCTCGAGCATCCCGACGTCGCCGAAGTCGCCGTCGTCGGCATTCCCGACCAGCGCTGGGGCGAGATCGTCGCCGGCTTCGTGCGGCTGACCCCCGGCGCGCGGCTGGACCGCAACGCCCTGATCGCCCACTGCCGCGCCCATATCGCGCCGCAAAAGACCCCGGCCCGCTGGATCGAGGTCAAGGAATGGCCGCTGACCGGCTCGGGCAAGATCCAGAAGTTCGTCCTGCGCGACCAGTTGGTCAGCGGCGAGCTGACGGACGCCTAGGTCCGTCCCACCACCACCGTCATCGGGTCGCTGTCGCGGCCGTCGAGCAGCCGATGGATTTCGATGGCCGCGAAGCCCGCGGCGCGCAGATAGAGGTCGACCAGCCGGGTGTGGCTTTGCGGACCTGAATTGCGCCAGACAGCCACCGCCTTGGTCGGGAAGCAGCGGTTGGAGAAGCTGATCACCAGCGGCGCGCCGGGGCGCAAGACCCGGGCGATATCGGCCAGCACCGCCACCGGCTGCTGCAGATACTGCACGCCGACGCAGATCATCGCCGCATCCAGGCTGGCCTCGGCCAGCGGCAGGACGGGATCCTGGTTGAGATCCTGGATGAACCAGCGGTCGAGGCGCGGATTGGCCGCCAGCTCCTCGGCGTTCATGCCGTGACCGATCACCTCGCCATAGGCGACCTCGTCGGGCAGGTGGCTGACCCAGCTGCTCATCAGGTCCAGCACCACACCGCCGGGCGGCAGCGCCTGGCGATAGAAGCCGGTCAGGGCCGCGATGGCGGCGTCGTCGATGTGGGTGACCAGCCGCGCCTCGACATAAAAGTCAGCATCGTCGCCCGGATCCTCCTTGGCGAAGGCGCCGGGCGGGAAGTTCGGCAGGGCGTTATCGGCGGGCATGGCGCGCCTTTAAGGCTCGCCGATCAGCTTGCAGTGAAGCTGGATCGGCTGGGCCTCGGCGGCCTGCAGGCTCTGGTCCATGAAGGTGTCGCAATCCAGCAGGTTATTCTCGGTCGTGTGGTTGCCGGAGGAGACGTCGATGGCCACCTCCACCTGTCCGCCCTCGACCAGGGCGAGCTTGCTCTGGTCGAGCTGAGGAGCGGTGAAGCTCGCCACCCCAGCGCCCGTCAGCACCACACTCTGTCCCGGGGCCAGGTCGAGCCGGCCCTGGTCGGCCATGCGTTCGCGTTCCGAAATGGGGTTGCCATAGAACTCGGCCGGGACAGTGATCGTCTGGCCATTGCCGGCCAGTTTGGCCGCCGCGGCGGGGCTCAGGCTGATCACCACCTGGAAGGCCGCCGCCGGCGCCGAGGCGACTTGATCCGGGGCGGCTGGGATCGGCGCAGCCTGAACCTGGGCGCTCGACGCCGGCGCCGTGCTGGAACTCGCGCCGCCGCCCGCCGGATGACAGCCGGCCAGCCCGACGGCGATGGCGATGACGCCGGCAACGGCCGACAGGACGGTTCGCGACATGATGAGGCCCCCCAATCGATCGACCTTAAGCCGATAGGGGCTGTCCCACCAACACCGGTGCTCGCGCTAGCTAGGCGGCGATAGCCTCGACCTGGTTGCGAACGGCGTTGAACACCTGCGCCGGGACGCGCAGGGCGGCGTCGGTTTCGTAGAGCGCGCGGATCTCGCCAAAACAAGCGTCCGCATCGAGCGTCAGCGCCGCCAGGCGGTCGACCAAAGCCAGCGTCTCGGGCGACAGCGCCCTGTCGCCCTCGGGGACGGGGCCCCAGCAGTCCCAGGGCAGCATCTCCATGTTGTTCAGCGCCGCGAAGTCGCGCAGCACATTGCCAGCGACAAACCACAGGCCATGCATGTCGAGTATCCCGAACTTCATCGGGTCGAGGGCGCCGGCGCGGCATTGCAGCCAGGCATTGCCGGCGATGAGGAAGCGGTCGCGCGGCGTGTCCAGCGGATCGAAATCAGGCTTCAGCGCGGCCTTCTGCAGCGCGTCGATCTGGGAATCGACCAGGCGCCAGCAGCCTTGGGGTCCGTCCCAGTATTCCGCCACCCAGTGATCGACGAACTCGCCGGGCGTGAAATAGGTCGCAAAGCCGCAACGGCTCCGCGCCGGGACACCCTGGGCGCGCAACATGGCCGAGGTCACCACCGCATAATGGCGACAGACGCCGACCGCGCGGTCGCCTGCTTCGCGCCGCTCGCTCAGCGGCTGGCCGCTGATGGCGAAGACGGCGTCGAGCGTCGCGCTGGCCGGCCGCAAATGCTGCTGGTCGGCCCGTTCCGGCGCAAGGGCGACCCCATAGGCGTTGGCCCAGTGAAAGTGCAGCAGCACGCCCTGGACGATCTCGCAAAGGCCGGCCAGATCGCTAGTAAGATTTTCCAACACTGTGGCATGGACGCCGGCGGAGGTCATCGCGACGGGGCGGGTATAGAAGTCGAGGATATCGGACGAGGGGGCGGTCATTTCGGTCTCCCGCGCGGCGAGCCCGCTTGCGGTATCTGCCAGTCTTGCGCCCGCCGTGTCTTGACCGGGCTTGCTCGCCTTATTCGCCGATCAGCTTGCAGTGAATCGCGATCCCCTTGGCCGCAAGGGCGATCTTGTCCTGGAAGAGGTCGCAGTCGAGCAGGTTGTCCGGGCTGGAATGGCGGCCGGAGAAGACGTTGATCAGCACCTGAAGGCCGTTGGCGTCGACATCGGCCAGCAGGTTCTTGTCGTATTTCGGGCCGTGGAACTGGGCTACGCCGGCACCGGGGATCTCGTCCTTCTGGCTGGGCGCGAGCACGATCTGGCCCATGTCGTCCTGCAGCCGCCGGCCCTTGGCATTGGCGTCACCGTAGAAGTCGGCGGAGATCATGATGGTCTCCTTGGGGTTGGCCAGCCCCGCCGCGGCCCTGGGGCTGAGGCTGATCGTCACCGCGAAACCCGGCCCCACCGCCCAGGCCGGCGCCGCCGCCGATGCCCACGTAATGGGCGCCAGACCGGCCAAACCGGCCATGATCGTGACGCCCAGCGCCCGCCATCCCTCACTCGACATGCTGACTTCCCCGTTGGTCGACGCGACTGTAGAAGCGGAATATCGCGTTGGCGAAACAATCCGTCGGCCATGCGACGTTGAAACGTGGCCAAAATACAACGCTTTTGATGGAACCTAGGCCGTAGCTGCGGGTTTGGGTTCAGATTTTCGCTGCTCACAATGAGCTTTAGGGGCGTGTGATGAAAAAGCTACTCTTTGGAACCGTTGCGGTTGCGGCGATGGTCGCGGGCGCCGCGATGGCCCAGCCCATGGCGTCGACCTACGACTGGACCGGCGTCTATATCGGCGTGAACGGCGGCTATGGCGTGCCGACCAGCCAGTCGGTCAATGTCGTCGAGACCAGCGGCGGCACGCTGTTCACCTCGGGAAGCTGGCACGGAACCGGCAACTTCGGCCAGCTGAAGCCCCAGGGCGGCTTCGGCGGCGGCCAGATCGGCTACAACTGGCAGAAGGACAACTGGGTCGTTGGCGGCGAGGCCGACTATCAGGGCGGCGACATCACCGATTCCAACCTGCTGGCGGTGACCCCCTATACCAGCCCCGGCTCGTCGATCACCATTGCGGCCAACAGCACCCTGCATCAGTTCGGCACCGTGCGCGCCCGCGCCGGCTTCGCCTTCGACAAGGCGCTGATCTACGCGACCGGCGGCGTGGCCTTTGGCGACGCGCGCTATCGGACCAGCATGACCGACAGTTTCGGCTTCACCTCCCATGCTCAGAAGACCGCCGGCGTCGGTTATGTGGTCGGCGGCGGCGTCGAATACGCCGTTGCGCCGAATTGGACGGTCAGGGCCGAGTACGACTACATGGATTTCGGCAGCGTGACGGCCAGCGCGCCGGAAATCGGTTCGTCCAGCGGCTTCGCCATCTCCAGCCGCCAGCACATGAGCTACCAGCTGGTCCGGCTGGGGCTGAACTACAAGTTCGGCGCGCCACCGCCTCCGCCGCCACCGCCTCCCCCGCCGCCTCCGCCTCCGCCGCCTCCTCCGCCGCCACCGCCTCCGCCGCCTCCCCCGCCGCCTCCGGCGCCCGTGGCCAAGGACTTCGTGGTCTACTTCCCGTTCGATC
>ODAK010006235.1_pt1 | contig 12057 bp, 14 predicted proteins | sample 1539591 | NCBI WGS metagenome assembly ODAK01 (sample SAMEA3539303, study PRJEB22396) | soil metagenome | biome: tundra; feature: field; material: soil | place: USA | collected 2010-05 | depth 0.15 m | reverse complement strand
GAACAGTGGACCGGGGGGCGTTCAGCGCTATAACGTCAGTTGGGGCTTCGTAGAGGTGCTGCCGGACCGGGTCACCATTCTGGCCTCTGACGCGCTTAAGCCCGAGGAGATCGACGTGCCTCGCGCCAAGGAACAACTGGATCGCGGGCACAAGATGTGGAATGAAGCCGGCGATAGCGAAGAGGCGTACGACGAGGCTCTCCACGTCATCGCCGAGGCCGAAGCCAAGATCGCCACGGCGGCGGAGAAGCACTAACAGCCTCCCAGATTTATGTTGAACCACAACCGCCCCGCCACCTCAGCGGGGCCTTTTCGCATCTGGAATTGTGGCCACTCAATGCAGATTTGATTCAACGCGCTCATTTTGCAAGAAAGAAAGATTGGACTTTCCAGGTTAGATGTAATCGCGGAAGAGTTCTTCCGATGGATTCGCAATCACGCCCCGGCCGACCAGCATTCCGTCCTCTGCAGCCACTTTGGACCCAGCCGCAACAGCAGCCTGAACGCTCGATACGTCGCCCGCCATCATCACGAAACCCTTGCCGCCAAGAGCCATGGCCAGGTGGATCCGGAGCAGCGTTACGTTTGCGGATTTGACGGCAGCATCGGCGACTTCGATGATGCTGGCCGCTGAAAAGGTCTCGATCACGCCGATCGAACGCAACTGTTTTGGGTCGACGTCGACGGCGTTGGAGATGGCGCCCAGAACGTCGGGATGCACGCGGGCGATCTGGCGTCTTTCGATCAGTGACGGTCCCGCGGCCGCCGCGCCGGCCAGCAGCGCCGCCTCTACCGACGTCACATCCCCGGCGACCGCGATGAGGAACTTCCCCGAGCAGATGCTGCGGGCGAGAAGCAGCCGAATGGAACCGGCCTTCAGCATTACATCTTCAACTCCGTAGCCGACGGCAACGCTGGAGAGTTCGATAAGTCCGATTGATCCTACAGATCCGATTTCAGCCACCGCTTTGGCTCCTTTTCCCGTTTCCTACGCTTCGATCACTACGGCATCTGTAGTGACCTTGACCACCCCGTCGATGCTTGCATGTACCCTGGCGCCGAGTTGTCCTTGCGGAGGGACGCCGAGCAAATCGCCCACCCGCACCCTGTCGCCGGAATTCACCACGGGAACCCCCGGAACGCCGGCATGCTGCTTGAGAAGCACCTTGACCGCCCGGGGTGAGAATGCATGCTCGACCAGTGGGCCCACATTGTTGAATTCAGTCAGTCCTAGCCTGGCAATGAGCCTGCGCATCGGCACGCGGCGAAACTCCGCCATGGGATGGGGCGTTATCGACTCGGGCGCGCCCTTGAAGACAAGTCCGCGCTCCCTGGCCAGTGGCTTGGCCTGCACGCAGACGCTCTTTGGATCGAGATCCTCCGGGCATGCATACATGGTGCACAGATTGCACTCGCAGCAATAGAGCGTGGCCACCATGGCGTTCAGGCCGGTTTCAAAACCGAGCGACTGCATGGCGCGATGCGGTTCGATGGGATGGCCGAGCAGGAAGCGAGGGCAGAATTCCGTGCAGAAACGGCATTGGTCGCAGGCCGAGCGGCCGATCTTGCGGATTTGCATCGTCGGCGCGTTGTGGCGGCGGATGAGGCTGTGCGAAGCCGGCAGCACGACGATGCCGCCTGTGGTCTTGGTAACCGGGACGTCGAGATCGGCCGCTGGACGCGCCATCATCACGCCGCCCAGCAGCACACCGAAATCGTCCACTGTAGCGCCGCCCGCGGCCTCGATCACTTCGCCGATGGTGATACCCACGGGAACCCGCAGCGTGACGGGCGTTGCAACCGCGCCGGCTACGGTGAGGTATTTGTGCGTCACGGGCCGGTCGAGAGCAATATTGATGAGGGTTTCCACGTTGGCCACCACTGCGTCCACATCCTTCGGCAGGCCGCCGGGCGGAATCACTTTGCCGGTAATCATGTGGACGAGGATGAATTCATCCCCCGCGGGGTAGACATCCGGCAGGGGAACGACGCGGACTCCCGGCGGGGCCTTCTGCTCCAGGACTTCGATAATCTCGGTGTACTTCTCCTTGATTCCGACAGCGCCTTCGCGCGCGCCCACCATCTCCATGACCATCTGCATTCCGCGCAGAAAAGGGTCGGCCTGGTGGTGGAGCAGCTCTTTGTCCTTATGAAGGAGGGGCTCACATTCGGCCGCGTTGGCGATGACCAGAGACACTTTTGTTTTGAACTTGACCGCCGCCGGGAACCCGCCGCCACCGGCCCCGACGATCCCGAGTTCCTCAAGCCGGCCGGGAGACGTCTGGTGCCGGTTCCCCACCGCCCGAATTCCCGCATTTGCCATCATTTCGGGTTCATCCTCAGAATCTGTCAGAATTTCCGATTGACTCTGACAACAACTGTATCGTATCATTCAATTTCAATCAAGAACAGTCAACAATGAAGTGTTTGATTCCAAATATCGGCAGTACATCCTTCAAGTACCGGGTGCTGGACATGCCCCGGGAAGCGCTGTTGGCGGAGGGCCGAGTGGAGCGGATCGGGCAGGCGGGCGGGGAATGCGCCGACTATCCGGCCGCCATTCGCAAATGCATCGCCGCGGTCGCCGGAGAAGGAAAGGCTCTCAACCACCTCTCCGAAGTGGGGGCGGTCGGGTTCAAGGTGGTGCATGGCGGACCGCACAGCGCGCCGCAACTTGTTGACGATTCCCTGCTCGCGGCGATGGAAGAGTTTTCATTCATGGCCCCGGCGCACAACCCTCCTTATATTGCTGCCATCCAGGCGTTTCGCAAGGAGCTGCCGGGCGTTCCCCTGGTGGCGGTGATCGAAACAGGCCCATACCGTTTCATGAGCGAAGCGGCCACCACCTATGCGGCGCCCTACGAGTGGCGCACGGAATATGGTATTCGCCGTTATGGATTCCACGGAGCCAGCCATCGCTCAGCCAGTGAACGAACCCTGGCCCTGCTGGGTACGAGCAATCTGCGCCACATCTCCTGTCACCTCGGGGGCAGTTCCAGCGTCGCAGCTTTCCGTGGTGGGGTTGCAGTGGACGTAAGCATGGGGGCGTCTCCTCAATCGGGATTGCCGCAGAACAACCGGGTTGGCGACATCGATGTGTTCGCCGTCCTGCACATGATGAAAAAGCTGAAGCTGGACCCGGACGAGATGGCAGCCCTGCTTGGGAGCCGGTCCGGACTGGCAGGAATCAGCGGCAAGAGCGGCGACCTTCGCGATTTGACCGAAGCAGCCGAGGCGGGCGACAACCGCTCCCAGCTTGCCCTCGACGTCTATGTGCGCTCCATCCGGCACTATGTTGGCGCGTTCATGTTCTCGCTAGGCGGCGTGGATGCGATCACCTTCTCCGGCGGCATTGGGGAGAACAGCGCACAGATTCGCGGCGCGGTTTTGAACGATCTTTCCGCTTTCGGCGTGGAACTGGATGAGGACAGGAACCTGACCCTGAAAGGTGAAGGTCCCATCTCGACAGATAGTTCTCGCGTGAAGGTTCTCGTGGTTCCGGCAAACGAAGAAATTATTGTGGCTCGCGAAACAGCGGCGGTTGTCGCCCGGGCCATGGCGGGGCAAACACCGTAAAGCAACAGCGTGTGGAATCGAATATGGGAAGCTCAACAATCTCGAGATCGATGGTGGCGCAGATTGTCCGCGAAGTGGCGCTGGAATACCTGGGGCGAGAGAAGAACACTCAGGGTCCGATGCTCACGGTTCAAACATCATCGCGGCACATGCACGTATGCCGCGAAGATATGGACGTTCTCTTCGGTCCCGGTTCGGAATTGACCTTCGATCGCCCGCTCTTTCAAGAAGGCAACTTCGCGGCCAAAGAAACGGTTACTATCGTCGGGCCGCGCAGCCGGCTGATCTCGAATCTCAGAATTCTCGGCCCCATGCGCAAGCAGTCGCAGGTCGAACTGGCGTTCACTGACGCTATCATGCTCGGTTTCAACGATCTTCCCGTCCGACTCTCCGGCGACATCGCGGGCACGCCCGGCGCCGTCATCATTGGCCCCAAGGGCGTGGTTGAACTGAAACAGGGCATTATTCGCGCCGCCATTCATGTGCACATGAATCCGGATGAGGCGGCTCATTTCGGCGTCTCCAAGGGCGACCGCATGAATCTCCGCATTGGCGGGCCGGCGGGCGTCACCTTCAACAACGTTCACGTTCGCATCGATCCCACTTCGCGTTTGAATGTCCACATGGATACCGATGAGGCGAACGCATGCGGTCTGCACCTGACCAAAGAGATGGAACTTTTCAAGTAACTCAACAAAGATCGAAGTAACTAAACGATGAAGAGAGGAAGCGATGAAGCAAGCGCTTGGAATGATTGAGACCAAAGGGCTGGTCGCGCTGTTTGAGGCGACCGACGCCATGCTCAAATCTGCAAACGTGTCATTTGCCGGCTGGCAGTCCGTAGGTTCCGGACTGGTGACCGCCTTCGTTGAAGGGGACGTGGCCGCGGTGAAAGCTGCCACTGACGCAGGCGCGGAGGCAGCAGCCCGGGTTGGCGAGGTGGTCAGCGTTCAGGTGATCTCCCGCCCTCATGACGAACTGCCGTCCTTTGTAATGCAAGAGAAGAAGGCCGCAGCCGGAAAAACCGCAGCCGCGAAGTAGAGGAGACCTGATGAGCGAAGCAATTGGATTGATCGAAACACGAGGCCTCGTCGGTCTTGTCGAGGCATGCGACGCGATGGTCAAGGCGGCCAGCGTGGAACTTGTAAAGACCGTGCAAATCGGCGGTGGATACGTAACAGCGATTGTGCGCGGCGATGTGGGCAGCGTGCGGGCCGCCGTGGATGCCGGTGCAGCAGCAGCCAAAGTCGTCGGGGAACTGGTGTCGTCGCACGTGATTGCACGGCCGCACGATGCGCTTGTCGAAAGCATGTTGAAGTAACTCGTGATCTGGAGAACGTCAAATGGCAAATGAAGCGATTGGAATGATCGAGACGAAGGGCCTGGTGGCGCTGGTGCAGGCTACGGACGCAATGCTGAAGGCGGCAAGCGTGGAATTCGTTGGTTGGAACAAAATTGGCAGCGGCCTGTGCTCGGTGTTTGTGCAAGGAGACGTGGGTTCGGTTCGCGCCGCGGTAGATGCGGGAGCGGCAGCAGCCCGGGCCGCCGGTGAAGTGCAAAGCGTGCATGTGATCGCCCGGCCGCACGGCAATCTAAGCACCGTATTGCCTAAGTAGGTGCCGACGGCAGGTTGCGCTGCCGTCACCGACTTCAGCAAAGCTCGCGAGGACCCGTAGCCCAGGTCGAGGTAAGTCGCCATGTTTATAGCAAAGGTTATTGGTAACGTTGTCGCCACGCAGAAGCTCGATAAGTTCCGCGGGATGAAGCTTCTGCTGATCCAGCCGTACGTCAGCAGGGATGGCAAGCTGCAGATTTCCGGCAGCTCCGTGGTCGCCGTCGATAGCGTTGGTGCAGGCGTGGGCGAATGCGTGCTTTTCACGCAGGGAAGTTCCGCGCGCCTTACTCCAACCACCAAGGATGCGCCGGTAGACGCCGTCATTGTCGGCATCGTCGATTCCGTCGAGGTTGAAGGCATTGTATTGGAGAAACCATAGATGCAGATTCAGGAGCAGGTGATCGCGGAGATTGCGAAAGAAGTTGTGGCGCGGCTGCGCGTCCAGATGCAGCAGCCGCTCTCCTTCCCTTCCCCGAATTCAAGCGGGGCCGGTGGACACGACGGTGTGTTCTCCACCGTGGACCAAGCTGCGAATGCAGCATTTGAGGCACAAATAAGAGTCGCGGCCATGAGCCTCGATGAGCGCAAGCGAATGATCGACATCATATGTCGTATCTGCAACGACCGCCGCGAGGAACTGGGCCGCATGGAGATGGAGGAGACCAAGGTCGGCCGACTCGATCACAAGATTTTGAAGCTCACCAACATGCGCTTCGTGCTTGGAGTGGAAGCCATGCGAAGCGATGCGCGAAGTGATGGAACCGGCTTGTGCATCATTGAGCACGCTCCCTGGGGCGTCATCGGCATGATGCTGCCCGTGACCCACTCGGTGCCCACCATGGCCTCGAACGCCATCAATATTCTTGCCGCGGGCAACACCGCGGTCTTTGGGCCGCACCCGTCGGGGCAGAGAGTGGCGCAGTACGCTATTCAACTTTGGAATCGCGAAATCGAGCGTGAGCTGGGCGTGGCCAATGTGGTCACCACCGCGCGCGAAGCCAGCATCGAGGCCGCAGAGCAAATCTTCAATCATCCCAAGATCGCACTACTCTGCGTAACCGGTGGCTCGGCCGTGGCCAAGGCCGCTGCCAAATCCGGCAAGCGCGTCATCGCAGGCGGCCCAGGCAATCCTCCCGTCGTTGTGGACGAAACGGCCGATCTCGATCACGCAGCCAGGTGCATTATCGATGGCGCGGCCTTCGACAACAACCTGCTCTGCATTGGCGAGAAAGAAGTCTTCGTTGTCTCTTCCGTCGCCGATGCATTTGTCCAGGCCATGCGCCGCGCCGGCGCATTCCAATTGGATTCTGCGGCCATCGAACGGCTGACCAAAGCCGCGTTTACTTTCGATGGCGGCGGTGGCGGATGCACCCGCGCGCATGTCAAAAAGGATCTCGTTGGCAAGGATGTCGCGGTGCTTGCTGCCGCTGCCGGCGTCAGAGTGCCTGCGTCTACTGAGCTTCTCTTTGGAGAAACAGACGAGGATCATCCCTTCGTACAGGAAGAGCAGATGATGCCCTTCATTCCCGTCGTGCGCGTCAGAGATGTTGACGCGGCCATCGCGGCGTCGGTCAACGCCGAGCACGGCTACCGTCACACCGCTATCATTCACACGCAGAATTGCGAAACGGCAACTCGCATGGCGCGCGCCATGAACACAACTCTGTTTATTCAAAACGCAGGCTCACCCGCTTCATTAGGAGTTGGCGGTCCGGGTTACTTCAGCCATACCATTGCCACTCCCACCGGCGAAGGCGTCACCACGCCGCTCACCTTCACGCGCGAGCGCCAGATGGTCGTCGGCAGTGCGTTGCGGATCATATAGCCATGTTTCTCGTGCGAATAGAAGGCACCGTGGTTGCGCCCGTCAAGCACTCGACGCTGGATGGCTGCACGTTTCTGCTCGCGCAACGGCTTGAAGCCGACGGCAGTACGGCAGCGGAACCGATTGTTGTAGCGGATTGGCAAGGAGCGGGAAAGGGATCCACTGTGCTGGTTTCGACCGATGGAGACATCGCCCGGTTGAAGCTTGGCAACACTACCCCCGCGCGAATGGTTGTTGTTGGCATTGTGGATCAGGTTCAGATGCAGGGAAAGAAACGGCAGGTCGGCGCATGAGGCTGGGCATAGTCCGCGGGCACGTCACGCTCAATCTCGCTGTTGCTGCCTTTCGCGGCAAAAGACTGGTTGTTCTGGAGCCGGTCACGATGGAGAACCTTCGCGCCGGAAATGGATTGGGCGGGGGGAAATCGCTGGTTGCCGTCGACGAACTCGGCGCGGCCTGCGGCCAAATGGTTGCATTCACCGAAGGCCGGGAAGCCTCGAACCCCTTCTGGCCTGATCCAGTGCCGGTAGATGCGTACTGTTCCCTCATCATCGATGCGATCGATATCAAACCATAACTAGCAGTTACTCAAGATTGAGGTGCGGAATTGAAGACCGAAGATAAGAGCATGGATATCTCCAGCAAGAAACTCGTGGCCATGCGCGATGCCGAAACCGTTCTTGCCGCAGGCGTCAACCGCGTTCTGATTGGGCCAAAGAGCATAGTGACTCCTTCCGCGCGTGACTTCCTCGCCCAGCACAACATCGCTCTGGTGGTCAACGGCAAGAGCAACGGCGCGGCCCCAGTTGCCGAGAAGAAGTCTGCCTACCCGCCCGCCCAAGTTACAAGTCACACTTCGAATGGCCGTCCTGCGCCCAATCCGCGCCTCTTCAATACTCCCGAAGCAGAAGCCATCAAGAAGGAAATCTGCGCCGTGGGCCGCAAGTTATGGATGCGCCAGTTTGTCGACGGCAACGGCGGCAACATCTCCTACCGCATCGGCCCCAATGAGGTCATCTGCACGCCAACCCTGGTGAGCAAGTATGACCTTACGCCCGAGGACCTCTCCCTGGTCGATCTCGATGGAAAACAGGTTGCCGGAACCAAGCCGCGCACCAGCGAAATCTTCCTGCATCTTGAAATCTATAAGGAAGTGCCACAGGCCAAATCCGTCGTGCACTGCCATCCTCCGCATGCAACCGCCTACGCGATTACCGGAAGAGTGCCGCCTAACATGGTCATTCCGGAATTCGAAGTCTTCATCGGCAAGGTCGCGATCTCGCCTTACAAGACTCCGGGAACAACGGAGTTTGCACAAACGGTGTTGCCCTTCGTAAAAGAACACAACACAGTCCTTCTTGGGAACCACGGAATTGTCTGCTGGGCCGATACAGTCACTCATGCCGAGTGGTACGCTGAAATACTCGAGACTTACTGCTGGACCCTGTTGCTCGCATCGCAGTTGGGCGCGCCCATCTCCTTTATCACGGAGCAGCAGGGCTCGGACCTGCTCGCGATCAAGAAGCGTCTCGGCCTGCCCGACAGCCGCTTCGATACTTCAAAGATGAAAGAATGCCAACTCTCCGATCTTGAAGTGCCTGGCTCCATAGCGCTGCTTCCCAACGCCGGCGAGTGCATAGCAGGAAAGCCGCCGGAGACGGATCTTGAGGCACTGGTGAAATCGGTGACGGATGCTGTGATGCAAGCGTTCGAAGCTAAATGAGTACGAAAGTCAACCCGTACTTTTGGTGCGTAACGCGGAGGTCGTGGCACTCGGCTACTCAACGATGAAAGCTGCTGAACGGCAACTCAGAATCCGGCACATGCTTGAGTCAAGGGACTTCCTCGACTTGGACACGCTTTGCCGCGAGCTGGATGCCTCCGAGTCAAGCGTTCGCCGCGACCTCGACATTCTGGAAACCGAAAAGGCTTTGCGCCGCGTTTACGGGGGAGCCGTTCCCTTGCCGCCCCCTGTAAACGGCGTCCTTGACTATGTGGCAGAAAGCAAGCGGTTCAGCGACGAGAAGGGCCGCATCGCAAAGCTGACGGCAGGCCTTATCGAGGATGGCCAGACTGTGATACTCGATGGCGGCTCGACAGTTGCAGCCGTTGCACTGGAGTTGGCCGCAAGACCATTACATATAGTTACTAACTCGCTCCCCATTGCCGAGAGCTTGGAATCGGCTCGCAACATCGAGCTGACTCTCACCGGCGGCTATCTCGATCCGCGCCTTCGCGTCATGCTCGGGCCTTTCTGCGAACAGATGCTAGGTGCCATTCGCGCCGACGCTGTCATCATGGGGATCGGCAGCATCACCGAGGCCGGATTCAGCAACAACAACACCCTGGTCGTAGGTTCTGAAAAGAAGATGATCGAGATTGCCGACAAGGTGATCATCGTTGCCGATCGCAACAAGTTCGGCCGCGGCGGCATGTTCCCGGTAGCCCCGCTCAACGCCGCCGATATTCTGGTTTCAGACAAAGACCTTGCACCGGAATATGCGGACATGCTCCGCCGCAATGGGATCGAAGTGATTTTGGCATAGCGTGGCAATCTCCCCATTTCCCCGCGAGAGCCGTTACGCGCGGCTGTATGGGATCCAGACCTGCATGGCAGCAGGTCCGCGATTTGCCCAGGCATAGTACGGAATCAGTTTCAGCGTGACGGTCTTCTCTTCAGGCTTTTCGGTCTCCGTCGCGGAGTAATAAAGACCCTTGTCGGCGGCGGAGCGACTCACTGCCCCAGGATGACTCAGAACCATCACGCCTTCCAGAAGTTCCGCGTTGAATCGAGTGGTGGTAGTTGCGTTCAACTCTACCGTGTAGCCGGCCAAAGTCATTGCATGCTCACTACCTGACTGGTCAAGGTGTTCCATGCAGAAGACAATCGGCCCGCGCTGAAATGCCACCCGCCCTCGATCTTCGTTGACGGCGGGGTTCGCTTTGAGCAGACGGGTGGACATGTCGAGGTTCAGTACGATCTTGTCGTTGGCCGACCAGAAACGGCGAATCGCAAAATATTCGCCGCGCTTAACGCCACCGACTTCGGCCCCATTCACTTCGACAACGCTCTTTGCCGACCAGCCGGGGATTCGAACGTAAACTACAAACTCGCTCGGCGTCTCCGGGCTTACCGTCAAGTTGATTTCGCCGCTCCAAGGATAACTCGTTCTTTGTAGTATCTTCAGCCTATTGCCATCCTGGAGGCGCCAGGTCATTTCCGAGTTGTCATATAGATGGACATAAACACCGTCGGAGCTGGTGCTGTAAAAGTAACCGGGCAGCGACGCAAAAGTGCGCTCCAAATTGGGCGGACAACATGTGGTGTCGTACCAGCGATTGCGTATGTTGCCCTCCGGGTCTTCATGGTCGCGCCAGTCGCCAGAGGGGTCGAATGCCAGCGGATTCCGGTAGCAATAAGTCTTGCCGTCAAGCGACATGCCGGAATTGATCCCGTTGTAAAGCGCGCGCTCGATCACGTCGGTGAAGCGTGCCTCCCCTGAGGCCGCTAGCATGCGCCAGTTCCACATCATGTTGCCGATCGCGGCGCAACTTTCTCCGTAAGCGCGCGCATTGGGCAACTCATATGCGTCTCCAAATGCTTCACCGGCCTCGCGCGCTCCTACGCCGCCGGTGACATAGAGCTGATGCGCAGTCAAATCCTCCCACAGCGCATTGAGTGTCTTCCAATAGTTCTGGTCGCCCGTCTCAAGGTAGTAATCCGTGGCGCCACAGCACGCATACATAGCTCGCACTGCGTGCCCCTCAAGCTTCGTGCGGGAGGTAAATGGAATTCCGCAGAACATATAAGTTATCTGCTGCGGCCGCAAAGTAATCCTGTCGTCGCCATGAAGAATATAGCCTGCCAGATCCAAGTACTCGCGCTTACCGGTCGTGCGATAAAGTTCAACCAGCGCCATTTCAATCTCGGGGTGTCCGGCGACAATTCCCTTCTGATTCTTCGCCGGCCCATAATTTGGCAGAAGGAACTGATCGACAAAACGGATGCCGGCGTCAAGCAATGTAGTGTCCCCGGTTGCCCTATAGTACGCGATTGCGCCCTGTATCATGTGGCCGACGCAATATAACTCGTGGCCGGTGGTTTGGGTATCGTATAACATGCGCTGAGCGACCTTATCGCCGACATAATAGGTGTTCATGTATCCGCCCGGCTCCTGGACGGCGACTATATCATGAATCATCGCGTCAGTGGCCGTCTTCAACTCCGGCCGGTCGCCTGACTGCAAGGCGAAGCCCACCGCCTCGAACCATTTATAGATATCGGAGTCCGAATACACTGGACCTCTCTGTGGCGCCGAGGACTTACCCGCAAGCCGCAAGAAGTTGTCCATGCGCCCATGCGCAATCAACTCATCGTGCATGCTTGGAATGCTGGCTGTCAGATTGGTCTTGCGGCGCTTCGACCAGAATCCCTCTTGAATTACCACCGCCTCGATCGGTAAAGTCTTCAACTTGGCAAATGGAGAACGGGATAAATCGATAACCCCGGTTTCCTCCAACTTAGCTCTACTTGTGACCGAGGGCTTCTGCTCGCCAACAAATAGCGACAGCACACACCCCGCCTTTGGTTGCGCGCGCAGAATCACTGAAGGAACAACCGAGGCTGCGACCGAAGTTATGAACTTGCGACGAGACAGATACTTCATCATAAGCGTGGTCCTCTCAGAAGCCCCAGCACTATTTATCTTCCAATGAGACAAACTCCGTCAAGACATTCATTGCTCATGGTCGAAGTAATCGCGGTTCCCGGTGTGGCTTTCGCACTAGCTGCCCCAAACAGGTGTTCGCTCCCGCTCTGCAGTCTATGCTGACACCTCCCTTAAACATTTGGAACGCATAGCACTCGATTAGCATCCTTGCGGAATTACACATTCATCTTTGCCAAGATATACTGCACGGCCATGGACTACTTTTGCTTTGCGAGTGCTTAGTCGAAGCCACCCGAACTGTAAGGACATCGTAAACACTCGTAAAGACACGTAAATTCTCGAGCATCAACCGGCGAAAACTACAAGTGATC
>ODAK010006234.1_pt1 | contig 12057 bp, 10 predicted proteins | sample 1539591 | NCBI WGS metagenome assembly ODAK01 (sample SAMEA3539303, study PRJEB22396) | soil metagenome | biome: tundra; feature: field; material: soil | place: USA | collected 2010-05 | depth 0.15 m | reverse complement strand
GGTCGGCCACTAGCGCGCGGACTAGACTAATCTGGCCATGCTGGATCATCTCGCTGACCGTGAGCGCGGTGAGGACAGCGGCCGGCGATGGGCGCGCGGCCAAGCAGGGCAATCGGAACTCGACGGGCTTCTCGATATGTACCGGCAGCAGGGACTAGGCCCAGCGGGACCGGGAATGATGCGCGGGGACCGGTGCCTCAAGATCGCTGCTGCGATTGATCCGACCGACGCTGATACGTGGCCGACGCTTGAACTCGAATGGCTGAAAGCCAAGGATGAGTTCTGGCGGGCGGGGTTCGTGGAAGGTGCGCTTGAACTCCACGAAGGTCACGACGGATAAACCAGACAAAGCCAGCTCTTCAGAGACACCCGGCTTGCCCCCGACCGCCGCACACCGCGTGGTCGCGCTGAGGCGGGCGTGGGTCAGTACTGGATCAGGCGAAAGAGGGCCGGGCCAAAGCCCTGCGGACGTACCAGCAGGAGGACGTCACTCCAGGGTTGAGAGGGATGTTTTTGCCTTTTGCCCGGCCCAGGTCACCAGCATAGGCCGATTGGCGAGACTTGATTTGAGGTCGACTCGCTCAGGTCGCCCCGATGAGTGACCCTATCGGGGGATCGTGACTCACGGGCGCATCGGCCGTTCTTGAGAACGGGCGTTATCCGATATCGCCAAGGTTGTCGAGGCCCAGTTCGTCGGCAAGGATCAGGTACATGCCGTGGGACCACAACAGCGGAGTGGCCACGGCGCCCCAGCGGTGGACCCACTCCTGCCGGCTCGCGGGGTTGAGCAGATGGGTGGGGACCTGCTCGGGAAGGTCACCATCTGCGTTGGCCTGTGCCGCCATCCAACGCAGGTACTTCAGAGCTGCGTGCGTGTCGCCACGGACGGCGAGGTTCCAACCCAGCAGTGCGGACAACAGCAGCCACTGTCCGCCGCCGTAGAACACATCGGCGCGGAACCGGTGAACGCCGCCGTTCACGTCCAGGTCGCTGCTGACCGCCGCAATGGTGGTGAGCGCAATCGGGTCGTTGATCCCGATTAGACCGAACGGAACAACGCAGGCAGTTAGGGAGCCATCGACGGCCGAAGTCCCCAGCCATTTGGACAGATGCCCCTCTGCGACACCCTGGCTCAGTACCAGCGTACGGATTGCCTCAGTTGCGACGATCGAGCTTTGGCGCCGGCCCGAGTCCAGCACACAAGCCTCGACGGTGACCCGTAGGCCCCCGTAGATTGCCGCGAGGGTAGACACGTGGCGATGCTCGACGTGCTCCTCCCACCAGTCATAGCATGGCCTGTCCCAGAAGGTGGTCAGGTAGTCGACAGCGACGTTGATACCGCTTCGCCACCGTTCCACGTCCTTGTTGTGGCGGCGCGCGTGGGTAACCGCAGACCACAGCCACATCCCGTAACCGTCGGTCTGAAAGTTCCGCCACGGCTCCGCGCCGTCGTCTCCCGTGAGGGTGAACCGTGCCGGAAGCATCATGTCGTTCGTCGGACGCCGTCCCGCCCGGGCTGATCCGATCAGATTGTCGACCTGGTCCCGCCTGCGGCTGAGGACGTCATTGACCCAGTCGTGGAACCGGTCCGCGGACTCCACGTTCCCGAACCTCGAGATGCCCTCGGCGGTGAATGCTCCATCGCGCAGCCACGCGTAGCCCTTGTACGCCGAGAACGTTGGGCAGGCGGGGTACGCGCCGTTCGGGTCTTGGTTGGCGGTGATGACGGCGTGGCTGCGTTGCGCGAGTTCCACGAGTGCGGCAACCTCCCCGGTTGCTGCAGCAGCCGCGGTGCAGCGAGGGATCAGGGTGCGGGCTCCGCCCGCGCCCCGGCTGTCAGCTCCTCATCGGGCGCGTCAGGTGCGGGTGCTATCGCGAATGGGGTGGCCACCGCATTGAGCAGTTGCACCGTGTAGCTGTCCCGGGGGTGCTGCAGGACCTGCTTGGTCGGGCCCTGCTCGACGACTTTCCCCTTGTTGAGAACGAGGATCTCATCGGTGACCACTCGGGCACTGAGCAGGTCGTGAGTGATGTACAGCAGGCTCAGGCCGCGTTCCTCCCGGAGAGTCGCCAGCAGCTTGAGCACGTCAGCCCGTAGCGACACGTCGAGCATCGACGCAGGTTCGTCGGCCACGATCAACTCGGGGTTGCACGCAAGCGCATGAGCGATGACGACGCGCTGGCGCTGGCCACCAGAGAGCTGATGGGGCAATTTGGCTGCGTACTGGGTCGGCGGTGTGAGCCCCACCGTCTCGAGCAGTTCGTGGACCCGCTGCCTGGCTTCTTGCCCGGACATGTGCAGGAAGTTCTCGCAGGGACGCATGAGCGTGTACTCGACCGTGTGCAGTGGGTTAAGAGCCCCGTAGGGATCCTGGAAGACCATCTGCACGCGGCTGTGGAACTTGCGCCTCCGGCCCGGGCGAAGTCGGTCCACGGCAAACTCGCCGAAGCTGATCGACCCGCTCGTCGGGCGTTCTGAAGCGGTGATCATCTTGGCCAGCGTGCTCTTGCCGCTGCCGCTCGCTCCAACGAGCCCGACAGCTGCGCCGGGTGCGATGGTGAAGGAGACATTGTCCACCGCCGTGACGGCCTTGTCGCGGCGGCCGCGGTTGGCATAAATCTTGGATACGCCGCTGACGATCAGCGGCGGAACGTTGCCGAGCGGCGGCGGGCCTTGGTCGCCGCCGCCAGCGGGGGCGCGCTGGCCAGCCGCGTCGACGTCAACGGACACTTCGCACCTCCGCTGGGGGTCGCGACGCTCGCGTCCTGACGTGGCATGCTGCCGCACCTCGACCCAGCGGCGACAGCAGCGGATCCTTCTCCACGCAGATCTCCTCAGCCAACGGGCACCGAGGTTCGAAGGGGCATCCGCTGATCGACACCGACAGATCCGGTGGGCTTCCGGGAATTCCGTCGATCCGGACCTCGTCTGCACGCGGGTCGGCATAGCAGTTCAGCAGCGCCTCGGTGTACGGGTGGTGTGCCCCGTGCAGCAGTTCCTTCGACGGTTGGTCCTCGACGATCCGGCCTGCGTACATCACCATGACCCGACTCGTCGCTTCGAATACCACACCCAGATCGTGGCTGATGAGCATGGCGGTGAACCCCTTGTCGCGCTGCAGGTCCTTGATCGTCTGCATGACTGCGCCCTGGACGATCACGTCCAACGCGGTTGTCGGCTCGTCGAACACGATGAACCGCGGCTCCAAGGCGAGGGCAAGGGCGATGGCAACTCTCTGCCGCATCCCGCCGGACAGCTCGTGAGGGAACCGATGCAGCACCGCGGGATCGAGACGCACCATGTCGAGTAGCTCGGCACCACGGCGCCTGATGGCCGCAGCCGGTAACTTCTCGCCCGCCCGTGCGTGCGCTTTGAGGATGTCACGGAAGTGGTGCTCGACGGTTCGTACCGGGTTCAGCGCGTTCATCCCGCTCTGCAGCACAAGCGCGAATCCGTTGCGCCGCTGGCGGCGCAATGCCTCGCCGTCCAGAGTGCCGACGTCGACACCGTCGAACGTGATCGTTCCGCTGTCGAGTCGAGCGGGCGGGCGCAGCATCCGAGTGAGCGCGAATCCGAGAGTTGTCTTGCCACAGCCGGATTCACCCACCAGCCCAACGAATTCGCCCTCCTCCAGAGTGACATCCACGTCACGAACAGACCAAATCCGCACCCCACGAGCCGGTTCATAAGTGACGCTGACTCCGCGTGCCTCCAGTAGTGCCATCACTTCTCCCGGAGGCGCGGGTTGGAGAGCGCGTCGACACCGAAGTTGACGAGCGTGAACGAAACGGCTAGCAGGGCGATCGCCAGACCGGGAGCGAACACGAGTACCCATTGGCCAGTCAGCAGAGCGTTCTGCTGCTGCGCGTAGTAGAGGATGGTTCCCCAGCTGACGGTGCTCGGGTTACCCAAGCCGAGGAACTCCAGGCTGGCCTCGGCCATGATTGCTGCCGTAGCGGCGCCAAAGAAGCTGGCGGTGACCAGTGAGGTCATGTTTGGCAGGATCTCGCGGAACACGATGCGGAACAGGCGCTCACCCGAGAACACCGCCAAGGTCACAAAGTCGCGGTTGCGCAGCGTCGACGCCTGGCTGCGGATCACCCGCGCGCCGGTGGCCCAACTGGTGAACGCCACCACCAGCAGGATCGTCAACACCGACCGGCCCTGGAGGTAAGCCGCGAGGATGATCATCAACGGCAGGCCGGGGATCACCAGGGCGAGATTGGTGACAAAGCTGAGCCCCTCGTCGATCGGGCCCGGCCGGTACCCGGCGACGAGGCCGATCGACACCGCGACGAGGGTCGCCAGCGCACCCGCCCCCAGCCCGACCAGCAAGGAGACTCGCGATCCGTAGATCATCTGCGAGAACACGTCCTGTCCGTTCCCCGTGGTGCCGAACCAGTTGGCAGCGCTCGGACCGCTGTAGGGCGTGAAAGTGGTGGCGGTCGGTGAATGCGGTGCGATCAGCGGAGCAAACACCGCTATCAGGATGTCCAGCCCGATGATGACGAGGCCGACCCGTGCCTTGCGGTTGCTCCACAGCGTGCGCAGCGCGCGAGCGACGAAGCGCAGTGGTCCCGGGATGGCGTCGCTGGACGGACCAAACGGGACCTCGGCGCCCGCACCGGGAGCTGCTGGCGGTGGCGCGGTAGTGACGATGGTCATTGGCGCACCCGGGGATCGAGGCGCACGTAAAGCAGGTCGACGACGAAGATCGCGAGCAGCATGCTCAAGGTGATGACGAGGAAGAGCGCCTGCATCAGGGGAAAATCGTGATTGGAGACGGCGATGTAGAGGAGGTTGCCCAGGCCGGGATAGCTGAACACACCCTCGACTAAGACGGAGCCCCCCACGATCGCGCCCAGCGACAGCCCGAACGCGGTGACGTTGGGCAGGAGCGCATTCCGCGCAGCGTACAGGAGAGCCACGGTCCTAGTACGCAAGCCGTTGGCCTCGGCGAAGGTCACGTAGTCCTCGCCCAGAGTGTTGATCATGTTGTTACGCATGCCGAAGACCCAGCCGGACAATGAGGTAATGGCAAGCGTCAACGCGGGGAGGACACTGTGGGTGAACGCATCGCCGAGGAACGACAGACTCAGGTTTGGTGTGACGCCGGCGCTGTACCCACCTTTGAGCGGAAACCAGCCCAACGTGAAGGAGAGCCAGTAGATCGCCAGCAGTCCGAGCCAGAAGGGCGGGAAGGCAGCCAGGAAGGTCGCGCTAACTGTGATCGATGAGTCGGCGACCGTGCCGCGTCGCCACCCGGCGTAAACCCCGAGAAGGGTGCCGATGATGAAGGCGAAGATCGTGGTCGACCCCACGAGCACCAGCGTCCAGGGGAGCGCCCTGCCGATCGTCTGCGCGACCGTCTCGGTCGGGAATGAGTACGAGGTCCCGAAGTTGAAGTGCACGATGTTCGTCAGGTAGTCCCAGTATTGGGTGAACAGACTGCCGTGTGGCGTGCCTAGTTGGACCTCGACGGCTGTGCGTTCGGCGTTGGTGATCGGCACCCCGGTCGACGCGAGCTTGGCCAGGGCAGCCTCGACGGGCGAGCCGGGCATGAGCCTGGGGAGCGCGAAGTTGAGCGTCAACGCTGCCCAGAGGGTGGCGATGAACAGCAGCACCTTGCGGCGCAGATACCTCACCTCGTGTTCCTCTTCACCATCGCCGGCTGCGGTGCTTTTAGGCCTTGTGGAGGTGCGTGAGCACCGTCAGGATGGCGTTGTTGTACGAGGTTGGCAGGGTGTAGGGGTCGGCTGCCGATGGCCAACCGGTGAAATTCTTGGTGGAGAAGAGACCCCAGCTGCCGCCGTAGTACATCAGCACCACAGGTACCTGGTCGTACATGATCTGCTCCAGCGTGTATGTTGCCTGCTTCTGTGCCGACGCGGTCGTCGCCGCCGCCAGCGTGGCGAGCGCCTGGTCGGCCGACGGATCCTTAAACCGCTCGAAGTTGTTGGTCGTGGTGGTATGAACTGGGGTTGCGAAGGTGCTGTTCAGCGCATTGTTGAAGTCGGTGTATGGGCTGCCCGTGCCGCCGAAGCCACCGATCGCTGCATCGAAGGTGCCGCCTCCAATGGCCTCTGAGTACTGCGCGTACTGCGGCGTGTCCAGGGTGACGCCAATACCGACGTTGCCGAGCTCGGTCTGGACCTCAGTGGCCGCTGCCACCCAGTCGCTGAAGCTAGCGGGCAGGACGATCGTCATGCTAGCCGGTGCGCCGCCAGCGCCGACGAGCTTGCCTCCTTGCGATGTGTACCCGGCCTGAGCGAACGCAGCCATGGCCGCCGACCGGCTCTGGCTAACCAAGCCCTGCTGTGGCAGGCTTGGATCGAGCCATTGCTGCAGATTCGGCAGGATCACCCCGGACATGCTGGCCGCGGCCATGTAGCCGTTGACCGCCTTCTTCGCGATCGTCGTCCGGTCCAGGGCCAGGGACAAGCCCTTGCGGAAGCTGGCGTTGCTGTACGGCGCCTTCGTCAGATTGAGGTAGAGGCCGATGGTGCCGCCGGGCGGAAACCAGTACACGTTGTGCGCCGGATTCCGGGCAACGTACGTCTGCTGGACGTTGGGTAGGAAGTTGTAGGCCCAGTCGAACTGGCCGCTGGTCACGTCGAGTTGGTTGGTACTCTGGTTGGTCGCCTGCGCCGGGAACACAACCTCCGATGGCGCGATCGAAGCGGCACCCCAATAGCTCATGTTCTTTTTCAGGGTGTACTGAGTCGGCGCAAACTTATCGAGGGCGAAGGGCCCAGTCCCGACCGGATTGCTGTTCGCGTCCTTCACTGGGTCGGCGATGGACGACCACAGGTGCTCCGGCACAATCGGGATCTGGGCGATGGTGGCCGCGAAGGGGACGTCCGGGAACTTCAGCGCGATTGTGACGTCATTGCCCGACGCGGAAATACCGGTCATTGCGCCCCAGACGGTGTTGGTGTCGAGGGCGGGGTACTTCTTGAGCAGGTTGAACGTGAAGACGACGTCTGCGGGACTGAAGGCCTTGCCGTCGCTCCATTTCACACCCTGCCGGATCGTGTAGACCAAGCTCGTCGGATCACTGAACATGTACCGGGTGGCGAGGAACGGCGTGTAGACACCGTTGATCGGGCTGGGGATCTCAAGTGGCTCGTAGATCAGATTCGTTCCGCCGAGTTTGGTCGCGCTGTAGGGGTTGAAGTCCTCCACAAGGGCGGGGTTACCTCTGTCGCCCTGGATCGTCAGGGTGCCTCCTCCCGTCGGCGCACCGTTCGTACCGGGCGAGCACCCAGCCACGCCAATCATCGCTGCCGCCGCGACAGCCCCCGCTGTCGTGCCGCGCCTCGATCTACGCCTAGAGAACATGGTCGATCTCCTAAATCTGCGAGCTTGGGTTGATGTCCTAATGAATCGACATCGTCTCCATGGAGAGATACGTCCGCGCCGCCCACGACACCGGATCCGCCGCGAAGTGGCGCTGCATGGCACGGTTCTGGAGCGCGTTGTCCAGAGCTGCCATGATCATGGACTGATCGAGCACGAGGTAGCGGTGGCCGACCGATCCGGTCGTGGGATTGACGGCATCGAAGAAGCCGTCGGGGCCGTAGACGCCGGGGTAGATGCTGCGCAAGGCCTGGATGTTGGCGTACGCCTGCTGCGGCACCACATCCAGGGCAAGGAAGGATGCGTGCGGAGTCACAACGTCCTCAGTCGCACAACCGTGGCACTGGGACAATCCCTGGTTCGGGTGGGATGCATTCGCCCCCACGCCGTAATAGGGGAACGACAGGCCCTCAACCCCAAAGCCTCCGTATCCGCCGCTGTCGTCGGCCGTGCTCGATGGAGACATCCCCCAAACCGGGTAGTGCAGCTGCTCGGTCGCGTACTTGATCTGAACTTGCGCGGTGCGCACATCAGCAAGACCGAAGCTGTGCAACCCCCAGGAGGTCTCTGGCACCACCTCGTTTGCCATCAAGCCCTCGAACATTCCGCCGGCGTACGTCGGGATGTACGTCAGATCGGAACCGGTGTAGACGTAGTGCCCTTCCCACACATTGAACGGCTGGCCCGACTGTGGATCCGTGTAGGTCTGCCAGGAGCCGGCGACCGGCCACTGTCCCTGCCAGGAGAAGTCGGGGTCTGTGCTCTGGCAATCGGTGTGCGGAGCCGGGGGCGGGAGAGTCCGCCACGTCCGCCACCAGACATTCCCGGGCATCTGGCGGAGCCCCATACCGATGTAGGCGGAGATGCGAGGATCGCTGTAGAGAGCGCCGTTGTGGTAGTAGTGTGTCCAGTTGTCACCCTGATACGGCGGCAGGCCGACGTAGTACCCGCCGAACATCTGGCCGGTCGGCTGGTTGCCGAGAACGCTTGGGTTCGTGTTGCAATGCGTCTCCGGCCGATTGTCGTAGAAGATGCCGAAATTCATGGGAACAATGAGGCTGTCCACCAGGTGCTGCAGCTCCGGCATCGCCTCTCGGACAACGATCAGGCCCGATGCGTACCAACCGTTGTCAACATTGGAGATGAAGTAGCAGTTATCGAATGTCGGCGTGGTCTCCATTGAGCAGTCGATGTCGCCGGGGTTCCTGATGGAGTCACCGTTGGTGGTGTCGTACCACTGGTACAGAAATCCATCGAATCGCTTCAGCTTTTGTATCTCGGTCAGCGTCGCCTGGAGCTGTGCACGGGCCTGCGGTCTGCTGATCAAACCGAGGTCGTTGGCGGCCACGACCGCCCACAGGTACACACCGATATTCGCAGCCGAGGTGTAGCTGCCGTACGCGGTGGGTGTGGAGGAGCCGCCGGCAAAGGTGACGTTGTCCATCGGGAGATGCGTGTTCGGGTCCACATCCACGCTGTAGAACTTCCAGGTATCCCGGGCGATGCTGAGCAGAGTCGCCCGCTGCGCCCCGGAAAAGCCGCTGCTGTTGGCGACCGAAGAGGCGGTTTCACCCGCTGCACCCGCTTGCAACGGAGCCAACGTCAGCGCCATGAGAGCCAATACCAGCGGCCAGCGCCGCACCTTCGGCGCGCGGAACGATCTCTCCCTTCTCATGGCACATCTCTCCTTCTTCTCATCGCTGTCGCGTCCTTCTTCTCATCGCTGTCCCCCGCCGTCCGGCGCGGTGGATTCCCCGGCGGTCGCGGGCTCCAGGCGCAGCCGAGCCACCGCCGGCATCGGTAGCTGCACCTCCAGCTCGGCGCTGCCCCCATGGATCTCGAAGTCGTCCAGCGGCCATTCGGCCAGGCGATCACGCGCGCGCAGCTCCTCCCATTGACCGGCGTCGGGCCAGCGCAGGTCGGGCGGCCAGCTCTGGGCAACGTTCGAGTGTCGGTCGTCAATGCGGGCCAGCCGGGCACGGTACGCCTGGTTGCCGAGGCCCGAGATGCGCAGCCCCACCGTCCGCTGCAGGGCCGAGTTTCCCCGGTACTGCGCCGCGTTCGGCGTCCCGTTCCACACAAGCGTGTCGATGCGGCCGTCGGCCGCGCGGGTCGCCCAGGCGTCGATGAGGCTGCCGGCCCCATCGCCACGCAGCTGGACGGCCAGGACATCGTCGCCGAGCTCACTTGCCATCCGCTGCGCCCAGAAGCGCGGCTTGCGCAAGTTGCCCACTGTGAGCAGGCCGAAGCCGTTGTGGAACAGCCGTTCGGGCCGGCCCAGTTCCTCGAAATGGTCGCTCACGACCCAGTGGGAGAGCGCGTCGATTCGACCCTGGGCGGCCTTGTACCCGCGGAGAAGGAACGGTGCGTCGAATGCGGTGCCGTGAATCGAATCGCCATGACCGGCCCCGATACCCCATTCGGTCCACCAGATGCGCACGTCACCAAGACCGTGCCGATGCAGCGTTGGCCGCGCGTCGAGCGGTACGTTCCCGTACGTGTGGGTGGATAGAAAGTCAAGGGGCAGGGAGGCGCCGCTGACGAAGGCAACGAAGTCCTCGAGCCATTCCGCCGCGGCGGTGGCCGGGCCGCCAACCTGTAGCCGATGGTCGACACCCTTGATGGCCTGCGCCGCCTCCGCGTACAACCGGAAGTACTCCGCCTGCGTTCCCGTCCAGAACACCTCCAAATTCGGCTCATTCCAGACCTCGAAGCCCCACTGGGCGACCTCCTCGACCCCGTAACGGTCGAGCAGGTGTGCGGCCAAGCGGCCGTTCAACTCGGCCCACACCGCCCAGTCGCGGGGCGGGGAGGTGATGCCCTGGTAGCTGAAGACGGTCGACCGCGGGTCACGCGCCAGGTCCCGTGGCATGAACGACAGCTCGACGACGGGTTGCAGCCCCAGCCCCACCAGGGTGTCGAAGACGCGATCGACCCCGTCAAACCAGAAGCGCGGACGGGTGCCGTCCCAGGTGAACACCTGCAGGTCGTCGTGCAGGATCGCGTGCGCACGAACCCGGCGGACGCCGAGCTCGTCCCGGGCGATGGCCAGCGCCTGCCGGACGTCATCGCCCACGTCGTTGCCGTACTGGTCGTGCCCGCGCTCGAGCTGGCTCAGCCGCTCCGAGCCGACCATTGCCCACAATCGATGCAGCGCGCCGGTGGTGCGTGCGGCATCCACGTCGACGTAGACGGGCTCGGCCGCGCCCGACCTTGGGGCGGCCACCACAGGCCCACACGCGAGAGCGCCGGCGGGGCCACCCTGGGTGACGGCGGCCACCGTGTAGGCATAGCGGTGCCCGGCTAGCACGTCGGTGTCCGCGTAGGGCGGCCCAGGGACACCGAGCACATCGCTGCCCCCGTGGTCGAGTGCCAGGAATGGACCGTCGGGTTGGTCGGCTCGGCTGACCACGTAGCCGGCGGCGCCGTCGACCGCCGCCCACCGCAGCGTGATCTGACCGACGCCCGGCTCTGCCAACAGATCAGTCGGCGCGGGCAGCTCGACCGCAGGCGATACCGGTCGACGCTCGGAACGGTGGCCGATCCGCTGCTCCCAGTCTTGGCGCACGCTGCGGGTCGGGTCGGCGCTCACGACTGCTGCCGGCCGGGGATGGGAACCCGTGTGGGGCGGGGTGCACGGCATCCGCAGCTCTCTCTGACGACCAGGGCGGTGGGGACCACCACCGCCCGCGGCGGGCCTTCGTCGCCGGAAAGCCGGTCGAGCAGGAGCGTTACGCACCGGGCACCGAGTTCACGCATCGGCTGATGGACGGTGGTCAGCGGAGGCGACACCAAGCGGGCAAGCTGGATGTCGTCGAAGCCGGTGACCGCCACCTCGCGAGGCACGGCGATGCCGACAGCGGCCAGGTCGGCGACTAGCGCCAGAGCCATCTGGTCGTTCCCGGCCACGATCGCCCGGGGCAGTGCGAGCCCCCGCAGGATCTGGCCCGCGACCCGACGACCTCCAGCCTCCGAGAAATCGCCGCGGACCGCTGGACGATCCGGTACGGGTAAGCCGGCCGCGGCCAGCGCCTTGCGGAATCCGACGAACCTGGCCCGAGCGTCCGGTGCCGCCGCCGGGCCCCCGGCGAAGATGACGTCGCGGTAGCCGTGGGCGCCCACCAGATGCTCTGTGACCGCGTAGGCACCGCCCTCATTGTCAGCCGTCACATGGTCGATTCCCCGCTTCCGGCGTCCCGCGGCCAACAGGACGACAGGTGTGCGCTCAGCGAGCGCCGCAATATCGGGCTCGGCGATGCTCCCAGCCAGCACGACTAGCCCATCGACGCGACCGCCAATGGCCCGGGCGATGTCCCGACCGCCGGAAACGTGAGTGGCCGCGATGATAACGGCGTATCCGGCGACTCTGGCGGCTCGCTCCGCGCCCCGGACGATCTCATCCGAATACAACAGGGTGTCGTGACCGGACTCCGTGCTGGGATCGTCGAGGTCCGGAAAGATCAGCCCGATGACCCCGTGTCGGCTGCTGGCCAGCCCGCGGGCCAACCCGTTGGGCACGTATCCAAGAGCCTTGACTGCCGCCAGGACGCGGTCGCGCTTGGCCGGGGCTACCCCCGGCTTCCCCTGCAGCACCCGCGACACCGACGAGATCGATACGCCCGCGCGATGCGCCACCTCATAGATGGTCAACCGTTCCATCAAGTCACCTCGTGAACCGGCTGCAAGCGCTTGCAGCC
>ODAK010006233.1_pt1 | contig 12058 bp, 6 predicted proteins | sample 1539591 | NCBI WGS metagenome assembly ODAK01 (sample SAMEA3539303, study PRJEB22396) | soil metagenome | biome: tundra; feature: field; material: soil | place: USA | collected 2010-05 | depth 0.15 m | reverse complement strand
GATGTACGCGCAGTGGCGAAGCATTGCGGACTATGAGGCGATGCGCAGCGACCCGGGGCCCGTTCCCTATCTCCCGGAGGCACTCGCGATCGCAAAATTCGAGCCTGGTATGTACGACGTCGTGGAGTCATTCGCGCCACCGCGAGAGGAGGTCTGAGCGAGCGTTGCTTGGCCTCGATCTGCGCTCGCCGCTCTGAACAGGAAGCTGTCGGGTGTTTCTACGTCGGCCGACGGGCGAGCGAATTTGAGGATAGGGAATGGCGCTTCTGGAGAGCGGCGCGGTAGCGAGATTCGTCGTAGGGGACGCCCCTCAGGCGGAAGGTGCACGGTCAGGCCTGTGACTTCCTCGTCCACGCGAGGCCTATGAGTCCGAGGATGGCAGCGAGCGAGACAGTTACTCCAAGCGGTAAGCCAGGGGCACGGTAGTGAAGCTGAATGACGTGATCGCCGGCGGACAGCGGCACCGCACGCATGACGAGATTGGCGCGGACGATGCCCGTCACTTTTCCATCCACCCTCGCGGTCCATCCCGGGTCATATTGCTCGGTGAACACGGCATAGCCGGGACGATCGACGTGGCAGCGTGCTTGCAAGTCGGCGGTGGCATAGGCTTCCAGAGCGCAGCTCCCGGCGCTCCCCTCGTCGTCGCCGACGATGCCCGTCGCGTCCGGTGCAAGCCACGCGGTCTTGGCAGCCAGTACGCTCGGTTCGAAGATACGACTCAGCGCCTCGGTATCGGGCAACGGCTCGGCGTGGCTGACCACGTAGACAGGGGGCAGACTGTGGTCGATTCGAAAAACGCGCGCACCCGGAACGGGATCGAAGAGCGGATGCAGGTCGGCCTTGGAACGCTCGTCGGGCAGCAAAACGCGGGCTGGCAGAACGGCGTAGTTCGCGCCAAGCAATTGCAATGCCGCGAGCCGATTCTGTTGTCCCCGCTGCCACAGCTCGCTTAGTTGCGCCGGAATGGCGGCATCGTATCCCGGAAGCGTGGCAATGCCCCACACGTTGACAGTACTTGGAATGAAGGTGGCAAGAAGTCGCAATTCGCCCTCGCCGGGATTGTGAACGGGCGCCTTTACAGCCAGAGCGGCGTCGGTTCCACTGGCTCGATAGAGTCGCGGTGGATGAAGGGGGCGCGCACCTATTTGCAGGTTTAGCACGCGTACGGCATCGGGTTCATGGCGGGCGATTTGCGCCGGAACGAAAGCTTGCAGATCCATCGCCGACGACGCCAGGTCGAGGACAATGACCGCCACGAGCATGGGTGCGGTCAAGCGCGAACCCCGAGCGGCCAGCAGCTGGACGCCGAGAATCGCCAGTGTGGCGACGGCGCCGTGGCGAAGACCGTGCACCATGAAACCCGACCATGGAAAGGGAAAGACGAAGGGTGCCGCTATGCCAAGTGCAACCAGCGCGGCCAGAAGCACGGCAGTCCGTCTCCACGGCTGTCCATCGCAAGACAGGACGCGCTTGGCACCAAGAGCCGCGAGCACCGCTACGCCCACCACGACGAGGGTCAGGTATTTTTCCGGAAAGCGCATGTACGAAAGCGGAGGTATCAATCTTCGCACCAGCGCGTGCACCGGTAGATATTTGCCGAATGCGGTCAACAACGCGACGAGGGTCACGGCCGCAATGCCGAGCACTAGGAATTGGCGTCGAAATGCTGCCAGCGCCAAGGCCAGGACGCTGGCGCCAAAGTAGATACTGTAGGAAAGCGGCAAGCCGTCCAGGCTCGGCTCACCGACGATGGGCGCCGCGGGATAGTCGCCGTACACGTCGCCCATGCTCTTGGGCGCCACGAACTCGATCAGTCGTAGCGGATGCAACGACGACGCTTCGGCGGTCTCCTTGGGCAGCGCGTGAGCGCGCGGCGAGCTGGCCATCACGGCGCGCGCGGGAACGATGACGATCGCACCGAGGGCGACGGCCAACACCAGCGCCGTGGCATGAGCCAGCGACCAGGTCCACCGATACGCGGGCGTCGTAGAATCGTCCCGCCGCTCGGAAACGTGGACGACCAACACCATCGCTGCTGCCAATACCACGCCCATGATGGCCAAAAACATTTCGCCCATGAGCAGCCCCATGCCGGTCGGAAGAGCCGCCTTGGCAATCCCGCGCAAGAAGCGTCGTCCGCCAGCGCGCAGGTCGTCCAGCAAGGCCAAGTGTCCGACCACCACCCAGGGAACCCACGCTCCGGCATGCAGACGCAGCCCGGCCGTCCACTGGGAAGTCATATAACCCGACAGCGACCAGGCCAGGCCAGCTACCAGACTGGCGGTTGGTGTCGCCCGCAACCGCCGAGCGAGGGCGTACGCACCAAGGCCACCCCACGCCATGTGAAGGAAATCGAGCACCGTGAGTCCATTGGCCAGCCACCCTTCGGGAAAAAGCAACAGCAGCCAATTCGGCGGATAGAACACGCCATACAGCGGGTCGCCGAGCACCGGAAAGCCGAGACCTTGGTACGGGTTCCACAGGGGAAGCTCGCCCGCGCGTAGCGCGTGGTACACGAGCCAGCGCGCGGGAAAAATCCAGTGGGCAATGTCGCGGGTAAATAGGATGCGACCGAAGAACATTGGGACGTAAAGCCCGGCAAGAATCACAACGAGGCACAGAGCCGCTCGTCGTCCCGACGAGGCAGGATGCGAGGCGTTTTCCGGCACAGGTGTTCTCACGGTTGCCAAGCGCTGATGATACATGGCCCGACCAATGTCAGCCTCGGGCTGGCAACAGATTTTTCGGGCGGCGGAACCAACGCGGTCTTCTACGAGGCCAGGCGGAACTGCAAACGCGAGTACCGCTGGGCCACTTCGGCGTTTTTCACCGCCAGCGCCAGTGCCTTGCGCGAACCCACCAGCACCACCAGCTTCTTTCCGCGCGTGACGGCCGTGTAAAGCAGACTGCGCGCAAGCATAACGAAGTGCTGGGTGTGGATCGGAATGACCACCGCCGCGTACTCCGAGCCCTGCGATTTGTGCACCGTCGCTGCGTAGGCGAGGGTCAGCTCGTCGAGCTCGTCGCTTTCGTAAGTCACTTCACGGTCGTCGAAGGAGGCCACCAGCTCGCCAGCGTCTCGGGCAACCCGAACCACGCGGCCGACGTCGCCATTGAAGACATCCTTGTCGTAGTTGTTGCGCAACTGCATGATGCGATCGCCGGTGCGAAACAGTCGGCCGCCGCTTTGCAGTGCCTCGCCCGTTGGCGTAAGCGCTTCTTGCAGCAGGTGGTTGAGGTTGGTCGCGCCGAGGGCCCCCTTGTGCATGGGCGTGAGCACTTGAATGTCGAAGGGCGAAAAGCCGTAGTAGCGCGGTAGGCGCGTGGCTACCAGGTCGCGCACGGTCTGTGCCGCGAGCACAGGATCCTCGGCTTCGAGAAAAAAGAAGTCGCGACCTGCCTTGTTTGTCTCGCTGCCAAGCTCGGGGATTTCGCCGTCGTGGATGCGGTGGGCGTTGGTGACGATGAGGCTCTGCGCCGCCTGGCGGAAAATCTCGTTCAGCCGGACGACGGGAAAGGTCCCCGAGGCGATCACGTCGCGCAGAACCATGCCCGGGCCGACCGAGGGTAGTTGGTCCTGGTCGCCAACCAAGAGCAGGCGTGTTCCGCTGGCCAGTGCGGCCACCAAATCCGCGCAAAGACGGATGTCGATCATCGACGCTTCGTCGACCACAAGCAGGTCGGTTTCGAGAGGCCGACTTTGATTGCGACCGAACATTCCCTCGCCGGGGCGCCATTCGAGAAGCCGGTGCAGTGTCGCGGCTGGCTGCCCGGTCGTCTCTTGCAGACGCTTGGCCGCGCGGCCGGTGGGCGCAGCCAAGGCCACGCTCCGCTTGCACGCGAGGAACAGCGACACGATTCCGCGCACGATGGTCGTCTTGCCGACGCCGGGTCCGCCAGTGATGACCAATACGGGCTCGTGCAAGGCGCGACGGATGGCCTCGGCTTGCCGAGGCGCCAGCGTGATGCCCGCCTTTTTCTCGTAAGCGGCAATGGCACTTTCGGGATCAAGCGGCAGCGGTTTGCTTGGCGTGCGGAGCAGGCGGCGCAACCCGTCGGCGGCTGCGCGTTCGGCGCGCAGAAGGCCAGTGTCGTAGACCGCCACATCGCCGTCCGAATGCTCGATGGCGATTTCTCCGTCGCGCGCTAGGCGGTCAATGGCTGGCTCGACAAGCTCGACGGCAACGCCCAGACGCGCGACCGCGTCTTGTACCAGCTTATCGCGCGGCAAATAGACATGTCCCTGCCCGCCGGCCTCTTCCAGAACGTGGCGCACGCCCGCTTGAACACGCACATCGCTTTCCTTGCCGATGCCGAGCGCGCCGGCCAAGCGATCGGCCGAAAGGAATCCGATGCCCCACACGTCGAACGCCAATCGGTAGGGATTTTCGCGTACGCGCTGGATAGCTTGCGCGCCGTAGCGCTTGTAGATGCGCGCGGCAAGTGCGGGCGAAACGCCGTAGCCCTGCAGGAAGACCATGACCTCGCGCTGGCCGCGCTGGGCAGCCCACGCCTCTTGAATGGCAAGTGCGCGGCTTTGTCCGATGCCCGGCACCTCGCGAATGCGTGCGGGATGGGCGTCGAGAACCTCCAGCGTGCGCTCACCGAAGCGAGCTACGATGCGCGCAGCGAACTCGGGGCCGATGCCTTTGATAAGCCCGGCACCAAGGTAGCGCTTGATGCCGTCGAGGGTCTGCGGCGAAAGCTCGGTGTACGAGACGATGCGAAACTGACGGCCGAAGCGCGGATTGTTCTCGTAGTAGCCGCTCGCACGCAGGCGGGCGCCTGCGGGAAGCCCGAGCAGAGTGCCGACGGCGGTGACGGGCTCCATCTGATGATCGGCGATTTTCAGCCGAACCACGGTGAACTCGCCGCTCGCGTCGGAAAAGACGATGCGCTCGAGGGTGCCCTCGAGAGTTTCGTCGGCCGCGTTTCCTGGCCGCTTGCCGGCCGAGCGCTCGAAGAGATCCATATCTCCCGCACAGCCTCCGGCGGCAGGCCAGTGACGTCAAGGAGAAGTGGCCATTGGTAATGGGAACCCTGAGCGGGTTCCCAAACCCTGGCATCTTACGGGGGCTTGGTTCGCTCTCGCTCACAAGCCCCCGGTCCCCCCTCGCTTCGCCCAGCAAAGCTGGGCTACGCTCACCTTCCAATCGAGGGGATGAGAAAAAGAGTTCACGTCGCGGCAGACCGACCAACCCTCGATGCTGCGCTGCCAGCGAAGCTGGCAGGCTCCGCACGCGCTAGTAATGGAAACCCTCGGAGGGATCCCAAAGCGTCCCGAGAAGCACGCGTTACATACTGCGGATGCCGTGCTTGGCTAGGATTTCGAGCAGGTCGAGCAGAGAAAATACTCCGAAGCCACGGATTTCCAGCAGACGCCCGTAGGTCCAGCGATCCGGCTGGCGGCCGGGCTCGTAGCGACAAAGGGCGTTGTGGGTGCGCGGCTCGAGCTCGTAGCCGTACTTGTCGACGAGAAGGTTGGGCGGCTCAACCGGTCGCCCGAGAAATTCCCGCGGCAGACCTTCGATGCTCGTGGAGTGAACGCGCAATCCCGTCAGGACTTCGAAGCGTTCAATGAACCGCGCCGCATCGTCATTGCGGCGTAGCGCACGGGCCGATGACTGCGGATCGGAATCGGTAGCACTGCTCGGAGTCGGCGAGCTGTCGTTGGGGCCAGACATGAAAGCTCCGGCGCGAGGGCAGGTTTCCTAAACAGCTTCGGGACCGCGTTCGCCGGTGCGGATGCGGACAACGTCGGCCACGGGCGAGATGAAAATCTTGCCGTCACCGATTTCTCCGGTGCGCGCCGAGGCCAGAATGGCGTCGACGATGGTTTGAACCATCTCATCGTCGACGACAATCTGAACACGAACCTTCGGCACGAAGTCCACCGTATAGGCTGAGCCACGGTAGACTTCGCGCTTACCACCCGTACGTCCGAAACCGCGCACTTCCGAGACGGTCATGCCGCGGGCTCCAACTTGATAGAGCCGATCCTTTACTTCGTCGAGCTTGAACGACTTGATGATCGCTTCGATCCGCTTCATAGGGTAGATTCTTCCTCACATCTCGTTGCGGGACTGTTTCGCAATCGTGAAATGGTAGTAACGGCCTAGAAATAAGCGAGGGCGGCGAGCAGGCCGGTGACCTGGTTCTTGCGGTTCGGGGTCGCGGAGGTGCCCTTCAGGAAGAGCTCCTTGTCGCTCATGTCTGCTCGGACTTCGGCACGCAGCTCGTAATGCTTGCCAACCGTCCAGGCGCCCATGCCCGTGAACTCGTAGAGGCTGCCGTCGAAGACGCCAAACATGGCCGTGTTCTTGTTCTTGACGTACTCGGCCCGGGCCGCGACGTAGAACGAATCATTGAGGATGAAACGGCCCATGGCGGAGATGCCGAACCAGTTCGTGTCGCCTTCTTTGAGGTAGTCAATGTTGGCGCCGACCGACAGGTTGCCGATGTCCTTGAGCAGAACGCCGTCGAACAACATGCGCGACTTGCCACCGGCGACTTCGGTTCCGATGTAGCTAGTCACAGACGCAGTCATGCCCTGATTGGCGGGGGTGTAGGTTGCGTTGAAACCGAAGGTCTTGTCGCTGTTGATGTCGGGATCGTTGTTCCAGCCGTTGACGAGCTGGAACGACAGCACGAGCTCGGGAGCGGCGATGGTGCCGAGCGCAGCGACGTTCACGCGCAGACCGGTGTGTAGCAGAGGCACGCCGAAGAACAATAGCGAGCGGCTGTAGAGCCAGTTCTTGTTCGACTCGATGACCTCGGCGCTGGCGGACGTCACAAACTTACCGGCGTCGATCGACACGAGAGGATGTGGCTTCACCTCTGCGTAGGCTTGCTGAACAAGGAAGCCCATTCCGTAGATACCAGAACCCTCGTTGGGAGCGGCCGTAACTGGTGCACCGACATTCGATGTGGTCACGCCAGCGCCGTTGATGATCGAAGCCGTGTGACCGGCGCCGATATCCATGCGGAAGGTCACCAGATCTGTATCCGCGTGCACGCCGAGCTTCGCGTAGTTCAGCGAGAAGCTATTCGCTTGGGTATCGAACTGGCGAAAGCCGGGTCCCTGGGTCTTCGGGTCTCCCGTGAAATTGTACATATAGTACGCATCGACCAAGGCTTCCCAGCCGAAGGCGATAGGCGCAGGAGCTGGGGCGGCTGCGGGAGCCGGCGCGGCTACCTCGACCGGTGGCGCTGCCACGGGCGCAGCAATCGGGGGCGCCGCAGGTGCTGCGGCTGGAGCTGGTTCAGCCGCTGTCTGAGCATTGGCCACCATGGGGACGACCGTACAAAGCGCAAATACCGTGGACAAAAGTCGCATTGGAATCTCCTCTCTCTAAGACGATGAACAGAACGTACTCAAGCAAGCTCTGCTATGGAGCGCAATGGGTACACCGCAGAGTTTGCGTTGCTTTTCCCCGTCGGATACGCGCCGGAAACAGAGCGTATTTGGGGGCGACTTGTGGGTATACTTCCGCCCCGAAAAGAGGGCAGGGGCGGTCCGGCTTGCGGGCTTTCGCCAGCCAGCGGCCGTCTTGAGCGCGAATCCTACGGCGCTTTGATTTGCGCCTGGCTTAGGCGCTGGCGCGGATCGGCTAGCGTTGTGGGCGGTGCCATCGTGACTTGCATGCCGAGCGCCGCGCGAATCAGGAAGTGGTCCTCGCTGACGAAGAAGGCGATGAGCTCCTTGATCCGATCCTGCACCGACCAAAGGCTCTGACCCGTCGGCTCCAGGGCCAGGACGTTGGTAGCAGCGACAATGTCACCGCAAAGAACCAGGGCTGCTCGCGACGCCGTCAGATCCGAGCCGACAATCCAGCCGGCCACATCGACCGATTCTCCGCAGGCATCGACATACCGTTTCGCAATGCCCTTGAGCTCGGCTTTGATCGGCGCCGACAATTGCCGGTCCAGCTGCTTGGCCATTTTGTCCACTTCGCCGTCGTGGCCGCCCTTGCCGATGGGCGAGCCGCCGAGCTGCAAGCCAGCGCGAATCGCAATCTCGAGAGCGGCAGGGGTGGCCAACGAGTAGCGTGGAAAACGCTCGGGCCGCAACATGACCATGCGTTTGGCCAGATCGAAGGTGACCTGACTTTGCGAGGCCAATTGCTCGAAGCCGATGCCAATCACGAGCGCCGGCGTCAGCGTGTTCTTCTCCTTCAAGTTCATCGGATTCGCGGTGCCGGGAACGTCTTTGCGGATGAACACGTCGGGGATGGGCGTCTCGACGGTGTTGGCCACGTAGCGGAGCGCGGCGGAGTACGACCAGTTGCTGCCGGCAATGTCGATGCGGTCTTGCCGTGTAAGTCCAATGGCCTTGTGAGGCTGGGCCGTGGTCCTTGCGATGGCGGGCGAAAGCACCGCGAGCAGCGCGCTCATGTAGGGATTCTCGCTGGGGTGCAGAACCCTGCGCCAGATGTCGTCGTTGAACTTGCCGGTCGCCGCCAACAATTGGGTCGGGCGGAAATTGTCGTAGAGCGCCCGCAGCGGCGGATCGGCTTTGCCGAGACAGGTCATGGCACCTGCCACGCACCACATTTTATCGTGGGCGCCATTTTGAAAGTAGAGCGCCGCAAGAGCCTTATACGATTCGATGCGATCAGGCTGCCTGCTGATCAGGTACTGATGCTGGGCAATGGCTTTGTCGGCGCCGGACGGGCCGAGGTCGAAGTACATTTGGGCCAGTCGTTCCTGGCGGGCAAGATTGTCGCGATCGAGGGACGTCGCAACTTCCATGGTCAGGGCGGCGCTTTCCTTATCGTGTTGCCTGAGTGCGACTTCCGCCAGGGCATCCCACAGACGCAACTTCGTCTCGCTTGGCGTGTCCTGCGGCAGCCGCTTGATTTGCTTGCGGTAGGCGCGCTCCAGCTCTTTCCACTGCTTGCCTTCCCCGAGCAGCTTCTCGATGGCTTCGAACGCCTTGGGATAAAGCGGGCTATCGTCGAGCACTTTCGAGAATAGCTCGATGGCTTTGCTCTCGTTCCTGAGCTCGTCTCGGTGAATGGCAGCCACCGCGTAGTTGAGCTTGGCGCGCGCCTGCGGATCGCTTTCCAGGTCGGCCAGCTTCTCCAAGGTCGCGACGGCCTCGGGCCACTCCTTTTCTTGCGTGTAGTAATCGAGTGTCTTGTAAAGAATCGCGCGGCGATTGGGCTCGGCCGCAAGCGCCTCCTCGTAGGTCTGCATGGCGCCCGTCCAGTCGCCGAGCTTCTCATGCTGAAGATCGCCGATTTCTTCCAGCAGGCTGATCGACTCTTCGCCGGCAGGAAGGAGAGGCAAAATTCGCCACTTGAGGCTCTTCACCTCTTTCCATTCTTGGCGTGCCGACCGCAGAGCGGCGAGTGCCTCGAGAATGGAGCGATTGTCGAGCTCGATGGCAAGCGCTTCTTCGAAGCTGCGCAAGGCCGCGACCTCGTCGCCCATTTGAAGGGCACAAGCCGCCAGCTTCGCCACCAGCGCGGCGCGATCGGTGCTCGGCGCCTCCGCGCCCATCAGCGAAAGGGCCAGCTCGTACTCGTCGCGCGCCAGGGTCCACGCCTGGCGGTCGAAAGCCAGGTCTCCCATCGCACGCGCAAGCGCCGGAGATTCGCCATCCAGCTTTTTGTTCTCGCTTAAAACAGCCGCGGCTTTGTCCAGCTTGCCGAGCTTGCGCAGCACTTGGGCCAAGCGCTGGCAGAGCGCAATCTTGGCGGCGGTGTCGGACGTCTTGCGCAGCAAGAGATCGAGCAGGGGCTCGGCGCCGGCCCAGTCCTCGCGCTTTTCCCGAAGGACCGACAACCTCTCAGCCGCTACCATCTGTTCGGGATCGACGGCCAGCGCTCGTTCGAAGAGCTCGACCGCTTTCTTCTCGTCCGATAGATGGTCGAGGTGAATGATGCCCGTTTCGGCAAACAGCCGTCCGAGCTCGATGGGATTTTGCGTGCGCTCGGCCGTGTCCAGGTAGAACTTGGCGGCACGCAAGTAGTCGCCGCGGTCGCGGGCCAGCTCGGCCAGAGCAGCAAATGCCGCGGGATTGCTGGCATCGCAATCCACGCACTTGGCGTAAATCTCGTCCGCGGCGGCCGGGTCGTCGGGAAGGAAGGCACGCGCCGTGGCCAACGCCGCGCCCGTGTCCTTGAGCTTGTCGACGAAAATGGCGGCGCGTTCGAGACGAGCCGCGCGCGCCTCTGCAGGCGATTTTTGGGCAGCTCGGCGTTCGAGCAGATCCGCAAGCGGCCGCCACTGTTCACTGCGACGATAGAGCTGTTCGACTTTGTCCAGGATTTCGGCGTTGTTCGCGTCTTGCGCCAGTCGGCGCTCGTAAAGGGCGCCGAGCGGCTGCCACTGCTGGCCTTGCTGATAAATCGATTCCAGCTTTTCGTAGGCCGCGTCGTCGTCGGGATCGCGCGCTAGGCGCGCCTGCAGGAATTCGATGAGCTGGGGCGTCTGCTGCTGGCGTTCGTAGAGCTCGACCAGCTTGCCGACCCTGATCGTATTCGACGGATCCCGTTCGATGGCTTTTTCGTAGAGGCTGCGCAAGGCGTCCCAGCGCTCGGCCGCGCGATAGAGAGCCTCGAGCGTGTCCACGGCTTCGGGATTGGTTGCATCGCGCTCGAGCACTTTCTCGAACGAGGTGATGGCTTCGTTTCGCTGGGACGGATCTTCGGCGAGCAAACGGCCCACGCCGAGAGCCATCGGCTTCGACTCGTCGGCCTCGGCGGATTCGCGCTCCAGCTCGCGCAGCTCGCGCAGGAATTCATCGGACTGCTTAGCGGCTTCCGCCACCCGCTTGGTGTCGGCGAGCAGGCTGGCGTTCTTGGGCGCCAGGCGCAGGGCTGTCATCAAGACGTGATAGGCGCGATCGGGGGCGCGCAGCTCCTTGTCGATCACCAAGCCGGCTTCGTACAGATCAGCGGCTTGTGTGGCAGCGTCGGCTGACAGCTCGACACGGCCGACGAGGGTCGCCACCAGACGTTCCCACTCGCCATTTTCGCGCAGTTTCGCCAGGCCCTGGTTCAGCACGTCCTTGGCCTCGTCGTCGTGCGGATCGCGCGTCAGCCGTTCCAGCCAGGCCTCGACTTCGTCGGCGTCCGGCTTGTTGCTTGCCAAGCGGCAACCCTCGGTCAGCGCCGCGAGCGCGTCTTCGAGAGTTCCTTCGACGGAGATCGGCAGCAAGCCCCACTCCGCCTTTACGCGCTTCTCGTTGAGGGTCGAGAGCGCCGGAGCCACGAAATAGTGCTCGACGGAGGTAGCATTGGCCCCGAGCACGCGGCCGGCCAGCAGCGCCAGATCCGGATCGTCCGGCGAAAAGCCGACGAAGACGAACGACCATTTCTTGTGCAGGCGTTGCAGGAACTCGGCCGCGCCGGTGGCGACGATCTTGGGTGCGATCTGCCTCGCCGCTAAACACAGCGACGACGCCACGTCGAAGCGACCGAAGATCTGCAAGAGAAAGCGCCCGTGTCCGCTGTCCAAGGAGGCTGCCTTTCCAGCCAAGACCGTCCGGCCGCTGAGCTCGGCGTCGCCCGCCGAGGCCGACGCCCACAAATTGTCGAAAGCCGTCGTGACGATACCGCGCCACGGAGCCTGCACCAACGCCTGGAGGCTTTCTGGCACGGCCGTGCTCGGAGGAAGAGCGTCGCGCAGCGTGTCTGCAACGGCGTCTTCCGCAACCAACTCGCGGCAAAGCGCGATGGCGGCCGCAAGCTGACCATGTCGCAAAAGCTTGAACACTGCTTTCTTGTCAGCTTCGTCGGAAATCCGCTCGCCCAGACGCTTGCCAAGCTCGGTCCAGCCCGGAAAACCGGCCAGCGAGGAGCAACCAAGCCCAGCAACGAGAATAGCTTGTCGATTCTTGAGGCGCTCGAGCAGACCTTCGGGCAGTGGGCTCATGGGATCTCCCTTCGACGGTTACGGAGGCGACACGGCGTGGAGCGCGAAATTTGAATCTCGGCCAGGGAACGGAACCATTCCAACGTGATGGGTTGCTGTTGCCGTGGCAGAGCGCCGGAGTATCGGCTCATAAGGAGTTGCCTCAACGTCGCAAGTTGGCTCAAAAGAAAAG
>ODAK010006232.1_pt1 | contig 12058 bp, 10 predicted proteins | sample 1539591 | NCBI WGS metagenome assembly ODAK01 (sample SAMEA3539303, study PRJEB22396) | soil metagenome | biome: tundra; feature: field; material: soil | place: USA | collected 2010-05 | depth 0.15 m | reverse complement strand
GTCTTGGGTGACCTGCCCCGCCCCTTGGAATTGGTGTCCGCGAAGTAATTCGTGGCCCTTAGTGGTAAGTCACTGCTACGACGTTTCTCACGCACGTTTTTCTGCGCCACCGTGGTGGTTGTCGTATTCGCGCTGGGAACGGGCAGCGGGTGGAACGTGGTCGCCGCATCGCTCAAGTCGCACGCGCATCACAAGGCGCACGTCTATCCCCTGACCGGGTTCGGGGGATACCAGTCGTTCGGCGCCGTCACGCAGGTCAGCGCGCAGTGGGTGGTCCCTTCCTTTGTCTCCAAGCGCGTGCTCGGACAGGCGGCGACGTGGGTCGGCGCGCAAAATTCGGGCAGTAAATTTATTCAACTCGGCGTTATCGTTGACTGCCCGGCTTGGGCCGAGACCTCGTACGACGTGTTCTGGAGTGATACCGCCAAGGGCTACTTTCCTCAGTTTGTTGGGCGCATCTTTCCGGGCGACAAGGTATCGGCCTCGATGGTGCAGAACACGCGCGGTTGGTTTCTCAAATTTAGGGACCCGTCCATCAAGTTCTCCTACGCCAAAGAGGTCAAGTACGCAAAGGACGTGTCGTTCACGGACGCCGAGTGGCTTCAGGAGGACCCGGCGCCCGCCAATATCTCGGCGCAGGATGTGCCCTATCCCGACATCACCAACGTGAAGTTCACCAAATTGAAAGTCGACCACCGAACGCCCGAACTCACGCTCGATGACGGCCAGACCTTGAGCGCCAACGGCGGCGTCATTCGAGTTCCGACCCCGGTGCGTCATGATTCCTTCAGCTTCGTTCGGCCCAAGGGTGTCGCCGAGCAGTATCTCGTCGACGCCCGTAACGTGGATTTTGCCGAGAACAAGTTCAATGCACAACTCGCTCGGTGGAAATCCTTCTCGGAACAGGCCCGATCGCGACACGTCAAAAAGCTCTTGATGGCCTTCCGCGCGGGGGCCAAGGCGTTTAAGACCCAAACGTGGCCCCCGCCCACGCGCCGCGACGTCTCGTATCTGGTGACGAGTCTGGATCACGACGCGACCAACCTGAAGGCGTGGGTTCGCTCGGGGTACAAGAACGTGGGATCGGGGCTCACCACGTTCGAGGATGGGTACATTGAAGGCGACCGGCTGATGAACACGGTGCGCGCCCTACTGAATCTGCCGCCGCCCTAGGCGATCATCGCGTCTTGTTCTGCCTACGAACGTAGTTGGGAGTAGGGGGGATCGCCCAAACTCTCTGTTCTGGCCCAAGGCTTCGCGTCGCGCCCTTCGGTATGGTCGTCCTCGAATGACCAGGCTGCCGCTAACTCCTTCACCCCGTTCGAAAATGCAAAGTTTGGACGACCGAATGTCGGACGCACTGCGCGCCACGCTGAAGTTGCCGTCACCCTAGGGGTCGACGCGTAATTCCGGTCGCGGTCGGCGTTAGGGGTGGAAACGGCGAAAGACCACGCTGCCGTTGTGGCCGCCGAAGCCGAAGGAGTTCGACAGAATGATGTCGACGTCGCAGGGTCGGGGTGCTCCCATGACCACGTCCAAGTCGACGGCGGGATCGACCTCGGTCGTGCCAGCGGTGGGCGGGATGGTCTGATTGAGCAGCGTCAATACCGACGCGACGCCCTCTAGGGCGCCGGCGGCCGCGAGGGAATGTCCCAGGTGGCCCTTGATGGACGTGACCGGCGGCACTACGCCGCTGAAGACTTTGTGCACGGCCACCGACTCCGCGAGGTCGTTGAGTTCGGTCGAGGTGCCGTGGGCGTTGATGTGTGACACGTCGAGGGCGGTAATGTTCGCGTCAGCGAGCGCCAGTTCCATGCAGCGAACGGCGCCGCTGCCTGAAGGGTCGGGCGCGGTGATGTGGTGGGCGTCGGCGGTGGAGGCCGCGCCGAGCACTTCGGCGAAGATGGTGGCGCCGCGCTCGAGCGCGTGATCCCACTCTTCGAGAATCAAGATCCCGGCGCCCTCACCCATGACGAAGCCATTGCGCTTCACGTCGAAGGGGCAGGAGAAGTCATCGTTGCTGAGCGCCGTCATGTTGGCGAAACCAGCGTGGGCAATCGGCACGATGACCGCTTCGGCGCCACCGGCGACCGCGACGTCACAGCGCCCCGACGCCACCAGGCGCGCGGCGTTGCCAATGGCGTGCGTACCCGCGGCGCAGGCCGTCGTCACCGTTTCGCAGGGCCCACCGAGGCCAAAACGCATCGAGACCGCGGCGGTGGCGGCGTTGGGCATCATCATGGGCACCATGAAGGGCGAGACCCGGTCCGGCCCTCTTTCGTTGAGTACCCGGAACTGCTCGATGACGGTCTGCAGACCACCGATGCCGGTGGTGACGATGCTGCCGGCGTCCACCAGCGGTCCTTCAAGACCGCTCTGCAACCAGGCTTCGTCGGCGGCCATCAACGCGTAGAGGGCGAAGGGGTCGAGGCGACGCAACTCCTTGGGTCCGCCCAGGTGGCTGGCGTCGAAGGGGGCGATTCGTTTGTCGGGCGGCGCCGTGGCCTTTAGCAACGCCTCCCACAGGGCCTGAACGCCCTCCCCGGCGCAGGACAACGCACCCAGGCCGATGACCGCCACGCGGCGGCCCTCAACCGGACCGGAGGGGGAGACGGCGACGTGCACTACAGCTTGGCGTAAATCAGGTCGAAGGCTTCGCCGACGGTGCGAATCTCTTTGAGTTCGTCCTCGGCGACTTCAATGTCGAACGTCTCTTCGAGGGCCATCACGAGCTCCACGAGGTCGAGACTGTCGGCGCCCAGGTCGTCGCCGAACGAGGCGGTCATCGTCACTTTGGACGGATCGACGGCCAGCACTTCGACGGTGTTGTCAGTAAATTTCGCAAATGCTTCGTTACGGTCCATGGCTCTTTCCCTTGCTTTGTGTCGCTTTATGATACTAAAGGTCCCCGCACGCGGCGGTTTCTATAGCCCGAGCGCGAGGCCGCCGTCGACGGGTATGACCGCGCCGGTGATGTAGCGCGCGTGGTTACTGGCCAGGAACCCGACAACGCCCGCGATCTCGGCGGCCTGGGCGATTCGGCCCAGGGGGATCATGTCGGCCAGTTGATCGCTGGCCGGGCCTAGGTCGCTGGTCATGTTGGTGTCCACCAGTCCCGGGGCGACGACGTTGACCGTGATGGCGCGCGAGGCCACTTCCTTGGCGAGCGAGCGCGCCAGTCCCACCAGGCCGGCTTTGGCGGCGGCGTAGTTGGCCTGGCCCGGCACCCCGATGAAGGGACTGACCGAGCCGATGAAAATGATCGAACCCTGACGGGCTCGGACCATCGACGCCAGGGCGGCGCGCGCGGTGTAGAACGCACCGTCGAGGTCGGTGGTCAGTACCTCGCGCCACTGCTCGTCGGACATGCGTAGCGCCAGACCGTCACGGGTGATCCCGGCGTTGACGACGCACACGTCGAGCGGACCGAACTCCGCGACGGCGGATTTGATCGCGCTCGATACCTCCTCGGACTTGGCCACGTCGACAGTCAGTGACTTGGCGCAGCCCTTGGGGGCCGAGCCGGAACGCGAGAGGGCCACGACCTGGTCGCCCAGGGCAATGAAGTGTTCGGCGACGGCCGCGCCGATGCCGCGGCTCGCGCCCGTAACAAGAACATGACGGCTCATAGGGTTAGCTCCTGAAGTTCGGTGAGTGAGGTGGGCGCAAACTGGCGTTCGAAGGGCCGGATGCGTTTGGTGAGCCCGGTGAGGATGGCGCCGGGCGCCATCTCGATCGACGTCGTCACGCTCTGGGGCAGCGCCAGGGTCGCGTCGAGGAACTCCACCGGCGAGGTCAACTGGCGCGAGAGCAGCTCGCGCCAGTCAGCGGCCGTCGTGTGCACGCGACCATCGACGTTGGCAATCACCGTCGCCTGCGTGTCACCCCAGGACGTGACGGCCAGGGCCGAGTCGAGTTCGTCCTGCGCTGGCGACATGAGTGGTGAGTGAAAGGCGCCGCCGACGGCGAGCGGCGTCGCGCGACGCCACCCCAGGTCCCGGTGTCGCGCCAGCAGGTTTTCGAGTCCGCGGGTGGTGCCGCTCACCACGATCTGGCCGGTCCCATTGATGTTGGCGACCCACACGCCGTCGAGTTTGTCGAGGGCCTGTCGCGCGCCCTCGTCGCCTCCCATCAGCGCCACCATTGACCCGGCGCTCTGTTGCGCGGCCCGGGCCATCGCCGCGCCGCGAACGGCGATGAGTCGCGCGCCGTCGTCCATGCTCAGCAGCCCCGAGGCCACCAGGGCGGAAAACTCACCAAGGCTGTGGCCGAGCAGGTAGCGCGCGCGCAGGCCCCGGTCAAGCAGTTCCTCGTAGGCAACCATGGAGAGCGCGAAGGTGGCGATCTGGGCGCGGTCGGTGCGCACCACCTCGTCGTCGGTGGCGTGGATAAGCAGCGACTCGACATCGATTCCCGCCACCTCACTAATACGCGTGACCAGCGGCCAGTGCAGCGACGCGCGCCACGTGAGACCGGCGCCGCCGGTGAGCGAACCCTGCCCGGGAAAGAGGACGACGAGGTCGTCGCGAAAGGCCAGGGTCGAACGGTCAGGCATTCTTAAAACGTAACATCGTGCCCGGAGTGGGAGTTGAACCCACACACCCTTTCGAGTAAAGACTTTTGAGGCCTCCGCGTCTGCCGATTCCGCCATCCGGGCTGTGGCGACAACGGTAGCATCGACCACGCCTCGCGCTCGGTGGCTCGAGCGCCCACGACAACTGCCCGCGGCCATCTCTATGGTGGTTGCATGCAGTTCACGCTCTGGCGACACGCGGTCACGCTGCGTCGACCGGTAAGCGCGGCGCAGCAACGACACGACGCGCGTGACCGGCTCTTCTTGTGCGTCGAGCACGAAGGGGTCAGCGGATTCGGCGAGATCGCGCCCCAGCCGACTGCCCTCAATGGTGACCCTGCGGTTGATGACGTGCTCGACGAGTTGCGCGCGGTGGCGTTGCCTCAGGTACTCGAGGTCACGGCCCGCGAGGGCGCGCCGCCGTCGTGGACGCGCGTCGCGCGTTTCGCCGGTTCTCGTGTCGCCAGTCCCTTCGCGGTGGCCCTGGTTGAAATGGCGCTGCTCGATCGAGAGTTGCGCGCGTCGAGGGTGGACGTCACGTCACTGTGGACCCGTCGGTTTCTCACGCCCAGCCAGGCGACGGTCTCGCTCCTCGACTCCGACGGACCCTGGAACGTTGACGCCGCGGCTCAACGGGTGCGAGTGAAGACGTCGCCGGGGACGCTCTCGCACGCGGCGTTGGACCGCCTGGCACTGCTGTCGCTTCCGGTGTTGCTCGACTTCAACTGCTCGGCCAGTAGTGACGCCCAGGTACTCGAACAGGTCGAGCAGATTGAGTCGGTCGCAAGGGTCGACGCCGTCGAACAGCCCTTCGCCGCGGGCAACGTCATTGATCACGCCACGTTGGCCGAACAACTCAGTGTGCCGCTCAGCCTGGATGAAGGCGTGCGCACGGTGCGCGACCTCACGCAGATCGCTCGTTACTCCGCCGCGTCGATGGTTTGCGTCAAGCCGGCGCGAGTTGGTGGCCTCGCCAACGCCCGCGCGATGATTGTGAGGGCCAACGTGCTCGGCCTGCGTCCCTACCTCGGCGGGTTCTTCGAGTCGTCCTACGCGCGCCACGTGCACCGACTGCTCGCCGAGAACTGCGTGAGCGAGCCCAGCGACTTAGGCTTGGTGGCCGTCGACGCAGCCGCGGACGAACCCGAGATCGTGGCGGTGCGTGGGGGGTTCGGGGTCGCGCCCAGTGCGGCGATGCTCGAGCGGGCGCGGGTTATCAACACGTCGCTCTAAGCCGTTTTACACTGAAGGTGTGAGTACCAAACTGCAGAAACGACGGCTGGAGGACCTCCAGCGCCGTCTCAGCGCGGCGCGCGAGAGCCTCGGCGTGCTCCAAGAGCAGGTGGCCGTATGGAACGAGGCGCTCGAGGACGCACGGATTCGCTCGCTGGTCTCCGAGACACCCCTGCAGACGCACGACTACCACGAACTCTCTCGCCACGTGGCGGCGGCCAACGCGGAGATGCAGCGCCGGGCGAGTGAAGTACGTAGCCTGATGGAGGAACGAGACGAACTCCTTCGCGAGTGGACACCGAAAGATGACAATGGATAAGCGAGCAGTCATTGCCGACGACGAATCAATTATCCGCCTCGACCTGAAGGAGATTCTCGAGGGCGACGGCTACCTGGTGGTCGGTGAAGCGGCCCGCGGCGACGACGCGCTCGCCATGATCCAGAAGCTTGAACCGGACCTCGCCCTGCTCGACGTCAAGATGCCGGGCCTCGACGGGATTGAAGTCGCGCGCCAACTGAAGGGATCGCGCACGGTGGTGGTGCTGCTCACCGCGTTCAGTCAGCGCAACCTCATCGAGAGCGCCCGCGACGCCGGCGTGGTGGCCTATCTGGTCAAGCCGTTTCGCTCGAGTGAGATCCTGCCCAAGCTGGCCGCCATCTTGAACCCCCGGGTCGAGAACACGCCGCACGTCGCGGAAGTGCGCAACATCGACGACAAGATCGAGACCCGCGAGATTGTCCAGCGGGCCAAGGAATTGCTGATGAAGGAGCGGGGCCTGGACGAGCCGGCCGCGTTTGAGGTCATCCAGCAATCGGCGATGCGCGGGCGCACCCGCATGCGCGATATCGCCCAACAGATCTTGAAGGGTGAGTTTGTTGGCTGAGGAGCCGAGCGACCAACGTCCGCTGTTGCTGCTCGACGGGATGTCGCTCGCCTTTCGCGCCTTCTTCGCATTGACGACCGACATCGCGACGTCCGAGGGCGTGGTCACCAACGCGCTGCACGGATTCGCGTCGATGCTGCACCTCTTGTTGCGCACGCAACAACCACGGGCCCTGGCCGTGGCCTTCGATTTGCCGGGCGGGACGTTTCGCGACGAGATGACCGAGGACTACAAGGGCGGGCGGACCGAAACGCCGGTCGAGATTGAGCACCAGTTCGAACTCATTCGCAACCTCTGCGACGCGTTGCACATTCCCGTGCTGGGGGTGCCCGGCTTCGAGGCGGATGACGTGTTGGCCACGCTCGCGACCTGGGGTCGCGACGAGAAGATGCCCGTGGTGGTGGTGACGGGCGATCGCGACTCCTTTCAACTCGTTGAGGACCCCTTTATCAAGGTGCTCTACAACCGCCGCGGCGTATCGGACTACTCGCTCTACGACGAGGCCGGCATCGTCGAACGCTGCGGCATCGAACCCCAGCGCTACGTGTTGCTCGCGGCGTTGCGCGGGGACACCTCGGACAACCTGCCCGGGGTACCCGGCGTGGGCGAGAAGACCGCCGCCAAACTCTTCGCCCAGTATCGCGACTTAGACGACCTGTACCAGCACTTGGGTGACCTCACGCCCAAGCTGCGCGAGAACCTGGCCACCTACGAAGAACGCGCCCGCAACAACGTGAAGGTGATGACGCTGGTGCGCGACGTGCCCCTGGGCTTCACCTTGGAGGACCTCACCCTGGGCGGGTGGGATCGCGCGCAGTTGGCCGCCTTCTTCGAACGATTCGAGATGAAGTCCATGCAGGCGCGCTTCGAGAAGATAATGCGCGACGGGTTGGTGGGTGACGCCGGCGAGAGCGCCCACGCCACGCCGGTCGACGCCCACGCCCCCGTGGCGGCGCCGGCCACGCTGGGCAGCACGCTCGCTTCGGTGCTTAAGTGCGCCGCGCCGGTGGTTGCCTACAACGCCACGCGCGTCGCGGTACTCGACGCGGACACGTCGAGCGTCGCGCTGGGCACGATCGACGAGTTCTTCGAACTCATTGGTGACACTGCGCCGTGCGGGCATAGCATCAAGGGCCTCTACCGTCTGGCGGCCGAACGCGGCTGCGCGCTTCGCGAACCGGCCGACGACACGTCGATCATGGCCTTCTTGGTCGACGCCACCAGCGGCGGCTACGACCTCATCGACGTCGCGCACCGCTTCCTCGGCGAGACCATTACGGTGGTCGCGCCCTCGCTCTTTGACGGCTCCTCCGACGACGACTCACTGGTGCGCGACGTTCAGGTGGCGGCCCGACTGCGCGAGCACCTGCGCACTGAGATTGTGCGCTGGGAACTCGAGTTTGTCTACCGTGAGGTCGAACTGCCGCTGGTGGCGGTGCTCGGGCGCATGGAGGCGCGCGGTATCCGTGTGGACGTGGAGTTGCTGCGCACCATCGCCGCCGAGTTCACCCAGGAGGTGGCGACGCTTAATGCGAAGATCCAGGAAGAGGCCGGCCACGAGTTCAAGGTCAATTCGCCCCAGCAGCTGCAGAGCGTGCTCTTCGAGGAGTTGGGCCTGACGGCGGTCAAGAAGATCAAGTCCGGCTACTCCACCGACGCGCAGAGCCTCGAAGCCATTCAGGATTCGCACCCGATCATCCCGCTCATCCTCCGGTTCCGCGAGGTGGAGAAGCTGCGCGGCACCTACGGCGCGCCATTGATCGATGCGGTGGGCAGCGACGGACGCATCCACGCCACCTTTCACCAGACGGTCGCGCGCACCGGCCGGCTCTCCTCGGACAACCCCAACCTGCACAACATCCCCGTGCGCAGCCAGGAGGGACGACGGTTGCGCTTCGCCTTCGTGCCGAGTCTCGGTTGGGAGTTGGCGGTGGCCGACTACAACCAGATCGAACTGCGGATCCTGGCCCACCTCTCCCAGGACCCGGGATTGCTGGCGGCCTTTGCCTCCAACGAGGACGTGCACCGCACCATCGCCGCCTCGGTCTTCGGCGTGCCCCCGGGCGAAGTGAGCCACGAGCAGCGCGAACATGCCAAGGCCGTCTCCTACGGCCTGGCCTACGGCATGGAGGCCTTCGGGTTGAGCCAACGCCTCGGCGTGCCGGTGAGCGCGGCCAAAGAAATCATGGACAAGTACTTCGCCGGTTTTCCCAGCCTGCGCGCCTACATGGACGCGACCATCAAGCAGATCCGCGCCCAGGGCTACTCGCGTACCGAATTCGGCCGGATCCGCCCCTTTCCCGACCTGGCCACCGCCGTGGGCCCGCAACGACTCGCGGCCGAGCGCCAAGCCATGAACTCGGGTATCCAGGGCCTCGCGGCTGACATCTTCAAGTCGGCCCTGGTGCGCCTCGACCGACGCCTCAGCGCCGAGGGTCTGGCCGCGCGACTCATCTTGCAGGTCCACGACGAGGTGCTCGTCGAGGCTCCGCCCGAGGAACACCAAAAGGTGGAAGAGATAATTCTTGACGCCCTGATCAACGCCGCGCACCTGAGCGTGCCGCTGGAGATCTCACTGCACTGGGGTGAGAACTGGGCGGCCGCGAAGGGCTGATTGCGCCAGTGGTAGGGTCTTCTACTGGGTTTACACCGGAGACCCACTCCTTATTTCCTAGCTGGCCCCGGTGTGGTCGCATTGGATGTACGTATGTCGGAAGGCCTTAGCCTCCTCTCCACCCAACAAATGGGTACCTTCGACGACGAGGGCAATTACGTGCCCCGCGTTATCACCGAAGACAACATGGTCGGCACCGACCTCGCCACCCTGGTGGGCGACAGCGTGCTGGAGTTCGAAGACGGCGACCTCGTCATGGGCACGGTGGTCAAGATCGATCGCGACGAAGTCCTCCTGGACATTGGATTTAAGTCCGAAGGGGTCATCCCGTCGCGTGAACTCTCCATCCGCAACGACGTCGACCCGTCCGAGATTGTCTCGCTCGGCGAGCGCGTCGAGTGCCTGGTTCTGCAAAAGGAGGACAAGGAGGGACGTCTCGTCCTGTCCAAGAAGCGCGCCCAGTACGAGAAGGCCTGGAGCACTATCGAAGAGTTGAAGAATCGCGACGAAGTGGTCAAGGGTGTCGTCATCGAGGTCGTCAAGGGCGGACTCATCGTCGACATCGGCCTTCGCGGATTCCTGCCCGCTTCGCTGGTGGAGCTGCGTCGCGTACGTGAACTGCAGCCCTACATTGGCAAGACCGTCGAAGCCAAGATCATCGAGCTCGACCGCAACCGCAACAACGTGGTGCTGTCGCGCCGCGCCTGGCTCGAAGAGACGCAAAAGGAGCAGCGCGGCGACTTCCTCAACAACTTGAAGCCCGGCGAACGCCGCCACGGCGTCATCTCCTCGGTCGTCAACTTCGGCGCCTTCGTGGATCTGGGCGGCATGGACGGACTCATCCACGTCTCCGAACTCAGCTGGAAGCACATTGACCATCCCAGTCAGGTCGTCGCCGTGGGTGACGAAGTTGACGTGGAAGTCCTCGACGTTGACTTCTCCAAGGAACGAATCTCGCTGTCACTCAAGGCCACCCAGTCCGACCCTTGGCAAGTGTTCGCCGAGAGCCACGCCGTCGACCAGTTGGTCTACGGCCGGGTCACCAAGTTGGTGCCCTTCGGCGCCTTCGTCCAGGTGGGCGAGGGCATCGAGGGCCTGGTGCACATCTCTGAACTCGCGGCCCACCACGTGGACACGCCCGACCAGGTCGTCACGGCGGGCGAAGAGCTCTGGGTCAAGATCATCGAACTTGATACCGCGAGGCGACGCATCAGCCTGTCGGTGAAGCAGGCGGCCGAGGGCGGCGAGGTCTCCGAGGAGTACCGCGAGGCCTTTGGGTCCCACGCATACGACACTGAGGGCAACTACATCGGGGGCATCGAATACGGCGAGTTCACGCCCGAGACCGAGGCGCAGGCGGCCTGGGCCGAGTACGCCACCGAGGCGGTCGTGAAATTACCTGAAGACGGTGGCGAGGAAACGCCCGCCAGCGACGAGCCGGCAGAGAGCGCCGTCGACTCGGCGATTGACGATGCCTCAGCCTCCGAGATGGTCACCGACCCTCCCGGCGACGAGGCATCCGTCCAGCCCGACGAAAGTGTCGCGTCTGACTAATTCGCTGTACGTTCGTCTGTTGAGATCGAGAACGACCGGACGCCGCGAAGTTTGAGGATCGCTTGAATGGCGCATCGCTACGGGTTCACACCCCAGTGTCGATGACCTCTTTTGGTGGGCCCAACCTCAGAAGTTCCTCAAGGAGATTGACCATGCGTTGCGGAGCAAATCGGCCATCCGCCGACGCACGCAACTCTTCCAATGTCCACCAACGTGAGCCGGTAAGTCGTTCTTCCAGAAGCTCTTCTGCCGAGAATGACGGTTCGCCGTCAACTTCACTTACTCGTACGAAAAAGAAGACCTCGTGCTGACCACTGAAATCCGAAAAAGGGAACACGTGAGTTCGCTCCCAGATAATCGGACCCAGATTGACATCTCGAAGCCCGACTTCCTCAAGGAGTTCTCGCCTGATTGCATCTTCGAGCGATTCGTCGCCTTCAATCCCGCCTCCCGGCGTCGCCCACAACGTACCTTCGGGAAGGTCGAAATGAACGAGTAGAACGCGATCAGCCTCATCCAGAACCAACGCTCTCACGCCCTCGCGGAGTGGACGATCAGTCACTACCTACGAACCTACGAGGCAACCTGAACCATGACCGCACGAGATGTGGACCTTGGGGCCGCTTCGCCGTTTTCAACCATCGCCTCTATGTGCATTTCGATTGCTTCGTGAATGTTGGCGGTGACTTCTTCGATGGTAAATCCGGCGGATACGCAACCGGGGAGGTCCGGAACATACGCACAGAGATTTGGGCCGGCGTCTTCAATAACAACTACGTATTCACTCGTCGCAGCCTCCGATCAAGTCCAGTTTGATTCACAATGCTAGCGAGAATGTCCTTCGAGAGTTCAATACCTAAAGCCCCGGGAACCGTAACCGTTCCAACTCTCGTCGCGTGCTTGAATTGCCGTTGACTTCCCTTTTGCCGAGTTTGCACCCAGCCTTCCCGATGAAGTTCTTGGATGATTTCTCGCACCTTCACTCTTAGCAACGGTTTGCGACACAGCAAGAAACCGAAGAGAATCAATCATTCCTCGTCGTCACTGTCTTTCTAAGAAAAAACGGTACTCATTGGTCTATCGCGCTTTGATAAAAGCCTTACGGCTGCGATGCAACGTGGATTGTCTTTACTATGGGCATCGGTTCGAGCAGTTCATCACTGTTGAGGCGCATGCCTTCGAGATGAAACGGAATCGCCT
>ODAK010006231.1_pt1 | contig 12060 bp, 10 predicted proteins | sample 1539591 | NCBI WGS metagenome assembly ODAK01 (sample SAMEA3539303, study PRJEB22396) | soil metagenome | biome: tundra; feature: field; material: soil | place: USA | collected 2010-05 | depth 0.15 m | reverse complement strand
CCAGCAGAGGCTCTCGACGAGTTTCTACAATCCTTCGAACAGGACGGTGTTGCGAGGACCCCTTGAACTCAAGGACGTCCACGTTCTCCGACTGGCGGATTGAGCGGTGGGGATGGTGACCATGATCCGGCGGTTGTTGGCGACGGTCCGCGTCGAGCCGCCCCGGATGACGGATTCGAGCCGCCGAGTCTCTTGGGTAAGCATCGTCCACCTCGGGGCATGATGGCAGAGGCATGGCAGGTATCCACTTCGACGTCGAAAACCAATGCGTAAAAATTGGATCGCTCAGCAGACGGCCGATCTGGGTGCGGCCCTGGGAATGGAACGTCACTCCGGACGGCTACACGGCGCTATTCCTTGTCCGACGGGAGGTCTATTTGTACTTGGAGGCACAGGAGGGCGATGACTCTGTTTGGGTGGGCCTCCGGGCCGGAGAGTCAGCGGAAGACTCTGACGGCTTGGCCGTGGCCCTTGACGAGAATGGCAGAGTACGGGGTCTCGCTCGCGTCCCATTGTGCAGCTGCGGCGATAGGGAGTGCGGCGATGCCGGGGTCCAATTCGGAGGCGAGATTCCAGTGCAGGAGATTGAAGATGTCTTCGAACTCGTTGACGAACTCAGGGACGTCGGAGGCGCGGCGGTTCGAGGCAAGACGTGGTTCTACGATGGTCAAGATTGCAATTTGGCAGACATTCCCAGGTGACTAGCCCGGGGGTCAGAGGGCCGATGTGGATGATCTCCGACTGGAGGTGTCAGCCTTGGGACTCCTGTTCCAACCGGTGAACTGACTCAAACCTTTCTAAGAACGACCGAGTAGTCGCTCGGCTCGCCTTCGGGTGACGGTTGGCCCGACGCAACTAGTGGCGGGAGGTCATACGCCTTTGGGCAGGCATCCATTGGTCGGCCCACTGAACGCGGCGTCGTGCACGTCCACGCCATCGGTGAAGTAGGCGATCTCAAAGACAGCGGGACCGGGACCACTTGTTGGGATGACACGGTTGAGCTTCCAGACCATCCAACTTTGGCCGGTTGTGGCCCTGCTGTGAAACCCGGGCGGACAGTGGCTGTACGCATGAACTGTGAATGGCTGGTCCGGATACGTGCCCTGGGCCACCGGGGTCCCCATCTCCGATATCGCCTGCCCACTCGTCATGCCCAACACGAGGTTGTAGTGCCTGCCGAGTCCCGAGCGTGACGCGGGGTTTGAAGAGTTCAGAGCAATAACTAGAGCTACGACAGCCAGAGCGCCGCAAAGCGCTAGCAGCAAGGCCATCCAACCTCGGCGCATCCGCCTAGTTGCCGAGATCTCGGAGCCCAAGACAGTCACGTTCGAACCGTATGTCCATTCGAAGGTCCGGCTGCGGGTGCGCCCCCTGTCACTGTCACAGTCACACAGCACCCGCAAACAGCACACCGCATGGGACTTGAAGTCGCGGCTTGACCGTTCGTGTCGTCATGGTCAATTCATCAGGCCTGTTCAGCATGGGTGGCATGTTCGCACAGGTCCCTTAGAGTCCGCCCGTGTCGCCAATTCCAGTAGCAGGGCAGTAGCAGAGCAGTCACCAATGCGACTCGACGGAGTGCGGGTTCAAGCCCGAGGGCCGACGCGCTAGGTCTGCTACCAACCACTGGCGACTGGAACTGTGACTGATCGAGCGTCTTAACCGCCAGTCGCTTCAGTAAGTGCCTTACAAGCGACGACAATCCGATTGTTGTAGCGGTTGGAAGCGACGAATCCCTTCGAGATCGACTGCTGCAGCGTCGCTCCTTGAAGGAAGACCTGGTAGGGAAGCGGACCATCGAGGGCGTTACCCAGCTCGCGGAATGCGTTGGTGGACCTTGCGGCAACAAGCCGAGCGTCTGCAGAATCCAACCTTGCTGGGGTCCGATGAGATGGAGAAGATTGAACCCATTCCCAGGCGTGGAGGCAGCTGGTCAGTTGAGCCGAAGTCACCTCGCCGAGGATCAACGGAGGTGGGGTCACACTCCCACAAGCCGCCAAGATCATTGCCGCTAATAGCACGATCACGGCTCGACGTGCCAGCACAAGGGGAGCCTACGCCTCGTGGGTGACTCAACAACGAGTGGGCAAGTGTCGACCACGGTAACTGGTCGCAGAATCGCGATGGTGTCGGAGGGCCGACGTCGCACATGAGGGCCGACGTCAACGATCAATGGCTCCGACTGGCGGATCCAGGAGTGGGACTAGGGAGCACCTTGAAACTGAAACGAGAATGGACATGGATTTGAAGGGTCGTCGCTCGATTCGCCCATGACGGCCCACCATGCGCCCTCAACGTGCTCGACGCATGTATCTGGCTCGCCTGGTTCGTCGCCCGGCGAGTAGGAGAATCCATACTCCGACGGAGTTGTGAGCCCCTGATTCCAGTTCACTAGATAATCGACTTGGACGGAGCCCCCAGGCCCCGACCAAGCGCAGCGTTGGTACGGGGTGGGGAGGAGGTCGGTGGTGTCGTGGCGAACGATGACACATTGGCTGCCTTTGGTAAGCGTTCGAAGAACCATCGCGGCCGCCTGGGTTGCGGCGGGACTTGGTGAGTATTGGAGGTACGAGGGAACCCCCCACGAGGAATAGACGAGAGATCCAGCGGCAATGAGCGTGACGAGGATGATCACGGCACGGGTGGAAGCGACTTGGCGTGTGAATATGAGGGAGTCGCGTTCGAGGATGGCTATGCCAGCCACACCCACCGCAATGATCAGGCCAATAGGAATCCACGCGGTGAAACGTGCGTCAGGGGCAAAGGGCTGAATTCGTTCATAGGAAACGAAGTCGATGAGAAGGACAAACGCAAGGAGAATGAGTGCGCGCAGCGGATGGGAGCGTCGCATGGGCAGCTTCGATGCAAACTGCGAAAGCTCACCCCATGCGTCGGTGGGCTTAATCGCGGTCCCAGCCATCCACGGAGGATACGGGAGCCCGGAAGGCGGTGGAGGAACGTCGGGTGCGAACTCGCGTGTATCAAAGCACCCGCAAACTGCATCAGGCGTCACGAGCGAAACCTTCGTGCCCACGTTGCGCCGTCGGAGATCGTTCGTGTCGGAGGCCGATGTCCACGATCTCCGACTGGCGATTGGGGGTGTGGAGTCCGAGTTAGATCATCGAACGGAGCCGATGCCAGAATCTGGGCGAGATGGCGACCTTCTTTGAAGTTCTTCTGAAAGCTGAAGATCTTCCCGGCGACGGTTGGCGTCTGATGGAAGAGGGCAGTCACAGGACCGAATTTGTTCGATACAGCCGATCCGGTTGGAGAAGATTCGACAGTGCCGGCTTACAGCGAAAGATCTACTGCGACGTAGTCGAGTGGCGAAGCCGGGCTGGGGCGCAGAGGAGCTTCTTGAAGCAAGCCAATTACACAGCCTCGGAAGCGACAAGCGGACAACCGGGCGCGCGGAGAATTGACCTCAGGGAAATCGAAGGTCTGGAACACCTGTCTGCAATCGAGGTACCCGTGGGTCTGGAGCCGTCGCAGCTGCTGTCCGGCTGGGTGGGTCGAACAGAGATGAGCATTGCGTGCTCGGCAAACGTCTCTCCATTCACTTGGGAGGAGGTGTCGACCCTCGCTGCAACGATGGCGAGGCGGATTCTCAGTTGAATGGGGCGGCCCCATATCTGCGACGACTACGCGGGTGCGCGCCTTGTATCCTTGCGATTGAACCCGTGCTGCAGTTCACGCAGCTCTCCTGATGACGGGATAGCGAGTTCTCGGTGGTCTTCGTGTGCCCTTCGGTCGTCCGGGACCCGGCGTGATCGATTTCGGTGCATGCGCGGGCGTGCCGATGGTTGTACGCAGCTGGCGAAACCCTCTGCGAACTCGTGACGGAGTGAGTTGTGAGAGCTCACGCCGACGTTCCCATGGCAGTCGGAGGTCCGCGACGAGTACTCGGGAAAGACGCAGCTGCGTGTAGGCGGCGAGAACGAGCCACGTCCAGCGGTCGGCCTGCTCCGGGTTGCGCAGTGCGGGCGTGGTCCACGCGAGCGTTCCCTTCATGAAGCGGAACGTGTGCTCGATGTCGAATCGGCGCAGGTAGGACTGCCAGCAGCGGCTGAGGTCGGGTGTGCCGGTCCCCGACCACCACAGCCAGAGCGTCTTTTTCGTCCGGCCCGACGGCTTGGGCAGTCTCTCGACTTCGACGCGCAGCACGCTGCCGCGCACGATGGGCATCTTGTCGAGCTCTCCCCAGCGCCCCTTGACCCGTCCGTTGATCCTCGATCCATGTAGAGAAGATCTCATCAGCCCACCGCTCGAACACCCTCGCAACCCTTCGAGGTGACGGGCGCGCAGCGCCCGTCACCGACCGAATCGGTGATGCTCATGGCGCTCCTGGCGCGTATGGCGCTAGTGGAGGATAACTTTGGCGTTCGACCAGATTTCTTGTCCCAAAACGACATGCTCGATGGCCATCTACCTGTAGAAGATCGATTCGCGATCATGTGAGAGGGGCATCATGGGCACGAAGGACATCGTCACGCTGCGTCAGTTCGGACAGTCGAGCGAGCACTCGGCATGTGAAGCGGACAACCCGCCAGGGTTCATTCAGGAGCCCCCCAGACGGCTCGCAGTGAGCGTCACGGAGGCCGCCGCGATGCTCGGCATCTCTCGGGGCCTCGCCTACGAACTCGTCCACCGAGGCGAGCTCCCGGTCATCCAGCTCGGACGGCGCCTGGTGGTCCCGATCGTGGCCCTAGAGAGGCTCGTCGCAGCAGCGAGCCCGCTCACGTCTGGGGAGCTCGACGACGCCATCGAGGTGCGCTGATGTCGATGACCAGTGAACGCGCCCGGGCGATCGTGCGCGAGCTCAACCAGGCGGGCGGGTGCTCGCACCCGATCCGCATCCAGGGCGAGACTGTGAACGGAGCGACCGGAGAGCTGCGATTCGGCACGCTCAAGGTCCCCTGCAAGGACCGGCGCGAGGCGATCTGTCCCTCGTGCTCCCGTCTCTACGGCACCGACGCCTGGATCCTCGTCGCTACGGGGCTGAACGGCGGCAAGGGGGTCCCTGAGGTGGTGTCCACCCATCCGAGGGTCTTCGCGACGGTCACGGCTCCCTCATTCGGTGCTGTGCACACGCGGGGTGCCTCCTCGGGGCGGTGCCACGCAAGACGTGTGCGCGAGCGATGCGGGCACGGTGAGCCCACCTGGTGCGGTGAGGCACACGAGGTCAGCGACGAACTCCTCGGTGCGCCGATCTGTGGCGCATGCTTTGACGCCCGAGCCGCCGTGCTCTGGAACGCGCACTCGTCGATGCTCTGGGACCGCACCATGGTGCGACTCCGTCGACAGCTCGCGGCATCCCAAGGCATGACCACGACCGAGCTCGGCAGCGTGGCCCAGGTGCAGTACCTGAAGGTGGCTGAGCTCCAGCGCCGAGGACTCGTCCACTTCCACGCACTCCTTCGGGCAGACGGCGTCGAGGGCGCCATCAGCGAACCACCTGCGTGGATGACCACCGATCTCCTCGCTGTGACGATGCGATCCGTCGTGCGAACGACGCAGGTCCGTGGGATCGACGGCGTTCGACGGCGGTGGGGAACTCAGGTCGACGTCGCGGACATCTCGGGAGTGGACGGCGGCGACCGGCGGATCGCCGCGTACCTCGCCAAGTACGCGACGAAGACGACCGATGGCTCGATCGCGTTCGCTCGGCAGTTCACGAGCCGTCGCGAAATCGAGCGGATCGCGACGTCACCTCATCTGCGACACCTTGCTCTTGCCGCATGGAAGCTCGGAGGATTCAAAGACCTCCGAGCCCTCCGGCTTAGAGAGCACGCCCACACCCTCGGCTACCGCGGCCAGCTCATCACGAAGTCCCGTGGCTACTCGACGACCTTCGCGAGCCTGCGAGGCGCCCGCATCGACTTCCGAGCCGGGCTGAGCCACGAAGACCCGATCGAAGGGTCCTTCAACTACGAAGGCCCGGGGTACGACGACCCTGACACGGCACGTCTGGCGGAGATGTTCTTCGAGATGGAACAGGACGCACGCCGTGAAGCGAGGCGCTCAGAAAGAGCGGAGTCGTAGGCAAGGGCTTGGTCGAGTTGCTTGCCCTCTCGCGGCGCCTATTCGAGACGGTCACGCGATTTGCCGAGGCCATAGGTCTGAGCCATCCAGTCGCGCACCTTCGGGTCCGTGCCTCTCCACAAGTGAGGGCTTGAGTCGGGATCTCTCTCGCGGCACGCAAGGTCGAATAGCCGCTGGGCTCGATCTCGGTCTCCGCGCAAGCAGGCCAGTCGACACGCCGTTAGCCGGTCGTCCAGGACGTCGAACCAGAATGGGCGCTCCATCGCCTCAAACACACGTTCCACGGTCCTTGCGGCGAAGTACTCCATTCCCGTGGATGCGAGTTCGCTTGCCAACCCTCTCCCCGCCATCTCGGGATCCTCAAGGAACCACCCCTGGGCGATTCCCAATCCTGTCGGTGGCTCGAGCCTTCGAGTGGTGCCACGGAACCGCGACGTAATTTCATCTGGTGGCCACGAAGGCGGGGGGTCGTCGCGAAACCGGTAGCCAACGTCGAGATTGACGAAAAAGCCACTTGGAACATTCCTCGGTGACCAACCCTTGCGCTGCCACGCGCTAGGCGGATGGCTCTTGTCCATCTGGAATTCCACACCTGCGTCGGCGTCGGGACTCAACTCCTTGGTGAACGTGTACTTGCGTCCCTTGAAGCCATGCGCTTGGAGGACGGGCATGACCTCGGACATCACGACCTTCATCAGCTCACCGCGCGGTGCCGTGCTCCCGACGGCAGGGCTAGGCGGAAGCATCACCCCGGGATGAAGCTTCACCATCGTTTGCACGGCGAATGCGAGTGCCATGCTCGGTCCCCGCACTGAACGCAAGGCCGCCTCCGCATCTGCGTCGCTGGGTACGCCGAGGCCGGCCAGCACGTGCACGACGCGAACGAGCCACAGCAGGTCCTCCCGCATGAAAGGCGGCGACGTCGGCGGCCCCCCTACATCGCCACCGGTCTCCTCAAACGCCTCGAGGTCATCGACGCGCACCTTGGCCCGCACCGCAAGCTCTTTCACCGTGAGGCCCCGCTGGGACCGCAGGTCGCGGAGCCACACCGCCTCGCGCCAACGGAAGTGGGTCCCAACCGGGTCCTCAGACTCCTTCTGGTCCTCGATCGCGTCAGCGACGTGCTGCAGGGCGTCAAGCTCGATCGGGCCGACGCCTGCGATGGGCTCACCACGCACGGCGAACCACGTCGTCCAGGACAGCGAGACGTAGACAGACTCTGCGCGATCCAGCCCCCACTGCAGCGCCTCGGCGAGCGGTAGGTCGCCGACGGGATCCACGGAGATACGGTCCACAACTCCTCGCGTCTTGCGGTCCAACACCGGTCCGTGTTCGACACGCCAGTCAGGCTCCGCAACCAAGTAGGCGGCACTCCCGTCGCCGCCTCGACCCGACGTCATACGTCCATCATTGTCTGCGCGAGTGGAAGTGACTCGAACGCCTGAAGGGTGAGTCCGAGAGCGACCTCCTGAATCTCGCGACCAACCAACCGGCGCCTCCTCAGCTTGCTGGAGCGGGTTCTCCGGCGGCTCGTGGTCGCGCAATTCAGTTTCCAGGGGGACTCGATCGCCTCAGGAGTTCTTCAAGTGTGTCCGCTGCCTCCCGATCAGACTCTGCAAGGAAGTGTGCGTAGACGCCAAGGGTCGTCGAAGCGCTGCTGTGTCCGAGGCGGCCGCTGACGGTCCTCACAGGGATGCCTGCGCTCAGCAGTCGAGTTGCTGCGAAGTGACGCAAATCGTGCAAGCGAACACCATCGAGTCCAAGTCGGTCTCGAAGGCGGATGAACTCATGCGTCACGTCGTTCGGCGGCCACGCCGTAGAACAATCCGGTGCTCGAGAGAACACGTACGCCGAGGCGCGCAGGCGTACCCCGAACGACTCTGCTCGATCACGACAGCGTTCGCGATGTTCGCTCAGGATCTGCATTGAAGTCTGATCGAGAGCAATCCGCCGCACCGAGTGGGTCTTGGTGTCCTTCTCGATGAGGGCTCCTCCAGTGCCATCGACGATGGATCGAGCGATGGTCAGTGACCCACGCTCGAAATCGACGGCGTTCCAGTGAAGTCCGCACAGCTCTCCTCGACGTGCTCCTGTGGTTGCCGCGAGCTGCAGGAATGCCGCAAGGTCCGGGCTCTCGGTTCGGGCCTCATCGATGAGCCGAGCCACTGCCGCTGGATCGGGTGCCTCGATTTGGCGGTTCCTCACCCGGGGCGGTGAAGCAAGCGCCGCGGGGTTCGACTCGATCCATCCCCACTTGACCCCCTGCTGGAGTGCTCGCCTCAGGATCGCGTGGACCTGCCGAACCGTGCCGGTGGCGAGTGGTCCCCCGTCGTGTCCACCCCGTTCGCGGAGCTGAGCATAGTGCCGATCAAGCTGCGCGACTCGAAGGCGCTGAAGAGGTACGTCGCCGAGTGCAGGCTGGATGTACCGCCTGATGCTCCGTTCGTAGCCGCGGACCGTCGACGGCGAGAGATCAGCTTTGGCCAGTTCGAACCACTCCCCCACGAGCGCTCCCACAGTGGCGTCCGCCGAGGCATGGCCTCCCCCTTCAACCTGGTGGACGAACTTTGCAAGGGCCGCTTCGGCCTCTCTCTTGCCACCCCGGAACGTGCGGCTCCGGTAGACCTTCCGAGCTGAGACCGGGTCGCGACCTGCGTAGGCACGCAGCTCCCACGCGTCGCCCCGCTTTCGCACGTGCCCTCTCATCGCTCCTCCGTCGCGTCCGTCACAACGGTCGAGAGGACAAGCAAACCCCACCAGTTCGCGTCTCGTGGAGTAGCAGGGAGTAGCAAGTCGCCCGTCGCGCATGGAGGACCTGGCTCGGATACTTCCTCTGATCTGGTCGGATGTGGTGGGGCCGGCAGGGATCGAACCTGCGACCGAGGGATTATGAGTCCCCTGCTCTGACCACTGAGCTACGGCCCCATGGCATGTCACGCAAACGTGGCGCCGTGATGGTACCGAGGTACGGGCATCCGGTAGGGAGTGGGTGGCCACGCCTCTTTCAAGGCTGCAACACGCATGGCTCCGGGGGAGAGACTCGAACTCTCAACCTAGCGGTTAACAGCCGCTTGCTCTGCCATTGAGCTACCCCGGAATGGGATCGCGGCGCCAGACGCTAGCAGCCACCATTGCGGCACTTCTATCGTCAAGTGTCCCGGACCGTGTCGAGGATCGCCGTCGCGTTCTTGTTCCGCCTGAGCCTTGACACCGCCTGCAACTCCAGCTGTCGGACACGCTCGCGCGTGATCCCGTAGTTCTTGGCGACGGTCTCGAGCGTCTCAACCCGTCCGGTCGCGAAGCCAAATCGAAGGCGGAGGATCTCGCGGTCGCGCTCCCCCAGGTTCGCGAGCACCTTGTCGAGCGCCTCACTCAGATCTGAGCGGTCGACGACGTCGTCCCCCTGCTCGCTCTCGCCACCGAGCATCTCGAGCAGCTCGGTCTCGCCGTCCTCGCCGATCGGGATGTTGGCAGACACCACACGCATCTCGGTGCCACGAAGCTGGTAGAGGCCCTCGACGCTCAGTCCAAGCTCACCGGCAATCTCGGACTCGAGCGGCGTCCGCCCGAGGACCTGGGTCAGGTCCTCTTCGGCGCGGCGGAGCTCGAGCAGCGAGGCGAGCTTGTCGTCGGGCAGCGCGATCGCGTGGCCCATCCTCGACATCCCGTGCCGGACGGCCTGGCGGATCCAGTACGTCGCGTAGGTGCTGAAGCGCACGCCGAACGAAGGGTCGAACCGCTCGACGGCGCGCAGCAGGCCGACGTTGCCCTCTTGCACGAGGTCAGCGAGATCGACGCCCGGCGTGCGGTAGGTGCGCGCGATCGACACGACGAGTCGGAGGTTCGCTTCGACGAACTGGCGCCGAGCGCGTTCACCTCGCGCGACGGCTCGGAGCAGCACCTGTCTCGTGGCCGGATCGGCGCCCTCATCGGCGTCCAGCTCCGCACGCGCGGCGATCCCTGCTTGGACCTGTGCGCCCAGCTCGCGCTCCTCGTCGGGCGTGAGCAGGTCGACGCGGCCGATCCGGTTGAGGAAGTCGGTCATGACGTCGCGGCCCTCGGCGGCCGGGCGCTCGTTGCCGCGCTTGATCGGGTCATGGGGCGTCATGCGCCACCGATTCTGCCGACAGCCACTCAACGAGCTCTCGCTCTGCCTCGTCCCCATCCGGCCCCTCGAGCCGGTCGACCAGCTCCTTTGCGAGCGAGATCTCATCGACAACGTCTCGCACCTCGAGCGCCCCGGTGCGGACGGCCTCTTGGCGTTCGACCAGCACCCTGCGCGTCGCGTGCCGGATGAGCTGGGCGACGACCGCTGAGACCAGGTCCGTGCCCTCGGTCGGCTCATGGGGTTCTTCGACGAGGAGCCGCCCGAGCAGGTCGGCGACCTCGTCGTCGTCCTCGGCCGCAGCAGCGTCGATCGCTGTGGTGTGCCCGCCTGCGGACGCCAAGACGAGGTAGGCGCGACGCAGGAGCTCGTCGTCGAAGAGGACGGCTGAGAGCCTGGGCAGGATCCGCTCGGGCGAGTGCAGCGCGACGCGCAGCGCCTCTTCGCCCGCTCGGTCGCGCGGCGCCCCGCTCTCGTCGCGGACTGTCGGGCGCGAGGCACGGACCGCCGTCCCCCGCGGCGCCGTGGCGTGTCGGGCGACGGCGGCGCGCAGGAGGGTGGGGTCGAGCCGGCACCGGTCGGCGACCTGCATCACGTACTGGTCGCGGACGAGGTCGCTCGGATGCTCCGCGACGACGTCGAGGGCTCGATCCGCGGCGCGCGCGCGGCCCTCGGGCGTTGACACGTCCACGTCGCGCAGGACGGCGTCGAGGCGGAACTGCAGAAACGGCACAGCGCTCTTGACTGCGGCCGCCAGGCCTTCGGGGTCGTTGCGCGCGAGGTCATCGGGGTCAGCGCCCTCGGGCAGCGCAGCGACCGCGACCTCGACTTCGTGCGCACGCTCCCACTGGTAGACGCTGGCGGCCGCGCTCTGGCCAGCGCCGTCGGCGTCGTAGGCAAGCACGATCCGGCGCGCGAAGTTGCGCATGACCCTGAAGTGGTCCTCGGCGAGCGCGGTGCCGCACGTCGCGACCGCCCGCGGCACCCCCGCGCGAAAGAACGCGATGACGTCGGTGTAGCCCTCGCACACCACGATCTCGTTGGTGGCGATCACGTCGGTCTTTGCCCAGTTGAGGCCGTACAAGGTGCGGCGCTTCTGGTAGATCGAGGTTTCCTGTGTGTTCTTGTACTTAGGCTCGATCCGGGCCGACCCACCACGTTCACTCCCGTCGTGGCCGGGCAGGATCCGGCCGCCGATCGCGACGGGGCGCCCGCCCGGGTCGAAGATCGGGAACAGGACACGTCCGCGCATCGCATCTTGGAGCCGCCCCGCCTTGTTGACGAAGCCGATCCCCGAGGCGCTCGCGAGCTCGGGCCGCAGCTTGAGCGAGCCGACGAGCTGGTCCCAGTCGTCTGGTGCCCACCCGAGCTGGAACGTGCGCACCGTCGCGGCGTCGTAGCCGCGGCTGCGCAGGTAGTCGCGCGCGCGCCCCGCGTCCGGCGAGGTGAGCAGGCGCTCGTGGTACCAGGCGACCGCACGCTCCATCGCGTCATACAGCGCCGAGCGATCGCGCCACCCGCCGACGTCCTTCGCGTCCTCGTGCAGCGTGATACCAGCACGCTCGGCGAGCTGGCGCACCGCGTCGATGAACTCGACGTGCTGGGTCTCGCGGATGAAGGTGATCGCGTCGCCCCGAGCGCGGCACCCGAAGCAGTAGTACAGCCCCTCTTCGGCGTTGACCGAGAACGACGGGGACTTCTCGGAGTGGAACGGGCACAGCCCGGTCCAGCGTTGCCCTGTCTTTCGGAGGGCGACATGCTCGCCGATCAGCGCCACGATGTCGGTCGAGGCCCTGACCTGTGCGATCTCTTCGGGCGCGACCGACATTTCCGGACCGTACCGCGCTTGAGGGCGTCGTTCAGCGCGACGTGGATTCCATCGCCGCCAGAGCCTGGGCGGCCGCGTGCCGGTA
>ODAK010006230.1_pt1 | contig 12060 bp, 9 predicted proteins | sample 1539591 | NCBI WGS metagenome assembly ODAK01 (sample SAMEA3539303, study PRJEB22396) | soil metagenome | biome: tundra; feature: field; material: soil | place: USA | collected 2010-05 | depth 0.15 m | reverse complement strand
CGAACCGATCTCATTCTCATCTCGACCAACGAGGTGTTCGACGGTCGCCGGACCGACGGTCTGGGCTATCGCCAGGATGATCGCCCGAACCCGATCAACGCGTACGGTTCGAGCAAGCTCGCAGGCGAGGCGGCCGCGGCGACGGCCTACGCCTGGACGCCCGACGGTGCGTCGGCTCATGGTTCGTCGCCGGCCGGCGGTCCAGCTCTCGCGATCATCCGGACCGCCTGGCTGTATGGCCCGCCGGGCAATGACTTTCCCGAGAAGATCGCGCGAGCCGCCGAACGTGCCCGCGCTGCCGGCGAGTCGCTCCGGGTGGTTGGCGACGAGACCGGCTCGCCCACCTTCACCGCCGACCTGGCCGACGCGATCGTCGAGCTGATCGGCTGCGGTGAACGGTTCGCCGGGATCCACCACGGCGTCAACGGCGGGGTCGCCACGCGGGCCGCATGCGCCCGGGCGGCCCTGGCCGGCCTGGCCATCGACGTCCCGAACGAGGAGGTCCCCGGCTCGACCTGGACGCGCGCGTCAACGCCGCCGCCATGGGCCGTTCTCGAGCCGACGCGGATGCCCTCCGGCGAGCCTCTCCGGCCGTGGACCGCGGCCCTGGCCGACTATCTTCCAGCGCTCCGCCGGCAGCTTGCCGTCCGGCCCGGCGCCGGCGCCGCGGTTCGCTGATCGCCCGATGACTGCCGCGTCGCGCCCTGCCGCTTCGGTCCTGCCCGGCGTCCGCTGGGGGGCGATCGAACGGCACGGCGACCTGCGCGGGTCATTCCGCGAGCTCTGGCGCGCCTCCTCCGACTTCGATCTCAGCCCCCGCTGGACCGGCTCGCCCGAGGCCCATTTCGTGCAGGCCAACCTGTCGACCTCGGCTGTCGGTGTCCTGCGCGGCCTGCACTACCATCGCCGGCAGCTCGACCATTGGATCGTCGCGGCGGGCCGCGCGCTCGTCGTCCTGGTCGATGTTCGGCCGGCTGCGGCCGGGTCCGGCCCGGCGGTGGTTGAGACCCGCGAGCTGGCCGCGCAGGGAACGGTCACGATCCCGACGGGGGTTGCCCATGGCTTCCTCGCGCTCGAGGCGCTCGAGCTGATCTACCTCGTGACGAACGAATACGACGGCTCCGATGAACTCGGCTTTGCCTGGGATGATCCGGCCGTGGCCGTCCCGTGGCCCTCCTGCCCAACGCCCGACGGCCGGCCGATCCTGTCCGAGCGTGACCAGGCCAATCCAACGCTGGCCGGCCTGCTCCAACGGCTTCGCCCATGAGCCGGTGCGCCGGCGCCCCGCAATCGGCTACCGTGACCAGCGACCGGGCAACGCCGGCGACCACCACAAACCCCACCGCACTCCGCCCGACCGTGCTGTTCCGACCAGCACTTCGGACGATCGGCCCATCCGGGGCCGGGACGATGTCGGCATTGAGTCGGGCGACCCCATCCGGGAGTCTGGGGATGCCCTCCGCATCCGGTTCGCTGGTGCAACCACCAGCCGGTCCGCGGAAGCTCGGAGACTCCCCTTGCGCAAGCTTCTCAGTGCTCTCTCCCTCGCGTTCCTGATCGGCCTCGGGCTGGCCGTGCCGGCGGCCTCGGCCGCCAGCCTGTCGACCGCCAAGGTCGTGATCATCGTCGGCCCGGTCGACACGTCGACGTCCTCGTACATCGCCGACGCGAACGTGGCCGCCGCCGCAGCCCGCCGGTACAGCTCGAACGTCATCACGATCTATACGCCCCACGCGACCTGGGCAACGGTGAGCGCCGCCCTGCAGGGCGCTTCGATCGTGGTCTACATGGGCCACGGCAACGGCTACACGAGTCCGTACCACCCAACGTTCAACATCAACGCCATTCCGACCGGGGTGGATGGGCTCGGGCTGAACCCGCCGGGCAACACGACGGACAACAAGACGACGCAGTACTACGGTGAAGCCACCCTGGCGAAGTCGATCCAGCTCGCCCCGAATGCCGTCGTGATCCTCGCCCACCTGTGCTATTCGGCCGGGAATTCCGAATCACAGAACCCGGCGCCAAAGTTTGTCGAGGCGCGCCTGCGGGTCGACAACATGGGCGCGGGCTGGCTGCGGACGGGAGCTCGGGCCGTCATCTCCGAGGTCTACTCGTCGGGGATGGCCGGCTGGTACATCGAGGCGCTGTTCACGACCCACCAGACGATCAACGCCCTGTGGCAGAGCGCTCCGACCTTCAGGCACGACGTCCAGGTGTCGGCCTCGATCCGGAACAGCTGGGCAACGGTCCAGCTGGACCCTGACACCACCAAGACCGGCAACGAGCACTTCGGCCGGGCGATCAGCGGCGACATGACCCTGCTCAGCGACGCCGTCATCGGAAGCGCCGTCCCATCGCCATACGGTCGGGTCACCCTGGCGCAGCCGGGGCCCACCAGGATCGCCGGCCCGGAGATCCTGGTCCGCCTGCGCCTGCGCTGATCCCCGGGCGGTGCCTCCGCCCTACACTGGCTCCATGGCCTCCGATCCCCGACCCGGCACCTGGATCATCCTGCCGACCTACGACGAGGCCGAGAACCTGCCCGGTATCGCGGCGGCGATCCTGGCCGAATTGCCCAGCGCGACCTTGCTCGTCGTGGACGATGGGTCGCCCGACGGCACGGGCGGACTGGCCGATCAGCTGGCCTCCCAGGACGAGCGGGTCCGGGTCCGCCATCGCCCGTCGAAGCAGGGCCTCGGCCGGGCCTACCTCGACGGCTTCCGGGTTGCCCTCGACGGCGGCGCCGACATCCTCGTCCAGATGGATGCGGACTGGTCGCATGACCCGGCCGCCCTGCCCTCGCTGATCGGCCCGATCGCGCAGGGCGATGTCGACCTGGTCATCGGCTCGCGCTACTGTCCCGGTGGCGGCGTCGTTGCCTGGGGGCTTGCCCGGCGGGTGATCTCGCGGGGCGGCAGCCTCTTCGCCCGGTTCGTGCTGGGTCTCGCCCCGCACGACCTCACCGGTGGTCTCAAGGCCTGGCGCGCCGAGACGCTGGCCGGGATCCCGTTCGACGGCATCCACGCCGGGGGCTACGTCTTCCAGATCGAGATGACCTTCCGGGCGAGCCGGCTGGGGGCGCGGGTCCGGGAGGTGCCGATCACGTTCCGTGACCGACGGGTGGGCCAGTCGAAGATGTCCCGGCGGATCATCGGCGAGGCCCTGATCGTCGTCCTGCAGCTGCGCTGGGACGAGCTACGCGGGCGAGGCCCGCGCAGGATGCATCCCGAGGCGTGACCCTCAACCGACCTCGAGGCGTTAGTCCCGACCCGCTCGGCCTGCGCGTCGTCATGGACACCCGGCCACTGGAAGATCCGGCCCGCGGCCCAACCACCGCGATCTACCTCGGCGAGCTCCTGGGTGCTTATGACGCGGAGCCGATCGAAGGCGAATCCTTCGCCTTCCTGACCGGCCTGCGCGGGCCTGATCCGACCGAGGCCTTGGGCAACCTCGACGTCGCCGCTCGCCGGCGGATGCCGCCGAGCTACCTGCTCCGCTCGGGCGCCCTGACCGTCGACACCTTCCTGCTGCGGGGCGCGGCAATCGGGACGTCCTGGTGGGCCGAGCAGGGCGGTGCGGCCGGGGCCGTGTTCCATACCGCGGCCAACGCGATCCCGATCGGTTCGCGCCTGCCCGTGGTGGTCACCCTGCTCGATCTGGCCCCGTGGGAAATGCCGAGCATCTACCAGCGCAGTCCCGCCGCTGCCTTCGGCCAGCGCCTGCGCGGACGGATCCTGCGCGACGCGGCGTCGATCATCGTGGGGACCGAAGCGACGGCCCGGGCCGTCCACAGCCTCCTCCGAATCCGCTCCGAGCGCCTCGTCGTGGTGCCGTTGGCGGCCCGTGCCGCGTTCCGCCCGGCGGCGCCAGACCGTGCCCCCGGGTCCTCAACGAAACCGCCCGGCGCCGGCCATGATTCGCACAGTGATCGGGCGCGGCTCGGCCTGCCGGAGCGCTATCTCGTGTACTCCGGTCGGTACGATGCCCGCCAGGACCTCGGCTCGCTGGTCGGAGCGCTCATTCGTCTGGCCGGTGCCGGTCGCCCAGCCGGGCTCGATGAGCTGATCGCCTGGCCGCCCCGAATCCTGCTGATCGGTGCCTCCCCTGCGGATCGGGCTGCCCTGGCCCAGGCGACGGCCCGCGAGGGGGTCGGCGAGCTCCTCGCCTACGCGCCCGCGCTGGCCGTCGAGCGAATCGCGGGACTGGTCGCCGGGGCTCGCGCGGCGATCCTGCCCTCGATCAGCGAGGCGGCCGGCTTGCCGGCGATCGAGGCACTGGCGGCTGGCACGCCGGTGATCGCCAGCGCGGTCGGTGCGCTACCGGAGATCGTGGGCGGGGCCGGCATCCTCGTCGAGCCGCGGGACCCGGACCGCCTCGCCAGGGCGATCGCGGCCGCCTGGACCGACGAGGACCTGTGGGTGCGGCTGCGGGCCGACGCCCTGACCAGGACTGGATCGGACCGGCGGACGTGGGCCGACGTGGCCCGGGCCACCCGGGTCGTGTACACCGACGTCGGCGCGCGCCGCTCACCCGAGGATGAGGTCACCGGCATCTGAGTGCGCCATGGTGGTCCACGCCAGGATCGATGATCCGGGCCGTGGACGGCCCTAGTCGGAGGGCGGGCCGTTGCGGGGCGGCGCATGGGAACCGTCGTGAACGGTGATCGGCGTGCCCCAGGTCACGACGTTCACGAAGGTCTGCCCGACCGTCAGGCTCAACTGGTGGCCGGCGCTGTCGAAGAAGAGGGTCGGCCCGGTAGTCGAGCGCTTCTTCCAGGTGCCCTTGATCGTGTGCCCGTTCGTGGCAACCCAGGCCGGCCCGCTGCCCACGATCGTGGCCTCGAGGCGGTGCTTGTAGGCCTCGCCGTCGTTCAATGGCCCGAACTTCATCCACATGATCACCACGTTCGTCGGGGCGATCCGGACCTTGGATGCGGCGTCATGCTGGGCGCCCTCGCCGCTCACCGTCCGGAGGTAGGTGTTCGAAGCGCGGTCGTAGTCATAGCGGATCGCGTTCTGGGGGTAGGCGAAACTGATCCGGCCGCCGACCGGCCGCTCGGACAGGGGCGTTGGCGGGTTGAACGTCCAGATCGGCTTCGGTGGCGCGCTCGCTCGAAGCAGCGTTGCCAGCCGGCGGAGCTGCGCCCCAGTCGTGTACAGGTTGTGCGGAGCGGCGCGGCTGGCGATCCGCCGAAATGAGCCGCCGTAGCGGAACTGGTCGGCGTTGTACACGAGCTGCCCGCTGCCCTGGCTGCGGAGCGCGGTCAGCGCCTGGGGCGAGCCGCCGGCGTGGACGTACATCGCCCGCCATTCCGACGCCCAGGCGATGAAGTAGTACCGCGCGCTGCGAACCGGCCCCACGTCGGTGGGCACCGTTTCCGCGAAGATCGCCATGTAGCGCGGGATTCCGCCCTCGGCCGGGGCCTGGAAGACGATCGATGCCTCGCCCAGGCCCGACTGGGGACGCGCTGCACTCAGGTCGTCGAGCATCACCGCGATCGGATGGAGGGCCGCCGCGGCCGGGCTGACGAGCTTGCCGGTCAGGGGTGCGGGGACGAGCACCGGGCTGGGACTGGGCGACGGCGTCGGCGACGGCGTGGGCAGGCTCGTCGTGGCGCTGGCTGTTGGTGAGTCGGAAGCGGAACTCGTCGACGGGCTCGGGGTCAGGCCGGCCAGCCCAGAACCGATGGGCGACGGCGTCGTCGGCGAACAACCCACCAGCAAGACCGCACAGGCGACCGCCAGTCCGACCCGCCGACCTTGGCTGCCCCGTCCGATCACGCCGCGGAGAATAGCCGATGGAGCGAAACGGGGCCCCGGGCAGCGTATCAGGCGCACGATCCGAGGTCGACTCCTGGGCAAGTTCGGCCGGGCGACGCGTCGCGTCGTCCCTGCCGGCGGCTGAGCGGAAACCTCTTGGCGAAACACCGGTAGGCTGAGAGCACGCATCCGGAGAAACGAGCATGACCGACCAGCCCGTCGCAGGTCCCAGGGGCGCAACTCGCCCAGCTTCGAACGACGCCGCCGCAGCACCGGCAAAGCCGGCGGCCAGGGCCAGGGGCGCCACCAAGGCCGCCGCCAAGGCCGCCGCCAAGCCTGCGTCGGTGCCCACGGCGACTCGAACAGGCAGCGCCACGCAAGCGGCACCGGCCAGCCGCCCCGTGGTGCTGCCGATCGTCGTCGAATCGGCAGGTGACGACAAGCGCTTGATGATCCAGCAGGGTGGCATCGGCGCGGTCAAGGCCGCTGAAGTTTCAGTTTCGCAGGGCGGCATCGGTGCGCTGCAGGCGGAGCAGGTATCGGTCGAGATGGGCGCCGTCGGGGCCGCCATGACCAACGAGCTGCGCGTCCACCAGGGCATGGTCGGGGCCGTCCTCGCCCGGGATGCCCGGTTCGAGCAGGCTGGCGTCCGCGCCCTGGTCGCCAATCGCGTCCACTTCGGCCCGAACTCGGGCGCCGGGGTGGTCCTGGCCGCCCACGTCGATGGCGACGTCCGGACGCTCTTCGATTGGCGCGGCGCACTGGCCTTCGGAGCCGCTGCCGGCCTCGTGCTGGGGGTCCTCAGGAGCCGTCGGCACTGAGCCCCAGCCGCCCTCCGGTATACTTTGCGGTCGGATGACCCGTCGGTCCGGAGAGCACCGTCAGGCACCGGTCCGAGCACGGGAGTCCCGCCCCACGTGATTGATCCTGCAGCCCGGGTCCACCCTTCGGCGGACCTCGAGGCCGATGTCGAGATCGGTCCCGGCACGAGCATCTGGCATCGCGCCCAGATCAGGACGGGCGCCCGGATCGGGTCGGAGTGCGTGATCGGGCGCGACGTATTCATCGACGAAGGCGTGGTCCTGGGTAACCGGGTCAAGGTCCAGAACCTCGCCTTGATCTACCACGGCGTGAGCGTCGAGGATGGCGTGTTCATCGGTCCGAACGCGATCCTGACCAACGACCGCTACCCCCGGGCGATCACGGCCACCGGCGAGCTGGCCCGAGCTGATGACTGGACGGTCTCGCCCATCCTGCTGCGCACGGGCTGCTCGATCGGCGCCGGCGCCGTCGTCGTGGCAGGCATCACGGTCGGCCGCTTCGCGACGATCGGGGCGGGCGGGATCGTGACCCGCGACGTGGCAGACTTCGCATTGATGGCCGGCAGCCCGGCCCACCGGATCGGCTGGGTTTGTGCGTGCGGCGCCCGACTCCTCGACTCAGAAGGGCGCAAGGCGCCGCCCGAGCCGGCGGTCTATTCGGCGAATCCCGAACTGGCCTGTCCCGTCTGCCAGCGGCACTACCGGTACAACCCCGAAGCCGACACCCTGATCGAACGGGTCGGCCTGCACCAAGGAGTCCGAGCATGATCCCGATTTGCCGCCCCGACATCGGGGAAGACGAGGTTTCCGCAGTCAGCGATGTCCTCCGCTCAGGAATGCTGGCCCAGGGCAAGCGGGTCGCCGAACTCGAGGCCCGCTGGGCGGACTACTGCGGGGTCAAGCACGCGATCGCGACCAGCAACGGCACCCTGGCCCTGATGTCGATCTTCGCCGGGATCGGCCTCGTGCCCGGCGACGAGGTCATCACGGTGTCGCATACGTTCGCGGCCACCGCCAACGCGATCCTGTCGACCGGGGCGATGCCCGTCTTCGTCGACATCGAGCCCGACACCTACCTGATCGATGCCGCCCGGATCGAGGCGGCGATCACGCCCAGGACCCGGGCGATCGTGCCGGTCCACCTGTTCGGCCTGGTGGCCGACATGGACATGATCACGGCCCTGGCCGACCGCCACGGCCTGGCCGTCGTTGAGGACGCCTGCCAAGCCCACGGGGCGACCTTTCGTGGGCGCCGCGCGGGGAGCTTCGGCTTCGGCGCATTCAGTTTGTACGCGACGAAGAACATGACGACCGGTGAAGGCGGCTTCATCACCACCAACGACGACCACCTGGCCGACTGGTTCCGGCTCTACCGCAACCAGGGCATGCGCTCCCGCTACGAGTTCGAGATGCTCGGCTACAACTTCCGGATGACCGACCTGAACGCCGCGATCGGGCTCGTCCAGCTGGCCAAGCTCGATCGAAACACGGCTCGCCGCCAGGAGATCGCCGCCGGCTATGACCGGGCTTTCGCCGACCTGCCGATCAAGACGCCGATCACGCCCGAGGGGCGGACCCACGTCTTCCACCAGTACACGCTCGACGTGGGCAGCGAACGCGATGCGATCGTGGCCGAGCTGCGCGAGGCCGGCGTCGGAGCCGACGTCTACTATCCGATCCCGGTCCATCGCCAGTCGTACATCATGGAGCGGGGTCTCCATGCGGACCTGCCCTTGACCGACGCGGCGGCGGCTGCGACCCTCGCCCTGCCGATGTTCCCGGGCCTGACCCCGGCCGAGCAGACGACCGTGGTCGACGCCGTTCGAGCCGCCGTTCTGCGCCATGCCGGAGCCGCCGTCGAGACGGTGGCCTGATGGCCGAGGTCTGGCGGCCCGTCGGCTCGGAGCACGAGCTGCGGGTCGGGCTGGCCGGGTTGGGTTCGATGGGCCGCAACCACCTTCGGGTGCTGCGGGCACGCCCAGGCTGCCGGCTGGTGGCCGTCGCCGACCCGGTCCCCGAGGCGCTGGCCGCGGCGGTCGGCGGCGGCATCGACGTCCCGGACGCGCTCGGGTTCGCCGAACCGCTGGCGATGATCGCCGAGGCGGACCTCGATGCCGTCGTGATCGCCGCCCCAACGACCAGCCACCGGGCACTCGCGATCGCCGCGATCGAGCGCGGCCTGGCCGTGCTGGTCGAGAAGCCCCTCGCGGCGAGCGTTGACGAGGGCCTCGAGATCCTGGCCGCGGCGCGCCACCGGGGAGTGCCCGTCCAGGTCGGCCACGTCGAGCGCTTCAACCCGGCCGTACTCGAGCTCGGTCGACTCCTCGGCGAAGGCTGGCTGAGCACGATCTACGCCATCACCAGCCGGCGAGCCGGACCCTTCCCGGCCCGGATCCGCGACGTCGGCGTGACCATCGACCTGGCCACGCACGATGCCGACATCCTGTCGTGGGTGGCCGGTGAGCGGCCCGATCGGGTCTACGCCGAGCTCGCCCAGCGGATTCATGCCAGCCACGAAGACCTCCTGTTCGGCCTGCTCCGGTTTCCCTCAGGGGCAACCGGCATGCTCGATGTCAACTGGCTCACCCCGGCCAAGCGCCGCCTGTTGACGGTCGTGGGCGAGGAGGGGATGTTCGAGCTCGATTACCTCACCCAGCGGCTCCCCTTCACGCGAGCCGACGCCCGTGGCCCGGACCTGATCGCGGGCTACGCGCCGACCTTCGCCGGCGACGTGGCCGAGCTACCAGTGGCGAATAGCGAGCCGCTGGCCGCCGAGCTCGACGCATTCCTGGCGGTCGTCCGGGACGGCGGCCGGCCGGTCGTCGACGTCGAGGACGGCCTGTGGGCCGTCGCGATCGCAACGTCCCTTCTTGAGGCCGCCGCCAGTGGCCGCCCAATTGACCTGTCCGATTTCTCCGCGAGGCTACCTGTCGCATGACCATCACGAATCGCCCGTCCAGCGCCGCCCCCAGCCTGCTTGGCGGCTCGATCGAGCTGCCCAGCCGGCCGTGCCACCACCCAGAGCCACGCAGCGTGGAGCCCTGGGTCGGTGATCCGGGTACCGTCGGCCGCGTCACCGTCGTCGGCGCCGGCAAGATGGGCCTGCCGCTGGCTGTCCAGTTCGCCGGTCATGGCTGGGACGTGACCGCGGTCGACGTCCAGGCCTCGGTCGTGGATTCGATCAACGCCGGTCAGAACCACGTGACGGAGGAGCCCGGGATGACCGAGGGCGTGGCCTCGGCGCATGCTGCCGGCCGGCTCCGGGCGACGCTCGATGGCGGGGCGGCGGCGGCGGCGACCGACGTTGTCGTCCTGATCGTGCCGGTCATGCTCGACGACGAGCAGCAGCCGGACTATCGCTACATGGATGCCGCGGTCGAGGCGGTCGCGCCGGGCGTCCACGCCGGCTCGACGATCATCTTCGAGACGACCCTTCCGGTCGGGGATACCCGCAACCGGTTCGCCCCGCGGCTCGAGGCGATCAGTGGCCTGCGCGTCGACCGAGACTTCTTCGTCGCCTTCTCGCCTGAGCGCCTGTACAGCGGCTCGGCCCTCACGAATCTGGCCACCTATCCCAAGCTCGTCGGCGGCGTCGGCCCGGAGTCGGGCAGCCGCGCCGCGGCGTTCTACGGCTCGGTCCTCGATACGGACGTCGTGCTGATGAGCTCGGCCGAGGCCGCCGAGTTCAGCAAGCTGGCCGACACGACCTATCGCGACGTGAACATCGCCCTGGCCAACGAGTTCGCCCGGTATGCCGACCGGGTCGGGGTCGACGTCCAGGAGGTGATCGCGGCAGCCAATAGCCAGCCGTACAGCCACATCCACCAGCCGGGGATCGGCGTCGGCGGCCACTGCATCCCGGTCTATCCCCACTTCCTGCTCAGCCGGGCGCCGGAGATGGAGCTGGTCGAGCTGAGCCGGCGGGTGAACGACGGCCAGATCGGGCTGGCGATCCGGACGATCCAGAAGGCGCTCGGCGGCCTCGAGGGTGTCCCCGTCCTGGTCCTCGGGTTGACCTACCGTCACGGCGTCAAGGAGCTGGCCTACTCACGGGCCATGCCCCTGATCGAGCGCCTGGCCTTCCACGGGGCCGTCGTGTCCGCCTACGACCCACTCCTGTCCGAGGCCGAGATCGCCCGGAGCGCCGCCAGCCCGTATCGCTGGGGTACGCCCAGTGACGCTCGGGCGATCGTCACGCAGACGGCCGATCCGCTCTTCAGGACGCTGGACGTCGCCGACTTCCCGGCGCTCGAGGTGCTCTTCGACGGGCGCAACAGCCTGCGCGACGTCGGTCTTCCGGACCGCGTCGCCTACCACGGCGTCGGGGTTCCCGCCGCCGCTCGTCAGCCGCTCGTTGGTGCTGCCCACTGATGCGGATCGCCACCGTGGTCGGCACCCGGCCCCAGCTGATCAAGGCGGCGGTGCTCCAGCCCCTCCTGCGGGCCCGCCACGTGGAGGTCCTCGTCGATACCGGCCAGCACTACGATGACGTCCTGGCCGGGGCATTCGTGAGCGAGCTCGGCCTGGCGCCTCCGGACCATCATCTCCGGGTGGGCGGTGGCAGCGCCACCGAACAGACCGCGGCCATGCTCGGGCGGCTCGAGCCGATCCTCGCAGGCGAGCGGCCGGACGTGGTCATCGTCTACGGCGACACGAACTCGACCCTGGCCGGATCGATCGTGGCCGCGCAGCTCGGGATTCCCCTGGCCCACGTCGAGGCTGGCCTGCGCAGCTTCGACCGGCGCATGCCGGAAGAGGTGAACCGGGTCATCGTCGACCACCTTGCAACGTGGTCGTTCGCTCCAACGCCCACCGCTGTCAGGAACCTGGCCGCCGAGGGCATCAGCCAGGGCGTCTACCTGGTCGGCGACCTGATGCAGGACCTGGCCTCCCGGATGAGCGCCGACGTTCGTGATCCCGCCATCCTCGCCAGGATCGAGGAGCGCCTCGCCGGGTCCGCCCCCGGCCTCCACCTGCGGCCCGGTGGCTACCTCTTCGCCACGGTCCACCGCGCCGAGAACCGCCAGGCCCAGGCGCTCCACGATTGGGCCGAGCTGCTCGCCACGGTGGCCAGCGCAGCCAGGCCGGTCGTGCTCGCCCTCCACCCTGGGACATCGGCCGCGCTCAAGGCGGCTGGTGTCCGCCTGGCCCTGACGATCCGGGTGATCGAGCCGCAGGGTTACCGGACCACCCTCGCCCTCGAGCTCCATTCGGCGGCGGTCCTGACCGACTCGGGCGGCGTCCAGCGTGAGGCCGCCTGGTTAGGTGTGCCCTGTCTGATCCTGCGCAGCGCGACCGAATGGGTCGAGGCGGTGGCTGATTCCGGAGGGCGGATGGTCGTCGTCGGCCTCGACCGCGGGCGCGCCATCGAGGCGCTCGCCCGACTCGCTCCGGTTGCGGCAGCGCCGGCCGATGCGGTCGCCCGGGCCCGAGACCTCCAGCTCGCCCGGACCGGTGCCGGCGAGGCGATCCTGGCC
>ODAK010006227.1_pt1 | contig 12062 bp, 10 predicted proteins | sample 1539591 | NCBI WGS metagenome assembly ODAK01 (sample SAMEA3539303, study PRJEB22396) | soil metagenome | biome: tundra; feature: field; material: soil | place: USA | collected 2010-05 | depth 0.15 m | reverse complement strand
TCCTCGTCGACAACCCGGCTCGTGTCCTCGGAGTAGTCGCGGGTGTGCATGAGGTCCTCGCCGAGGAACACCATGCCCTGTGAGCCCCAGGCCATCGGCCCAACTCGCCCGGACATGCCCCATTCGCGGACCATCTTGCGCGCTAGCTCTGTGTTGCGCTGCAGGTCGTCGCTGGCCCCGGTCGACAGGTCTCCGTAGATCATCATCTCGGCGACGCGCCCGCCCATGCGCACCACCAGGGCGTCCTCGATGTACTCGCGCGGGTAGATATGTCTTTCCTCGGTGGGTAGCTGCTGAGTCACCCCGAGGGCCAGCCCGGTCGGGATGATGCTCACCTTGAGCAAAGGATCGGCGTGGGGAAGGACGTAAGCGAGCACGGCATGGCCTCCCTCGTGGAAGGCAACTCGCGCTTTTTCGAGATCCGAGAGGACAAGAGAGTCACGAGGCTGGCCCATCAAGATCCGGTCCCTGGCGGCGTCGAAGTCGCGCATCTCGATGAACTGGCTGCCGCGCCGCACCGCATGCAAAGCAGCCTCGTTGACGAGATTGGCCAGGTCTGCGCCCGACATCCCGGGCGTGCCGCGGGCGATGATCGACAGGTCCACGTCGGGGCCCATGCGCTTGTCCTTGCAGTGCACCTGCAGGATCGGCAACCGCTCGTCGAGGTCGGGCAGCGGCACGACGATCTGTCGGTCGAAGCGCCCCGGTCGCAGCAGTGCCGGGTCGAGAATGTCGGGCCGGTTGGTCGCCGCCATGATGACGATGCCCTCGGCGACGTCGAAGCCGTCCATTTCGTTCAGCATCTGGTTCAGCGTCTGCTCGCGCTCGTCGTGGCCGCCGCCGAGACCGGCACCGCGCTTTCGCCCGATCGAGTCGATCTCGTCTACGAAGATGATCGCGGGCGCCTGCTTGCGCGCGGTCTGGAAAAGGTCCCGGACCCGGCTCGCGCCCACCCCGACGAACATCTCCATGAAGTCCGATCCGCTCACCGAGAGGAACGGGACTCCGGCCTCGCCGGCGACAGCGCGCGCCAACAGCGTCTTGCCTGTGCCCGGTGGACCGACGAGCAGCACGCCCTTTGGGACACGCGCCCCGATCTCTTTGAACCGGCCGGGAGACTTGAGGAAGTCGACGACCTCGCTGATCTCCTGCTTGACCCCTTGATAGCCAGCCACGTCATCGAAGGTCGTCCGCGGCCGCTCGGCGGTGTACACCTTGGCCCGCGAGCGCCCAATCGACATGATGCCTGACATCTGGCCCTGGGCCCGCCTGCTCATCCAGACGAAGAATCCGATGATCAAAGCCACGGGAAGCAGGTAGATCAGGATCTCGCCGATGGCGCTCGAGCCAGGCGTCGAGAAGGTGTACTTGATCTTGGCTTTGGTGAGCTCGGTGAAGACCGCGTTCGGAAGCGGCACCGGTCCCGAGGAGGTGTAGCTCTGGCCGCCGACGAGAGTGCCCGTCACGACACCGGTGTTGTTATTGAAATTGGCGCTTTGAACCTGGCCGGAAGAGATGTACTGCTCGAGCGTCGAGAAGCTGAGCGACTTGGCGCTGGAGCGGTTGAACATGCCCGAACCGATGAAAAGCACGATGAGGACGACGGCCACGACGGCGATCGCCCAGCGCCAGACCTGGTCCGAGCCCGAGGGGGTACCTGGCGTCCTTCCCGGTCCGCTGCCGGGGCGCATGTCTTGAGGCTGACGACTCACGCCGCCTATCGTAGGCGGCACCGAGACAGGGTCGGTCCGCGGGACGATTCAGGTGGCCGCGCGCTCGTCAACTTGGCATCGGGCCTCTTTGCTTCGAGCAGGCCCGCGCTTGACCGGCAACGCATCTGCCGACCACGCTCGCAAGGTGAACAGTCGTCGCCGGCGAGAAAAGCCGGCGGTCGCGGAGCAGACCGCGACCGGACCACCGCCCTCGAAGGCCGTCATGACCGGAAATTGCTTCGGCTTGGTCGAGGCGATGTTCGGCATCTTGGCGGGCTTCGTGCTTGCCGCCCTAGCGGTGTCGGTATTTGCCGCTCCGACCCAACACGGTCATCACGCGAGCCAGTACGGCGAGGAGATCGTGAGTCTGGTCGGGCTCTGGATCGGCCTTAGCGGCGCGGTCCTAGCGGCGACCCGCCTCGCCGCCCGCGATCAACCGGGCCGGCGGGCACCCGACGGCGAAGTCGAACCCGGCGAGCTTGCGGCGGGGAGCGGCACGGGCAGCGTCGTGCGCGACTACGGGCTAAAGCTGCGGCCGTGGCCGGACATCCCTCTCGGGATCGTTGTCGGCGTGGCTTCTCAGTACCTGCTCGTGCCCGTAGTGGAGGCTCCGCTGCTTCCTTTCGTGCGCCACCTGTACACCCGCCTCGGTCACCCGGCCCAGTCACTCACAAACCATGCCTTCGGGCCGGGTCTCGTCGTGCTCGCCGTGCTCGTGTGCCTCGGCAGCCCGGTGGTCGAGGAATTGTTCTTTCGCGGCCTGCTGTTGCGCGCCCTCACGGGCAGCTTCAAGCAGCTCGGCCCGCGTCTCGCCCCGGCCGCGTCGATAGCGATCACGGCCCTCGTGTTCGCTCTTGTTCATTTCGAGGCGCTGCAGTTCTTAGGCCTGGCGGGTTTCGGAGCGGTGCTCGGGATCCTCGCATGGCGAACAGGGCGTCTCGGCCCGTCCATCGTGGCCCATATGACGTTCAACACCGTCACCATCATCGCCATCGTCGTCGCGCGATGACTGAGAGTAGGCTCAGCTCGCCATGACACCTGAGCAGCCAGAATCGACGCGGTCCTTATTCGAGAAGGTCTTCAAGGCCTACGACATCCGGGGCACAGTGCCCGACGAGCTCAACGCCCGGATGGCTTACGCGATCGGCGTGGGATTCGGCACTTTCGTTCTGGCGCAGTCTCCGGCTGACCGGCGCATCGTGCTCGGGCGCGACATCCGTAAGTCCGGCGTCGAGCTGAGCCTGGCTTTCAGCGCGGGCGTTCTCTCGACGGGTCTCGGGGTCGTCGACGCGGGCCTCGCCTCGACCGACCTTTTGTATTTCGCATCAGGGAGTCTCGATCTGCCGGGCGCGATGCTCACGGCTTCGCACAACCCACCTGCCTACAACGGCATCAAGCTCTGCTTGCCCGGTGCCCGTCCGATCGGGCGCGATTCTGGCCTCGGCGAGATCTGCCGAGTGGCCGTCGATGCCTATGGCGCGGCACCGGCCGATGGCGGTGGGCCGGAGGTTGCGGCCGACGAGCGCATCGAGCACCGCGACCTGCTCGCCAAATTCGCGGCGCACGTGCGCAGCTTCGTCGACGTCAAGAACCTCAAGGCTTTGAAGGTGGTCGCCGACACGGCCAACGGTATGGGAGGCCTAATCGCCCCAGAGGTCTTTGCCGGCCTTGCCTTCGAGCTCGAGATTCTCTACGAGGAGCTCGACGGCTCGTTCCCCAACCACCCCGCCGACCCGATAAAAGTCGAGAATCTCGCGGACCTGCGCTCGCTCATCTTGTCGAGCCAAGCAGACGTGGGCCTCGCCTTCGACGGTGACGCGGATCGCGTGTTTCTCGTCGACGAGCTCGGAGAACCCGTCTCCGGATCGACGACGACGGCGATCGTGGCCGCGGCCATGCTCGAGCGCTATCCCGGCTCGAAGATCCTCTACAACCTCATCTGCTCGCACTCGGTGCCCGAGATCATCCTCGAACGCGGCGGTGTGCCGATCCGCACTCGTGTCGGTCACTCGTTCATCAAGGCCGTGATGGCCGAGACGGGCGCGATCTTCGGAGGCGAGCACTCGGGCCACTACTACTTCCGGGAGAACTACCGCGCCGACTCGGGGATCATCGCATCCCTCGTAGTCCTCGAAGCCCTCTCGAAGGCCGGCGTCCCGCTTTCTGAGCTGAGAGTGCCCTTCGAGCGCTATTCGGACTCCGGTGAGATCAACACCGAGGTGCCTGATCCCGTGCGCATCGTGGGTGAGGTGGCCGAACACTTTATGACCAAGGGTGCAGAGATCGACGAACTCGACGGGATCACGGTCGACTTCGGCAACTGGTGGTTCAATCTGCGACCGTCGAACACCGAGCCGCTTTTGAGGCTCAATCTCGAGGCTCAGAACGCGCCCGAGCGCGACCAGCGCCTCGAGGAGGTGCTCGGACTGATCCGTCGGCTTGCGGACAACACGGCGCGATGACCACAGTGGCATGACGACGAAAGGTGTCCAGCATGGCGCTCGATCCGCAACTGTTAGCTCTCCTCGCCTGTCCTGAGGACAAGGGACCGCTGCTGTACTTCGCCGACGAAGACACGCTCTACAACCCCCGGCTCCACAGGCGGTACCGCATCGTCGACGGTATTCCCGTCATGTTGGTCGACGAGGCCGAGACCGTTTCCGACGACGAGCACGGGCGACTGCTTTCTAAGGCCGAGGCTGAGGGAACCTCGGAGAACTTCGAGCCGGGCAACGGCGGCGGCGCTTCGTCCTCATGAGCTGGCTCGCCCCTGACTCACAGGACATGCTGGCGGCAACAGCTGGTCTGCCCGAGCAGCTGGAGGACTCGGCGGGCCTAGCCCAAGAGGTGCCGGGCCTTCCTTCTCCTGAAGGACTCGACTCGATAGCCGTGCTGGGTATGGGCGGAAGTGGCGTCGCGGGGGAGATTCTGCAGGCGATCGGCAAGGACCGGCTGTCGCTTCCGGTCGTACTGAGCGGCGACTACTCGCTCCCGGCATTCGTCGGTCCGGGCACCCTTGTGTTCGCGGTCTCTTTCTCAGGTGAGACCGAGGAGACTCTCGAGGCGACCAGGACCGCCCTCGAGCGTGGAGCAAGGCTCGTCGCCGTGACAAGCGGAGGCCAGCTCGCACAACTGGCGGCTTCGGCCGGCGCACCGGTGTTCAAAACGCTTTCCGGCATTCCCCAGCCGCGCGCTGGGGTGGCCACAACAACGGCGCCGCTCCTCGTCGCCCTCGAGCGTCTCGGGCTCTTAGAGGGCATGACCTCTTCCATCGCAGCGGCGGTGGATCAGGCAAAACACCGCCGTGACGCGCTCGTCGGCGGTGGCGGAGTTGCGCTCGAGATCGCTCAGCGAGCGGGTCGCACGATCCTTTTGCTCCAAGGCGCCACCGGGATAGGCGCGGTCGCAGCCCGGCGCTGGAAGACACAGATCAACGAGAACGCCAAGGCGCCGGCCTTTTTTGCTACCCAGCCGGAGTGGTGTCATAACGAGATCTGCGGGTTCGGACAAAACGGTGACGTGACACGACAGGTGACGACCATCGTCAAGCTCCGCAACGACTTCGAGCACCCCCAAATACAGCGCCGGTTCGACCTTGTCGAGGAGCTCGTGGGCGAGGCCGTCGCCTCAGTAATCGACGTGTGCGCCCAGGGCCAGGGGCCCCTCGCACAGCTGTTCGACCTCGTAATGATCGGTGATTTCGTCTCCCTCCATCTCGCCACTCGCGAGGGCATAGACCCCGGACCGGTGCCGGTGCTCGTCGAGGTCAAGCGCCTTCTCCAATCGGCGAGGCAGCAGGCGTCCAGCTAGGCGCTGCAGATGACAGGCCGACCCGTCATCGGAGACATCGCGGACCCGAGCCTCGCCAGCCTCGGCCGCCTCCGGATCGCCTGGGCGGACGCGGAGATGCCCGTGTTGAGATCGATACGCGAGCGGTTCGAACGCGAGCGCCCCTTAGACGGGCTCGTGGTCGGAGTATGCCTGCACGTGACGGCCGAGACGGCGAACTTTCTCAAGACCTTGAAGGCCGGAGGCGCGACGGTGCTCGTGTGCGCCTCGAACCCGCTCTCGACACAAGACGACGTGGCGGCCTCCCTCGTCGCCGACGAGCACATTGCCACATTCGCCTTCCGAGGCGAGAGCCACGAGCGGTACTACAGCCATATCGACGCGGTGCTCGACGGCCATCCGCAGCTGACCATGGACGACGGCTGTGACCTCGTCTCACGGCTCCATCAAGTTCGCCCGCAGCAGCTCGCCGAGGTGATCGGGGGCACCGAGGACACGAGGACCGGCGTGATCCGCCTTCGGGCCATGGAGGCGGCGAAGGTTCTTCGCTATCCGATAGTTGCCGTCAACGACGCCGACACGAAGCATCTTTTCGACAACCGCCACGGCACCGGGCAGTCCACGATCGACGGGATCGTACGGGCGACCAATGTCCTGCTCGCTGGGAAGCGCTTCGTAGTCGCGGGCTACGGCTTTTGCGGCAAGGGAGTCGCGGCCCGGGCGAGGGGGATGGGCGCCCTCGTCACCGTGACGGAGATCGACTCGTTGCGCGCCCTCGAAGCGGTCACCGATGGCTTCGAGGTCCAGCCCATGGCTGAGGCTGCTCGCACAGGAGAGGTCTTCGTGACCGTCACTGGCAACAAACAGGTCCTGCGGGCGGAGCACTTCGGCGTAATGCGTGATGGTGCCATCGTGGCGAACGCCGGTCATTTCGACGTCGAGATCGACCTCGTGGGACTCGCGCGGATGGCTGGCGGAAGGCGAAGGATCGTGCGCCCCTTGGTAGAGGAGTTCACAGTCGCCGCAGGCGATGGGTCTTTCAGGCGGATCCTCGTGCTTGCAGAAGGGCGTCTTGTGAACCTGAGCGCGGCAGAGGGTCATCCCGCCGCGGTCATGGACCTGTCGTTCGCCAACCAGGCACTGGCAGCCGAGTGGCTGGTGGAAGACCGAGGCAAGCTGGCCAATGGTGTCCACCCCGTTCCGGCGATGGTCGACGCAAAGATCGCCAAGTTGAAGCTTGAGACGATGGGGGTACTCATCGACGAGCCCACCGCGTCACAAAAGGCCTATCTAGCGTCTTGGACGAGCGGCACCTGAGCTGCGGTTGGGCAAAGGCGGGACCGTCCCCGGCTCGGTCAGTCAGTCGATCCTGAAAACGGGATGTTTCGGGGCGATCCGACGCAGATCTTCCTCGCTCGAGTCGGCACTCACACCGTCGAAGAACACCCCCACCTCCGCCTTCCAGCGCTTCAAGTAGGCACGGAGGATCTCAGGCTTTTCCTCGTCGGCAACCTCCACCACATTGATCGGTTCGATCTTCGTGCCGAGCACGAGCTCGCCCGACGAGGTCACCCGGATGTTGCGCACCCACTGGGTCTCGCCTCGAGGCGCAACCAGGTATCGTTCGGTTCCGAGTCTCAACAGGTTGACAGGGGTATTGCGCCACGCTCCGCTCTTGCGCCCCCGCACACGAAGCACGCGCGAGCCCCAGACGCTCAGGCCGAGTCTTGTCGCCAGCGCAACGATGCGGTTGAAGACGTTGACGGTGAACCAGCCCGGCTTTATGTAATGGGCCGCGGAACTCCCTTTTGCCCGTTCAGCCTCTGACATAGGTGCGAGTGTAAAGCTCTCGCGTCAGCGCCGCGGTGAGCCGCAAGTCGGCGATGACGAAGCCGATTTGGCCCTGCCCGCGTCCGTCCACGGCTGGGGGTGCCTAGACTTCGTCGTGATGGGCTGCGCGGGTCTGTGGTTGCAAGTCGATGCCAGTCGCAGGCGAAACGACCCACGTAAGGCGACTCGTGGTCGCTGAGCATGGTGCGGTTTAGACGTAAGACCTGCCTTGCGCGGCACCGATTGGCGGTGCCGGCGGGAGAAGGGACCAACCGTGACCGGAGATGTGGCAGGGGCCCCGCGAGGACGCCCACCCGCATTGGCCACGGGACACCCTCAGCAGGCGAGTGTGGGGTCAAAGACCAGGTCAGCCGCGTTTGCCCGTCAGTTTTCAAGTAATGAGGCCCTGATCGTAAAGGAGTCGCTTCCATGGAGATCACGGTGCAGACCCGTCACTTGGACATCGGAGACCAGCTTCGAGATTCTGCCGTCGAAAAAGCCAGGCATCTCGAACGGTTCTTGGAGGGCTCCCAGCGGGCCGAGATCCTCTTCTCCAAGGACCATGCGGCACGCGACGACGGCTACGTGTCGTGCGAGGTTCTGGTCATCGCCCGCGGCCGCTCGGTGCGCGCGAGGGCGAAGGGCCACCTGGCCAAGGACGCGTTGGAGGCTGCGATGAGCAAGGAAGCCCAGCGGCTGACTCGCATGCAGGACCGTCTCGTGCACCGCTCCCGACCGCGCCGAGCCGAGCCGAGCCAACGACCAGTGGAGCTCTCGGACTGAACCTCATCCCGATCCCTCAACAGGGAGCCCCGGCCACAGCGCCCCGCGTCGTCATCGTAGGCCCGACGGCCACCGGCAAGACGGCTCTTGCGCTTGAATTGGCGTTGTCGGCGCCGGAGCGGTACGAGCTCGTCTCGGTTGACGCGATGGCTGTCTACCGGCACCTCGATATTGGCACCGCGAAGCCGACACCTGCCGAGCAGGCGCTGGTTCCCTGGCACCTGATCGACATAATCGATCCTTCAGAACAGTTCTCGGTCGCAGAGTTCCAGGCGCATGCCTTTCGCGCCCTGGAGGGAATCGAGGCCCGTGGTCACGTGCCGATGCTCGTCGGGGGCACCGGGCTTTATCACCGCGCCGTCCTCGACGCGTTGACGATCCCGGCGCGTTTTCCTGAAATTGGCGCGGAGCTGGAACGCGAGGCCGACGAAGCGGGCGGCCTTGCTGGGCTTTTCCTCCGACTTTGCGAGCTGGATCCTGTCGCAGCCGAGAGAGTCGAGCCGGCAAATCGGCGCAGGATTGTCCGGGCCCTTGAGGTAATAGCCGGTACGGGGCGACCATTTTCCTCCTTCGGGGTGGGTCTCACGACCTACGGGGCGACCACTTCGCACATCATCGGCCTCGAGCTTGACCGCGCCGAGCTCGACCGCAGGCTCGCCGAACGCTTTGACGACCAGCTTGCCCGAGGCCTTCTGGACGAAGTTCGGACGCTCGCTGCGCGTCCGGCTGGTATGTCTCGCACGGCCCGGCAGGCGATCGGCTACCGGGAACTGCTCTCGCACATCGAGGAGGGTCTGCCGCTCGAGCAGGCGAGAGCCGACGCTTTGAGGCGGCTGCGGGTGCTGGCGCGGAGGCAAGAATCCTGGTTCGAGCGCGACCCTCGGGTGGTGTGGTTCCGGGCGGATCGAGAGGACCTCAAGGACGCGGTCGGCACCCTCCTCGGGCGCACCGGAGCCGCCGAGGCCGCGCGACACTGATGTCTGTGTTGAAGATGGTCAAATACCAAGGGCTTGGGAACGACTTTCTCATCGCGCTCGACGAGGGTGCGATCGACGCGGCCGTGGCGGAGCTCGAAGGCGAGACAACTCTTTGCTCGAGTCCGTCGCTCCAAGCGCCTGATCGGCTGGGCGAGCTCGCCAGGGCGGTCTGCGATCGCCACACCGGCGTCGGGGCCGACGGCCTCCTGGTGCTGCGAACCGCCGACTCGGGCGCCGAGGTCCGCATGGAGCTGCGCAACTCCGACGGCGGACGCGCCGAGACTAGCGGAAACGGCCTGCGATGCTTCGCTCTGGCGGTCATTGAGGCCGGGCTCGGCGCAGGTCCCGAACTCACCGTCGAGACCGACGCAGGCTTGCGCCGCGCCGTGCTTTCCCGTCGCCTCGGTCCCGGATCGGCCGAGATATCGGTCGAAATGGGGGTAGTCAGCGTCCTTCGGTCGACTCCCGTGGCGGACGCGGCTCTCCCGGGTTCGAGGGCCCTTCCCTGGCCGTCGTGGTCCGTCGGCGCCGGGAACCCGCATCTTGTCCTTCTGGCGCCATCTTTGGAAGGCGTGGCCATCACAACTATCGGCCCAACACTCGAAAGACAGCGTCCCGGAGGCCAGAACGTGGAGTTCGCGACCTACGATCCCGTCAAGGGCGAGATCTCGCTGATCGTCTGGGAGCGGGGCGCGGGGGTCACGCTCGCATGCGGGAGCGGCAGCGTGGCCGCGGCCGCGGCGTTCCACTCCGCTGGGATTTCGCCTTCCCGGGTGCGAGTTCATAATCCCGGTGGGACTGCCGAGGTTTCGCTCTTCGGCGACGACCCGCACGCGGTCTCGGCCGAGCTGGCCGGTCCCGTCCGCCGCGTCGCCACCATCGAGCTCGACCCGGGTGAGCTCTTTCAGTCAGGAACGGTCGTGGCTGCGCCGTGACGATGGAACGCACGACGCTGATCGACCGGAGATTCCGGGAGAAGATCGTGCTGGTTGGGATGGTGGCTTGGCCTCGCACACTTGAAGAGGTCGAGGCGAGCCTCGACGAGCTGGCTCTGCTGGTCGACACCGCCGGCGCGGACGAGGCGGCGCGGATCGTCCAACGGCGCGAGGCCGCCGACCCGGCGACCTACATAGGGCGCGGCAAGGCCGAAGAACTGCGCAGGATCTCCGAGGCGGTCGATGCCGACACGGTGGTCTTCGACGACGAACTGACACCGGCCCAGCAGAGGAATCTGGAGAAGATCCTCGGGAGGACGGCCATCGACCGCACAGCGGTCATCCTCGACATCTTCGCTCAGAACGCCCACACCCAAGAGGGCCGGGCCCAGGTCGAGCTCGCTCTCAGCCGCTACCGGCTCCCGCGCCTTAGAGGCAAGGGCATCGCTTTGTCCCAGCAAGCCGGTGGGATCGGCACGAGGGGGCCGGGCGAGACCCAGCTCGAGGTCGACCGTCGGCGGATCATGCGGCGCATCCGCAAGCTCGAGGTGGAGCTCCGGGATCTCGAAGGCACGCGCCGCACCCAGCGCAAAGCGCGAAAGCGCGGTGCACTGCGGACCGTCTCGCTCGTGGGTTACACCAACGCCGGCAAGTCGACCCTGCTCAACGTGCTCACAGATGCCGGCGTGTTGGTCGAAAACCGACTCTTTTCAACCTTGGACCCGCGCACCCGCCGCTTAGAGCTGTCCGGTGGCGAGCCAGTGCTCTGCTCGGACACGGTCGGTTTCGTGCGCAAACTTCCCCATCAGCTGGTCGACGCGTTCCACGCCACCTTGGATGTCGTCGGTTCGTCGGACCTACTCGTGCATGTCGTCGACGCCTCCGCGCCCGATCCGGACGCCCAGATGGACGCGGTGCACACCGTCTTGGCCGAGATCGGCGCGATCGAGGTTCCCGAGCTCCTGGCTTTCAACAAGGCCGACCTCGACCGGCGCAAGGCGGGCAGGCTGAAGGCGTTGCACCCAGGCTCGGTGGCCTGTTCGGCGCTGAGCGGCCGAGGCGTCCCCGAGTTGCTGCGGGCGATAGGCGAGAGGCTCAGGGTCACCGACAACACCGTTGAGCTCGCCGTACCAGTGGCGCGCGGTGACGTGGTTGCTGCCATTCACCGCGAAGGCGAGGTGCTTGGCGAGCGCTACGAGGGCGAGCAGGTGCTCGTCAAGGCGCGCCTCGACGAGCGGGCAACCCGTCGTTACGCCGAGTTCTTGCAGCCGTGACCGATCGCAGGTGCCCAAAACGCGAGAAGGCTCGAAGGTGAGCGGGGAAGCAAGGGGCGCCGAGGAGGGTTTCGTGCCCCCCGTGTACCCGTTCGACAAGCTGGACGAGCTGGCAGAGATCGCCCGGAGCCACGAGGGCGGAACGGTCGACCTGTCGGTCGGCACGCCCTGTGACCCGCCGCCGGCCGAGGTCCTCGCGGCGCTTGGCACCTCGGCGGCCGAGCGCGGGTATCCCTCGTCGATGGGATCAGGCGAGTACCGGGAGGCGGCTCTCGGATGGATGTCCCGCCGCTTGGGCGTCGACACCGCCGAGGTCTCTGTCGCCGCGTGCGTAGGCACCAAGGAGCTCGTTTCGGGCGTGCCTCATCTCTTACGCCTCCGGACGCCGATTCGCGACACGGTCCTTTGTCCCGAATTGGCCTATCCGACCTACGAGATGGGGGCGATCCTCGCCCGGTGCCGGGCGGTCGCTGTGCCGGCTCGGGCTGATGGCACGATGGACCTCCGGTCGATCTCGGCGGAGGACGCCTCCCGGGCGCTGTGCCTGTGGGTGAACAGCCCCGGCAACCCGGGGGGACAGCTCGAGGACCTCCGCGCCGTCGCCCGCTGGGGCAGATCACACCAAGTACCTGTCTTCTCTGACGAGTGCTACATCGAATTCACTTGGTCCGGGCCTGTACGGACGATTCTCGCCGACGGCCCCGAGGGCGTTGTCGCTGTACACTCGCTGTCGAAACGGACGAATCTTGCCGGTATCCGGGC
>ODAK010006226.1_pt1 | contig 12062 bp, 11 predicted proteins | sample 1539591 | NCBI WGS metagenome assembly ODAK01 (sample SAMEA3539303, study PRJEB22396) | soil metagenome | biome: tundra; feature: field; material: soil | place: USA | collected 2010-05 | depth 0.15 m | reverse complement strand
CCACCGCGCGGTGCATGAGCAGCGTTGGTGCATCCACATCGCTGACGGACGTGCCATCGTGAAGCCACCACCCTGACGAAGGTGTTACGCGGTCAGGCAGCGCCAGGAGAGCGCGCTCAATGACATCGGATGCTCAGTTCGCTGGCTGGCTCCAAAAGAGATCTCAGCCGGGGAATGTGTAGGTGGCCCACTTGAGGCCGCCGTCAGTACTCCGCGCAATTGCGTTACCGCAGATGAGGTGGACGACACTTGCCGTCTCGAAGCTGACGACCTGAATGCCGTTGTCTCCCTTGTTCACGGCAGGGCATGAGTAGGTTGCGGACCAGGTCACACCGCCGTTGTGGCTCACCGACAACCCAGCCGCGGTTGCCACGGCGAGTACCGTTGCCGAACCGGCGGCAAACACATCAAACGAAGGCGGCGCCGAGTGCGACGGGCCGAAATGTACACCGCCATCGGTGGACACGATCACGAATCCCCGCTGAGCGCCACCTTCGTCGGCAAGGCAATCGACCGCAAGCACACTCGCGGCGGATGCGGCGATGCCCACCGTGATCGGTCGACCTGGCGAGCCATTCGCGCATGGGTCGTTCTCAAGTGTCCATGTCGCCCCGTAGTTATTGGATCGATAGATCTCCGCTGTCTCCGAGCCACCGCCCGCTGGATTGCCGTACCCGACGACATACGCATGCCCGTCTGACTGGAGGAAAGTGTCGCCCGCGCTACCCTCAGGCGTCACCGCCGGTTGCGCCGTGCCGGACCATGTGACGCCTCCATCGGTGCTCCGCTCAAGTTGGCATTCACCGCTGTTGCAGCCCCCGTCCGGGGCCTGCAGGCGAAGCGCGGAGTTCCCCGTGAGAGCCATCGCGCTGACATCGGTGACGGGAAGGAGATGCCACGTGGTCCCCGCATCGTCGGTCACGTAGACGTCACCCCAGTTGACGCCGAAAGCAAATCCGCGCTCCTGGGTGGCGAAGTGAAGGGTGTTGACGCATGGCGCCGTCACGTCATAGCAGCCATCACTAGGAGCGTCAGCGGCGGGAGCGCCGCTTCTCGCCCAGGTCGCGCCCCCATCGGTTGTGTGATAGATCCAAACGCAGGACATCGCGCAGGCGCCAGGCCCGATCACCCAGCCATCGGTTGCGCTCACAAAGGTCAGTGCCAGCGGCCGGAAGCCCGATGGTGTTGGAGGCGACGGTGTTGGCGTCGGCGCCCGTGTGGAGACTGAACTCGTGGCAGCCGAGGTCGTCGCTGAAGCCGGGGATGTCGAGACCGACGCGCTGGTGCATGAGACAAGCGTCAGAGCCAGCAGCGCACAGCCAACCATGGCCTTTCTCCCAGCGATGGCCGAGAGTCGCGCCGCGCCCTTCACGACAAAAGGAACGCCTTGAGCGGGGGAAGAGTTACAGCTCGAAGGGGGCACTGAATCCGACGGTATCCAGACTTGTTGATTGCCGAGCCACCAGGGACCGAGGCTGCAGCGGCGAGCGCGCCACCTGACGCATTCGAGTTGCAGCCGGTGACAATGGCCATCACGCAGCCAAGCAGCACCGGCCTGATGGGCACCCGCAGAGTCAGTCACAGTGACTCGTTGGTTTGGCGCCTGAACTGGCCATCCACCTTCCAGCGCGAGCTTAGAATCCCCTTGGTGGAAGTGGGTCAAGGCGGACCGGCGTGAGCAGTTCATCGCCGTCGCGCCATCTCCCCGCACGACCGTGGACGATCGCGCTGCTCATGCTTGCGGCTGCGGCCATCGTGTTTGCTCACCGCGTCGACGCGTTCACCAACCCGCAGTTCTACGCTGAGGACGGAGCCCGATGGTTCTCCGATGCATACAACCTCGGCGCTCTGCATGCTCTCGGCTCGGCGTTGGCGGGATACTTCCAGGTGCTCTCGCGCCTCGGATCGGTCATTGCCGATCCGTTCGGCGTCGCGAATCAGCCGCTCGTCTACAACGTCTGCGGCCTGCTCGTACAGATCGCCCCCGTCTTCTACTTCCTCAGCTCGCGCTTCGAGACTGTCGTGCCGAGCTTCTGGGCACGCGCGGCACTCAGTCTGATCTACCTGCTGATGCCTGCGGACGAGCTCAACGTGACGATCACAAGTGCGCCGTACCACCTCGCGATCCTCGCAACGCTCGTGGTCATTGCACCGGAACCGCACCGCTGGTATTGGAAGGTTTTCGACGTGTCGACCGTGCTGCTCTGCGGAATGTCGGGGCCGTTCGTCTACATCCTCCTCCCGATAACCGCCCTTTGGTACCTCGTTCGCCGAAGGCCGTTCACCCTGGTGCTGCTTGCCGTGTTCGCCCTCACGCTCGCTGCCCAGCTCTACGCCAGCACGCTCTCGCCGCGCCCACCGGGAGCGAACCTTGGGGCGAGCCTGAGCAATCTCCTGCTCATTCTCAGTGACCGCGTCATTCTGGCCGGCATCTTTGCTGAGCCAGGTCACAGGCATGTTTACCTCGCAGGCCAGACGCACGGGACGCTGATTGCGGGACTCATCTGTCTGGTTTCCCTCGCAGTCGTGCTGTATGCAGCCATGAAGGCTCCTTGGGAATTGAGGCTCTTCGCGCTCACCGCTGTGGGGATCGTCGCCGCCTCGCTGCTGTCCCCACTCGTGTCCTTCACCGGCAACGAGTGGCTCATCCTCGCCACCAGTGAAGAAGGGGGACGATACTTCTTCATGGCCAGGGTGGCGTGGGTGGTGATGCTGATATGGGCCGTTTCTCGCCTGCCTCGCGTGTGGATGAAGCGCACAGCATTGATTGCTGGAGGAGTCGCGTTCGCGTCGGGATTCACGACCTGGGCGTACACCCCGTTTGTCAACTTCGATTGGCCACAGGAGGCGCGCACCATCCAGACAGCTCCTCCTGGGACGAAGCTGACGCTTCCCATCAATCCTGGCGGTCCGTGGGCTGTCGACATCACCGTGAAGTGAGTGGGGACAGCCGCCAAAGAGCCCGCCATCCAGCCCAGGAACGGCCGCTCAACCCTTCGGTGATTGCGTGACCTCCGGCGGGTTGTCTCGATGTGGAGGGCAGATTCATGCCTGATCTCTTCCCGGCCACTGATCCCCACGACAGCGGCATGCTGGACGTGGGCGAGGGGCATGCGATGTACTGGGAGACCTGCGGGAACCCGCAAGGCAAGCCGGCCGTCTTCCTGCACGGCGGACCCGGCTCCGGGTGCCGGCCCGATCAGCGGCGGTTCTTCGATCCGAGCACGTATCGCATCACGCTGTTCGATCAGCGCGGATCCGGACGGAGCCGCCCGCTCGCCAGCGAGCCCGACGCCGATCTGAGCGCGAACACCACCGCGCATCTGATCGCCGACATCGAGCTCCTTCGCGAGCACCTTGCGATCGATCGCTGGACCGTCGCAGGCGTGTCGTGGGGAACCACGCTCGGCCTCGCGTACGCGCAGGCACATCCCGATCGGGTCACCGCGCTCGTCCTCGCCCTGGTGACGACGACATCGCGGCGCGAGGTCGACTGGATCACGCGTGACGTCGGCCGGATCTTTCCGCAGCAGTGGGATCGTTTCGTGGGAGCCCTGCCCGAACACCTGCGAGACCTACCGCTGGTCGACGCCTACGCGACCCTCCTGTTTGATCCCGATCCGGCGGTCCGCGATCGCGCCGCTCGCGAGTGGTGCGCGTGGGAGGACACACACGTCTCCCTGGCTCCCGGGCATCAGTCGAACCCCCGCTATGAGGATCCCGAGTTCCGCCTCAGATTCGCGCGCCTGGTCACCCATTACTGGCGGCACGCCGCCTTTCTCGACGATAACCAGCTCCTCCGCGATGCATCGGTTCTCGACGGCATCCCCGGGGTGCTCATCTGTGGTCGTTATGACGTGAGCAGCCCGCTCGAGGCGGCGTGGCGGCTGTCGCAACGGTGGTCCACCAGCCACCTTCAGGTGATCGATGACGCCGGACATGGAGGGGGGGAGCACTTAGTGTCGGCCATTGTCGACGCGCTGATCCGCCTCGGCTGATCAGCTGCACCACCGCTACCGAGCAGGGAGCTGTCTCGTGTCGATCAGGAACTGCTCGAGGTGGGTCACCACGAAGCGGTGGTCCTCGACCTGCGGGAGCCCGGAGACCGCGACCGTCCCGATGCAGCCGCTTGCCCCGAGGATGATCGGGAATGCGCCGCCGTGGGCCGCGAACGCGCCGGTGTCCAGGCGCGAGTCGCGGTCGAAGTCGCGGCCGTCCGCGCGGAATTTGCAGCCGACGTAATACGACGAATGCCCATAGCGTTCAGCCACCGCCGCCTTGCGCAGGAGCCACTCGTCATTGTCAGCCGACGACCCCGGGAGCGCTGCGTGAAACAGGCACTGGCGGTTGCGGCGGATTGAGATTGCAACCGGCAGGTGCCCCTGCAGCGCGGCGGCGCGCAGGCGCGATCCGAGCTCCCATGCCGTGTGGTGATCGAAGTGCGTGAAGACCAGGCGCTCCTCCTCGGCCAGCAGCGCAGCCAGCGGTTCGCTGTCGGCGCTGCTCACGGCGCGGGGATGGCCACGACCGCGCCGGTTGCGGCACTTGCGCGGGACGCCTCGAGCACCGTGAGGCTCGCAACGGCGTCATGCGGGTTGACCGGCGGCGCGTTGAGGCCGCGCACGGCTCCCGCAAAAGTCGGATAGAACAGATCCCACCGGCCGCGCTCGGTGGGCTGGGGCTTCGCCGTGGTGCCGGTGTGCAGGGTGCCGTAGGTCTCGGGAGGCTCGAGGCCCCATCGCTCTCCAAGCGATGCCGGAGTCTCGCCCGCGAGCAGCGCGTTCTCCTCGGTGTCGGCGGCAGCGAGCACGTAGGTCGCTTCCGTCCCGGTCACGCGATAGCGAGGCCCCGGCGCGGACTGGCTCCAGCTTCCCCAGAGCTGGGAGCGCGCTCCACTGGAATGGGTCAGCGCGATGAAGACATCGTCGTCGAGGCCCGATTCACGGATGCGGAGCTCGGCATAGACGGCAACCGCCGGCCCGAGCAGGACCAACGCCTGGTCGACGAGATGGCTCCCGAAGTCGAGCAGCGTGCCACCGCCGGCCTTGCCGGGCCCTCGCTGGGGTGCGAATCGTTTGAAGCGCGACTCGAGGCGTGTCAGCGTCCCGAGCTCGCCGTCGTCGACCAGCTTGCGGACGGTGAGGAAGTCCGAGTCCCATCGCCGGTTCTGATACGGGCTCAGCATCAGCCCGCGCTCAGCCGCCAGCGCAACGGTGTGCCGGGCGGCATCGGGGTTGAGCGCGAACGGCTTGTCGCACACGACTGCGAGTCCCAGCTGCAACGCCTGCTCGCTGACGGTGGAATGCGTGTCGGCCGGCGTCGAGATGGCGACCGCTTCGGCGCCGGCATCGACGAGGGCTTGCAGCGACGCCACGGTCGGAACCCCCGGGATCTCGCGGGCGACAAGCGCCTGACGCTCCGCAGAGGAGGTCATGACACCAACCAGATCGCATTCCGGCGCCGCGACGATCAACGGCGCGTGGAAGTAACGGGCTCCGAATCCGTAGCCCACCAGGCCGAACCGCACCGGGGTCATGACCGCCCCCTCGCGTCGTGCTCGCCGGGGTAGACAACCCCGACCGCCGCCCGGGCGGCGTCGAGGATCTCGAGGATGGCGATGGTGTCGGCCTGGGGCACGAGCGGGCTCTCGAGGAGTCCGGCGCGAAGGCAGCGGGCGACCTCCTCGATCTCGGGGCCGTAACCGTGACCACGGCCGGCCAGCGGGTCGCCGGTGCGCTCCTCCCCGGCATCGGTGTGGAGGACCATTCCGGTCGGGCGGAACGCCTCGGGAAGGAACGAGATCCACCCCTTGCTGCCAAGAATGGCCGCTTCGTTGGGAGCGTGGATCGGCGCCGACGTCCAGAGTTGGGCTCCCGGGTGGGCGCCGTACATCCACTGCATGGCAACGGTCTCGTCGGACCCGGTCGGGGAGAGGGTGCCGACGGTGCGGACCTCGTCCGGCGGCCCCATGAAGAGATAGGCGAAGGTCACCGGATAGACCCCCAAGTCGAGCAGCGCGCCGCCGCCGTTGTCGATGTCGTAGAGCCGGTGCTTCGGGTCGAAGGGAAGGCCGAGCCCGAACTCGTTGCGGACGCCGCGAACCGTGCCGATGGCGCCGTCGGCGATCAACTGCTGGGCCTTGCGGATCAGCGGGTTGATGCGCGTCCACATGGCCTCCATCGCGAACACGCCTTCCTGCTTCGCTGCCGCAAACACCTCGCGTGCGTCGGCGGCGTTGAGGCATACCGGCTTCTCGATCATGACTGCTTTACCGGCCTCGATTGCCATGAGTGCGTGGGCGCGGTGATGCGGATGCGTGGTGCTCACATACACGACATCGACCTCGTCGTCGTCCACGAGCGCCGTGTAGTCGCCGTAACTCCGCGCGGCGCCGTGGCGGACGGCGAACTGCGCGGCACGATCCGCGTCTCGGGCGGCGACGGCGGTGACGGCGTTGCCCTTGGTGAGGTTGATGTCGTGGCTGACGGTGTTGGCAATGCCGCCCGCGCCCAGGATTCCCCAGCGAATCGGTCGGTCTTCGGTAATAGCGATTGGCATGTGAGCTGTTCCTCTGTCAGTGGGATTCGCGAGAGACGGTGTCGCCGGACGAGCCGAGCAGGAAGTCGAGATCCGCACCGGTGTTGGCCTGCCGGACAGTCTGCACATACAGGCGCTCCCAGCCGCGGAGCGGTTTCGCGTAGGCGCTGACGGTCAAGTCGTCGGGAGTGCGCGCTGCCAGCTCCTCCGCGGGAATGTCGATGTCGAGGCGACGGGCGGCGACGTCGAGGATGACGAAGTCGCCGGTTCGCACGAGGCCGAGCGGGCCGCCGGCGGCTGACTCGGGCGCGACGTGCAGCACGACGGTGCCGTACGCGGTTCCGCTCATCCGGCCGTCACAGATGCGAACCATATCGCGCACGCCCTGATGCAGGAGTTTGGCCGGCAGCGGCATGTTGGCCACCTCGGGCATGCCCGGGTACCCCTTCGGTCCGCAGCCGCGCATGATCAGGACGGAGTCGGCGTCCACGTCCAGGGATGGATCGTCGATCCGGGCGTGCATGTCCTCGATCGAGTCGAACACGAGAGCGCGGCCGCGATGGCGGAGCAGGTGCGGGGAGGCCGCGGCCGGCTTGATCACCGCACCATCAGGAGCCAGTGAGCCGTACAGCACGGCGATCCCGGCATGCGGCTGGAGCGGCTCGGATCGCGTGCGGATGACCTCGGCGTCCCAGATCTCGGCGTCATCGAGGTACTCGACCAGGGGTGCGCCCGTGACCGTGAGCGCGCTGGGGTCGAGCAGGTCCCGCACCTCACGAAGCACGGCGTGCAGACCGCCGGCCCGGAAGAAGTCCTCCATGAGGAAGCGCCCGGCCGGCTGCAGATCCACCAGCAGCGGGACCTGTGCGCCGGTCCGATCGAAGTCGTCCTGGCGCAGGTCGATGCCGAGCCGGCCTGCGATGGCGAGGAGGTGGACGACCGCATTGGTCGAGCCGCCGAGCGCCGCGAGGGCGACGATGGCGTTCAGAAACGACCCGCGGGTGAGCAGGCTCGACGGCGTTCGGTGCGCGCCGACCATCTCCACCGCGAGCCTCCCGGTGGCATGGGCACCTTCGAGCAGGCGGCTGTCCGGGGCGGGGGTTCCAGCCAGACCCGGCAGCACCATACCGAGCGCCCCGGCGAGCAGCCCCATCGTCGAGGCCGTGCCCATGGTGTTGCAGTGACCCCGGCTCCTGATCATTGAGGACTCGGACTTGATGAACTGGTCTTCGGACAGGGTGCCCGCGCGCACCTCCTCGGAGAGGCGCCAGACGTCGGTCCCGCAGCCGAGGGCCTGACCTCGGAACGTCCCGGTCAGCATGGGACCGCCGGGGATCACCACGGCGGGGAGGTCGACCGAGGCCGCGGCCATGAGCAACGCCGGGATGGTCTTGTCGCAGCCACCGAGCAGGACGACGCCGTCGATCGGGTTGGCGCGCAGCATCTCCTCGGTCGCCATCGCCGCCATGTTTCGCCAGAGCATCGCGGTCGGCCGGACCAGCGTCTCGCCGAGCGAGACCACGGGCAGGTTCAGGGGGATGCCGCCCGCCTCGTACACGCCTTCCTTGACGCTCTCGGCAACCTCGTTGAGGTGAGCGTTGCAGGGGGTCAGATCAGAGGCGGTGTTGGCAATGGCGATGTGGGGACGACCGTCGAACGCATGCGCCGGAAGTCCGCGCCGCATCCAGGCGCGATGGATGTAGGCGTTGCGGTCGTTGCCCGCGTACCACTGCCCGCTTCGCTGCTCCGCCACACTTGACCACCTTTCCAATGACCGGAACGAGGCTCTCCAACCAGGCCCTATATTGTCGAGCCCTGATGGCAGTGCGTTGCGGCCGCTCCGCCGTCACCTCGTGAAGCGCTTCCGCGCAACGCCGGCCTCTGATCAGCGGTACGGGCTCGCCGAGGGCCCGTTCTGGGACGCCGTCCGCGGCCGGGTGCTCTGGGTGGATATCAACGCGGGAGCCGTGCACACCGGGATGCTCGCTGCAGGGCGCGTGACCGAGGTCAGTGTGCTGCATCCCGACCGGACCGTGGGGGCGGTGGTGATCGCTCGCGATGGCGAGCTCCTCGTCGCCGGCGCCCGCGTCCTCTATCGCGTTTCCCCGGACGGCCTGGTCAGTGCGGGGCCTCGGATCCTCCCCGAGCACACGGCAAGCCGGCTCAACGACGGCGCCTGCGATCCCGCCGGACGGTTTCTCGTCGGCAGCCTGGCCCTCGACGACCGCCGCGCTGAGGAGATCCTCGTCCGGGTCGAGGGCGACGGCCGGATCACCGAGCTCGACCATGACCTCGGCCTGTCCAACGGCATCGCCTTCTCGCCACTCGGGGATCGGCTGTTCAGCGTCGATACCCTCGCCGGGATCGTCTGGGTCCGCGACTATGACGCCACCACGGGGACGGTCGGGCGCCGGCATGCGTTCCTGCAGCTCGCCGGCTGTCTTCCCGACGGCATGTGCGCCGACGAGCACGGCAACCTGTGGATCGCCATGTGGGGGTCCGGCGAGATCCGGTGCTATTCCACGGCCGGAGAGCAGGTCGCGGCAGTGGATGTGGCGGCGCCGAACACGAGCAGCGTCGCCTTCGTCGGGCTGAACCTGGACACGCTCCTCATCACGAGCGCATCCGAGCAGCTCTCCGACGAGCAGCACGCCCGCTTTCCGGACTCGGGCCGGCTGTTCACCGTCGACGTCGGAGTGCGCGGGATGCCGGTGTCAGCATGGGCGGGGACGTCCGCGATCCCGCAGCCTGCTGCCACGACGAAGAGCTCGGACGGCTGATGAAAGCCTTCGTCGTCACCGGGCCCCATGAGGGCGGCGTTGTCGACGTACCCGATCCCGTCGCGAGCGAGGGTCAGGTCGTCGTCGACGTTCACCGTTCCGGCCTCTGCGGCACCGATGTCGAGTTCTGGACCGGCGAGATGGCCTACCTGCACCAGGGCCACGCCCGGTATCCGATGCGCCTCGGGCACGAGTGGTGCGGCGTGGTCTCCGCGGTCGGCGACGGAGTCGACCCAGCCTGGCTGGAACGGCGGGTCACGGGCGACACGATGATCGGCTGCGGGCAGTGCTCGCGTTGCCTGTCGGGCCGCCACAACGTCTGCGAGGACCGCGTCGAGATCGGGATCCGGGGTGGCTTCCCCGGTGCTCTGGCCGAGCGGCTGGTCGTCCCGGCGCGTGCGCTGCTCGAACTGCCCGATGGCGTCGATGACGCCGCGGGTGCGATGGTCGAACCCGGCGGCAATGCGCTCCGTTCGGTGCGTGGCGCCGCGCTCTCGGAGGGTGATCGTGTGCTCGTCCTCGGCAACGGAACCCTGGGCCTGCTGACCGCCGCGTTCGCCCGCGCCGACGGCGCCGAGGTCCATCTCATGGGCCGGGCGGCGGCTAGCCTCGAGTTCGCTCGTGGCCTGGGATTTGCCGGTGTCTGGCAGCGAGCCGACCTCCCGCCGCTTCCCTGGGACGCGGTCATCGACGCGTCGAACGCGGTGGAACTTCCCGCGCTCGCGCTCGACCTCGTCGAGCCGGGCAAGCGCGTGGTCTACGTGGGCCTCGCGGGCAGGCCAAGTCTCATCGACACCCGAACAATGGCGCTCAAGGACGTGACCGCGGTGGGTATTCTCGCCGCGTCCCAGGGACTTGCGGGCACCATCGAGCACTATGCCGCCGGGTATGTCGATCCCCGGCCGCTCGTCGCCGCCACGGTCGGGCTCGACCGTGCGGGGGACGTGCTGGCGGGATGGCGACCCGAGGCCGCGTCAGCAGGACCCAAGATTCATATCGACCCACGCCGATGACCAGGAGAGCAACGGAATGAATGACTTCGACGGTCTCTTCGCGGTCGTCACCGGCGGCGCCAGCGGTATCGGCGCGGCGACCGCGACCCAGCTGCACGAGCGCGGCGCGACCGTGGCCGTCCTCGACCGCGCCTACGCGTCGGTCACCCGCACCGCAGCAGCACTCGAAGTCCCCTGCGACGTCGCGGACGCCGACTCCACGCGAGCGGCGATCGACACCGTCGCCGGCGAATTCGGGTCGATCGACATCCTCGTCAACAACGCGGGCATCGGAGCATCCGGGGACGTGACGGAGAACGACGACGCGGAATGGCACCAGGTCTTCAGCGTCAACGTCACCGGCATTGCGCGGGTGACCCGCGCGGCGATGCCGCTGCTGCTCAAATCCAGTCACGCTTCGATCGTGAACACGTGCTCGGTGCTCGCTGACGTCGGCGTCCCGCAGCGCGCCCTGTACTCGGCGAGCAAGGGGGCGGTTCGGTCACTGACCCTGGCCATGGCTGCCGATTACGTCGGGAAGGGCATCCGAGTCAACGCCGTCACCCCAGGAACGGCGGATACGCCGTGGGTGCGACGGCTCCTCGACCAGGCGACCGACGCCGGCGCGGCCGCAGCCACACTCCGCGCTCGCCAGCCGATGGGACGGCTTGTCACCGCCGACGAGGTCGCGTTCGCAATCGCCTACCTGGCAAGCCCGATCTCGGCATCGACCACCGGCACGATGCTCGCGGTCGACGGTGGCATGGCCGGGATCCGCGTGGGCTAGGGGAGGAGACCGGCACCGGCACGCGGGGAGCTCACACCCCGGCGCGGTGAGTCCAGGTCCCTCCGAGCATGGTGGCAGCGACCGGCATCGCCCGCAGGAGATCGCGCGCCGCGTTGAACGGGTCTCCGTCGAGCACGACCAGATCCGCCGGATCGCCGGCTCGGACCGTCGGCTCGCCGTGCCCCGGCGGCATCGACGCGGCAAGCGCCTCGGTAACCGTGATCGCCTGCTCTGCGTGCCAGCCGGGGCGCTCGTCGCGGGTGCGATGCACGGCCGCGGCGATGGCCAACCAGGGATCCAGCGGCGCAACCGGCGCGTCCGAGCCGAAGGTGAGGACGGCGCCGGCGTCGAGGAGCGAGCGAAGCGGATACGCACGCCGCGTGCGACCGCGCCAGTAGCGGTCGGCGACATCGCGATCGTCGAGCGCGTGCTCGGGTTGCACACTCGCGATCACCTGCAAGTGCGCGAATCGGCCCAGGTCGGCATCGTCCAGCAGCTGCGCGTGCTCGATGCTGCCGCGCGCACGGGTTCGCGCGAATGCTCGCAGTGCAATGGCATTGGCTCCATCGCCGATCGCATGGACGGCGCACTCGAAGCCGGCATCCGTCGCGCGGCGCATGAGCGCGCACAGCTCCTCGAGTGGGACGAGCAGCACACCATGTTCGCCGACGCCGCTGCCTGAGGCCGCGTAGGCATCGATGCAGTACGCCGTGCGCGTGTTGAGCGATCCGTCGATGATGACCTTCAACGGTCCCGCCGTCAGCAGGCCGTCGGTTCCGCCGCCGACATCCCCGCTGTGGATGTGTTGCGCGATGGCTTCGTCGAGTCGCTCCGGCCACACCGCGCCGGCGACGCGAAGCCATCGATTGCCGCCGGCGACGCGGCGCCGCCACGCATCCAGCGACCAGGGCTGCTCCATGTCCACGATGCCCACGACACCGCGGGCCGCGGCGGCCCGCCAAGCAT
>ODAK010006225.1_pt1 | contig 12064 bp, 10 predicted proteins | sample 1539591 | NCBI WGS metagenome assembly ODAK01 (sample SAMEA3539303, study PRJEB22396) | soil metagenome | biome: tundra; feature: field; material: soil | place: USA | collected 2010-05 | depth 0.15 m | reverse complement strand
GGGTCGGCCGCGGCCGTCGCTGCCGGCCTCGTCCCGTTCTGCACGGCGAGCGACGGGGGCGGCTCGATCCGGACGCCCGCCGCGTTCACGGGACTCGTGGGGCTGCGCGCCACTTACGGTCGCATCCCGACGTACGGCGACACGCATCTGGCGCAGAACGCGGTGGTGGGCGTCGTGACGACGACCGTGGCTGACACGGCGCTCCTTCTCGACGTGACGGCCGGGCCCGACGGGCGTGATCGGACCTGCCTGCCCGCACCCCCGGTCCGTTATGCCGAGGCGCTGAGCCGTGTCAACGTCGGTGCCCTCCGAGTGGCCTGGTCGAGCGATCTAGGCTTCGCGGTGCTCGACGCCGAGGTGGCAGCCCTCTGTGAGCAGGCATCCGTGGCACTCGTCCAGGCCTGCGGCGCGAAGCTCGTCAGCCCGCCGATCCAGTTCTCCGACTTCACGCGCACGTACTCGCTGATCGAGTGCGTTGATCGTTTCGTGGGGATCGATCCCATGCTCTGGGAGACCCGCCTCGACGAGCTCGACCCGTTAATCGCACCGGGCTGGACGAGCCTCAGCAAAAAGACGCTGCCTGAGGCTGCCGTCGTCGAGGCAGCGCGCCGTGAACTCGTCACCCAGGTCGCCGGGCTGTTCGACGAGGTCGATCTGCTCGTCACGCCCATGGCGTCGGTGCTCCCCTTCGATGCTGCAGGGCCAATGCCGACCGAGATCGGTGGCGTGGTCGTCCACCAAGGCATGTCGGTAGTCCTGTCGTTCCTCGCGAGCCTCGCGAACCTCCCCGCCATCAGCATCCCGGCGGGGCTGTCGGCCACAGGGCTCCCGGTCGGGATCCAGGTCATCGGCCCGCGATTCCGAGAGGACCTCGTCCTCGCCGCGGCGGCTCGACTCGAAGCCGCGCGCCCGTGGCCACGACATGCGCCTAGCACGGCGACCGCAGGCTGAGGGCTGCGCGGCCCCGGACGAGGTCACCCACGGGTGTTGGTCGAGCACGATCCTCACCGCGATGGCTAGCCAACGGGGTCGAGAACCCGGAAGCGAAGCGCGCTTGCAAACACCGCGAGGCAGAGCACCGCGAAGCCTGCGGCAACGTAGGGAATCGCCCGGAGGCCGAACGCACTCACCGCGATGCTCTCCGCTCCTGACCCGAGGATTCCCCCGATCATGTCGATGAGGACGAGCCAGGCGAGGCCGTTGTGGTCGTCGGGGCTGAGCTGTGTGAACCAGTGCAGGCCAAGTGGGAAGACCGACGCCAGTGCGAAGCCGATCAGCGGATACGAAAATGGCGCAAGGACGCGGACGTTCGCACCGATGAGCAGGACGATCGCCGAGCCAAGACCGAACAGCACGAGCACCTGTCCCGTCCAGCGCCGGGAGTGGCGGCCAGCGAGCAGGCGCCCGACCGCGAGGCCCGCCCAGAAGCCCGCGGTGACGAGCGAACCAACCCAGACGGCGAAACCCCAGCCGTGCAGCTGCGTCGCGAGCCAGCCTGCACTGGCGGTCTCGAGCGCGACGTAGAAGGCGAAGCCGAAGAGGAACGTCAGCAGCACCGCCCGTCGATTCGACGGGCGACGGTCCACCTGCAGCTGTCGGACCTCCGGGTGCACGGCTGGCGCCCGCACGGCTCGGACCGCCACGATGAGCGCAAGCGCGGCGAACGCGGCGACGCCGAGGAAGACCTCGAAGCGCGCGGGCCGGATCAGCACAATCAATAGCGGTCCCGCGATCGCGCCGAAGGCCCAGCCGGACCCCGACACGCTGAATCGCGCCGCTCGGCCCTCGAGGCCCGTGCGCGACACGACCGCGACGACGCCGAAGTCCACCGCACCGAACCCCACGCCGCTCACCAAGATGCCGACCACGAAGGCCGGCCAGTTCGGCGCGAACGCGGCGAGCAACAGGCCCATCGCGAGCCCGAGTAGCGAGAGGCCGAGGACGGTCGCTCCCGAGAGGTGCCCGAGCGCTCGCCAGCACAGCACCACACCCAGCAGGGCGCCCGCGAAGTTGGCGCTCAGCGTCAGGCCGGCGGTGGAGATCGAGAGCTGGAAGTGGTGCGCGATGCCGATGAGGAACGTGCCGTAGGCAGCGGCGATCCCGCCGATGAGCCCGAGCGAGACGGTCACGCCGAGGAAGGCCGTGCGGTCAAGATGGACCTCGCTGTCGCCCCTCTCCTCCCTCGTGGCGGCGCGCTCGCGGTCGGTCATGGGCACTCGACGACAGTCGTCTTCAGCTGGTCGATCGCTGCCCCTCACGCCAGGTGCCCCTGGTCGCGCCAGGCTCCTTCGGGAGGCCGAGGACCATCTCGCCGATGATGTTGCGCTGGACCTGTGAGGTGCCGGCATAGATCGTCCCGGCCCGCGCGACGAAGAACGATCCGACCCACGACGCGCTGTCGTTCGGGGCGCCCGGCTGGTCGGTGAGGAACGACGACATCGGCCAGCGACCCGAGGGGGTCGTGGCATCGAGCCCGAGGATGTCGACGGCTAGCTCGGTGACGAGCTGGTGGTGCTCGCTCCAGTACAGCTTGAAGATCGAAGCGTCGGGTCCTGGGTGCCCGCCGGCGAGGAACTTCGTGAGCGTGCGCATGCCGAGAAGGCGCATGACCTCGACCCTCGTGTACGCCAGTACCAGCCGCTGTCGGATCAACGGGTCGTCGCCTCGACCGCGCTCCTTGGCGAGCGCGAAGAGCCGGTCGAGCTCGATGCGAAAGGCGATCGGGAAGGTCGCCGCGGCCTCGCCGCGCTCGTAGCCGAGCAGGGTCATCGCGACCGTCCAGCCGTTGTTCACCCCACCGACCACGTTCTCGGCTGGACAGCTGGCATTGGTGAAGAAGATCTCGTTGAACTCGGAGTCGCCCGTCATCATCCGGATCGGGCGGACCTCGACCCCGGGCTGGTCCATGGGCACGAGGAGGAACGAGATGCCCTTGTGCTTCGGAAGGTCAGGCTCGGTGCGGGCGAGCACGAAGATCCAGTTCGCAAGATGGCCGGCCGAGGTCCAGATCTTCTGGCCGTTGATGCGCCACTCGTCGCCGTCGAGCTCTGCTCGGCACCCGATGTTCGCGAGGTCCGATCCGGCGTTCGGCTCGGAGTAGCCCTGGCACCACAGGTCCTCGCCCGAGAGGATCCGAGGGAGGAAGTGCCGCTTCTGGTCCTCGGTGCCCCATTCCAACAGCGTGTTGCCGACCATCTGGATCCCGAAGGTGTCGTTGCTGGTGCCCGCCGGCACGCCGGCCTTGGCGAACTCCTCGGCCATGATCACCTGCTCCAGCTGGCTCAGCCCGCCCCCGCCGTACTTTGCGGGCCACGACGCCGCAAGGAGCCCGTTGTCGCGCAGCGTCGTGCGCCATGTGTTGGCGAAGGCCCACGCCTCGTCGACCGGGAGCGCGCCGACGCCTTGCCAGCCTGCGGGCAGGTGCTCGGCAAGGAACGAGATGACCGTCGCGCGGTAGGCCTCGGCCTCGGGGGAGTAAGTGGGATCCACAGCGGTGTCCTCATGTCCTTCATCGGAGCGTGGCGCTCAAAACCTACTCAGTCGCCGCACGCGCTCTCGACGAAGCCACATTGGTCCGTAGCCCCAGCGTCAGCGGTGCCGAGGTGCGTCGATCGCGCCGGGTCGCTCCGAGAGGGATCGGCGGCGCCGTTTCATCTGCTCGCCCGCGCTCGAGAGTCGTGCGATCGAGTGGCGGCGCGACACGCCTCGGCCAGCAGTGTCCTCGTGGCCGAGGCGGAGAACGTGGGGACCTACTGTTCGCGTGTGGACACTCGAGAGCTGGTGACGCCCGCTTTGGTGGTCGACGCCGACTCGCTTGCGTCGAATCTCTTCACGATGTCAGAGGCGCTGCCCGGGTCCAGGCTGCGTCCCCATGTGAAAGCGCACAAGTGCACGGCACTCGCGGCACGCCAGTGCGCCCTCGGCCACACGGGCTTCACGTGCGCCACCGTGGCCGAGATGGAGGGCATGGCGGCTACAGGGCTTGGCGAGGACTTGCTCTTGGCCAACGAGGTCGCCGACGCGACGCGACTGGGTGCGCTCGCCAGGCGGGGAGCCCGGGTGACCCTCGCCGTGGACTCGGAGGCCACGATCGAGATCGCGGCTGCTGGCGGGGTGCGCGAGGTCGTGATCGACGTCAACGTCGGACTGCCGAGGTGCGGTTGCAGTCCCGAGGACGCCGGACGTCTGGCCGAGCTGGCGCGGCGCCTCGGCATGGAGGTCCGCGGCGTCATGGGCTACGAGGGACACGTCGTCGGACTGGAGGACCGTTCGGCGCGCATCGAGCAGGTCGGCGTCGCGATGGCACTCCTCACACGCGCTCACGAGCTCGCCGGCGGGGACCTGGTCACTGCCGGCGGAACAGGCACCTATGACATCAACCGCTGGGCCACAGAGATCCAGGCTGGCTCGTACGCGCTCATGGATACCGCGTACGGGAAGCTCGAGCTGCCCTTCGTCCAGGCGCTGTTCGTGCTGTCGACGGTCATCTCGGTGTCACCGGGGTGGGCGGTGGCGGACTGCGGCCTCAAGGCGCTCGGCATGGACCACGGCAACCCGTCGGTAGAGGGGGGCAAGGTGCTGTTCTGCTCGGACGAGCACGTTACGTTCGTGCCCGAGCACGAGCCCCGCGTCGGAGACCGCATTCGTGTCGTGCCGGCCCACGTCGACCCCACCGTCGCGTACCACGAGCGGCTGCACGTGGTCGACGGCGACGACGTGCTCGACACCTGGGCGGTGGACCTGCGCGGCTGGTGACGATCCGTCCGTGCCCCCGCCGGGCGCGCGTGCTCTAGCGTTCCGTGCCGTGATCGATCGCGACGTCGACATCAGCACCGACCACGGGGACATGAACGCCTTCGTCACGCACCCCGAAGAGGGTGGTCCGCATCCGGTCGTGCTCTTCTTCATGGACGCCCCCGGGAAGCGCGAGGAGCTCCACGACATGGCTCGCCGCCTGGGGACTGCCGGGTACTACGTCGTGCTCCCGAACCTCTACTACCGCTCCGTGCGCGAGTTCAACGTCTTCTCAGGCGATCCCTCGCACACCCGAGATGCCATGTTCGACCTGATGATGTCGCTGAACGACGAGCTCGTCGCGAGCGACACGTCGGCGATGCTGGCGTTCGCGGACGAGGATCCCGCCGCGGACGCCTCCGTTGTTGGCTGCCTGGGCTACTGCATGAGCGGGCCGTTCTCCTTCGCGATGGCATGCGCCTACCCGGGTCGGGTTCGAGCGGCGGCCTCCATCTATGGCGTTCGGCTCTTCGGTCCGGGCTCGCCAGCGTCGCGAGCAGCAAGTGCCCGCGCCGAGCTGTACTTCGCGTGCGCCGAGTTCGACGAGTACGCCCCGGCCGAGATGGTCGACGGGCTCGAGGCCCACCTCGCCGCTATCGGCGCCAACGCGCGCGTCGAGCGCTACCCAGGCGTGCACCACGGCTTCGCCTTCCCCGACCGCGGTCCCATCTACGACAAGGCGTCCGCAGAGCGCCACTGGGAGCGCCTGCACGCGCTGTTCGCTCGCAACCTTCGTTGACACGAGGGTTGGTCGCGCACGCGGGAGGTCCACACGCGCTGCGGTGCCTGATCGAGGCGAGACGCGATGCGCCACAGCGGTGTGATGCTGGACTCGGACGACCCGACGAGCGCTCGGGGAGCTCGACTCGGGGCCTTCGGCGCGATCGCGGTGCCAGAGCCGCACCAGCAGGACCCGGACAACGCATTCTCGCCCGCGACCCCGTCGGACCCCGACGAGAGCTACGTCCGCGTCGCCTCACCTCGGAGCGACGACAGACGCGAGCGTTGGGGCGATCGGCGGCCGAGCGCCCAGGCCGCTAGCGAACCCCGACCCACGCCAGCCGCTGTGCCGGCCTTGGGTCGGAGTGCACCGCGCACTCCGGGCCGAACGACATCGTCGTGCGGCCAGCTGGCTCATAGGGAGCCCAGCCGGGGTTCCCCGAGGTGGCGAAGGCGACCCACGCGGCGTGCATCGTGTCAGCGAGCGCCTGCGGGGCGTCGTCGCAGAGGGGGCCGACGCCGTCCTGGCGCAGGGTGTCGAAGGCGAAGCAGATCTCGAGGGCGTGGCAGGCACCGAGGCGGCCCTCATAGAGCGGGGACCGCCAGCCAAACTCGTAGACGTGCGACGTGCCGCGATGCGCCTCTGCGAGCCGTAGCGCTGGGATCCGGAAGTACCAGTCCGTGAGCATCGCGGCGAGGGCCTCGCCGGGGGTCTCGGTCCCCGAGCGGTACAGCCCGAGTCCCTCGGCATCGAGGCCGAGCGAGCGTGCCGCAGCCTCGAGCGCAAGCCCGTCGATGTACGACATCACGCCGTTCGGGACCAAGAAGAGCCGGTACTCCTCGAGGTTCGTGCCGACAAGCAGGTCAACGTCCCGCGCCGCGCCCGCGGCGATCGCGTCGTAGGGCCGGGCTGTGAGGACCTCGCCGTCGACGACCGGCTCGAAGGGCATCGCGTCGAGCGCGATCTCGCACCACACGCTGCGATCGCGAGACACCGCGATGTCAGCGGAGAGCTCCTGCTGGGCGACCACGAGCGTGCCGTGGGGGACGCTCGCGAGCCCGGCTGGCGTCGGGTCCACAAAGCAGCGCTTCGAGAGCTCGTTCGTCACGAGGCGCGCCGTCTCGACGGAGAGCACGTGGTGGCCCGCCCCGCTCTGGGCGATCGCGCGTCGGGCGAGCCCCGACGAGCCGCGAATCGAGAGCAGCGACGTGACGCTCATGGCGCCTGCGGACTCGCCGAAGATGGTCACGTTGCCCGGGTCGCCGCCGAACGCCGCGATGTTGTCCTGGACCCACTCGAGCGCAGCCAGCTGGTCGAGCAGCCCTCGGTTCGCCGGCGCGCCGTCGAGTTGCAGGAAGCCGTCGGCACCCAGGCGGTAGTTGATCGACACGCACACCACGCCGTCACGGGCGAACCGGTCGCCCGCGTACCAGGGGACCGCTCCGGACCCGTTGACGAACGCGCCGCCGTGGATCCAGACAACGACGGGGAGGGCCGACTGCGCCACGTCCGGTGTCCAGACGTTGAGGTTGAGGCACTCCTCCCCGGGGATGATCGGCTCAGGCAGGAGCGCATCGGTGGGCGGCGAGTACGGGCCGTGCAGCGCGGTCGGGCCAAACGAGCTCGCGTCTCGCACCCCGTCCCAGGCCGCGTGGCGCTGCGGCGCCCCGAAGCGGTTGGCACCGAAGGGAGAGGCCGCGTAGGGGATGCCCTTGAACGAGGCGACGCCGTCGCGCAGCATGCCTCTGACCTCGCCTTGCATTGTCTTGACGACCACGTTCATGGGACTCCCTTCGCCGTGTCGTCAGTGCATCATGGCGCGTCGAGCACACGCGCGCGCTGTATCACGAGACGGGAGCCTTGGCTGCCGGGTCCGGCGCACGCATCTGGCTCACCGACGGAACCAGGAGCGTCGCGAGGATGAAGGCGACAAGCAGGACGGCGGCGCCGACGATCGTGGTCGTGGTGCCGCAGAGCTTCGAGATCGGCCCGACGACCGCCATCCCGATCGGCAGGAAGACGAGCGAGCCGAACCAGTCGTAGGCGCTGAGCCGAGAGAGCAACTCGGTGGGAATCTCGCGCTGCATGGTCGTGTTCCACAGCGTGACGAAGATCGAGATCCCGATGCCCGAGACGAATGTGCCGGCCGCGATGAGCGGTATCGGCGCTCGGAAGGCGAGCGCGAGCAGCGGCCACACCCAAAAGATCGGCGAGATGGTCGCGACGAGCAGCGGGCGACGCGGGTTCCACCGGAGCATGACGATGCCGCCCAGCACCGAGCCGCCACCTTCGAAGGCAAGGACCAGTCCCCACGCCGGCGCGCCACCGAGCGACTGCAGGGCGATGACCGGGCCGAGGACGGTCAGGGTGGCAAAGATCAGGACGTTGACGACGGAGAACTCGACCACGATGACCCAGAGCCACGTCCTGGCCCAGAACTCGGTCCACCCCACCTTGAGCTGGTACAGGTAGGTCTCGGCCGTCTTCGCCGCCACCCAGTCGATCGAGATGAGGTACAGCGACACGACGCTGACCGCGTAGGTCAGGCCGTCGACGACCACGGCCCAGCCAGGATTCCAGACGCCGACGATCACGCCCGCGATCGCGGGCCCCATGACCTGGGCAGTCGAGCCCGAGAGGTTGTTGAGCGCGTTCGCCTGCAAGAGCTTGCCCGCAGACACGACCTGGGGCACGAGTCCGGTCATCGCGGGGTTGAAGAACGCCGAGCCCGCCCCGACCACTGCAGCGAGGGCCATGAAGCCCCAGATCGGCGGTCGCTCGACGAGGATCCAGGCGCCGAGTCCGAGCTCGGCGAGGGTGCGCAGCACGTCCGAGCTGAGCATGACGAGCCGGCGGCTGTACCGGTCGGCGATCACGCCGCCGACGAGCAGGAGGATCACGACCGGGGTCAGGCCAGCAGCGGCGACGAGCCCGACGTCCGTTGCCGTGCCGTGGTGCTCGAGCACCGCGAACGTCACGGCGACTGGCGCCATGCCGCTGCCAATCTGCGACGTCGTCTGCCCGATGAAGAAGTAGCGGTAGTTCCGCTCCTTCAGCGCGCCGATCCAGTCATTTGCACGCATCGGACAATCGTAAGTGGCAACGGCGGGCTTCACGAGAGATGAGAATGGCGCGGTGACGCGGCAACCAACGAGTCGCGTCGGGATATTTGAGTCGCTCCGTGTTGGCGACTTCGCGCTGCTGTGGTCCGGCCAGGGCGTCTCGGCACTGGGCGACGGCGTCTTCACGATCGCGCTCGCGATCGTCACGCTGCAGATCGACACGCACCCAATCGCCCTCGCGTACGTCTTTGCGGCACGCGCAGTGCCGGCCGTGTGCTTCGCCCTCGTCGGTGGTGTCGTCGTCGACAGGATCTCCCGACGCGTAGCGATGCTCGCCTCGGACGCAGGACGAGGGATCGTCGTCGGCATCGTCGGTGTGCTGCTCGCACAGGGCGATCTTCGACTGTGGGAGCTGATCGTCATGTCGAGCCTCTTTGGGACTGCCGACGCGTTCTTCGGCCCGGCGTCGATGGCTATCGTCCCCGAGCTGCTCGATGCGCGACTGCTCGCCCAGGGCAACGCGCTGAGTCAGATGAGCGGCCAGCTCGCCCAGGGCCTCATCGGCCGGCATTCGGCGGCGTGATCGTCGGTGCAATTGGCACCGCATGGTCCTTCGGCATCGACGCCATCAGCTTTGGCGTGTCGGCGGCGTGCCTCGCCATGATGCGTCTGCGCACGCCGGCCCGCGGGAGGCGTGGGACCGCTGTGGCCGAGGCCAAAGAGGGGATCGACTACGTGCGGAGCCACCGCTGGCTCTGGGCGTCGCTCCTTGGCGCCGCGCTCGCGAACTTCTTCGGCATCGCTCCGCTCGGCGTCTTGCTGCCGGTGCTCGTGCGGACGGACCTGCATGGCAGTGCCCTCGGACTCGGGCTCGTGTTCGCTGCAGGTGGAGCGGCGGGAGTCCTCGCCTCTTTGATCGTCGCGAAGCTTGGCTCGCCGCGACGGATGGTGACGGTCATGTGGACGGCGTATGCCGGTGGTGGGATCGGGATCCTGCTCATGGCAGCCGCCGAGCAGGTGTGGCTGGTTGCGGTGCTGAGTGCGATCGAAGTCGGGCTCATCCTCTATGGCGACGTGCTGTGGGTCGCGATGATGCAAGCGCTCGTGCCGCGAGAGGTGCTGGGCCGCGTCTCGTCACTCGTCTACCTCTTCGCCTTCTCGCTCGGCCCACTCGGCATCCTCGCTGGCGGGCTGGCGGCGTCGGCAATCGGCGTGCGCGCCGCGCTCGTCCTGTGCGGCGCGGCCTCCGCGCTCATCTGCGTCGTGGTCCTCTTGGTGCCCGGGGTGCGCGACCCCGAGCGAGTGGCGGCTGCCGCGGCACCGTGATCCGTGGCGCGGCATCGCTCCTGCGAGCGTCAGGGCGTCGAGCCAGCGAGCTCCAGCTCGGCAATCGACCGGCCCATGAGGAACGCGAAGTTGCCCGCGTAGAAGCGGTCTCTGACCGTCTCGCTGGCATCGCCGAGCGAGGCTTCGAAGCGCTCGACGGGCCGACGGCCGCCCTCGACGTGGGGATAGTCCGACGAGAACAGCACGAGGTCGTCACCGGCTTGCTCGACGATCCAGCCCACGTCCTCGGTCGGATACGGCGTGAAGCGGACCTGTCGGTGCACGTAGTCGCTCGGCCGCATGGAGAGCGACTGCAGGCGCTCTTCGTGGCGGACGAACGCCTCGAATGCCGACTCCATCTGGCGCAGCCAAGACGGCACCCAGATCGCGCCCTGCTCCATCACCCCGACGCGGAGCCCGGGCACGGCCTCAAAGACGCCGTCGAAGATCATCGTCGCGAGCGTCTGGGCGGGCGGCACGGGGATCCCCATGTAGTCGACCGAGCGGAAGTTCTCGTCGCCGCCGTGGAAGTCGTGGGGGACAGGGAGCCCGTTCGCGAAGTAGTTCGGGTCGATCAGCTGCCCGGTGCCACCCACGTGGAAGACAACCGGCACGTCCGCCTCCGCTGCCTGGCGCCACACCGGGTACAGGTCGAGGTGGCTCGGGGAGTGCCCCATTGGGCAGCCCGAGGCGACGAGGAGCGCTGCGGCGCCCTGGGCGATCGCGTCCCCGGCCGCGCGCGACGCGCGGTCGGGGTCCGCGAGCGGGACGTAGCACGTCGGCAAGAGGCGCTTGTCGACAGAGCAGAACTCGACGATGCCCCGGTTGTGCGCTCGCGCCGCGGCATAGGCGAGGTCGAGGTCGCCTGCGTGCTCGAGCGAGTACAGCCGGCTGTTGTGGAACGTGTTGAAGATGAGTTGGCTCGAGAACCCGAGCAGGTCGAGGGCCCGGGGCCGGTCCTCGGCGATGAAGCCGCCGGTCGCCGCGAAGTTCTTGCGCTGCATGATCTCGCCGGCCTCGGTGGATCGGTACTCGGCCGTGCCATGTCGCTCGCGAAGGCGATCGAAGGAGGCGAGGAGGTCGCGCTGCTGGTCCGCGGGATCGCCCGTCTGTCGCAGCTCGTTGCCGCTCGTGTATTGCAGTAGCGGCAGCCGGTCCCGGAACTGTGCCTCGGCGTGGTCGCGAAGCCACGTCGGGGTCTCCATCAGGTGGGCGTCGGCGTCGTGGATGACCCTGCCCTCGACGTATGCCATGCGAGCCCCCGTGCTCGGCGGGACGACGCGGCGCCGGGCGCCGAAATCGTACCGGAGGGCCCCCTCCATGGCGATGGCCACCTCGGCACCTTCGTAGAGTGCCCGCGTGATCGCACGGCGGATGGAGGCGTTCAGCGACGGCGTGCTCGCCATCTTCATCACGATCATGGTGCTCGAGCTGCGCGTGCCAGCGGGGAGCAGCCTGACCTCGTTGCGGTTCGTCCTTCCTGGGCTGCTCGCCTACGTCCTGAGCTTCGTCAACCTGGGGATCTAGTGAAACAACCACCATCACCTCTTGAAGACGGTCGGGCGTGTCAACGGCTGGGTGCTCTGGGCGAACCTCGTGCTCCTGTTCTGGCTCTCGCTGCTGCCGTTCGCAACCGAGTGGATGTCGAAGAACGGCTTCGCCGCACTCCCCGTCGCGGTCTACGGGTGCGTGCTGCTCTTGCCGGGGTCAGCTACTACCTCTTGGGACGCGCGATCATCCGTGCGGTCCCGCACGACTCGATGCTCGCGGGCCGCCGTCGGCCACGACGCAAAGGGGATCGCCTCGCTCTGCATCTACGCCGCCGCGATCCCGACGACGCTGCTCTCGCGATGGGTCGCGCTGGGGGGCTACGTCATCGTCGCGATCATGTGGCCTCGTGCCAGATCGACGCCTCGCGCCGAGCATCGAGGAGCGTGAAGCTGCCTCGGAGTGACTGCGACTCAGCCGGCCCCTAAGTCGCGCAGCGCCGATCGGGCAGCGCCGACCCCGCACATGCCGTGGACCCCGCCGCCGGGCGGGGTCGCCGACGAGCACAGGTACAGCCCCTTGACCGACGTTCCGTAGGGGTCCCAGCGTGGGGTCGGACGAAAGACCGTCTGGCGCAGCGTCGCGGCCCCGCCGCTGATGTCGCCGCCCACGT
>ODAK010006224.1_pt1 | contig 12064 bp, 14 predicted proteins | sample 1539591 | NCBI WGS metagenome assembly ODAK01 (sample SAMEA3539303, study PRJEB22396) | soil metagenome | biome: tundra; feature: field; material: soil | place: USA | collected 2010-05 | depth 0.15 m | reverse complement strand
AGATTCTCGCGCTCCATCTGGCGGTATAGCCGCCGGGAAAAGAGATGGTAGACCACGCCGCTCTTCGGAAAGCGGTCGATGCGGACGTGTTTGCGCTCCTGGAGTTTGTGCCAGAACGCGGTCGTTCGCTTGCCCCAGTGAGCACCCGTGAAAGCGAGGAATTGACGCGCCTGAAAGTATCCCGAATGCGTTGCCACGATGTAGAGGAAGCGCGCTTCTTCTTCGGTGTAGCCGAAGGCCTTCAACGCATCGAGATGGGCGGCGGAAATGTTCATAGCGCCAGGATTCTTCCGGTGATGTCGTGATTGTCCAGAACGCGGCGCAAGCGAGGCGCATCTTCTGAGTGGCTGTATATGGCAAAGCCTGCTTTGGCTTTCTCAGCAAGACCTTGTGGACGGTAGTGCTGTGTCGCGAGTTCCAGGTCTTTGTGGCGCAACTCAAGGTCCGCAGTCTCGTACTCGATGCGTATGTCGGGTACGGGAATCTTGCCGTCCACGGTGCGGAGGCCATGCCGTTCAGCGATCCTTTCCTTCTCATCCTGGTTGTCTTTCTCGGCCTCAAGCTTGGCGAGGTCACGGTTCAAATCGCGCTTGAGTTCGTAGTCGAGAAGAACCCGCACCGGCCTGCCGCCTTCGCGTTCGATCCGCTCCGCTTCCTTGTTATAAAGACGGTACAGATCGGCATCATGTTTGGCCTCGCGCGGCTTTGCGATTCCGTCGTAGATCGCCTGATCTTCCGGGAGATGATTCGCAGCCCGGAGAACCTTCTTACCGGATTTCGTTAAGGCGGCCACACGGAGCGTCCTCTTCCCTGAAATTTCGAGCGTCTTCTCTGCGACCAATCCCTGCCGTTCGAGCCGTCGGAGGTCGCGTTCCATCCGGGCGGAGTCGCCCTCGTAGTCGTGCTTTACCAGGTCAGCGGGCGCGACAATGCGGAACCTGCCGAGTTCGGCGAGGGTTCGGACTTCGGATTCCCGCAAGAGATAAGCGCGATCCCGAAGGTAGTACGCGCGCGGAGAATCGAGGCGTTCCGGTTTTAAAGAGTCTCGGTTACGCGTTTCTTGACGCTCGGTCTGGCGGGCATCCTCCGCTGTTCTGCCTGGTCGCGCTTCAGACGGTGTCATACCGCGATCCCGGGCGGGGCTCTCCGGCGTTGTCTGCCGGTTGTCCTGCGGTTCGTATGAAAAGTCGCGCGACATTTTAGTCTGACTCCTCGTCGCTTGTGGGCGCGGGCATCTCCGCGTGGCCCACGTTGAACTGCTTGTCCAGATGCGCGAGCTTTCGCCCCGTGTCCTTTAGGAAAAACCTGCGGTTGAGAACGAGAGCGGCGGCGAAAATATTCAGGAAGAGAACGACGACGGACAGAAGAATGACCGAGCCGTATTCGCGGAAGAGAACGCCCCTATAGGGCGCCATAAACTTCAATTGGTCGAGCAGCCAGAAGCCATATCCGAGCAAGAGAGCAATCGTCAGGATGAGGGCATTGGCGATCATGGTTTCGTCTCACGATGAGAAAGCTGTGGGCGGAGATTCGATGAGGGAGTTCTCGCCGGGCGGTGGGGGACAACATTGTGGGGGCGAAGGAAGAACTGATCGGTTGGTTCGATTGCCTTGATAATCCTCGGGGAACACTCGGAGCACATGCTCCCTCCAATGGGTTTCACCCTGCGCGCCCAATAGGGTGGTCGTCGATCGACGCGCGACGCCTGGCGGCGTTTCGTAGTGGTCCGATGCCCCAAGGGTCGCGGGGAGGATCCGGCGAGAACTCCCCTCTATAGACTAAGAGGCCCTCAGAGAGGAAAAAGTCAGAAATAATTTTGGATGGTTGTGCTCCCCAAAAATTCCGTACGGCAAGCATTCCCGGCACGAATCGCGTTGAGAATCAAAGATTTGTTCAGTTCAGGGCTCATCGACGCCCTCCCAAACGTTAGCGCCGGCGAACTCACGCTCACCTGCCTAAACGTTATAGAAACAAACAATATGACCTCCAATATGACTGCTTTGGAAGCCGCGATGAGCCCTGAACTGAACTAAATGGACGATTCCTGTGAGAGTAAGTCAAGATCGCATCGATACAGATTTCGATTCTACGTCCGGTGAGTTGTATCTCTGGGCGTCGAATTCCGGAAGGATACTACGCGGCAACTGGAAAACCAGGCAGATCGGCGACTGGGTGACTCTCGATTCGACCGGTTGCTCCTCTTCGCTTGACGTTCATATCTGGGAAATCTCTGCCATGCGCTCGCGTCCCTACCTGATTGTTCTTAACTGCTACCATATCGAAGTACTAGACAAGACTACTCTCGCTCGGGTTCGAATTGTTGACACCCCCGATCAATCCAAAGTCTTCGGCTTCGTATTATCCCCTAACGAGGAGCAATTGGTCGTTACTTCCCAGGAGAGTCGCGACAATTGGACGGCCTCTGTTTACGACACGACCAGTTGGACCGCGTTGCGCAAGTGGAGCATCAATAATGCCAGTTTTACTGCTGACGGACAGCAAGTTGCGACTCTCATTGATCAGCGCCAAGATCCATCATCCCGCGTATTCGACGAATGTGGAGTCGCATTCTACGACGTACGAACAGGTGAGAAAGTCACGCAGTGGGTGAAAAGTACGAACGATCCTGGCCATGTTTGTCCGGGTGGTAATTTATACTTTCGCAAGGACCATCCCGGTCGCATGGTCACGGACGACTTTCCCAATTCTGCAGTTTCTGAATGGGATATGCAAACCGGCGCATTACTTCAGCACCTCGTGTCCGATGTTGGGGCCGGTGGACCACCGCCGGGAGCTGATTGCATGTCATTGTCGTACGATGGAGATTTGGTTGCCATAGTCAGAACACGCCATGAAGTCGGAACCGAGTACGGCTTTACGATCTGGAATCTTCAAAGCGGGAAAGTTGTTTATGAAATTCCATTGAAATATCAAGACGATCCCGTCCGCTGCGTCCGGTTCTCCTCAAACGGTACACATATTGCCTTTGTGCATTCTGATCGAGTGGAAATATATGAGTATTAGCGTGGGGCTGATTAGATGACGGGCTGATTGGATGACGGCGTCGGCTCCTTTGACCGAGTAGACTTGGCAGCGGTAAACGACCAAGGCTCGGAAGAAAGGAGCCGATCCCGCCGCGGCGGGATTATAGGATGTGATTTTCACACACGCTACCCTTAGACTAACAATCGAGAAATGCTACGCGTCCACAAAACCGCACATTCCTCCCTCGGCATGACGTTGCTCGAATTAATCGTCGCCATCGGCATCCTGCTAATCCTTGCTACAGCCGCACTGCCGCTTACCGTTACCGGGCCAAAGCCGTTCGGTAGCATGTTTGGCTCGTCCTTTGACAATTGGGCACAACCGATAACAAAGACACAGGTACCGAATTTTTCGATGTTCCCTGGGGGCAGTTCTTCCGGACCCGTGACGATGCCCACGCTGCGTCCCCTAGCTCCGCCGACGCCAACCCAGCCGCCACCCTTGGCCCCTACGGTTCCTTCTACCTCTGGGCACCCGTAGGTGCTTATGTCGACATATAGCTGTTCGCACGAAGGCGGAGGAATCTTTATATGTACAACCAACGGAGAGATAATGGAGATCGCAGTCACTTTGAGCGATATACAAGCCGCGTCTGTAGTGCTACCTTTCCGGCGGTAGGCACGGGGAAGGAGTGAACATGAAGACAAAACGATCCGCGCGTACTACTCTTACAATATGCATGCTGATCGGACTAGCGGGCCTGAACGCCCTCCTCGTTATCGGCGCAATGGCGCACCCCCGGCAACAATCCGACTGGAAACAATGGACCGCCAACGAGGTGAAACAGGTTCTGGGTAACTCGCCGTGGGTCTCACATTGTTGCTCGACCTATTTGGATGGGGATGTCCCGATTGAATATGAGGCTGCTATTGTGTCGTCTCAGACAGTTCGTAAGGCGCTCGTCAGGGACATGCAGCTAAATAAGGGCTACGAGAAGCTCGATCCCGCGCTCCGCCAGAAGCTTGATCAAAGAATCTCCGAGTGTCTCAATGAAAAATACGACGACTATATCGTCATTGGCTTTTCTTTCTTTACTCCCGCCCTAACACCGGTAAACCAAATCCACCTTCTCACATCCGATGGCAGGAAGATCGTTGGGCAGCCTGTAAATGATTCCATCGGAAGGAAATGTGGCGAATTGCCGAAAGGAGAAAATTGGATTGCTGTCATGCGATTCGATAGCGAAATTGCATTTCCGCGGTACGTAGATGGCAAACCCACGATCACTCCAACCGACAAACTAATTCGCATCGAATTGGATTTCTACAAGAAATTCTATCACACGCGCACCGGCGGCGAGTTCGACTTCAGCATCGACAAACTAATCTACCAAGGTAAGCCGGACTTCTGAGACTGTGCGAGGCGAGTTTCCCGAAGTTTCTGAGCCAGACCAGGAAAAAGAAATATGCACAGAAACCTGCCCCTGCGTATCGCCTATAAGACATTTACGATGTTGGCGCTAAGAACTTTGTACGTTCTTGTCGCCGTCGGCGCAACAGCACAGCCCTGGGACCAAACGGACTGGAAACAATGGACCGACAAAGATGTTCAAAATGTTCTTTATAAATCGCCTTGGGTAGCTGGCTGCTGCCGAGAATGGGACAACGGCCCATACAAGCAGGGTGGGCCCGCAGATTTAGGACACTCTGCTTCGATTGTGTCCTCTCTAGCCGTTCGTCAGGCGCTCGTGAGGCGGATGGTACTAGAAAAACGCTACCAGAAGCTCGACTTGGCTGCCCGAAAGGAAATTGATCGGAGAATTGCAGCTTGCCTTAATCAAAACTTTGACGATCAAATCGTCTTGAGCTTTTCTATCAGCTTTTCGCATCATCCTGGTGTATACCCAATGAGCGCACCTTCAGATCGGATACACCTGCTTACTTCTGATGGGAGCCAAATCGTTGGGCGTGAATTGAACGATTCCATAGCAATGAAATGCGGTGAGCTGTCAATTGACCCAAGTCGCACCAGCGACGATAGGCGGGGATGGACGCCGACAATGTACGAACCGGAACACGAACTCGCTTTTCCGCGGTACGTGAACGGCAAACCTACGATCGGGCCGGACGACAAGAAAATTCGTATCACGCTGGATTTCGATTTCCCGAGCCCTGCCGACCGTCACGGCGAAATCGACTTCAGCATCGACAAATTAACCTATCACGGGAAACCGGATTTCTGATCCGGCGGGACTGATTGGATGACCGTGCCGGGTCACTGACTATGATGAAGACAATACTCGCGCCATCACTATTACTTGCTCTGGCGACGTTGGTCGTAGGCACCATCCCAGTTCGGCAGCTGGCTCAAAACGAAAAACAGCAACAGGACTGTAAAAAACGACTCATCGACTGGAAGAATCAGGAAGATCTCGGAATCAGGATATTCTATTCGCCAGCCGGACTTCTCGCACACCCTCCCCGCGTTTTCTTACCGATGTCCCCGCTCGATCAGCGGTTAGGGGTGCTGGATAGAGAAGTAATTGGAGTAACGCCTTCTGAGATGCGCGCCCTGCTTCGGAAGCTCGCCGATGCGGATTTGGACTGGATTGCCTACAACCAAACCATCCCGCTATTTCCCGGCTTTATGAATTTGCCCCGCGAAGGGTTCAGTCGAGTCGAGTTTCTCGTCAGTTGCGGAAAAGGGTCTTGCGAGGCCTACCTGAATCCGGTACGGTTTTGCGATGTGCTTTCGACACTCGATTCAGCAATCACCACTCCGAAGGGACTCTGGTATTTTCAAACTTATCGAGTGAATTTGGGTTGTAAGATCATCGGATACGACCCTCAAAAATACCACGATCCCACTGGGTATTAGGTATCATTCGGGCTGATTGGATGACGGCGTCGGCTCCTTTGACCGAGTAAACCTGGCAGCGGTAAACGACCAAGGCTCGGTAGAAAGGAGCCGACGCCGTCGTCCAATCAGCCCGTTTTGAATTCTGGCGAGGGACAAGCTGTCATTTAATCGACGCCGGAGCCAGAACGGTTCCGCACGCATTTGGTCCGTTAGAAACGCCCCAGTAAATGATTTTTGGGCTGTCGGCGACGGGCGACGTCGCCGAGGGGTCGGGCTCGACGCGAAGATGCATCTGAACGCTCGCGAGAGCGTGACTAGCAAAATCCCCGATTGTGAACACGGGAGCGGAAAACTGAAGAGTCAGTTTTATTCCACGCAAACGAAACTCCCGTTGCTTGCCCCAGTCCGGATAGTCCGCGCAGTTGCCGTAAAGCTGGTCAGGCAAAATCTGATCCGGGGTCGTCCGGCTGTATGGGTCTACGCCGTCCGCCAACAAATTCAGATCTTTTCCAGGCATGAAAAGGCCACACACAATCCCGTAGCGGTCGAACCGGCGAGGCACAAGCTGTCCTTTTATTTCACCCCCAGCGCTCTCGTACGCTGAGCAAGCGAAGTCATAAAACGGGTTTCCGTGGGCACCCGGAACTGGGATCGAAACCATCCTCGCGCGCGGCGGCATCGACTCTCCTGGAAACGCGAATTCATAGCCCTGCAGTTTCTCCGCATCCAGAGCAATAGTTGTTTCGAAAAGGGTTGCCAAAGGAAACGGCGCAGATAGATGTTCGCGTTCCACGAACCCGTCGTGAAGGTCTCCAAGCACATGGGTTCTAACAACGTCCCTGCAATCGGGCATAGCATTAAATTGGTTTAAGGGCTCGTTCCATTTCGGCTGAGCAAATGGGACGGGCTCGGCAATAGCAGAAATCGCGCCTGGATCGGGAGTCACAGTGATTTCAAGCCCCAGAGCCCGAATCGCGGCGCTGGTCCGCGATGGTTGACTTGCGCTGGGGACCGAGACTATCTCGGGATCGGTTGCTAGAATCGTGAGTTTCATCCCGCGAAGCCGGAACGTTCTCTCTCGACCGTATTCCGGATAACCTGCGCAATTCCCTTGGAGATTGGGAGCCGAGAGTTGGCCGCGTCCGTGGAATGCGTTCGTATCGATTGGGTTGTCGTTCAGCAGCGTAAAGTCATCTGGGGCATCGGGTGCTCCAGCGAGTATGAGATAGCATACGAGGCCCGAAACGGATTCAGTGTTCGAGAGTGAGCTGGGCTGACAGCGAAAACTGTACAGGACTTTGCCGTCTGATCCGTAGATTGGAAGGTTTACACTGGCCTTACTTGCGCTCGGAAACGAATAAACCTTGCTCAGTGGGCGAACCTGTGGCCACCGAAAACTCGCGCTCTCCTGAATGTTGAAGAAAACCACCATTAGAAGAAATAGAACGCTGACTAGCCTCCGACAGATATCAATCATCATGCGAATCTCCTAATGAACTGCTTGCGTGCCCGCAGGACATGGTACGTTCGCCCCTACGGACAATGTTACGTTTGCCTTCGGTATCCACCGCTACTCGAATCAAGCCTTTGTCGGCGTCGTCTTTGTACCGATCAATGGCGTTACGCATCTCGCGAAGATCGCGATGCAGCTCGGCCTCGCGTTCACGTTGAATCGTGACATGGACGAGCGGCAATGCGGCACCCGCAAGGATCACCAAGATGCCGATGGCGATGATTAATTCGAGCAACGTCATTCCTGCGGCGGAGTTTGCGGTGTTGCGGGGGCGGAGCATTCTTGGTTGCGAACCTAATTGTACCGCGCCGAAAAGTTAGAGGCGACAAACGGGAAAGTCCCACCCTTTGTGTGCCGCAAAGGATGGGTCACCCTCACTTCAAAGGCTGAGGCACCCGCCCCTTCCGTTCTAATCAAGGGTGTGCCGTCCGAAGTGTGCCGTCGAACAGTCGCAGCGCGGAGCAGCACGCAAATCACGGGCGATGTAACTGCGGTCCTTGGAATGTTATTACTATGTGGTTACCACCCCACTGTCCAACCTCCCAAAAGTATGAACCGGACTTAACGGCGATCTCATCCAAATTCTCAGCCAAAGTCTTATTCTCTGATGAAACGGAAATCCTGAGCTCTTGGTTCGGCACAGGGGAGATACCGGGTGTGCCAAGGACGTTTCCCATCAAAACTGGACCCGAGATCACGCACCCACTGTCCTTTAGCCATTTCAAGACTTCGGGAGTTGCCTCAAGCGCATTTACAGTTTCGCCTAATGTTTTGCTAGAGATATTGAAGCGCTTAACTACAGTCTGCGGCAGAGTGGGAGCATCGACTGTGTAGACTCGGAAAACGCCGGATTTGTCGCGTCGCCAGGAATAAGACGGATTCGCCTTAGCGACAAAATCGAGAGTCTGTTTCAGAGACGCATCATGTAACTCCACAGAGAACGCCTTGTCGTAAGTTGAATTGAGAGACCGCTCGAGCCCTATTACGACTTTGTACGTCAACGCAATTTGAGTCAATGCGTCTGGCATCAGTTTTTGATTTACGGTGATATCGGCCGTGACAGGTTGTGATTGACCGGGCACGTACCAAGAGCAAAGCAATAAGGCCACCAAGGTGATCGGAATGGCTCGGCGGAGCATCGTCTTAAAGAGTCGCATATTTACCTCCATCAATGATTCACGCAGCTGTGACTGGTACTGTCCCTACCAATAACTCCATCGGAAGTCAAAAGCCCTCTGCGAGCAGTGAGGAAAAGACCTGAACGGGCTGTCCCCGACATCTTCCTTCACGTGGGATGAGTTATTGGTAGGGACAGGATGCTCAGACTAGTTGACATTCTACCTGAGCACTAGTAGGCTCACTACCTATGATGCGGCCTGACCAAGCGCCTAAACGTCTGGTACTTTTTCAAGGAACACTAGACCTGCTAATTCTGCGCACGCTTCGTTGGGGGCCCATGCATGGCCATGGAATTGCGAAGTTCATCGAGCAATCTTCGCGCGAAACATTCCGCATCGAACATGGCTCGCTCTACCCCGCCCTGCAGCGTCTGCAACAGGAAGGCTGGATTGCGGCGGAGTGGGGCACTTCGTCAAACAATCGCCGCGCGAAATTTTACAAGATTACAGCGCGCGGACGGAAGCAGCTTACGGCGGAGCAAACGCGCTGGGCGCGATTCACCGCGGCGATTGGGCACATTTTGCATCCGGCGAAGCCGGTGCGCGAGGAGGAATAAAAATGTCACTGCGAAGATTCTTTGCGCGGCTGCGTTCGGTTCCGAAGCGCGAAGAGGCGGAACGTGAATTGAATGACGAAATTCGCGCGCACATTGAAATGGAAGAAGCGGAGCAGCACGCAACGGGATTGCGTCCGGACGAAGCGCGAAATGCGGCTCGGCGCGCGTTTGGAAATGTGACGCTGGCGAAAGAAACGAGCCGCGAAATGTGGATATTTCGGCGGGTGGAAGAGCTCATTCAAGACGTGCGATATGCGCTGCGGCAAATGCGGCGAAGTCCCGGATTTACCGCGGTGGCGATATTGACGCTGGCGCTGGGTGTTGGCGCGAACACGGCCATTTTCAGCCTCGTAAATAACATCATGTTGCGGAAATTGCCCGTGCAACATTCGGAGCAGTTGTTCCTTTTGAATTGGACGTCGAAAGGACAAGGCTTCTTCGTTTGGAATGGCTACGCCAGCTATGCCGGATGCGACACGCTTGATCCGGGCACCGGAAACTCGAACTGTTCGTTTTCGTATCCCATTTTTGACAACTTCAGATCCCACGCACCCTACTTCGACGGTGTTGCTGCAATGGGAGGCGACACCAATGTGCATTTGGATTGGGGTGGGAAGGTTGTTACAGCAGACGCACAACTGGTGAGTGGTGAATACTTCGCCACTCTAGGAGTGAATCCGCTGCTGGGAAGAACGATTACTTCAATGGACGACCGGCCCGGTGTTGAGCCGGTCGCGGTATTGCATTTTGACTACTGGCAAAATCATTTTGGCGGCGATGCGAGCGTGATAGGGAAAACGATGGGCGTGAACGGCGCGGCGTTCACAATCATAGGAGTAACACCTTCTGAATTCTATGGCCTTCAACCCGGGCTGCACCCAAATTTCTGGGTACCGATGCACAGCGTCGACAGACTCGATGTTACGCGCAAGAACAATTTTGACGCACACTCCGCATGGCTATATGTCTTCGCGCGGATAAAACCGGGGATGGCAATCGAGCAAGGACGCTCGGAACTGGAATCGCTATTTCGGTCGACGCTGGCTGATGAAGAAGGTGCGGATTCAATTATCGGAGATCGCAGGGGAGCTGTTCCTCCCAAGGGAACGCCTGGCGATATGAATATAGGAATGACTGGCCTGAAACATGGGCTGGCTGCATTGCGACAAGACTTCGGAATGCAGTTGTTTGTGTTGATGGCGGTGACGGGACTTGTTCTGTTGATTGCGTGCACAAATATCGCAAATCTTTTGCTGTCGCGCGGCTCCGCGCGAAGGCACGAGATTGCCGTTCGCGTCTCTGTGGGCGCCGGCCGCATGCGTCTGGTGCGCCAATTGATGACGGAAAGTCTTCTGGTCGCGGTGATGGGAGGTATGGCCGGCATTTTCATTTCGATCTGGGCGAGCCGCGTGCTGGGATCTCTAATTCTTTCGCGCACGGCTGAAGTTCTGCAGCCGCATTTGCTGCCAGACGCTGCCGTGTTTGGATTTGCGGCGGGAGTCGCGACACTTGCGGCAGTGATGTTTGGCCTTGGCCCCGCGCTATCCAGTACCCGCGTTGCACCGGGAATTGCGCTGAAATCCGGCGGCGGGAGCACACGTGGCAACGGCCTGACGGGAAGGATACTTGTGACGTTGGAGACCGCAATCGCGCTAGTGCTGCTGATCGGCGCGGGGTTGTTCGTGCGCACGCTGATCGCGCTCGATACCGTAAATCCGGGGTTTCGTGTCGACCACCTACTGACTTTTTCCATTGCGCCGGATTTGATGAATATTACCGATGCAAGAAAATCGGCGGTTGCCGTGGAGGTGCGCGATCGGTTGGCCCAAATCCCGGGAGTGAAAAGCGTCACGTGGGTGGGATACGTGTTTCTGGTCGGAAGCGTCTCAACGATGACAATCCGACTGGAAGGGCGCGATGATCCCGCAGGCATCACTGCGGAATCGATTACCGTGGGCCCGCACTTTTTCCAGACGATGGGAATTCCGGTCCTGGCCGGACGCGACGTGGAAGAGAGTGACTGCAGCAAGAACACCGCCGTTTGGATAAACCACCGAATGGCGGAGCAGTATTTTCCAAACACCAATGCGCTGGGAAAACACTTAACGGGCGGCGCGGAAATAGTGGGCATCGTCGGCGACGTAAAATTTCAAAGCTTGCGTAGCAAAATAGAACCGGCAATTTACAGGCCAAGCCGCGGAGGATCCTATGTCAATTTTGAAGTGCGAAGCGCTCAGGAGCCGTCGACACTTGAGCCGGTGATACGAGAGGCGGTGACCACCACGGCGCCAAACTTATTGATTGAGGACATGAAAACACAAAGCGAACTGGTGAACGTTGCACTTACGGGTCAACGTACGATGGCGCAGCTATCTTCCAGCTTTGGACTTCTGGCGCTGGTAATGACATCAGTGGGTGTTTATGGCGTGCTCGCATATTCGGTAACGCGGCGGACAAGCGAAATTGCCGTGCGAATGTCCTTGGGTGCGATGCCTCGTGACATATTGCGCATGGTAGTGCGAGAAGGGCTTTCGCCCGCAATCGTGGGTGCTGGTGTTGGCCTGCTCGGAGCTTACGAATTGACACGATTAATCGAGCGCACTCTGTTTGGCGTGAAAGCACTGGACGCGATGACGTTCGGCGCAGCTACGCTGGCGCTGCTAGGAATTGCGGCGCTGGCTTGTTACTTCCCCGCCCGCCGCGCGATGCGCGTGGATCCAATGGCGGCGTTGCGATACGAGTGACGACAGAAAACGGCGGCAGCAATCGCTGAGTAGGAGTTACGGACAATCTACGGACAATTGAGAAGGCCTGGAGGGCGTTTTCAGTTCGTAAGCGACACCAGAGAAAGCACTTAGATTTTGTGCTGCTCTAGCTACGAACCAGAAGGGCGGGAGTTCGAATCTCTCCGGGCGCACCATTTACTTGAGCGGTTTGTTTTCAATGATTTCCGTCGATACCCTTTATTTCGT
>ODAK010006223.1_pt1 | contig 12065 bp, 10 predicted proteins | sample 1539591 | NCBI WGS metagenome assembly ODAK01 (sample SAMEA3539303, study PRJEB22396) | soil metagenome | biome: tundra; feature: field; material: soil | place: USA | collected 2010-05 | depth 0.15 m | reverse complement strand
AAGTGGTCGGCTGCGTTGAAACCAGAGGTGCGATAGTTCTCGAAAAGCGATCCGTGAAATGCATTTGTGCCCGACTTCGTCGTGATCTGCCAAAGTCCGCCGGCTACCTTGCCGTATTCGGCGTCGTAATTGCTGGTCGCGAGTTTCACTTCCTGCACGGAGTCGTTCGGAGCCACGATGATGGATAGCCCCTGGATTGCCTCGGTGTTCTCAACTCCATCCAGCAGGTGACCATTTGCATTCGGTGCTGCTCCGTTGATGTTAAGGTTGAAGTCGGAGCCCGCGTTCTCCGGGTGAAGATCCAGCTGTCCCCCCGGCATGGAAACGCCCGGAGCCAAAAGCGACAATCGAGTGATGTTGTTGCCGAATGTAGGCAAGCTGCTGATTTCCGAGGAGTGAATGGTTTCGTTCACCTCCGCGCTATCGGTCTGAAGCAGAGGAGCCTGGCCGGTAACCTCCACCTTGGCGCTGGCAGTACCGACGGGCAGCTTGGCGTCGATACGGACACCAATTCCCGCATCGATCCGGGTGGCTTCCCTGGTGAATTGGGCAAACCCTTCCTTCTTGACCGTGACCGTGTACGTTCCCGGGATGAGACTAGGGAACCGATACGCTCCATCGTTATTCGTGACGGTTGTCCGGGCCACCGAGTCCCCAACGTTGGTTGCTTCAACCGTCGCGCCGGCAACGGCGGCTCCCGAGGTATCCGTCACGTTGCCCTCGATGCCTCCGGTGACAGCCGTCTGTCCGTGCAATATGCCAATAAGGATGAAAGCAAGAGGCGGTTGCGATCGGAGAGCCGCAGAATGAGAGAGGCTGGGCTTTGAATTCCGTGGCTATGGAATAATGAAGCGGTCGTCGCGGGCTTATGTCGCGGGCTGATGAAGCGCGGCAAACAAGATCCGGCCCGTAGAAACAATCAACAACAACAGACACTCTGAGCAGCATCGCCTCCGGAACTCCATAGGGTGAATACAATATCTAGAATACTTTTTCGCCGAGTATGGTGACCCTGACATTGTCGACTGCATGGTACATTATCGAAGAGCGCCGGTGCTGATTCACTGGTATGGTTCCCCAGAGGCTCTGCAGAGCAACAGCGGCGCGAAGATTTACGCAAGCGGCCCTTGCCTTTTACTCGACTTATAGATATATATATCGGCCACTTTACATGCGAACTTCAAAGACTCGTTCTAGCCCGTCGGAGCGCGGGGTCCCCGCCAGCCAGCGGGTGGAGACCCACTTACGCAAAGCCATTCATGCCGGCAAATTACGGCCGCGGCAGCGCATCATTGAAGAAGATCTTGCCCGTGAACTGGAGGTCAGCCGCGGACCGGTGCGCGAGGCCCTGCTGCGCCTGGAGCGCGATGGCCTGGTGGTCACCACTTCGCGCCGCGGCACCTTTATCCGCGATATTTCGCTGGTCGAAATCGGCGTGATCTTCCGCATGCGGGCAAAACTCGAGGGGCTCTGTGTGCGCTACATGAGGGAGAATCCTGCCATCGATCCGCCGGAAATTCTGAACCGGGCATTGAAGAAACTGAAGGCGGCTGCAGCCAAGAAAAATGAAGAGCAATTTTTCGATGCCGACATGGAATTGCACCGCGCCATATGGAAGGCGGCCAACCAGCCTCTCCTCTACCGGACCCTCAATCTGCTCATGAATCCGTACATTTTTATCATCGCTCGCGCCTATTCCTCCCGCATACCGCTGGCGAACCGGCGAGACAATCACGAGCAATACGTGCGCATGCTCCTGAAAACACCGCTCGACAAAATCGAAAGCGAAGTGGAGCGCTACTTTGACGGATTGTATTCGCGCACCTTCGAGCAAAGCCCCGCTTTCCCGGGTTTTGGCACGGACCATTGGACGGACCACCTGCACAGCGCTCTGCCTCACCACTGAAGCAGGTCCGCGTGCCGCCGCGGATGTCATCAATTCTGTTGACATAAATACAGCCGAATGTTTCAATGGCTCGGCTCGACTCATCTCGCAGATAGCGGAAAGCGTTCATCTTTCGGTAGCAGGAATCAAAATCCTCGCGTCCACGCAGGAAAGATCATGACCTCAACGATCCAGGCAGTCCTGTTGGTGTTGTGCGCTGCGATCATGAACGCCGCGTATGCGCTTCCCATGAAACTGAATAAGAAGTGGGAATGGGAGCATTCCTGGTTTGCTTTTTCTATCCTGGGCGTGGCCGTGGTCCCGACCATCATTGCGCTGCTTACCGTGCCCGGACTCTGGTCGACGTACGCCGAAGTCTCCACTGGCACGTTGCTGAGGATGGTGCTATTCGGCGCCAGTTGGGGCGTGTCCCTGGTATTTTTTGGCCTTGCCCTGACTCGCTTGGGCCTGGCCATCACGTTCGCCGTGTGCCTTGGAACCTCGGCCGCGGTGGGCGCGCTCACCCCGCTGATCGCTCAGCACGCCGACCAGGTCATGACCCGCCAAGGCGGCCTGATTTTTCTGGGCGTCCTGATGATTATCGTGGGCGTAGCGCTATGCGGACTGGCGGGAAAGCACAGAGAGTCTGCCCTGCAACAGGCAAGCGCCAGCGTCCGACATGGTTTTTGGGGTGGCTATCTGCTGGCTTTTGTCTCTGGCATTCTCGGCTCGATGCTGAATCTTGGACTCGCCTACGGGGGAAGCATTCAGCGCGCCGCCCAACAACATGGCGCGAGTGTTGCCATGATGTCGAACGCCGTATGGTTGCCTTGTCTTTACGCCGGGTTCTTGCCGGGTGCAATTTACTGTTACATTCTGATGCACAAGCGCGGCAACGTGAGCCACCTTCGTCTGCCCGGCACCTGGTACTACTGGCTGGTGGGGGCCAGTATGGGATTTCTTTGGTATGGCAGCATCATTCTCTACAGCATCTCGACGGTCAAGCTCGGTGACCTGGGCACCTCGATTGGGTGGCCACTTTTTCTCGCATCCATCGTGGTGGCGAGCACGGTTTTCGGCACGCTCACCGGCGAATGGGCCCGCACGGGCACGCGCCCGATCAGGACGATGATTCTGGGGGTGGGCTTTCTCGTGCTGGCAATCGCCATTCTCAGCCAGGCGGGGCGGGCGCAATCCTCAGATGTTCCAACCTCCGATCAACCGGCCCACGCTAAGAAGTAGACAAAGGTGTGGAACGGCGGGCCCTTCGACTTCACTGATTATGATGGCGTTCGGGAGCGGTACAAGCCGAAGCGCACGTTCTCGTTCTTAATTATGTCAACAAAAGTGTTGACGATAAGCTTTCCAGTCTAGTATTGTGCGAGTGGAATTTTGACCGTGCGGAAGTGCGGCGCATCGTGAAATGCTCATCTCCTACCGGTTTGCCGGCCTCATGGCAGGGTGTCACTTCTGCATTTTACCGGGTCTGGGCTGGTCTTACCGGTCCGCCGGACAGCATTATGGAAATCTTCCGCCACGTGTATCAGGTCGCCTCATCGGTCGCTGACCGCAATCTGTTCCAGTATTTATTTGTCGGCGACAACACAGTTCTGCTGGACACGGGCGCGTCCTATACACCGAGCGAAACGATTTTGCCGTTTCTGAAGCAGATCGGGATCGAGCCATCGCGACTAACCATGGCCATCAATACCCACGCCGATGCCGATCACCACGGAGGCAACGCTTCCCTCAAACAAATTGCGGGCCAGGTGATGCTGACTTGCGGCGAGCAGGACCGGTTCATCATCGAGAATCCAGATCGTCTGTTCGCCTCGCGCTACGACCAGTGGATCCCCGATCACGGTGTAGGACTGGGCCTTAATCCTGAAGCCAGTGCTTGGGTACGAAAGATGGTAGGCCCCCCACAGCGAATCGATCAGACCTTAGTCGGCGGCGAACATATCAGAATTGACGATGAGCGTTCTCTCCAGGTGCTCCATGTACCGGGCCATAGCGATGGGCATTTGGCGCTGTACGACCCGGTCGAACGCGCGGTGTTTGTCGGTGACGCGCTGCATGGCCGATACTGCCCCACCAAGACTGGTGAACCATCTCTTCCACCTGCGTACTATTCGGTACTGGCTTATCTGGGCACGTTGCAAATGCTGCACGCGTTCGATATTGACTGGATTTATTCCGGTCACTGGCCGGCGTTCCACGGTTCGCAAGTGTCAGAATTCCTCGCAGAGTCCCGGCGATTTGTTGACAGCGCATCGAATATGGTTTGGCAGGCGCTCGAGAAACATCCAGATGGGATTACGCTGCAGGCATGTATGGATCAGTGTGGGCCCGCCCTCGGGGCATGGCCTTTGAACAATCAGTGGTTGCTGATGTATCCGCTGCACGGTCACCTTTTGCATCTGGAGCAACAAGGTAGAGTGACGAAGCTTGCAGGCGAAGGTCACGTGCAGTGGAAGATTGCAAACTAATCGAGGGGGGAGGGTCGCGATGGAATGTTATGGCCGGATCGTCCGTGCGAGAAACAAGTATCGCATCTGGATTTGCGCACCCGGCACGGTCGCGGCCCTTTGCTTTTTATTGCTTCTGCAGTCATCTTTATTTGCCGCTGTCGTGAAGGAGCCGGGGCCGCGTTCGGCTTTCATTCGCACCGGCCCGTTTCCAGGGGTTCGGTTCCATTCCGGTCTCACGGTTTGCGATGAAGAACTGCGTAATGGCCGTTGGGTGAGTCGCTACTGGGAATCGAGCGGCCAGATTGTCGCGAACATTCAAATCGAAGCGGAACGGCAGCAGATGGACACTCTGCCGGTCGACGCGTTCAAGCTTGCAATGGAGGGGCAGGAGCTTTCGGGAACGTGGAAATGGATCGGAGCCAACCAATCCAAAGTCAGCAATCCGGATGGGTCGCTAATCACGGTAGAGCTGGAAAGCAATGTTCGTCCCATTCGAGTGAAGGTGCAAACTTTGCTGACGGGCGGCCCGGTCATGGTTCGCTGGCTCGAAATCATCAATACCGGAGAAAAGCCGACGGCCATCTCCAATGTGTCGCCCTGGGCAGGTCAACTCTGGCATACTCCAAATTTCGCGGAGAAGCTTCCACCCGATTCAGAAGATGTCTATGACGTGGGCTACGCTCAATACAGCAAGTGGGGATACGAAGGAGCGTGGCGCTTCGACCCAGTCGTCAATGAAACCAGGATTATCGCTGGAGAACGGGGAAAATCCGGATGGGGGCATCCAACATTCTTCGCTCGCAATAACGCCACGGGAGAATGGTTCGCAGCTTCACTTGGATGGAGCGCGAATTGGAAAATCCGAATTACCAGCAGGGTAGAAAAATCGCCCGTAGACCGCACGGATGCAGTGGACAGACCGGTCAATGACGCCCGACTCTTCTTCGAGATGGGCCCAAGCTCGGTTGATCCCGCTCAGCGGGTGATGGATCCAGGCGAGACGGTCAAGACGCCCGAGACTCACATTCTCTGTATGAAATCGGATTTGGACCACGTAACCCAGGCTCTTCTCGACCACGTGCGTCGCGATGTTCTTCCGCGCCCGCCTTCCGACCATGTCTTCGATGTGGAAGCCAACCATCGCGGCTATATCGTGGATCACGAGACCGAAGCTGGAATCGACCGTGAAATCGATATGGCTGCCGACATTGGCGCCGAGACGTTTCTCATTGACGCAGGATGGTATGGGCCCGAGCCGAACCGCTGGTATGACAATGTCGGCGACTGGTACGCCGGCGACTGGCTGCCCAACGACATTCAGCCGATCCGCGAATACGCGCGCAAGAAAGGAATGCGCTTCGGGTTGTGGGTGGAAATTGAGGGCGCCGGGGCGGCATCGAAGCTGCGCAAAGACCATCCCGACTGGATTCTCACTCGCAACGGTCTCCCCATCGCCAATGGCCGCCATCTGGACGTGGCAAATCCCGCGGTCGCCAAATGGATGGAATCGGAAATCGCGCGCATCATCCGCAAATACGATCTTGACGTCTTCCGGATTGACTACAACATGTCAACCGAGGAAGACGGAAATCATGTGCGGGACGGCTTCGTTGAAAATTCTTCGTGGCGCCATGTCGAGAATCTGTACGCCATGTTTGACCGACTGCGTCAGCAATTTCCAGGAGTTATCTTTCAAAATTGTGCGGGCGGAGGCGGGCGGCTGGATTGGGGCATCCTGCATCGCTTTGACAATACCGAACTCTCCGATTGGATGCGGACACCGCGAGGCGTGAAAATCTTGAATGGGATGACGTGGGTGCTTCCGCCGGAAATCCTGCTGCGCACCTTCGGCACGGAAGTTCCCGATCTGGCTGGCGATGGCGATATCGACTCTCAATTGCGACAAGTGCAGATGTCGCTGCCGATCTTTCGCGGGATTGCCCCTTCGCTGGCCGAGTTGAATCCCGCACTGCGCGACAAAATTCGCTTCGGAGTCGATCTCTACAAGCGGAAATTGCGGCCGATCCTGCGTGACAGCCTGGTATACCATCACACACCCTTGGCGCTGTTCTTTGGCCAGTCACCCTGGATCGTCCTGGAGTACGCCAGTCCCGACAAGAAACAAGGTGTCGCAACCCTGTTCCGCACCTCGAATTTCGAAGACCCGGTCTACCGTTTCGTGCCGCGCGGCCTCGACGCGTCCGCCACTTACAAGGTCACATTCCAAGACCGGGCTGAAACAGTGGAGATGTCGGGGATTCACCTGATGCAGGATGGCATCCCGGTCAGGCTGGAAACGAGCGGGACTTCGGAGATGTTATTGTTCGAGGCGGAACCAAGAAATCGATGAGGTAAATTGGAGCTGATAACTTCCCGGGACTTGAACCATATGGAACAGAATACCTTTCGAAAGCTGTTTGATCTTAGCGGGCGCGTGGCGTTAGTTACTGGGGCTGGAGTCGGCTTCGGCGAGGCAATATCTCTTGCCTTCGCGGAATTTGGCTGCGACATAGCGGCGAGCGATCTCGATCTTGACAACCCGCAACGGACCGCCGAAGGAGTGCGGAAGACGGGGAGACGAGCCATCGCGTTAAAAGCAAATGTTGCCGATCCCGCGGATGTCCTTGCCATGGTGGACACGACGGTTCGCGAGCTTGGCGGCATCGATATCCTGGTGAATTGTGCAGGCATCCCGCAACACGATCCGGCGGAGCTGACTCCAGTCGAAACCTGGGATCGGGTTCTTAATATCAACCTCCGCGGTACGTTCTTATGTTGTCAGGCAGCGGCGCGCGTCATGCTGAAGAAAGGTAGTGGGGTAATCATCAACTTCTCTTCGATCGCGGGCGTGGTGGGCGTTGGCCGCGGCGCAAATGCTTACTGCGCAAGCAAAGGCGGGGTAAACGCCTTAACCAAACAACTGGCTCTGGAATGGGCCGACCGGGGAATTCGCGTCAACGCCATCGCTCCGTGCCAGTTCATGACACCTGGACTTAAGGAAGTCATGGCCAAACCGCAGTTTGATCCGGAGAAGCTGATGCAAACCTGGGTTTCCAATATTCCCCTCGGTCGCGTAGGCGAACCCGAAGAAATTGTCGGGCCGGCTTTGTTTCTGGCGTCGCAGGCCTCTTCCATGGTAACCGGCGTGATTCTTCCCGTAGACGGGGGGTATCTGGCGCGATGAATTTGAGGGGAACAGATAGGAACTAACTATGGTGTCCAGTTTGTCAACATCTCTTCCGGGTGGAGTTCAGCTGAAACGTCTCGTCCAGATCGGAATCGTTGTCGCCGATCGGGCCCGGACGACTCAGGCGCTGACTTCTTTATTTGGCATCGGGCCCTTTCGCTTCGTGGAGTGGCCGGATCGAGCCGAATCCAAGTATTACTATCGCGGCGTAGAAGAGCAAGTTCGAATAAGACAGGCATTCGTGCAATTAGGAGATGTAGAAGTCGAACTGATTGAGCCTCTCGAGGGCCGCAGTGGCTACCAGGACTTTCTCGATCAAACCGGCGGTGGCATTCACCACGTGCTTTTTGAAGTAAGCGATATCGATCCCGTGATTCAGGAACTGGCACAATCTGGCGTCACTGTGCTGCAGTCTGGAACCGGCATTCGCCCCGGCACCCGGTGGGCGCTCCTGGATACCAGGGAACTACTTGGATTTCTTGTGGAATTACGGCACCGGCCCGGCGAATCGGATGGGGCATCTATTTCCTGATTGCGAGTTTGTAACTCCATGCAGAAAACACGTTCAACTCGTCTGAAGACCGCGATTGTCGGATGCGGCAAGGTCGCCGGCACTCACGCCCTCGCGTATCAGGCGCTCCCTAACTCGGAACTGGTGGCGGTATGTGACGTTGCTCCCGAGCGCGCGCAAGCCTTCGCCGCGAAACTGGACGTCCACCCTTACACAGATCTTGCTGAAATGTTGAAGCGGGAACAAGTGGATGTGCTGTCGGTTTGCACCCAACATACCCAACATCCTGCCGCCGTCGAGATCGCTGCCGCGGCCGGCGTACACGTGATTTCCGAGAAGCCGCTAGCCGTCGACCTGAGTTCCTGCGATCGCGCCATCGCTGCCGCGCGCGCGGCCGGAATCAAGCTGGGAGTCATTAGCCAGCGCCGCTGGTATGAACCCGTACAAAGAATGAAGGAGGCTATCAATGCCGGCAAACTAGGCAAACCAGTCCTCGCAATCGTAACTATGCTGGGCTGGCGTGAACCTTCGTACTATCTTTCCGATCCGTGGCGTGGGACGTGGAAGGGCGAAGGAGGCGGAGTTGTCGTAAGTCAGGCACCGCACTATCTCGACCTGCTCTGTTGGTTCATGGGGCCGGCCGTGGAATTGCAGGCGTACTGGGATAACTACAACCATCCCGGTATCGAAGTGGATGATACCGTGGTTGCTTCCGTCCGCTTTAAGAGCGGAGGGATGGGTTCGATCGTGCTGAGCAATTCGCAGCGTCCTGGATTGTTCGGAAAGATTCACATTCATGGTTCTTCCGGCGCGTCAGTTGGCGCTGAGACCGACAGCGGATCCCCGTTCATCTCGGGAGTCACAGAGAAAATGGATCCACCTTTCAATGATATTTGGACAGTGCCAGGGGAAGAGCACAATCTTAAGGCCTGGAATGCCGAGGATCAGTCGCGGCCATGCAACGTAATGACCTATTACCACCAGTTGCAACTCGCAGATTTCCTTGGGGCAGTGTCGGAGGACCGCGAACCCATGGTTGACGCTGAAGCGGGGCGCCGCGTGGTTGAACTGTTCACGGCTGTCTATCGCTCGCAACGCGAACACGCGCCCCAGCAGTTGCCGCTGTCGCAATAAGTATTGGAGGCTTCAATAATGTCGGAACGAATTCTGATGGAGCAAGTCTCGCAGGATCTGCTCTTGAGTTACTACAAGAAGATGCTGGAACTGAGACTGTTTGAGCTCAAAGTTCAGGAACTGTATCGCAATGGGAGGCTTCCGGGATTCGTTCACTTGTATGTGGGAGAAGAAGCCGTTGCCGTCGGAGTATGTTCCAATCTCGGGGCGCGCGATTTGATCTTCAGCACGCATCGCGGTCATGGGCACGCCTTGGCGAAAGGTGTACCCGCCAAAATCGTGCTCTCCGAACTCTGGGGCAAGATCACGGGAAGCTCAGGGGGGCGCGGCGGCAGCATGCACATGTATGCACCCGAGTACGGATTTATGGGCACGAACGGAATTGTCGGCGCTCCGATTCCGCTGGCAACCGGGGCCGCGCTTAGCGCCAAGCTGCGGAAAAACGGCCAGGTCGTTGTCTGCTTCTTTGGCGACGGCGCGGTCAACAGCGGTTCGTTTCACGAGGCCGTCAACCTAGGCGCGGTTTGGAACTTGCCGATTGTGTATGTCTGCGAGAACAACTTATACGCGACGGAAATGGCTTTTCTGCGAGCCACCAAGAACACGAGTGTTGCCAGTCGCGCAGCGGCGTACGGAATGCTGGGTATTGAAGTTGACGGCCAGGATGTAGTTGCGGTTCATGAGGCCGCACAAGCGGCAATTCGACGGGCTCGCGAGAATGGTGGCCCTACCCTGCTCGAATGCAAGACCTATCGCTACGTCGGCCACCACGAAGGCGATCCCGGCACGGATTATCGGACCCGCGACGAAAACGGTTCATTGTAAGCCAGATGAAAGACTAGGCTCCGCAGGCAGCTAAATGCAAAGGCCAGAAACGTTGTGAGGGGAGGCCAAAGCCTGGATCCTCGGAGCGCAAGGACTCTTCGGAGGTTTGACGTGTTTCGGACGACTGATTCACAATTCTCTGCATGGCGTACAAAGTTTTTGTCAGCTACTCGACGGCGAACATCCACATTGCTCAGTGGTCAATCCAAGCGCTGTCTCGCCCAGGGGTTATCGAGGTCTTTGTAGCCGAGTATTCTCTTCAACCCGGCGCGATCCTCGATCAGCGTATTCTCGCCGAGATTAGGGCCTGTGACCTGTTTGTTCTGCTTTGGTCTGGAGCTGCTCGGCACTCTGATTGGGTTCCGCAAGAGATTGGTGCCGCACGGATAGTGAACAAGCTCATCGTTCCAATCGTCTTGGAGCAGAATCTCCCTGTTCCGGGATTCATTTCAAATGTGAAACATCTTCGTGCATATGAAAACTGGGATGATGCTTTCCTTCGCCTCCGGAACCTTGTTGAAGTCCAAGCAGTGCAGACCATACAACGTCAACGGGCAATTGTTGTAGTGGGCTTGATTTTCGGCGCAATCGCTCTCTTTTCCTCCGGCGAGTAGGAAGCACGCAGCCAAAGGAGGAACGGGGCTATTTTTTCGTAGGCGGCGGTGGCGGTGGCGTCTGCCTCTGGGGTGGCGGAGGGATCCGTGGAGGAGAGTAGCCACCATTTACAGGTAACTTGCCGGGAGTGTCATTTCTAGGTTTCATTTCCGGTCACTTTTTTGGTGGCGGTGCCGTTGGCTGCTGTGGTGGTGCTGGTGGTGTAGGCCCGGGGGGTGGTGCCTGCCTCTGAAATGGCGGAGGTGGCGGAACGAAGCCATCTACCGCCCAACCCCGATTATCATTCTTAGGTTTCATTTCCCCTCACTTCTTTGGTGTGTTAGCAGGCGGTCCCGGTGTTGTCGGCTGCTGCGGTGCTTGCTGCTGTGGAGGTGCTTTGGGAGGAGCTGGGGGAACATAGCCCTTCTTTACATAACCACTCTCGCCCTTGCTCATCACCTGCCCTCCTTGACTAAGGTTATCGATGGCAAATTTCGACCAGCATACCAGACCGAAGAAAAGAAACGCTATACACACAAAGTTGCATAAGTTGGTGGCGATACTCCACGGATTCTTCTTTCGTTGACTGTTGGCATTAGCTGAGCCTCGGTCGGCAGCGGCTAACGCCTCTTCACAAGCCCCAATTTCAAACATGCAAGCTCGGTGGCTGAACAAGAACGACAGCAAAATTGCTAACAGTCCAAGCGCAAACGATAACCAAGCTGCTCCTAGCCACTTCAGGGTATCCGGGGCAGGTATGGGGGCAACGTCCTTTACGAAAGCGATGGAAAAACCGAACACCGCTGAACCAAAAGTCAGCACAGCCTTATCGAACGTCCGGGCACTTTCTCTCGCCGCATCAATGTACTGTCTGCGTTCGTCTAGATAGCGTTCGTATTCCTGCTGCTGCGCAACTTCATCGGCCACGGTCGAAGTCTATCAAAATTTCAGCAGCTTCCACGCCCTAACCCCGATTGTGCGCTTCTGGGAGCGGGGCAGCGCTCCTCGGAGATGCCGATGCGCGGCGACCCGGTACCCAGCCGCCGTGCCCTCTGTTATTGTCTCTCGCAGATTGATCAGCCGCTCAAGACTGCGTCCTGATCGCCTGCCGCGCCGAGACGCCATTCCGAGGCTAGGCGCTCAGGCGTTTTCTGGCCTTGATCTCTTGCAAAAGCGCATCGATTTTCTGCTCGCGTTCCAGCGTGTGAAACCGTCCATCAATGTCGTCGCCCAACAGTTCACCCTTGGCTTTGCCCAGAGCTTCCTCGCCGGCGATCTTGGAGCGCATGCGCTCGAAGGTGCGATTCTCCCCGCCCGGAGTCTGCCGGGCATCGGCCGCCCGATTCATCGCCCGCGAGCGGCGATGCTGCGCGATCAGCAGTTCCGCCTTGCCGCGCGCCTCCGCAAGCTTGACTTCCAGCTTCTTCAGCGCCGACTTCAGCAATTCGACCTGCGCTT
>ODAK010006221.1_pt1 | contig 12065 bp, 9 predicted proteins | sample 1539591 | NCBI WGS metagenome assembly ODAK01 (sample SAMEA3539303, study PRJEB22396) | soil metagenome | biome: tundra; feature: field; material: soil | place: USA | collected 2010-05 | depth 0.15 m | reverse complement strand
TGACGAGGACCGCGACCAGTGCAAGCACACCAAGCACAGTGAGAAGGATGGGCAAACAACTGCTCTTGGAATTCGCGGCAACCTGTTGTTGCGGGACCACCGGTGCGGTCTGCTTGGGAGTCGCGACCGGTGGTTCCGGAGCCGTGGCCGTTGCCGATTGTGGCGTGGGCTCGGGCGCTGCCCGTTGTGAAGTCGCGTCTTGCACGGCCGGCTGCGGTTTCGCCTCAACCAGCGCGCCGCAGCGAGTGCAGAACTGTATGCCCGCTTCGAGTTGGCTGCCGCATTTTGTGCAGTAGGTCATGTGGATTAACCTCCACCCTTATTTGGTGTGGCGCAGCCTGCAGGGATCTGGGTCACCATTTGGAAGAGCTGTTGACTCGGACCCCTCAGGAACGTCCCCGCGCGGTCGATCTTTTTGTCGGTAAAAGGAGAAATGAAGAAGTTGATGGCGTCCGTGGCCCATCCGGGAATCGAGTATCCGACTCCTGTATCCATGTCGGCTTCAATCGTTCCCTGCCTACACGGAAAGCCGATGTTGGGTGCACGCAGTGCGGTGCCCGAGAAGCGCAGCCCAGCATAGACTCCCGTAGTGAATCCGAATGCGCCAATCCCGATCGTGGTCCGTACGTCGAATCCCATCACAATCGAGTTGATCCCCACCGATATCCCTTCCACCGAATTGCCCAGATCTGTATTCGCGGTCGCGTGATGTGGAACATTGACTCGCCATGCATTTTGCCAGTACCCGGCTTCGATTCCTGCCCCCAGTGAATAATCGCCCTCCGCGTTTAGTACCGAGGTCTTGGCGCTGAAGGCTGTCTCAATCAAGAACGATGAATTGAACGTAAGGGACAAGGGCACCGCTCCACCCAGCGGAATGGAGAGATCGATCGGAAGCCAGAGCTTCTTATGGAAATTGGCCTTGAAGTCCTGTGCACTGGAGGCATTGACGTGGAGCTTGATGCCGACGTTGCCATTCAAACGCACGCCACAATCCTGGATGCCGTTCTTGATATGGAGAAAGAATTGGATTCCCGAGTTCCGAATGGTCATGTATCCGGAAGCACGCAGCTTCAGTCCGTTCTTGTCGTAGTCGTATTCCACGCCAATGCCGCCGTCGCTACCGGCCATCGGTATAGCCTTGCCACCTTGGAGATTGACTATAGGTATCTGGCCGAGTGTTGCCGGTGGCGTCATTGGCTGTATGGGAATCTTGAGTGGCTGGATCCCGGTTACTCCAGGCGCTCCCGGCATCTGTAGTGCCTGCCCGCTTGTCCGTTCCATCCGGACGCCGCCATAACCGACGCCATAGCCGTTGGCGCGGCGATTTGTGTGAACCGCAGCCGCTGGCCAGTAATGGCCCGTTTTGTAGAAGGAGGCTCTATGGCCGTTTGCAAGCGTTTGGACCATGGATGCCGGTGTCCATCTGCCATCGCGTGAAACCCGGGAAAGAACCATCCGCTCGTCAACATGGTCAGGCGGCATATGCCTGTTGAAACTGATTTTCGTCTGGTCGGGGTCGGGTGGCTGGGGGTAATCCGGGGCCACATACGAGATCATATTGTTCAGGTCGACGGCCTGATTCATCTCAAAATTGCCGTTCCGAATCACATCCGTCAATTGGATGGGTCCAAGAATTACACTCACGCTGTCGCCTTGTCGCTTCAGGCTCAGCACTCGGCCCACTGCGCGGCCTGTCGCAAAGACGACCTTGCCTTCTTGAAAGTCGCTCACCTGCGGAGCGTTAGCGTCAAAGGTCCAGGTCATGCCGTCGCTGGCAACGGACTTGATGGCCTTGTCGCCATTTTCCATGAGGATGATGTCAGGCTGGTATTCCACCGACGGATCGCGCTTGGGGGCAATGCCGAACTTGATCTGCGATTCGGAAAGCGTATGCGGGTCGAGCGGGTGAATGACCGTTGCGTCCGGATGCAGCTTCATGTCGAAAATATCGGCGTTGTCGCCGATCGATGGGCTGGCAGCAGGGCTCACCGAACTCTGCGGATGATTTTCGCCGGGCGAAGATGCGTGCTTGCATCCAGCCACTATCAGGCAAACAACCATAGCCTTGAGCAGCACGTGGCCGATCGGGCCTTGTGCTTGCAATCGAAGAGGGCGATCCTTGGGGGCACCCATCAGAGCCCGGCCTGCTTGGCGGCGAATGCGCCAATGAACGGTAGCTTGAAGTATTTGCCTTGATAAGCGCTATACATCAGGAAGCCCCACAGGCAAAACCCGCCCAATGCGAAGACAAGATCGATAGGCATCTGGATCAGGAAGAAGAGCCCACTGGTCACCGCACTGAGGATCATGCCGAGGATGATCCACAAGAACCAGAACACCACCCAGGCGATGTTGAAGAAGATTGATTGGAATGCGTGGAAGCGAACAAACGGATCGCGTTTGTAGGGATCAATGGCTAGGAAAACAATGCCGGTGATGAATCCCGCAAGGTAAGCGAGCGCCCCGGCCCCGTTGACGCTCATGCCGGCCGATGGTGGCGCTGCGGCTACGGCAACAGATGACCTGATGGCGGCGCCGCAGAATCCACAATTGGCTGCTCCTTCACTCAAGGGCTTACCGCACGTTGGACAAAAACTCATTGCCATCTCCTCCTGCTTCGGTTTGGGTCTTCACTTCTCAAGTGGCGATGCGACGATTCGCTGCCAATTACTCGCATTGAATCATCGCGGCAATTCACAGGTTGCCGACAATCTCCTTGGCCAGCGGCTTGATTGCGTCTGTATTGCATGGGCAGGACATATACATAATGCGAATCAGTTTGTCGCCCTTGCGCACAAACATCATGGAATCCGCTTTGGCGAAGGCTTCGTCACCAATTCCGTCGAGAGCGTCGATGCCGCCCATGCCACCCATTCCGAGTACCTTGGAGTTCAAGCGCATCTGTTCTTCGGCGGCATTCGCATCGATTCCGAAGGTGAGAACCACGACATTTCCATCGGTGGTCTCGGTGTCTGTAGTGGCGTTCTTGGGCATGTTGTTGCCAATGGCCCCGGCAAACTGTTCGAACATGCCCTGCGTCTTCTTGTCCGCGCCCTTGGCGCCTATCATCGCGGCGGCGTGCTTGGCCGACATGTCAGCCGCCGTTCCCCTGGCCAGGTACTCGCAGCCTGCGTCCACCGTATGCGTCTCAACGATGGGCACGCCGATTGCGCGGCTTACGTCTTCCTTGCTAAGCAGGCGGCAGGCGTCGCCAGCGAATGCCGGGCTCAAGTTTGCCGGGGATGAGGCATCGGCCGACCGATCAGCAGCCGTTGCCGGCGTTGTTGGGGATGTCCCTCCCAGAATCTCACGCGAGTATTCATGGGCCTTTTGGCTGACCTTGTGGGCCACGTAGATAACGCCGCCCACAGCCAGCGCGCCGACTGCGAAGATGACGATCACAACCACGATGACAATCTTCAGCCAGGGACTGGAGTTCTTTGCAGCAGCGACCGGAGGTGCGGTGGCCGCCGGCGCCACAGGCTGCGACATGGGTTGAAACTCTGGCTGAGGAGTGGCTGCGGGAGTCACAGGCTGAGAGACGGGTTGAAACTCCGATTGAGATGAGGGGCTTGCCGCCTGCTGCGCGCTGGCTCCGCACGATCCGCAAAACCCTGCGCCGTCATGCAGCGGCGCTCCGCATTTTCCGCAAAACTTGCTCATTGATTTATCTCCTTGGCGCATTCGGGGATGAACTCATTGTGCGTGGGCCGGGGCCTGAACATTGCTGTGCTCATAGCGGCTGAAGATCCGCCGGCGCCCGGAAACTGTTTCCGACTTCAGCACCAGGCCTGTTCGTTTCGAGGTCTAGACCGTTTCGGTTGCGCCGCTCTCGTCGATGTGTACGGTATTCTTCGCCGCTGGCTGGCCATCGATCACGTCGAATGGGTTCTCGGTCCACAGTAGGAACACCAGATGAGAGATCGCTCATACTTCAAGAGCTGATACCAAACCTCCTTTCGCCTTTTACAGACCTAGTCCGACGGAAAGCATCTCGGAGCTTTGCTTCTACTTCGATGAACCCACAGTGGCGGCGATCTTCTTGATCTCATCTTCGGAATGCCCGACCTTAACGGTAAGTTCGGCTGCGCACACGTGCTTCGCCATCGGAACATTCACGTGGTATGTAATTGCGCCTTGCGTGGTAGGCTTGCCGGCATAGAGCCAGCGCTCGGAGGAATTCTCGATGATTTTTTCGGCGCCCAGTTCGCGCTTTTCGGCATCGGTCATCGGAACTGCGCTTCTGGGATAGCCCGAAAGCAGAACGGACATCAGGTGTTCCGGAGAGGCAACCTGACCCGGAGTGCCTGGGATCATCGACCAGCTCGGCGGAACAGACATCTGGCATGAACCAGTCTTATTATCTTTGACTGTCTTCCAGCCGGACTGTGCGTTCAGAGCGGTCGAGACAAACAGCACAAGGAGAATCAACGCGAACTTCATGGGACACCTCTTCCTTTGAGTGTTGGTGTTTGCCGGTCACGGAGTCGCGGACCAGCTGAGTGCAATCTTCTTTGCGTCATCCGCCAAAGTGTTAGGCGGCAGATTGATCTGGACAATGCACACATGCGGCTTTCCCGAGGCCGTCTTCGACCAGGGCGATGCGGGTCATGAGGCTGGCGACACAAAATGCCTAGAACACGAAGAGCTACGGTGTGCGTTGGCGTGACATGACGGTTCCTCCAATTGCCGAGGTCTTGAATGGATGCCGCGAAACGTAGCCGCGTAAATTAGGGTATGGCGAACAACTTGTTACAAATCTCGCCGAGCTTTTGCCCAAGCTCTGCGTTGTGGATCTTCGGTGCTCCGGGGTCGATGACACTGATGTCGCAGCCGCGATCATGACCCTTGACAGCAGAGAGGGCGCCTGCCCCGTTCCAGTACGCGCCGTCGCCGATGCCGCCTATCGGGTGTGCGCCGAAAATCCTCGGCAGCTCCTGCCGGAATACATCGATGTCCGCGACTATCAGGCTGATGTAAATCGGGCCGACATTGCACGTGTGCGCGTCGAGCCGCCGCGGGTGGCCGGCGGGATTGCGCAGGATCGCTGCCACCACATCCGGTGTCAGATATTTCTCGCAAGCGGTGGCGCCATTGGCGGTCCAGGCGCTGCCGCGCCCCTGTGCGGCGAGCGCGAGCGCGGTGAAAGCGAGCATTGCCAGAACGGCGGCAAAGGCCAGGGGCGGTAAGCGGAGCAGGGTTTGCGTTGGCATGACATTTCTCCTCGAAGTTGCGGGTACGCAATGAACGAATGGCCGGGGAGCCTGGGCGTTGCTGCATGGATCTCGACAGGAAATGCGTTGGGTTCGCACGGAGGATCCATCCAATGCATGCGAACCCGCTGCTGTTTTCGGGAATGGGAAAGTTTCCAGAACCGCTCGTTCAGTTGACCGCGTTCAGGGCAATCGCTGTCAGTTTTGGGTTCGTCGCGACTCCGTTGTACGTTGCACAAGTCATGGTGATCGCCGTGCCATCCGGGACATTCAGAGCGGTATCCTGAACTGACATCGTCTCGATGCCAGTCCCCGTGACGCCGTCCGGCAGACGCACATCCGATTGGTCGCCAGTACTGAGTTTGCAAATAACAGTCTGGTCCGAGCTGTCGAGATTTTGCACCACACTTTTGCCGAAGACGAGATAGCTTCCCGCCGGAACTGTCACTGAGGCAACCGTGGGGAAGCTGTTGTTGAGTTGCACACCGAACTCGGAGAGAACACCAACGTTAAAGTTCGTCGAATAAGAGCCGGTATCCGTGTAGGCGTGGCCGACTCCGTTTGCGCCCGCTGGACCTGTCGGTCCTGTTGGACCTTGCGAGCCGGTCGCCCCCGTAGGTCCTTGCGGTCCCTGAGGACCCAGTGGGCCCTGTGGACCAATCAGCTCGGCGCGGTTATGGACGACGGAGCCATCGGGGAAGATGAGCGCGCTGCCAATGCCCTCCATCCTGACATTTCCCAACACGTCCAGCTTGGCCTGCGGAGTGGCGGTGCCGATTCCGACGTTTCCGAGGTTTTCGAAGATTCCAGAATTACCGATGGAGTTGTTGTTCAGGAACTTCGTGATGTAGCCGGCTGATCCGATGCCTTTGATGGTGCTTTCGCTGCTTGCAGCGCCGACCGGAGTCTGGGTTGACGCCGCCAGTAAGAACGCGATGAGTGTTGCCCCGACCGATGCGGCGCCAATTCTGATTGCGGATTTGTGCTTGCTACGGCTCGATTGTGAGAACTGCTGTACCTGTTTCGCCATGACCACCTCCAAGATGCGGCGACTATGAAGGTGCAAAGGAATGGTGTCAAACTAATCCGCAATTAACACAAAGCTAACCATCAAGCTGCCTAACATCAGCAACTTCCAAGCGTTGACTAACTGGCTCGTCATAAATCTCGAGCGTGCTAGACTGAGGGGACCTTCTGGCGGAAGGGCCTTCGCATGGATGACATGAACAGAAATCAGTCCCGCACTTCTGGAGTCGTCTATCGCTTCGGCCTTTTTGCGCTTGATGTGTCTGCCCTTTCGCTGACGCGCAATGGGGTGCGGATCAAGCTGCAGGACCAGCCCTTTCAACTTCTGGCTTTGTTGCTGGAGAAGAGCGGTCAGGTTGTTAAGCGGGAAGAGCTGCGGCAGCGGCTGTGGCCGGGCAATACTTTTGTGGATTTTGACAAAAGTCTGGGAGTAGCGGTCCTAAAGATCCGAGAGGCGCTGGGAGACAGCGCCATAAATCCGACATTTCTTGAGACGTTGCCTCGGCGTGGTTACCGGTTTATTGCTCCGGTGTCGGTGGAAGGAAAGTCCGAGGGCGCGACCGACGTGCCACCCGGGGGAAAAACGAGTGCGCCGGTTGCGCTGCCTGAACCAGGGGAACCTTGGACTGAATCGCCGGGCTCCGCCTCATCGGCAGGGGAGCAGGCCGCAAAGATGCGGATGCGGAAGCTGTGGACCGGAGCTGCGATCCTTTGCATCACGGCGGCCCTGGGATTTACCGCATTTCACTTTCGCGCCGTTCTTCGCCGTAACTCAAAATCGGCGCCAGTAAGTACCTCTCCACTGAAATTGCGGCGTTCCGTTGCCGTGCTTGGCTTTAGGAATGTTGGGGGAGGGGAAAATCAGGACTGGCTTTCGACGGCTTTCACCGAGATGCTGAATACTGAGCTCGCTGCGAATGGCGATCTTCGCCTCGTATCGGATGAAGATGTTGCGAACGTGAAGCATGACCTCTCATTAACCGTGGAAGACACTTTGGCTAAGGGGACGCTGGCGAAACTCAGGTCGAGTCTTGATGCCGATGTTGTGGTGGTTGGGTCGTACACCCTGCTGACTGACGGCGGAAAAAATCGGATTCGGCTGGATATTCGAGCGCAGGACACCGCGCTGGGAGAAACCATTACCGAAGATGCCATCACGGGCGAGGAGAGCAATCTCTTCGACATTGCCTCGCAAGCCGGCAACCGGCTGCGTGAAAGCCTCGATCCAGCTCTGAGCCTGGCGCCGGGAGGAAGCGCCCAGCGTTTTCCGGGATCTACGAATCAAGTGGCGGTGCAGTTTTACAGCGAAGGACGGGCGCGGAGCTACGAGTTTGATTTTGTTGGCGCGAGGGACTTCTTGAGGCGGGCGGTCGCGGCAGATCCTGGGTTCGCGCTTGCGCATTCGGCGCTGTCTGACGCCTGGTCAAAACTGGGATATGAGACCGAGGCGCGCTATGAAGCTAAACTCGCATTGCAGGACATGCGGGGATTGCCCCCGGAGATAGGGCTGGAGATCCAGGGACGATACCGGGAGTCTGCAAACGATTGGCCAAGTGCGGCGTCGACGTATCGAACGCTGTTCAATCTATTTCCGGACAACTTGAATTATGGGCTGCGCCTTGCTTCCGAGCAACTACACTTGAACCCCGTCGATGCCGAGCATACCCTGACGACCCTAAGGAAATTGCCTTCCCCCTTGGGCGACGACCCGCGCATTGATCTGATGGAAGCATCGGTGATGATTTTCCAGGGCATTCCCAAGGCGCGCGACGCCGCAGAGAGGGCCATCGCTAAGGCGTCAGCACTAGGCGCCACTCTGATGGTGGCGCACGGTTATGGAATTCTCTGTCAGCAGGACAGCTCTCTGGCGCAATCGATGGAGCAATCTGTTTCAGAGTGCACGCTTGCGCGCAACAGCTACATAAGCGCCGGGGACAGGAATAACGCCGCTCGCACCCTGAACGATTTCGCCGCCCTCTACTATCAGCACGGCGACCTGGACAAAGCCGAGAAGATGTGGAGAGAAGCCATTGTGGTCTTTCGTGATGTGGGAGACACACAGGGACTTGCTGCATCCTCCAACAATGTTGGAGACGTTTTGATGACCCGCGGGAGGCTGGCGGAAGCGCGCAAGCTGCTGGAACAGGCGATTGCGGGATATGAATTGGTTGGTGATCGATCAGGCGTGGCGCTTGCCAAGGTGGATCTAGGTCAGATCGCGCTGCAGAAGGCGGATTTGCCGCAAGCCAAGGCGGATTATGAGCAGGCACTCGCGATTGGCACGCAAGTGAGTGACAAGAGCGCGTCCGCATACGGGCTGGCGGGGCTTGGCGAAGTGTCAATGGAACGAGACCAACTGCCCGAAGCCCGGGAGAAATTTGAAAGTGCGCTCAAGCTGAGAAGCGAGATCGGGCAAAAGGAGACCATCCTTCAAACGCGGGTGGCACTTGCGCGACTGCGGATTGAAGAGGGACATGCGGCGGATGCGGAGCGCGATGCTAGCACCTGCCAGGACGAGCTGGACAAGGCGCAAATGCAAGATGACGAACTGGAAGCGGGCCTTGTGCTGGTCCGAGCGCTGCTTGCTCAAGCGAAGACCAGCGAAGCGAAAAGCGAGATGGCGAAGCTGCGTCCACTGAAAGAGAAGACTGAAAATCTTGAATTGAGTCTTCGCTTCTCGCTTGAACTGGGACAGATTCTGCTGGCGGAGCACGACTTAGGTTCCGCACGCACCCTAGTTGAGATGGTGTCGAAGGCAGCGGAGTCTTCGGGATCCGTTGAGATCGCGTGGGAGGCCCGCATGACCCTCGCCGAGATACAAAGTGCATCCGGCGACGCGGCGGGCGCTTCAAAGCAGATGAAATTGCTGGCGGCCCGCGAACGGAGTACCGGCCTGCTGCTTCTCGCTAACAAGACGAGTGCTGCACAAATGAAGAGTGCGAGTGAGAGAAACCAGTTACAAGCGACTCGGTGATTGGCCAATCCGCTGAGCGCAAAGAAGCCTGAAAAATTTGCCTGGACTATCAGGAAAATGGCCACTTTACCAAAGGCCGATCGCATGGTCGATCAGAACTGCGCAACGACGGTCCTAAGCCAACCTCACTCCGATTCAGATCATCGGTCCCGATAACGCCAATGTAGCCGGGAGGAATTCTGGCTTCACGCTAAATCTCTAGTGCCGTATCGACAGTGCTCCGCGTGCAGGGATTTCCGGTTGCAGATGCTGTTGGTGCGGAGCAGTGTGGATACGGCGATTTGCGCTAAGCCGCTAGCGCGGTGGACGTATGGGGATTGGATGCCGCCTGGGGAGAGCTGAGACGGCCAACCGGGCACGAGAGGATGCGCAGTTAGCCATGGCTGACCGGGTTCGCCCTGCCGCTGCGAGTCTGACCGGGCAGTTGGATGGTTGTCGCGAACTGTGCGGAGCCGATTCGAAGCATAGGGAGGCGTCGGCTGGGTGAGAGCCCGTCGCGGTGCGGAGTCGGGTTGGTATAGAGTTCAACATCGTCTTGCTCAAGAAGAGTCGAAGGCTGCGCAGTGAATCGCCAGGCTTGGGCTGGGCGGCTCGACAGCGGAACAACGCGCGACGACATGCAGAGTGCCGCGTTTGCACTGGGGGCATGACCGGCTGAGCGCAGACTTCCGTTGTTCTGTCAGCAACGAGCCTGGATCCGCCGCAGTGGTGCAGAGATGGAGTCTGCAGAGAGTCAGCGCCTGGCGGCAGTTGCGGTTGGCAAGCAGCCCGAAGTGGCGGATCTTGACGAAACCGGCGGGCAGCACATGGAGCATGAAGCGGCGCATGAACTCGACCGCATCGAGGGTCATGACGCTGCTGCGGTTGTTGTGCCGGGAGTCCCGCCAGCGGAAGCGCACCTGGCCGTTGTCTAGGCTGAGCAGTCTTCCGTTGGAGATGGCAACCCGGTGCGTGTAGTGGGCCAGATACTTCAGCACATGTTCGGGTCCGCCGAATGGGGGCTTGGAGTAAACCACCCACTCTGTTCGGCGCAAGGTGCCAAGCAAAGAGTTAAATGCGCGTGGTGTTGATAGTTCAGCCAGCTTGCCGGCGAAGCATAGTTCTTTGCGCCGGTAGCTCTGCTTGAGGAAGGCGAGCACCTGCGCTGTGGGCGTGGTTGAAGCAATGGATGCGCAACCATTGAGGGGAGTCCCATATACATTCCGGGTGAGTGACCGTTAGCCAAGATCGGAAACGCCTCGCGCACGATGCGCAAGAACTGCAGGAAGCTGAAGCGAGGCGTTTTCGATTTGGAGGGGAGAAGGAAGCCGCAGGCGTTTGCCGCGGACGCGGTGATCCGTGATCTGGAAACAATGGAAACGAGGGACGAATCGCTACAAGCTTCTGCGCCAAAGAGGCGTGAGCCATGCACTCCCATTCCGCGCAAGATCTGGAAGGACGGAAAGGTCGTGCGCAACGCCGAGAATTATGGAGGTTGGCCGCGGCAGGTTGCGGACTCACAAAAGGTCGCGTTCGTCGATCTGGACGAGATTATCGCGCGCCACTACGATGCGCTTGGCGAGGCACAAGTAGAGCCGCTATTCGCCGACCTGCATACGCACACCAGCCGCACGGGCGCGGAATTGAACGCGGAGTGTGTGGTAGCGGGCCTCAAAGCGCTCGCTGGAAATCCGCTCGGACGCTATCTCTCGGACAAGGGCAACGAAGTTGCTCCAGACTCGGGACATTGAATTCGAAATTGATACTGGTTTCGCCAATACACCGCCAATGGAGGAACGTTGGCCGATTAGCGGCTTTCCTGCATTGAGTCAGCGAACTACGATGACACGCGTTTCATAAGGCTGCATGTTTAGGCGCACGGTCAGATGTCCACCGTTGTTTGTTGAATCAACGGGCTCGACAGTCCCCGCCTGCGCGTCCCAGGCCTCTACTCTGCGCCCTGTACTCGAGAGCGTAATCGTATGATCGCTCGCCTTGCCGCACTCATTGAAGAACAGGTAGACTTCCGCGTCCTTCCATCTGCGCTTCATCACCTTCAATGCCGGATCCGCCGTATCCATCCTCAAAGTTGGCTCGACCACCGCCGCATCGATCGCCGCGAGAACTGCGCTTGGAACAACCTGGAGTGCCGGCGGCGAATCAGGCGGGTTTGCCGGCGGCGTCGGAGTCGGTGGCAACTTTGCATCGACCACTGTAGCCCACGAGAAGTCTTCCTTGGTTGCCGGCGCCGCATTGCGCATCGTACGGCCCGCGAGCCAGCTTGGCGTGTCACCCAGGAACACGACCTTGCCACCGCCCTTGGCGAACTCCTTCAGCCGCGTCAGGATCTCAGATGAGAGAACGGATGGCGCAGGCAGAATCACCGTCCGATAACGGTTTCCGCTCAGTGTTTCAAAGCCGCCCTTCACTGCCTCCAACTCGTGAGCAACCGCATCTTCGTCCACAATATCGAAATCAATTTGGTGTTCGCTCAGCAGGCGCTCCGTTGAAACAAACTGTATGTCTGCACCCTCGTCTCCCAGCCACATGGAACTTGAAGGCAGAAACAGAGCTACTGACGCATCTGGCCTGCCCATCGTCATCAGGTAACTCATGCGGCGCAAGTAGCTGAGCAGATCCCGAAAACCCGGCTGTCCCATATAATTCGTTAACGCCCTTGGCCCGGAGGATGTTGCCGGAAAGTACATCGTCTCCACCAGGTTCACGCCGCGGACAAACTGCTCATTCAGGATGTAGCGCGCCATATCAACGTCCGGAGCAGGCCGGTACGCTGCAAAGCTTTCGGTGAACGCGCGTGGCTTGCCGTAAACATGGGCGGCCGAACTCGCCAAGCGCGGAAAATCGGAGAT
>ODAK010006218.1_pt1 | contig 12066 bp, 11 predicted proteins | sample 1539591 | NCBI WGS metagenome assembly ODAK01 (sample SAMEA3539303, study PRJEB22396) | soil metagenome | biome: tundra; feature: field; material: soil | place: USA | collected 2010-05 | depth 0.15 m | reverse complement strand
GCGGCCAGCTTCTTGCGCAGCTTGCAGATGAAGACGTCGATGATCTTCAGCTCGGGCTCGTCCATGCCGCCATAGAGGTGGTTGAGGAACATCTCCTTGGTCAGGGTCGTGCCCTTGCGCAAGGAAAGAAGTTCCAACATCTGGTATTCCTTACCGGTCAGGTGCACCCGGGCGCCGTTCACCTCGACGGTCTTGGCGTCGAGATTGACCGTGATGTCGCCGGTCTTGATCACCGACTGGGCATGGCCCTTGGAGCGCCGCACCACCGCATGGATACGCGCGACCAGCTCGTCCTTGTGGAAGGGCTTGGTCATGTAGTCGTCGGCGCCGCCGGAGAAGGTCTTCACCTTGGTGTCGATCTCGGAGGTGCCCGACAGGATCATGACCGGGGTGTTGATCTTGCCTACGCGCAGGGTGCGAAGCACCTCAAGGCCGCTCATGTCCGGCAGATTCAGGTCGAGCAGGATAAGGTCGTAATCGTAGATCTTGCCCAGATCGACGCCTTCCTCACCGAGGTCGGTCGTATAGACGTTGAATCCCTCGGACTTGAGCATCAACTCGATGCTCTGCGCCGTGGCGCTGTCATCCTCGATCAACAAGACGCGCATCTAGCCCCTCCCCGCACAAAGGCGGCGAATAATTACGGAAACTCGGTCCCCGCCCCGAAAGTCCACATGCCAATTAAAGTCTTAAGGACCTTTAAACTTGGTTAATCGTGAACCTTTCGAAAACGAATCTAGGGTGATTTGGATTCGCCTCGCAAGCGCTGGCATTAACTATTTTTGTCATTGGATTCCTTGAGAATCCACCAACCATCTCGCGATCTTCACAGCAATTTAAACTCGTTGCGCCACAAGAGCGCAAGGACTCCTTTTTGTTGGAGAGTCAAGGTTTGCGCAACCTTCTGACCGCCGTCGAACGCATCGATCCGCTCACCGTTTCGGGTCGAGTCGCGGCGGTGAGCGGGCTTCTGATCGAGGCGCGCGGCGGTTTGACGCGCCTGGCCGTCGGCGCCCGCGCCATGATCGAGCGGCGAGCCAATACGCCGCTGGCGGCCGAGGTTGTCGGCTTCCGCGAGGACCGCGCCCTGCTCATGCCCTTCGGCCCGGTCGAGGGGGTGGCGCCCGGCGCCGAGATCCGCATCGCGCCCGAGGCGGCGACGGTTCGCCCGACCATGGCCTGGCGCGGCAGGGTGATCGACGCCTTCGGCGAGCCGATCGACGGCAAGGGCCCCTTGCCGCAAGGGCCCGCCGCCTATCCGCTGCGCGCCCCGCCGCCCCCCGCCCATGCACGCGGCCGGGTCGGCGAGCGGCTGGACCTGCGCGTGCGGGCGATGAACGTCTTCACCACCTGCTGCCGCGGCCAGAGGCTGGGCGTCTTCGCCGGCTCCGGCGTCGGCAAGTCGGTGCTGCTCTCCATGCTGGCGCGCGAGGCCGATTGCGACGCGGTTGTGGTGGGCCTGATCGGCGAACGGGGCCGCGAGGTGCGCGAGTTCATCGAGGAGACCCTGGGCGAGGAGGGGCTGAAACGCGCCATCGTGGTGGTCGCCACCTCCGACGAGCCGGCCCTGAAGCGCCGCCAGGCCGCCTATATGACACTGGCCGTCGCCGAATACCTGCGTGACCAGGACCAGGAAGTGCTCTGCCTGATGGACTCGGTCACCCGCTTCGCCATGGCCCAGCGCGAGATCGGCCTGGCCGCCGGCGAGCCGCCGACCACCAAGGGCTACACGCCGACGGTATTCAGCGAACTGCCCAAGCTGCTGGAACGCGCGGGCCCTGGTCCGATCCGCCCCGACGGCAGCGAGGCCGGCTCGATCACCGGCCTTTTCACCGTGCTGGTCGATGGCGACGACCATAACGAGCCGATCGCCGACGCCGTGCGCGGCATTCTCGACGGCCACATCGTCATGGAGCGCGCCATCGCCGAACGCGGCCGCTTCCCGGCGATCAATGTGCTGAAGTCGATCAGCCGCACCATGCCCGCCTGCCAGCGGCCTTATGAGCGCGAGATCGTCACCCGGGCGCGCCAGACCCTGGCGGCCTATTCCGACATGGAGGAGCTGATCCGCATCGGCGCCTATCGCGCCGGCTCGGACGCCAATGTCGACCGCGCCATCCTGTTGAACCCGGCCCTGGAGAGCTTCCTGACCCAGGACAAGGAGGAGGCGACCAGCCTCGACGACGGCTTCCAGCGCCTCGAGGCCATTCTCGCCGGTGACGGCGCATGAGCTGGAAGGAATCGCTGATCCGCATCTCCAGCTACGAGGTGGAGATGCTGCAGAGGCGCCTGGCCGATGTGGTTGCGCGGCGCGCCGACGCCGAGTTGCGCCTGGTCATCCTGGCGGCGGAATCCGAGGCCGAGATCGCCCGCGCCGACCAGGACGCCCAGGCCGGCTGGTACCGGGCGGGTTTCCTGCAGGCCATGCGCAACCGACGCGCCGCCGCGCAAGGCGACATCAACGCCCTGAACGCCGAAGAGGCCGGCGCCCGCGACGCCCTGGCCGAGGCCTTCGAGGCGCTGAAACGGTTCGAACACATCGCCGAGGCCGCGCGCCTGGCCGCGGTCAAGGAGGAGTCCCGGCGCGAAACCGTCGCGCTGGACGAACTCGGTCTGCGGCGGAAGGCGCGATGACCTCGCCGCGACCGGCGCTCGCCCGGCGCGGCGTCCTCGCCAGCCTGGCCGCCACGGCGCTCACCGCCTGCAGCCGGCCCTCACAGAGCCAGACCCCAGGGGCGTTCGATGGGCCGGTCGATGCGCCGATCGATGCAGCCCCGCTGAAATCGGTCGCCCATTTCCCGGTGGGCTGCGCGGTCTCCAGCGGCAACCTGCCCGATCCCGCCTTCGCCGCCCTGCTGACGCGAAACTTCTCCCAGATCACGCCGGAGTGGGAGATGAAGATGGAGTACATCCTCAAGGACGACGGGACCTTCCGCTTCGACGCGCCCGACGCCATCGCCGCCTTCGCCCGCGACCACGGCCTGCGGCTCTTCTGCCATACCCTGGTCTGGTACGCGGAAAACGCGGCCGCCTTCACCCGCATCGATGGCCAGGGCAAGGTCTTCGCCGACGCCTACCGAAGTTACATCCTGACGGTCGCAGGCCGCTACAAGGATCAGGCCGTCGCCTGGGATGTGGTCAACGAGGCGGTGAACGAGGACGGCGAGGGGCTGCGCGACTGCCTGTGGAGCCGCAACCTCGGCGGTCAGATCGACTATATGCGCCGCGCCTACGACATCGCCCACGAGGCCGACCCGAACGCCCTGCTGCTGATCAATGACTATTATCTGGAGCGGCTGCCGAAGAAGCGCGCCACCTACCTGCGCATGGTCGAGACCCTGCTGAAGGCCGGCGCGCCTTTGGGCGGGCTGGGCAATCAAAGCCACCTCTTCGCCGACCTGGCGCCGGGCGCGATCACCGCGGCCATCGCCGACCTGGCCAGTATGGGCCTGCCGATCCACGTCTCCGAACTGGACATCTCGCTGAACTGGGCGAAGGCGCTCTTTGTCTCCCGCGACGACCTGGTCCAGCGACAGGCCCGCCTTGCCGGCGAGATCGGCGAGGCCTTCGCCAAACTCAAGCCCGCCCAACGCTTCGCCTTCACCACCTGGGGTCTGCGCGACAAGGATTCCTGGCTGCGCAGTCCCAAGGAAAACCCCACGCCCCCCTGGGACGCCCCGCTGCTGTTCGACGATGACGGCCGGCCGAAGCCAATGCTGGTGGCGCTGGAGCAGGGGGTAATCCGCTAAGACCCTCGCGTCTTGGAAAGATATTTGTCGCACTCGGCTTTCATGTCGCGGAAGTGCTCGACCGTGGCGGCCCCGACGGCGGCGGGATTGGGCGGGGCGGGGGCGAGTTCGCCGGTAACGATGTGGGCGCCGCCTTCCAGCGTGCGGTGCACCGGGCACTTGTCGGCGATCTCGAACAACTTGGCGCGTTGTTCGGCGTCGAGCGGGCCGTCGAGTTCGATCAGCCGGGTGAAGGTGTCGGGCGGGGTATGGCCGGCGGTTTTTTCGTGGCGGACGTTGGTGCGCGCTCGCTCCAGCGGCCATCCCTTACGGTCGGCATAGAGACGGATGGTCATGCAGGTGCAGGCGCCCAGTCCGGCGGCGAGCAGCTCGTAGGGGCTGGGCCCCGAGCCTAGGCCGCCCACCTCGACCGGTTCGTCGGCGAAGAAGCGGGTCCCGTGCACGGCGACCTGGACCTGGAACTGGCCGGCGCCGGTCTCCTCGACCATAACCGCGCCATCCGACGCCTCTGCCGGGGTTTCGGCGGCCATGCCGATATAGCGGCTGGCCCAGGCGCAGATGACCTCGGCGGCGTAGTCGGCGTCGGCCGGTTTGGTCAGCAGGTGATCGGCATGGTCGAGCGAGATGAAGCTCTTGGAATGGCGCGCCGCCAGGAAGATGGCCGAGGCGTTCTCGATGCCGACGATCTGATCGACCGGCGAATGCAGCACCAGGAGCGCGCGGCCAAGCCGCGGGATGCGCGCGGCGAGCGACTGCATGCGCACGTCGTCGATAAAGCGGCGGTCGAGCGTAAATGGCCGGCCACCGATGCTGATCTCGGCCTTGCCGTCGGTCTCGATCGCCGCAAGGCCGGCCTTGTCCAGCAGGTGCAGGATATGGGCGGGGTCGGCGGGCGCACCGATGGTCGCCACCGCTCTGGCCGAGGCGATATCGGCGGCGGCGGCCAGCACCGCGGCGCCTCCGAGGCTATGGCCGATGAGCAGGTCGGGCGCGCAGCCATGATCGGCCATGTGCCGCGCCGCGAAAAGCAGGTCCTCCACCTCGGAAGAGAATCCGCCGCCGGCGAGTTCGCCCTCGCTTTCGCCAAGGCCGGTGAAGTCGAAGCGCAGTACGCCAACGCCCCTGTCGGCCAGGGCGCGGCTGATGCGGACGGCGGCCTTGGCGGTCTTGTCGCAGGTGAAACAGTGGGCGAAGAGCGCAAAGGCGCGCGCCGTCCCGTCCGGCCGATCGAGGCGGGCGGACAGCGTGTGGCCTTGGGCGTTTTTGAAATCGAAGGGCTCGGAACGCATCGTCGCCGCCGCGGGGGGATCGCTTAGAAGGCCGGCGGCGGCTCGCCGCGCGATTCTTCGTATTTGCGCAGCGAGCGCAGATCGTCGCTGATGCGGAAGATGGCGACGTAGAATTCGCAGGTGCCGCGCCAGATCAGGGTCAGCGCCGTGACGATCAGGAGACCACCGACCAGGACCGGGATGGCGAGCAGCAGGCTGATCAGGCTGGCTTCGCGAATCGCCAGGCCAATGGCCGCGCCGATCGCCGAAAATCCGATCAGGGCGATGATGCCGAGGCCCGACCAATAGATCAGGTGCACGACCGGGCCGGTCAGCAGCTTTTCAAAGGTCAGGATGTCCCACATCAGCGAGTTCCTCGGCGAACCGCTGTGAGAGATCGTTGGGCGACGCATGAACAGTTCCACGCTAGGGGCGCCGGACTCGGCCCGACGAGGTTCGCTAGCAGTGTCTCAAGCTTCCTGCAACGGCGCGCGGTTGTCGCGGTCTAAACCATCCCCACCGTCTTCAGCCGCGCCTTGGGGTGGATTTCGTTCTGGCTCATCACCACGGTCTGGCCGCGGAAGCGTTCGATGATCGAGCGGACATAAGGCCTGATTTGCGGGCCGGTGAGCAGCACCGCCGCCTCGCCGGCCAGGGCGGCGCGCTCGAAGGCTTCGCGCACGGCGCGGATGAAGTCCTGCAGTTTCGACGGCGCCAGCGCCAGCTGCTTGTCCTCGCCGCCGCCGATCAGGGCCTCGGCGAAGGCCTGCTCCCAGTCGGGCGACAGCGTGATAATCGGCAAGGCGCCGTCCTCGCCCTTGTTCTGCCAGCAGAGTTGGCGCGCCAGCCGGGCGCGCACGGCCTCGACCAGGTTGGTGATCGAGGTGGTGTGCGGCGCGGCCTCGGCGATCCCTTCCAATATGGCGCCGAGGTCGCGGATGGAGACGCGCTCTTTCAACAGCGCCTGCAGCACGCGCTGGATGGTGGTGGCGCTGACCACCGACGGCACCAGGTCATCGACCAGCTTCTTCTGTTCGCTGGGCAGGTCCTTCAACAGCTTCTGCACCTCGCCATAGGAGAGCAGGTCGGGCATGTTTTCCTTGAGGATCTCGGTCAGGTGAGTGGTCAGCACCGTGGCCGGATCGACGATGGTGTAGCCGCGGAAGGTGGCCTCTTCGCGTAAGGACTCGTCGATCCAGGTGGCGGGAAGGCCGAAAGCCGGCTCGCGCACATGCTCGCCGGGGACATCGACCTGGCCGCCGCGCGGATCCATGGCCATCAAGTGGCCCAGCCTCACCTCGCCGGCGCCGGCCTCGATCTCCTTGATGCGGATGGCATAGCCCTGGGTGGCCAGCCGCATGTTGTCGAGGATGCGCACCGGCGGCATGACGAAGCCGTATTCGCTGGCCAGGGTGCGGCGAAGGGCGCGAATCTGGTCGGTCAGCCGGCGGCCTTCCAGATCGTTGATCAGCGCCAGCAGGCCGTAGCCCAACTCGACCTTGATGTCGTCCATGGCGAGCGCCGTGGCGATCGGCTCGTCCGCCGGCTCGGTCATCATGACGGGAGGTGGCGCGGTGGCGTCGGCGCGGACCTTCTGGGCTCGGCGCCAGGCAAGGCCGCCGGCGCCGAGCGCAATGCCGGCAAAGGGCAGGATCGGCATGCCGGGCACCAGGGCGATGACGCCGGCGGCGGCGGCGACCATGCCCAGCGAGACCGGGTTCATGGCCAGCTGCATGACCAGGGCCTTGTCGGCGGCGCCCTCGACGCCTGCCTTGGAGACCAGGAAGCCGGCGGCGATGGAGATGACCAGGGCGGGCACCTGGCTGACCAGGCCGTCGCCGATGGTCATGACGGTGTAGGTCGAGGCGGCCTGGCCGATGGGCAGCTTGTGCTGCAGCACCCCGATCAGGATCCCGCCGATGACGTTGATCGCCACGATGATCAGTCCGGCGATGGCGTCGCCGCGCACGAATTTCGAGGCGCCGTCCATGGAGCCGAAGAAGGTCGATTCCTGCTCCAGCTCCTTGCGCCGGCGCTTGGCCTCGTCCTGGTCGATCAGGCCCGAGGACAGATCGGCGTCGATCGCCATCTGCTTGCCGGGCATGGAATCCAGGGTGAAGCGGGCGGCGACCTCGGCGATCCGGCCCGAACCGCGGGTGACGACCACGAAGTTGACGATCACCAGGATGGAAAAGACGATCACCCCGATGACGTAGTTGCCCTGCATCATCAGCTGGCCAAAGGCCTGGATGATGTGGCCGGCGCCCTGGGTGCCTTCGTGGCCGTGACCCAGGATCAGCCGGGTCGAGGCCAGGTTGAGGCCGAGCCTGAAGAGCGTGGTGACCAGGAGCACGGTTGGAAAGGCCGTGAACTCCAAGGGCTTCTTGATCATCAGCGAGGTCATCAGGATGAGGACGGCGCTGGTGATCGAAAGCGAGAGCAGGATGTCGAGCAGGAAGGGCGGAACCGGCAGGATCAGAAGGACGATGATCCCGACGACGCCGATCGCCAGGCCCACATCCCCACGCGCCACCCACTTCCAGATGTCCCGCGGACTGGGCCGGTTGGTGGAGGAATAGGGAAGGGCGGAGGCGTCAGCCATGGAGGCCTCGGAACCGCTCGACGACGATGCGCGCCACCTCGGCATGGACGGTGGCGCGGGCGGTATCGCTCGCCCGCGCCGTTTGGGTCAGATAGCAGGCGATCAGGATCGGCCCGCGGGGCGCCCAGGCCACGGCGACGTCGTTGGCTGTGCCGTTGACCCCGGTGCCAGTCTTGTCGCCGACCCGCCAGCCGGCCGGGAGGCCGGCGCGCAGCCGCGTCTTGCCGGTCTGGCACCCGACCAGCCAGCCGGTCAGCCGCTCGCGTGAGCCGGGGCTGAGGACGCCGCCAAGACTGAGCGCCCGCAAGTCCGCCAGCATGGCGGCCGGCGTGGTGGTGTCGCGCGGATCGCCGGGAATGGCGGTGTTCAGCGTCGGCTCGTTGCGGTCGAGGCGCGTGACGTTGTCGCCAAGGCTGCGGGAGAAGGCGGTCACGGCCGCCGGTCCGCCGATCTGGCGCAGGATCAGGTTGGCGGCGGTGTTGTCGCTGAGCTCGATCGCGGCCTGGCAGAGGTCGCCGAGCGGCAGGCCGCCTTCCTTCACATGCGCCCTGGTCACCGGTGCATAGTCGAGCAGGTCGGCCTCGCCGTAGGCGATGAATCGGTCCAGCCGTTCGCGGTTTCGGTCGACGCGGCCGAGGACGGCGCCGACGGCCAGCAGCTTGAAGGTGCTGCACATGGGAAAACGCTCGCCGGCGCGATGGCCGAGGCGCTCGCCGCTCGCCGTATCCAGAGCCGCCAAGCCCAGCCGCCCGCCGACCCTTTGCTCAAGCAGAGCAAAACCGTCGGTGGCCGCTGACACTGGCCCGACGGCGACAAGAGCCGCCGCCGCGCCGACGATCGCGCCTCTACGGGTGGCGTCAGGCGGCACTGGCGGCGCTCTGCGGCGCGGGCACCGGGATGCCGGCCTCGGTGTATTCCTTCAGCTTGTTGCGCAGGGTGCGGATCGAGATGCCGAGGATGTTGGCCGCATGGGTGCGGTTGCCCAGGCAGTGGCTGAGCGTGTCGATGATCAGCTGCTGTTCGACCACCGCCACGGTCTGGCCGACGAAGCCGCGCGAGGTGGCTTCGGCGGCCATCGAGGCGGTGCGCGCGGTCTGGGCGTCGGGGGCGGCGCTCATCGGCTGGCCGTCAGGCAGGCGGATAGCGAATTCCTCGATCTCCGAGCCCGTCGAAAGCAGGACGGCGCGGTGCATGGCGTTTTCCAGCTCGCGCACATTGCCCGGCCAGCGATGGCTGAGCAGCCGCTGGCGCGCGATTGACGACAAGGGCCGCTCGGGCACGCCGTTGGCGGCGGCATATTTGCGGATGAAGTGGTCCGCCAGCGCGATGACGTCGCCGGGCCGCTCGCGCAGCGGCGGCAGCTTCAGGTTCATGACGTTCAGGCGATAGAGCAGGTCCTCGCGAAACGAACCGTCCCGCGTGGCGGCGACCAGGTCGCGGTTGGAGGTGGCCAGGATGCGGATATCGACCTTGACCGGCCGCGAGCCGCCGACCCGGTCGATCTCCCGCTCCTGCAGGGCGCGCAGCAGCTTGGCTTGCAGCCGGCCATCCATTTCGGAGATTTCGTCGAGCAGCAGCGTGCCGCCGTTGGCCTCCTCGAACTTGCCGATGCGCCGCGCCACCGCGCCGGTGAAGGCGCCCTTCTCGTGGCCGAACAGCTCGCTTTCCAGAAGGTTTTCCGGGATGGCCGCGCAGTTGACGCTGATGAAGGGCCGCGTCGCGCGGCGGGACTTCTTGTGGACATAGCGGGCCATAACCTCCTTGCCGACGCCGCTTTCGCCGGTGATCAGGATCGAGGCGTCGGAGGGCGCGACCTGGTCGGCCAGGGCCATGACCGCCTGCATGGACGGATCGCGCGTGACCATCGGGCGGTTGTCGTCCGAAACGGCGGCCAGCACCGCGGCGATCAGATCGGCTTCCGGCGGCAGGGGGATGAACTCCTTGGCCCCGGCGCGGATGGCGTCGGCCGCGCGCTTGGGGTCCGCGCCGACGCCGCAGGCCACCACCGGCACGCGGATGCGCTCGGCCTCGTTGGCGGCGATCAGGGCGCGGATGTCGAGCTCAAAGTCGACCATCAGCAGGTCGGCGCCCTGGCCGGCGCGCAAGGCATGGGTCGCCGCGGCGCAGGTCTCCACATGCGCCACCTTGGCCCCAGCCGTCATCGCCATCTTCACCGCATTGGCGAGCTGTCCGTTCAACCGTCCGACGACCAGTAGCCGCATGGGTTTTCTCCCTTGATCCGTCTCTCGTGCGGTCTTCAGACCGCCGAGTCGCCGTCCTTGATGATTTCGGTCATGGTCACGCCCAGCCGCTCGTCGACCACGACGACCTCGCCGCGCGCCACCAGACGGTTGTTCACATAGATGTCGATCGCCTCGCCGACCTTGCGGTCGAGTTCGAGCACGCTGCCCTGGGCCAGCTTGAGCAGCTGGGCCACCGACAGGCTGGCCCGGCCGAGCACGGCCGAGATGTGCACCGGCACGTCGAACACCGGGGCCAGATCGGCGGCGTTCTTGGCGTCGGCATCGACCGCCATTTCGGCGGCCAGCGGCGCATTGGGCTCGAATTCCTCCAGGGCGAGGGTCCCGCCCGGATTGGCCTCCGGATCGGGAGGGATGATGTCTTCAGCCATTGTCGGCCTCGCTGGGGGAAATCAGGGGTTCGGCGTGCAGGCCTTCGGCGGCGAGCGCGGTGTGCAGGGCTTCGGCGACGCGTTCAGCGGCCTGGGTCGGATCGAAGGCGGCGCGCCCGTCGCCCCAGTCGAGCACGAAGGCGGCGTCGGGCAGGGCGGGATCGCCCTTGACCACGATCTGGCCGGGAAAGCCGCAGGCCGAAGCGGTCACATCCAGCGCGGCCTGCAGCCGGTCGACCATGTCGGGGGTGGTGCGCACAGCGAGCTTCGGCGCGGCCTCGATTTCGCGGGCCAGGCTTTGCAAGGCGGCTTGGGCGGGGGCTTGCGGAAACTGCTCCAGGGCCGCGCCGGCGATGGTGCGGGCGCAGGCCAGGGCCAGTTCGGCACAGGCCGTGCGGTGCTCGTGGGCCACATGGGCGAGCGCGCCCAGCGCCGTACGGGTCGAGCGCGCGATATCGGCCAGCGAGGCGGCGGCGGCCTCTTCGGCGCGTACGACGGCCGAGCGTTCGCCCTCGGCGAAGGCCTGGCTACGGACCTGTTCGACCTCGTCGGGGCTGAAGGTCCGTTTCGGCCGCGTGGCGGCGTAGGAGACCACGCCGTCGCCGTCGAAGACCGTGTCGAAGGTGAATTTGCGGTGGGGGCTGGTCATGGCTTGGTCATGGGGGTGCGCGGGCTCAATAGATCAACTCGTCGTCGCCACCGGCGCCGGCCAGCATGATCTCGCCCTTGGCGGCCAGGTCCTTGGCCACCTGGACCATGGCCATCTGGGCCGCGTCGACGTCGCGCAACCGCACCGGACCCATGCTTTCCATGTCCTCGCGCATGATCTTGGCGGCTCGCTCGCTCATGTTGGAGAAGAAGATTTCGCGCAGGCCGTCCGACGAGCCCTTCAGCGCCAGGCCGAGCTGGTCCTTCTCGACCGCGCGCAACAGGGTCTGGACGCCGCCGGGGTCGAGCTTGTTCAGGTCCTCGAAGACGAACATCAAGGCGCGGATGCGTTCGGCGGCCTCGCGATTGCGCTCTTCCAGCGCGGCGATGAAGCGCGCCTCGGTCTGGCGGTCGAAGTTGTTGAAGATGTCGGCCATCATCTCGTGGCTGTCGCGCTTGGAGGTGCGCGCCAGGTTGGACATGAATTCGGATCGCAGCGTCGCCTCGATCTTGTCGAGAATCTCCCGCTGCACCGGCTCCATGCGCAGCATGCGGCCGACGCATTCCAGGGCGAAATCCTCGGGCAACGAGGCTAGCACGCGGGCCGAGTGCTCGGCCTTGATCTTCGAAAGCACCACCGCGACGGTCTGCGGGTATTCGTTCTTCAGATAGTTGGCGAGCACCGCCTCGTTCACATTGGCGAGCTTGTCCCACATGGTCCGGCCCGCCGGACCGCGGATCTCCTCCATCAGGTTGTCGACTTTTTCCGCGCCCATGAACGAGGCGAGCAGGCGCTGGGTCTGTTCGAACGAGCCCATAATCGTGCCGGTGCCGCTCATCCCGGAGACGAATTCGACCAGGAGGTCCTCGACCACGGCGGAGGAGACGGTGCCGAGACCGGCCATGGCCTGGGAAATCTCCTTGATCTCCTCCTCGTCCAGGGCCTGCCAGATGTCGTTGTGGTCCTCTCCCAGCGCCAGAAGCACGACGGCCGCCTTCTCCGGCCCGGTGAGCCGGGCCGTGTCCATCACCGCCTTCTTGTGGGAGAGGCGCGCGCTCATGCTTCATGCAGCCAGCCGCGGAGGATGGAGACGGACTCCTCCGGGTGCTTCTGGACGAATTCAGCGACGCTCTTGACCGACGACATCTTCACCTGGCCCTCGATCT
>ODAK010006217.1_pt1 | contig 12066 bp, 11 predicted proteins | sample 1539591 | NCBI WGS metagenome assembly ODAK01 (sample SAMEA3539303, study PRJEB22396) | soil metagenome | biome: tundra; feature: field; material: soil | place: USA | collected 2010-05 | depth 0.15 m | reverse complement strand
ACCAATGGACAGATTTCAAAGGGCCTCGCCCTTTGACGGAGGTCCAGGAGGCAGCGCCTCCTGGCGGGTTTCAGGGCGGAGCCCTGACGTCTTCCCCGCGCCAGCGCGCCCGCCCAGCCGGGGATAGCTACTCCGCGGCGGCGCGGTTGGCGTTGAAGATCGCTTCGTCGAGCGCCGGTTTGATCTCGCGCTGGAACGTATCCAGCGTCTCGATCACCACTGATGCCGGGGTTTGTGCGTAATGGTTGATCAGCGTGATGTATTCGGCCGGGAACGCGCGCCACTGTTCGACCAGTTGCGCGCGCACATCCTCGACCGTGCCGAACAGGAACAGGCCCGAGTTCACCAGCGAGCCCAGGTAATCGTCGTTGTCAACTTTGCGGCGGCCCATGGCGGCGTAGAAGTTCTTCCAGATGTCCAGGTCGTAATCCTTGATCCGTTGCAGCGCCTGCTCTTTCGTCTTGCCGATTTCGATCCAGCGGACGACGCACTGGTTCTGCCCAAGGCCAAACGACCGCCCGTGCCGCGCGGAAGCTTTCCGGTAGACGTCGGCCAGCGGTAAAGCGGATTGCAGGTTGCAGAAATAGGTCGGCACGAACCCGTGTTTCCCGGCGAAGGCGATCGTTTCCGGACTGCCCGAGCCGGACAGAAACACCGGCGGATGCGGCCGCGTATACGGTGAGGGAGCCACCGAAACGCGGCGAGTGTTGCCTGTTGCGTCGACCTCTCCCGGGGCGCCGAATTTCTGCGTGACGCCGGCGCGCGCCAGCGGCCAGTCGGTCACGCCGGTCTCGTACGGATACGGGATCTGCCAGCGTTTCGTGTTATGATCAAAACTTTCCTGCGTCCAGGCCTTCAGCATGATCTCGACGTGATCTTCGAAGATCTCGCGGTTCACACGGTCGTCGTTGAGATCGCTTTCCAGCTGTGTCGCCGTCGAGAAACCGGCTCCCTGGGTCGCTGGATTGTAGATCGCCGCCGACGGCGACTTGGTCGCGCGGGTGCCGAAATGCTGCCCGAGCACATTGGTCCAGCGCGACTGGTAGCCACGGGCGAGGCCCACGAAACTGCGTCCCCGCGCGAGGTGGTTGATGACCGCGGTTTCCTCGGCCACCCGGATCGGATTGTGGGTGGCCATGACATAACCGAGCACACCGACGTTGATTTGCTTCGTCAGGGCAGCCCAGTACGCCTGGATCGCGCCAGGGGCCGGCGCGACCTCATAGCCTTCCGACCAAAAATGATGCTCGATCGTGCCGACACCCCAGATGCCCATGGCGTCGGCGGCCTGGACGATCTCGGTCGCGCCGTGAATGGCCGCGTGATAGCGGTCGCGGTTGCGGCCAATGGGTCGCAGAGCGGCACGCTCGGCTTCATCCTTGGCGGGCATCACCGGGTAGATGATGGTCATGGGCTTCAGTTCGGGCATTGGCGGTCCCCTTTGATCTGGCTACCAGTAAGTCTTTTATGCTACTCAATGGTAATCGACCGTCAAGATCCCGCTTGCCAGGCGCCGAAAAATGTCGAGACGCCGCGGCATCTGGCGATTATTCGCGAATATTCCCGCGACCAGGTGCAAGGCTACCAGGTGGGGCGGCCGATGCGGATGGTCGCCCCCGGCGAACTGACCGCCGCCCGCGCGCGGGGGATGCCGTTCGACACCTCAACGGCGGCGCGAATACCGGCGGTCGCGGTGGAACGCGAGAACCTGGCCGCCGTGAGAACCGGGTCGCCGTGATGGTGTAACGTTCGTCTCGTTCACGTCTGGGCTATCATTTCGGGGAACGTGACGACATCAGCAAATCGACCGCCCGGAGCAGCATGGTCATGACCGACAGCGATCCCGCGGCGTCGTCCAGCGCCCGCCGGCGCACCTCCAACGCCTCAAGCTCCAGACGCCCCGGAGTGGAACGCGACGCCAGCACGGCGAGAATCACCGCCAGCGACAAATCGACGCCCGCGAAGATCAGCGCGACATACTGACCCGCGAGGTGTTCCCGCAGCCAGTACCAGGCGGCCACGTGTCCGAACATCAACGCGCCAAACAACAGCGCCAAGGCGAAATAGCCAAATACGAGACGCTTGAGCGTGCGGCGCGCGTGGTGGCGCAGGCGCAATGCCTCAGCCTCGATCGCGAGGCGGATCAGTTGGAAGGAGCGCACCGTCAGCGGCTCACGCGGCCCAGGAGAAATCCGACGGCGGCGGCGACCAGAATGGCGGTGAAGGGCTGGCGGCGGACAGCGCCGGCGAGTTCGTCCGCCCGCTCCCTCACCGCGGCGGAGGCGGCTTCGGCCCGCTCGGTGGCATCTTCGATCGCGGGTCCCACCCGGTCACGGATCAGGCTTTCCACCTGCTCGCGCAGCCGGGAGATCTGCGTCATGGCGTCTTCTACCTGATCGGCGGCTTGCTTGGCGTTGGTTGGCATGACCGAATGTCCTTCGTGGCCCGAATACTGGCTTGACCTGAGTGCTGGCGTGACCTGAGTGCTGGCGTGACCTGAGTGTTGGCGTGACATGAGTGCTGGCGGCACTCTGAACGCTGGTCAGTAACTTTCCATGGCATGAAAAGGTTGCATTGATTTGGATCATGCATGCCATGCATTTGTCCAGGGACCGGGAGTCGCCGGGCGGGCGGTTCCGTGCCATGCTCGCGGCAAAACCGTATCGGGAGAGAGATCATGCAATTCGGCGCGTCGATGTTCTTCACCGACTACTCGATGACCCCCTCGGCGCTTGGCCAGGCGCTGGAAGAACGTGGCTTCGAGTCGGTCTGGGCTGCCGAGCACTCGCACATTCCGCTGTCGCGCCGGACGCCGTTCGCGGGCGGCGGCGAGCTGCCGAAACACTATTACGATGCGATGGACCCGTTCGTTGCCCTCACCGCCGCCGCGATGGCGACGAAGACCTTGAAGGTCGGGACCGGGGTGTGTCTGGTGAACCAGCGCGACCCGATCCAGACGGCCAAGCTGGTGGCCTCGATCGACCAGATCTCCGGCGGCCGGTTCTTGTTTGGGATCGGCAACGGCTGGAACCAGGACGAGATGGAAAATCATGGCACGGTGTTCGCCACGCGGCATAAACTGGTGCGCGAACGGATCGAGGCCATGAAGGCGATCTGGACCCGGTCGAAAGCCGAATATCACGGCGAGTTCGTCAATTTCGATCCGATGATGACGTGGCCGAAGCCGGTCCAGAAGCCGCATCCGCCGATCATTGTCGGCGGTGCCTTTCCGTATGCCGCGCGCCGCGCTGTCCGCTATGGCGACGGCTGGATCCCGACCGTGGGAGCCGGTAGAAGCGCGGACGACTTCCTCGCCGTCGTGCCAAAATTCCGCGATATGCTGAAGGAAGCCGGCCGCGATCCGGCGAGTTGCCCGATCTCGGTGTCCTCCGCGCCGGCCGATCTCGACCTGCTGAAGCGGTGTCGCGACGTTGGTATCGTCCGGGTGAACGTTGCTTTGGCGGCGGCGAACGCGGCGGAGGCCTTGCCGATCCTGGACAAGTGGTCAGCGCTCAAAGCGCGGATTTAAGGAGACCCAAACGATGCAGTTCGGTGCCGCGATCTTCTTCACCGACTATTCCATCTCACCCGGCGATCTCGGTACGGCTTTGGAAAGCCGCGGCTTCGAATCACTGTGGGCGGCGGAACATTCGCACATTCCGCTGTCGCGCAAATCACCGTGGGGCGGCGGCGGAGAGCTGCCGAAACAATACTACGACGTCATGGATCCATTCGTGACGCTGACGGCGGCGGCGGCGGTGACCAAGAATCTCAAGGTCGGCACTGGCGTTTGCCTGGTCAACCAGCGCGATCCGATCCAGACGGCGAAACTGGTGGCCTCGATCGATCAGGTGTCCAATGGACGCTTCTTGTTCGGCGTCGGCAACGGCTGGAACCAGGACGAGATGGAAAATCACGGCACGGTGTTCGCCACGCGGCACAAACTGGTACGCGAGCGGATCGAGGCCATGAAGGCGATCTGGACTCAGTCGAAGGCGGAGTATCACGGCGAATTCGTCAATTTCGATCCGATGATGACGTCGCCAAAGCCGGTGCGAAAGCCGCACCCGCCGATCATCATTGGCGGCGCGTATCCGTATGCCGCGCGCCGCGCTGTTCGTTATGGTGATGGCTGGATCCCGCTGGCCGGCCGAGCGACCCAGTACGGCGACGTGTTCGACTACGTTCCGAAATTCCGGGAGATGCTGAAGGAAGCCGGCCGCGATCCGGCGACGTTCCCGATTTCACTGTTCGGCTCGACCGAGGATCCGGATACGCTGAAGCGTTACCGCGATTTCGGCATCGTACGGATCGTGATCAGTCTGCCGGCGGCGAAGGACGACGTGGTGCTGCCGATCCTGGATAAGTGGGCGACGCTGATCAGCGGCCTGTGAGCTGTCGGGAGCCGACGCCGTTTGGCTGCGCGAGGGCCTGGCGACAAAGCGAGACTATCCGACGCCGATGGCGTTCACCGCGCGCCTGTCTCCGTGCGAAATGGCGGATATCCCGATTGGGTGGAGCGCACCGTCATCCACCACGTCGAGTTCCGCGAGTCTGACGTCGATCGCCGCGATCACTTTGCGCGCGAATGGCCCGAGATGCAGATAGAACGCCATCAGCATCACGATATAGCGCAATGCCGCCGGGTTCGACTTGCCACATTTGACGAAGGTTTGCCAGAACGGTTGCCGCGCCTCCGGCATACGGCTGATGATCTCATGCACCATCCCGAGCGATGCCTTAAGCCGCTTATCGCCCTCGGGGAGACCAGGCCGGCCGGCGCAGTCCAGCATATCGGAGAGACGCTCCAAACGGCCGGCGAACGCGGACGGTTCGTAGACACGTTCCAGGATACGTCGATAATCGCGAAGGATCTCCGGCAGCGGACGCAACGTGTCGAAATTCAATGTCGCGGTGCATTGATCGCTCAATTCCGGAGATGCCACGTCGTGATTCGGATGCAGCCGGCCGGCGACGGCCAACCGCCGCGTGAGTTGCGTATTGGGCAGGGCATACAGCAGCCCGACCATACAGACCGGGATGGTGGATTCCTCGATGAAATCCGCCATGGCGTCGGCCATTGACACCTCTTCACTGTCGAAGCCCACGATGAAGCCCGCCGTCACGAACATTCCGGCACGATAAATTTTGTGCACGCTGTCGGCCAGATTCCGCCGCGTGTTTTGCTTCTTCTTGGTGTGCACGAGCGTTTTTGGATCCGGGCTTTCGATACCGACAAACACCGCGAAGAAATTCGCCGCGCGCATCAGCTTCAGCAGTTCGTCGTCGTCGGCCATGTTGATCGAGGCCTCGGTCGAGAACTCGAACGGATAGTCGCGCGCCTTGAGCCAGGCCGCGAGCTCCGGCAAGAACGTCCGGAGCGCCTTCTTGTTGCCAATGAGATTATCGTCGACGAAATCGACATGACCGCGATAGCCGAGCTGATACAGTGCCTCCAGTTCGGCGAGCATTTGTGGCGTTGTTTTGGCGCGTGGCACGCGACCGTACAATTCGATGATGTCGCAGAATTCGCAGGTGAACGGACAACCGCGCGAATACTGCACGCCGACATAGAGATAGTGCTCAAATTTAAGCAGATCGAAGCGCGGGATCGGCGACTGCGTCACATCGATGGTGAACTTCGGCGCGGTGAAGCAGCCAGACCGTTCGCCGGCTTCCCAGGCGGCGATGAATTCGCCGATGATGCCTTCAACCTCGCCGAGCACGCGGAAGTCGGCCGCCGCGTAAACCTCGGGGCTCGACGTCGGGTCGGGGCCGCCGACCGCCACCGGTTTGCCGTGCGCCCGACCGAGCGCGATCAATTCCAGCGTGTCGACCTGCTGCGCCAGCATGCCGCCGGTCATCACGATGTCCGCCCAATCGAGGTCGGCGCCGGTCAACTCCTCGGTATTACGGTTGACCAGTCGGATGTCCCAGTGCGCCGGCAGGGTGGCGGCGAGCGTGATCAGACCAAGCGGCGCCGCCGGGTAACGGGCGCCGACCAGTTCGCACGCGACCGTGAAGTTCCAGAAGGTCGCCGCGCTGAACCGCGGATAAACCAGCAAAACACGACATAAGCCGGAAGAATTGAATTCAGCCATTGGCTCCTCAGTGCCAGTCGTTGGATCGACAGTGCCGCGGAATGCGTACGCCAGGCAACTTATACTCCGCCATGGTCACGTCATGGCGGGACGTGACCGCGCCTGATTGTGCTTGCTGACGGAGATCCTCGGGCGACGTGGGTGAGCGCCTGGCGTTTGGCTTCACTCCGCCCGGATCAGCCCACGGTGGCTTTCGCCATCGATGAACGCCAGCACCTCAGCCACCAACGGATCACCGCCAAACGTCGCACGGGTGGTGGCCAGCCGTTCCGCGAACACGCCTTCAGCCCGGAACAATGCGCGGAATGCCGCGCGCAGGCCCAGGATCGCGCCCTTCTCGAAGCCGCGGCGTTTTAGCCCCACGACGTTCAACCCAGCCAGCCGGGCGCGATTGCCGATCACGCTGCCGAACGGGATCACGTCGCCCTCGACGCCCGACACGCCGCCGATCATCGCCGCGCGCCCGATCCGCACGAACTGATGGATCGCTGCCGAGCCACCGATCACCGCGTGATCGCCGATCGAGACATGGCCGCCCATCACCACATTGTTGGCCACGATGACGTGATCGCCGAGCGTGCAGTCATGCGCGACATGCGCCACCGCCATCAGCATGCAATCCGACCCGACCGAGGTCACACCTCGCCCGGTCGCGGTGCCGCGATGGATGGTGCAATGCTCGCGGATCTGGGTGCGGGCGCCGATCTCACATTGGGTCGGCTCGCCGCGGTATTTCAGGTCCTGCGGCGCCAGGCCCACGGTGCAGAACGGGAACAGGATCGCGCCCGCCCCGATCCGCGTGTGACCGTCGACCACGACGTGGGAGACGAGTTCGACCCCGTCCTCGATCGTGACGTCTGGACCAACGATGCAAAACGGGCCGATGCGCACATCCCGTCCCAGGACGGCGGCGGGATCGACCAAAGCGGATGGATGGATCGTCATCCCCACCGGCCGCGGTAATGTCACATCAGGGATCGCATCCATGGTGGTCTGTTCCGTCCGCGCGAAAGTATGTTTTGGCATGAAACCCTAGGGTCATTCCGGGGTTTCGCCCAACTCAATCATTGTTGCCCGATATTTCGGGCACGACGACGGCGCCCGGAAGACTCGGCCTGGATTGCAACGGGTCAGAGCGAAGGCGCGCGATCCATGATCATCGCCGAATAGACCGCCTCGGCTACCACGACATCATCCACTTTGGCGACACCTTGAAACTTCCAGACCGGGCCGCGGCGCTGCTTTCTGGTCACCGCCACTCGCAATTGATCGCCCGGCATGACCGGGCGGCGGAATTTCGCGCCGTCGATCGACATGAAGTAGACGATCTTGCCGGCGGCCTCCGGGCCCAGGGTCGTCACCACGAGGACGGCTGAGGTTTGCGCCATGCTCTCGATGATCATCACGCCAGGCATGACCGGATGATTAGGGAAGTGCCCGGCGAAGAACGGCTCGTTGACCGACACGTTCTTGATGCCGGTGGCCGACTCGCCGAGGACCATATCGACGACGCGGTCGATCAGCAGGAATGGATAGCGGTGCGGGATCGCGGTCATGATCCCCTTGATATCCAGTGTCCCGCCCGCCGGTGATCCATCCTGTGGCGCGGTTTTCGCCTTCACCGATGCCGGTTCTGTCATGCTTTTCAATCCGTCTTCTTCACCGGCGTTCTGCCCCATCCCTGGGAGCGTGTCACGCGGCGAAGCCAGGCGACTTCCCGCATCCAGGCGCGGACCGGTTGCGCCGGCGTCCCGCCAACCTCGGCGCCGGCCGGGACATTCTGCATGACACCGCTTCTCGCGGCCAACCTGGCGCCGCGGCCGATGACAAGATGCCCGGCCACCGCGACCTGCCCACCCATCATGACGAAATCCTCCACGATGGTGGAGCCCGCGACCCCGGACTGCGCGGCCATCACGCAACAGCGGCCCAGTTGAACGCCGTGCGCGATCTGCACCAGGTTATCGATCCGGGTGCCGGCTCCGATCACCGTATCGGTCAATCCGCCGCGGTCGACCGTGCTGTTGGCGCCAATTTCCACGTCATCGCGCAGGATGGCCCGGCCCAGTTGCGGCACGGTCAGGAAGCCCTCGGGCGTGATCGTGAAGCCAAACCCTTCCTGCCCGATCCGGGCGCCTGGGTACACATAGACGCGATCCCCGAGTATCGCGTGGCTGATGCTGGCGTGACTGCCAATGCGGCAATCCATGCCGAGTTCCACTCCGGCGCCGATGACCGCCAACGGTGCGATGCGGGTTCGCTTGCCGATCGCCGCACGGTCGCCAATCACGGCCAGCGGCCCAATTTCCGCGCTCGGGTCGATGCGGACGCCGGCCCCGATCACCGCTGAGGGGTGCACGCCGGGCAACGCGGGCGGAAGCGGATGGAACAGCGAGGCGACGCGCGCCCATGCCGCGGGGATCTCGGTGGACAGAATCGCAACGGCGGATGTGGGGACCTTGTCGGCCAGATCAGGGTGCACGATCACCGCGCCGGCACGGGTCTTCAGCAGCGCCGGCAGGTATTCGCGGTTGTCGAGGAAACTCACGTCCGCTGCCTCCGCGACCGAGAGAGGCGCGACGCCGCGAAACATCAGGCGTCGCGGCGGGGCCTCGGCGTCGGCGGCATCAACCACCGCCGCCAGGCTGTGCGGCCCGGTGCGTTGAAAGAACCGCGGGTCACCGGCGATCGGCTCCACAATGGCGGAGACCGCGGCGGCGAACTCGTCAGACACCGCGGCTCAATTCTTCGCGGCTGGCGTCGCCGGCGGCGCGGCGCTCGCGCGTGGGCCGGCGACCGGCGCTTTGAACGCGGTTGGCGAGACGCCATCCGGCGGGATCACGACGGTGGGCAGTATTCTGTTGAGCACATCGGCGACCTGCGGCGTCAGGTCGAAATCCGTGGTCGTCCCGAGCACCTGGGCGCGATTGAGCACCAGGTTCACGCCGCGGGACGCCGCGACCTGCTGCGCCACCTGCTCAATGACGCGTTCGATCTGCGCCATCACGTATTGGCCGGCTTCCTGAACGATCCGCGCCCGCTCGCTGAATTTGCGGCGCGATTCGTTGACCCGGTCGGCGTAGTCCTTCTCTTTCGCGCGGATTTGCTCGGGTGTCAGTTTGGCGCGCTCGTTGGCGAAGTTCTGACCCAGCTCCCGCAGCGTGTTTTGTTCCTTCTGGCCATCCTCGTTCAGTTTGTTGCGGCGGGTGGCGAGTTCCTTGTCGGCCTGCTGATAGGCCGTGGAAATCCGCAGAATGTCGGGCACCGAAAGAATGCCGACGATGGCCGCCGGGGTGGGCGATCCCTTGGGAATGGGTGGGATTTCCGGCATTGGCGGCAACTGCACCTGCAACGGCGGCAAGGCCCCTTGCGGTGGTTCGACCATTGGCAGGATCGATTCCTGCTCCGGCACCGCGGCCGGCGCGGCCCCGGACTGACCCGCCGCCTGACCCCCTGTTTGGACCCCTGGCTGGCCTCGGGATTGCCCCGCCGCCGGCCCAGGCTTCGGCTGCGTCGGGACGAACCAGCCGTTGCCGGATTGGCTTTGTTGCGCCTGTCCGGCCAACGGCAGCGCGGCCAGCATCAGTGTGAGCAGGATACGCGCGGTGACGAACCGCGCGGCGTCAGGTTGGATATGGATCACTTAGAACCTCGTGCCGAAGCCAAACCGGAATATCTGCGTTTGATCATGTGGCTGTTTGATGACGAAAGGCGCCAGATCGACATTGATCAGACCGAACTGCGTGCGCCACGATACCCCGATCCCCGCCCCGATCCTGGGCGCCGCGGACGCCGCGATTGAAACCGGCCCGCAGCCCGAGCACGTGCCGCTCGGGAACGACGCCTGCGTCAGAGCGCCGACGTCAACGAACGCGCGGCCGGTCAGCCCGATATCCCGGGGCACGCCAGGCAGCGGAAAGCGCAATTCCTGCGACTCGGTCCACAGGAACCGCCCACCGAGCGGATCGCCGGTGTTGGCGTCGTGCGGTCCGACACCACCGGTCTGGAAGCCCCGCAGATTGTCGCCGCCCAGAAAGAACCGGTCGATGATCTCGTCCTTGCCGCCGGGCAGCTCAACCATGTAGCCGACCGTCGCCGAGAGTTTGATACCCCATTGATCGTCACTCATGAGCCGATCGAGCGGAATATAATACGCGCCCGCGATATTGCCCCGGACGTAATCGACGGCGCCTGGCGGGCCCGCGTAGTCCGTGCCGATATCAATGGCCCAACCGCTGTGCGGAAACAGCCGGCTGTCCCGAAAGTCGAAGGTCAGCAACTGACTGACCTGGGACAACAACGTCCAGCCCTGCTGGTTCAGGATCAGCGGGCTCGCGGTGCCGATGACATTGAAGACATCGCGGTTGACGATGGAGTAGCTCCAGACCTGGCGCAGATGCTCGTTGATGTCATAGCCGAGCCGCAACGCGCCGCCGATCCGCCGTTCGTCATACGGTTCGGTGCCCAGATATTGGGTCTGGATCAGGAACAGGTCGAAACCCGCCACCAGATTGCGATCGAGGAAATACGGATCGGTCACCGACAGATTGATCGAACTGCGTTTCTGCGCCAGCACGCCGTTGATGCTGGCGGCGACGCCGGTGCCCACCAGGTTGCGTTCGGCCAGGCCCACATCGATCAATGCCCCGGCATCGGTGGAGTAACCGCCGCCAAAGCTCAGTTCGCCCGTGGCCTTTTCCTGGATGCGCGTGGTGATGATGGCTTTATCCGGCGCCGAGCCAGGCGCCGTGGTGATCTCGACGCCCTGGAAATAGCCGAGATCGCTCAACCGCTGACGGGTCTTGCGGATCAGTTCGGCATTGAAGGCATCGCCCTCCGCGAGGCGGAACTCGCGCCGAATGACTTTGTCTTTGGTGCGGGTATTGCCGGTGATGTCGATGCGTTCGATGAAGACGCGCGGCCCCTCGCCCACGTCGAACACCAGATCGACCGTGCGCTTGTCGGGGTTCTTCTTGATCCGCGGTTTGACCTCCACGAACGCGTAGCCAAGGTTGTGGATGTATTCTTCGATCGCATCGGAGGCCTTGCCGATCGCGTCGCCGTCATACCAATCGCCGTCACGCAGATCGATGGCCGAACGGAGTTGCTCCGGGGTAACGCCGTGGATCTGCGTGGTTATGGTCGTCGTCCCGAGGCGGTAACGCTCGCCCTCCTTGATCGTGTAGGTGACGAAGAACCCTGAGCGGTCCGGCGAAAGCTCGGACGTGGCGTCGAGCACCTCGAAGTCGGCGTAGCCGTTCTTCAGGTAGAACCGCCGCAACAATTCCTTGTCGTACCCCAGGCGTTCCGGGTCGTATTGATCGGAACTGGACAAGAACCGCCACCAGCGCGATTCCCGGGAACTGATGGCCTCGATCAACTGGCTTTCGCTGAACGCATGGTTGCCGACGATGGCGATCTTGCTGATCAGCGCGGTCGGGCCGTCGGCAATCTGAAACACCACGTCAACCCGGTTCTGATCCTGGCGAATGATTCGCGGGTCCACCGACGCGTCGAAATTGCCCTTCTTGGCGTAAAGATCGAGGATTTTCTGGCGATCTGCCTCCACCATCGCGGCGGTGAACACCGCGCGCGGCTTCGTCTGTATTTCGGGCTTGATCTGATCGTCGCTGAGCTTCTTGTTGCCCTCGAACGCGACCCGGTTGACCAGGGGGTTCTCGGCGATCGTCACGATCAGCGCGTTACCCTGGCGGCTGAGCTGCACGTTGGAGAACAGGCCGGTGGAGAACAACGTCTTCACGCTGCGATCCAGCCGGTCGGGATCGAACGGATCGCCTGGGCGGACCAGCATATAGGAACGGATGGTCCCCGCCTCGATCCGCTGATTGCCGACGACCTGGATCGCCTGGATCGCGCCGGCGCCCAGAGCTGCTCCCGCGCCTGGCGGGCCCGATGGGCTGGCGGCCGGTGGGGGGGATGCTGGGGAGGCGGCGGGTCGGGGGGG
>ODAK010006216.1_pt1 | contig 12066 bp, 8 predicted proteins | sample 1539591 | NCBI WGS metagenome assembly ODAK01 (sample SAMEA3539303, study PRJEB22396) | soil metagenome | biome: tundra; feature: field; material: soil | place: USA | collected 2010-05 | depth 0.15 m | reverse complement strand
GCAGCAACCAGTGTAGTCGGGCTGAGGGAGCCGACGCTGTCATGAAATCAGTTATTTGCGACCAACCAGCCACAACCCTATTTCTGGACCCTGCGGCGTTTCTCAGGACTTATCCGATTCGCAACCAGGAAGCACGCATTAGCGACTTGGGGACTCTTGTCGGCCCCACGAAACGGCATCGATCAATTACTGGTTAGTCACATCCGACCTCCTCTTGCGGTGTTTCTAAATGTGTGGAGGCTCTACTCACCTACCCGCCGAACGCGTAACACATTCAGTGCTGTACTACAAAGGCCCTTTGGGCCAACCAACTGAAACTTCATTTGTTCTTGATGAGCGCTCGAACGTAGGAAGTGATCGCCGAAATGTCGAGTGCGCCCCAATCGCCGACTGCTTTCGCGAAGGTATCTATCGTCGCCGAAGCCGCAGGTAAAGCAGCGCCCGATTGAGTAGCGGCGTTCTGGACAAGGCGCAGGTCCTTGTTCATTAGGTGAAGTGGAAACTGGGGGGAGTAATCCTCAGATTTGATCTTCGAAAACTTCCCTGAGAATGCTGGCGCAATGACGGCTGTCTTTGGAAGAACATCTAGCAGAACATTCCGATTCAGATTCAAGTGCTCGCCGAACGACACGGCCTCGGCAATCGCCTCCATATTCATGCCAAGCAAAAGATTGACCACGAGTTTCATGCGGACCCCCGCAGTGGCCGGTCCCATGAGATACCACTGCTTCGCGATCGATTCAAAGATTGGAACGCAACGATTGAAGGTTTCCTGTTCGCCTCCTCCGAACAAGGTGACGGCGCCTGCCTCAACTGCCGGCGTCGAGCCGGAAACGGGGAGATCAATGAGATTCGCCCCGTGCCTCGCCGCTTCCCGGTGGAGGATAGCTGATAGATCAGGAGAAATCGTGCTCATCTCGAGGATGACTGTCTGCGGCTGAACGTGTGCGAACACCCCGTCGTCACCCAGGTAGACTGTCCGTACAGCATTGTCATCTGCAAGAGAAGATAGCAGCACGTCAGAGCCATGAACGAGGCTGGGCAACGTCTCTTCCACCTGAAATCCATAATTCCCGAGGGCAAGAGTTGTCGTTCGGCTGCGATTCCAACCTCGGATGCTCCAGCCGTCATCATGCAACCGTCGAAGAAAGCGCCCCCCCATCAATCCGAGGCCAATGAATCCCAGTTTTGCGTTTTCCTTGCGCAGTATGCTGCTCATTTGTCTTTCTCCTTGTGTGGCCGTGGATGGGCGCGAGCTACCGGAACTCGTCTCCTGAATGATTTCGTGTCAATCGCGCAGACTTACGTAGGCAGGCTGTACCGCAGACAATGTCTCAAATGCCGTCTGCGAAAGCTCCAGCACGGCAGCGAAGATATTCTCCTCAAGGTGCTCGACAGATCCCGTTCCGGGGATCGGCACGATGACCCTTGAGCGTTTGAGGAGCCACGCAAGTGCGACCTGGAAAGAAGTTGCATAAAACTGATTCGCAACTTGCCTAAGCACATCGTGTGTCGCCCTTGCCTGGCCGATCGGGGCCCACGGAAGAAATGCGATCAGGTTCTCCTCGCAATAATCGACAATGAAGTCTGATTCCCGATCTGCAAAACTATAGCGATTCTGCACGGAGACGATCGGCGCAATCTTGCGGGCGCGCTCGATGTGCTCGCGAGTCACATTTGAGAGCCCAATGTGACGGATCTTGCCTTGCTCGCGCAATCTGGCCAGCGCTTCCACTGAAGCCTCGAATGAGACGACATTGTCGGGCGCGTGGAGTTGATAAATGTCGATGGACTCCAAACGCAGTCGCTTGAGGCTCCCATCCAGCGCTTCGGTGAGATGCCTGGGGCTTGCATTGTGTGTCCATTGATCGGGACCGGGACGTTCCCATCCACCTTTGGTTGCGATCACAAGATCCGCGGGATAGGGATATAGTGCCTCGGCGATGAGTTCCTCCGAGATGCCCGGTCCGTATGAATCAGCGGTATCAATGAGGTTTACACCAAGCTCGATTGCCTTCCGCAGAGTTGCAAGCGCTGCCTTTTTGTCCGCAGGTGGACCCCAGATTCCCGGCCCTGTGATGCGCATCGCGCCGTAGCCGATGCGATTAACAGTCAGATCGCCGCCGATTGTGAATGTACCCGCTGCTGCGGCTGAGAGTGTTATTTGTTGGCTCATACTGCTCCTTATGCGTTCGAAGAAATTGGGGCCGAGTTTCTGCAGGGATAGTCGGAAACGCGGCGCGGCCTTAAGTTGATGGACAGACCTATGCCCCCGCTTTCGGCGGGAATTGCTTGAACATCTTGTCGACATCCTTATTCAGATTTTTCGTGTCCTTTGAGGGATTGCCTGAAAGATCGCTGCTCGCGGATGCCCGCCATACCAGCTGATTCGAGCGGCCGTCGAGCATGCTCACGATCAGAGTGCCGACTTTATAGCTGTCAACAGATGTGGTCGACTCTCCCATGCGACCAAAGCGGCGGCCGCCGAAGCCGTCGTAATAGGTTTCGAACTGCTGTTGCACGGAAGTCTTCTCGACGGCGTCGAGTTGAACATCGCCCCCGGAGGACACCCGAGTCCAGCCTTTCGCGGTCAATTCCCGGTCGATGCTATCTTCCACGCGCTTATCCCAGAGGGAATTTGCAGTGGCCACCTTTGACCAGGAATATGTTTTGACTTGGGTAAAGTTCTCAGTGTGGTCGTAGTCAACGACCACAGAATTGGCAAAGCTCGGAGTTGCCAACATGAAGGCAACCAACGGTACGCTAACTATGTTTCTGAATTGCATGTCGATTCTCCTTTCGCGGTTTCGTTTCCAGGCCGAGATTCTGTTTCGTCGAAAGCTGCGCGTAGATTGTGTTAAGTGCTTCCGGCGCTTACGGCTCGGCATTCTTGATGAGTTCAGACAAGTGCGAGTTGAATGGCTTCTTGCGTGTCCTTTCTCACGCCGATTAACAATGCAAGCTGATCGCCACTCTTAATCTCATGAAATTGCGCAGCTTAGCTCTCGTAACCGATCACGAGAAGTCGGAAATTTCCGAGTTCCCGGGTTTTCGCTCTCGCTCGGGTCCGCCCGGAGCGGTCTCAACGATGCTAAGATTCTTTTCGTCGGCTTCCCTCGTCTGCATCGGAGCGCCCGAGTGTCCTTTTCCAATCCTCATTCCGCAGCGCTGCAGACCGCGCGGGCGTACGCCATTGCAGTTTTTTCAGTCTTTGTAGCTCTGTTGATTGCGCATTGGCCCCTTTTTCATTTGGAATCCGCGCCTGTGTCGTTGTTTCTTTGCGCGGTAATCATAAGCGCGTGGTTCGGTGGCGCAGGTCCGGGATGTCTGGCGATCGGGTTATCGAGTCTCGGTTTCTATTACAGCTTCCTTCCCCCGGTGGACTCGTTCGACGCAAAACCTGGTCAAATGGCACGATTCGTTGTATTTGTCCTGTCGGCGCTGCTTGTTGGTGCGGTGAGTGTCGCACAAAGGCGAGCTGCTGAGTTTCTTCGAAAAACCCGTGACGATCTGAAGGCAACGGTTCAAAAGCTCAAGGAAACTAACGAATCGCTCAGTAGGAGCGAGACCTATCTGGCCGGCGCACAGACCCTGAGTCATACAGGCAGTTTCGGTTGGGATATCTCCACTGGGGAACAATTCTGGTCAGAGGAGACCTATCGAATCTTCGAATACGACCGAACGGTTAGACCCACACTTCAACTGGCGCTCGAACGGGTCCATCCCGAAGACCTTCAACTCGTTCAGCAGGTCACGGCTGGCGCCTCTCAGGATGGAAGAGATGTCGATGTCGAACATCGATTATTGATGCCCGACGGCACCGTCAAGACAATCCGCGTTCTTGGCCACACCTCGCAGGAGCCAGATGGCAAGCCGGTTTTTCTCGGAGCCATCACAGACATCTCGATAGTGAAGAATGCGTTCGAGGAAATTCGAGTACTGAGAGACCAACTCTACAAGGAGAACCTGGCGCTCCGCGAAGAAATCGATATCACCCGGATGTTCGAGGAAATCGTAGGTTCGTCTCCAGCTTTGCAATCATTACTTGCAAAAGTGGCTAAGGTTGCACCCACCGACTCTACGGTGCTGGTCACCGGTGAAACGGGCACCGGGAAAGAACTCATTGCCCGCGCCATTCACAAGCGCTCCAAGCGGTCCACACGGGCGTTCGTCAGTGTCAACTGCGCCGCCATTCCCCGCGATCTGATTGCATCCGAGTTGTTTGGACATGAGAAGGGCGCCTTCACCGGCGCGACCCAGCGGCGCTTAGGCCGCTTTGAATCCGCAGATGGCGGAACGATCTTTCTGGACGAGGTGGGAGAACTGCCCCTGGAAACACAGATCTCCTTGTTGCGAGTCCTTCAGGAACGTGAATTCCAGCGCGTCGGTTCAAGTCAGTCGCTTGAGGTCGACGTTCGGATTGTCGCCGCCACAAATCGCAACCTGGAAGCTGCGATCGCCGCAGGCGGGTTCCGCGAGGATCTCTTTTATCGGTTGAACGTTTTCCCAATCGAAGTTCCTCCGCTTCGCCAGCGAAGAGAAGACATCCCTCTACTGGTGGAATACTTTGTCGATCGCTATGCCAGCAAGGCCGGGAAAAAGATAACGGGAATTGATAAGAGGAGCCTGGATCTCCTCCAATCGTACTCATGGCCGGGCAACATTCGAGAATTGCAAAACGTGATTGAGCGGTCCGTCATAGTGTGTGATACCCAGAACCTGTCCGTCGATGAGAGTTGGTTCGGGCGAGGGGCGCGCTCCAGTGCTGCGCCGGCTCAACCGCTCACGGAGCGACTCACTGCCCAGGAGAAAGAACTGATCGAGGTTGCGCTCGCCGAGAGCAAAGGAAGAATCTCTGGCCCTTCAGGAGCTGCGGCCAGACTCGGCATTCCACAGTCCACGCTCGACTCTAAAATCAAGTCCCTCAAAATCAACAAGCATCAGTTCAGAAAGAGCTAGTTGGCCACTATCTCCAACTAGAACATCCGCACAGCCTCGCCCGTTTCTGATGGCTCGCAGCCGCCCCTCAAGAGCCTTTCGGATCCTCAAGGAATCTCTCCGCGCTCCCGACAATTCGGAAATTTCCGAATTGTCGAGGACATCTGCCCAGCGTAACTGTCATGTTTGCAGTCACATGCGATTGGCGTCCGGATTGCCTCTGTCTAGTGCAGAAGGCTGCGCTAGATGACCTTGAGAATTCAGAGATCGGTAGAGCGCGAACTGGTGGTTTTCACCCTCACCGGCCGGATCCAGGGAGAGCAGGTACCCGAGCTCCTCGCGTTATTAAGGGCGGAATCGTCGGCGCACGGAATCGTGCTTGATCTGGAACAGGTAAAGCTCGTCGATCGGGATGCCGTGCTCTTCCTGGCGCTGAGCGGGGCGCTTGGCGCCGAGCTGAGAAACTGCTCTGCCTTCATCCGGAAGTGGATCGACCAGGAGAGGAACGCCCGTGAAAGCGGATCCGAAGGCTCAACTGAATTGGCAGGATAAGGGGAGATACGTATGTGGATTGTTCGATTAGCATTGCGCCGGCCCTACACGTTCGTGGTGATGGCCATTCTGATCCTGGTAATGGGCATTGTGTCGATTGAGCGCACCCCTACCGACATCTTTCCCAATATTGATATCCCAGTCGTGAGCATTATCTGGAATTACAACGGCCTTGTACCTGAACAGATGGCTGACCGGATCGTCAGCATCACCGAGCGTAACCTCACAACCGTTGTCGACAATATCCAGCACGTCGAATCTCAGTCCTTGTACGGCATTGCGGTAGTCAAGGTATTCCTGCAGCCAAATGCCAGCATCGACCGCGCAATTGCGCAGATCACGGCAAGCTCTCAGACGCAGCTTCGACAATTGCCCGCGGGCACGACTCCACCCCTGGTCATCGCGTACAGCGCATCGAGCGTTCCAGTCATGCAACTCGCGCTGTCGGGGCAAGGACTTTCAGAGCAACAATTGAATGACTATGGTCTGAATTTCATTCGCACTCAACTCATCACAGTACCGGGCACGGCAGTTCCGTATCCCTACGGTGGCAAGCAGCGACAGATTCAGGTTGATCTCAACCCCGCCGCATTACAGTCGAGGGGCTTGTCCGCGCTGGATGTAGTGAATGCGATCTCCGCTCAGAACCTGATTCTGCCAACCGGCACATCCAAGATCGGCAGCAAGGAATACAACGTCGACATTCCGAATGCCGCACCCCAAACGATCGCGGATCTGAACCGGATTCCGATCAAGACAGTTGGCAATACCACGATCTACATGAAAGACGTTGCCTGGGTGCGCGATGGCTTTCCTCCGCAGACCAACATCGTGCGCGTGAATGGCCAGCGGTCCGTACTTCTCACGATCCAGAAGGCCGGCGATGCCTCCACCCTGAAGGTGATCTCCGGAATCAAGGCGTTGCTTCCACAGATTGCCGCGACACTTCCAAATCAATTGACGATGAAGCCACTCGCCGATCAATCCATCTTCGTTCTAGGGGCGATCAATGGCGTTGTCCGTGAGGCTCTGATTGCTGCGTGCTTGACCGCTTTGATGATTCTGATCTTCCTCGGGAGCTGGCGGAGCACGCTCATCATTGCCACATCAATTCCGCTCGCCATTCTTACGTCGATCATCGTGCTTAGCCTCATCGGCCAGACGATCAACATCATGACGCTTGGCGGATTGGCTCTTGCAGTCGGCATCCTCGTGGATGATGCAACCGTCGAGGTTGAGAACATCAACCGCAATCGCGAGGCGGAACCCGATAAGCCTCTCGATGAAGTCATCCTTGACAGCGCCATGCAGATTGCAACTCCCGCCTTCGTCTCGACGCTTTCGATCTGCATAGTGTTTGCGCCCATGTTCCTGTTGTCAGGCGTGGCACGCTATTTGTTCATGCCTCTCGCCGAGGCGGTTGTTTTCGCGATGCTCGCCTCCTACTTCTTATCCAGAACAATCGTCCCCACAATGGCGAAGTACTTGCTCCGAGGGCAGAAAGTTGGCAATCACGGCTTGCACAGCCGGAATGTGCTGGTCCGGCTTCAACAGAAATTCGAATCAGCATTTGAAGGCTTTCGCAATTCATACCGTGGTGTATTGGAGCGTTGCCTTCACCACCGCCGTGCCTTTCTGCTTACTTTCTTTGTAGCCTGCCTCGGATCGCTCGCCGCGATTATTCCGTGGCTCGGTCAGGATTTCTTTCCGACCGTTGATTCCGGCAGCTTCAAGCTTCACATGCGCGGGCCAACCGGTATGCGCATCGAGGATACGGCTTTTCTGTGTGATCTCGTCGAGGACTCGATCAGGAAGCAAATCCCGGCGTCCGAAATGGACAGCATCATCGACAATATTGGCTTGCCGTACAGCGGCATTAATCTCTCGTACAGCAATTCGGCACCAATCGGGAATTCGGATGCAGACATTATCGTGACGCTGTCGTCGAAGCACCATCCGACCGAAAGATACGTCGAGCAGCTCCGCCTGTCTTTGGCGAAAGACTTCCCCGGGGTGACATTTGCGTTCCTGCCTTCTGACATGGTCACGCAGATTCTGAACTTCGGATTGCCCGCGCCGATCGATATTCAGGTGATAGGTCACGATCTCGAAGGCAATCGTGTGTGGGCAGATCAGGTTCTCGAAAAGATCCGCTACGTACCTGGTGCCGTTGACCTTCGCGTGCAACAGCCGTTCGATCAGCCGTATCTCCATATGAGGATCGAACGAACAAAAGCCCAGGAGCTTGGATTCTCCGCGCATGACATCGCGCAGAACCTCCTCGTGTCACTCAGTGGAAGCTTCCAGACATCGCCGACGTACTGGCTCGATCCCAGAAATGGAGTGAGCTACTCGATTGCAACTCAGACTCCGCAATATCGTGCAGACAGCTTGCAGGACCTGGTAAACACTCCGGTAACCGGAACCGATCCGTTATCGCCACCGTCGCTTATGGCAAGCCTGGTATCCACGCAGCGCGGCGCCGGAATGGCAGTCGTCTCCCACTACGACGTTGCGCCGACGATAGATATCTTCGGGTCTGCCGACGGACGAGATCTAGGCGGAATCGCGAGCGATATCAACAAAATCATTGACTCAGAGCGCAATCGCCTGCCGCGCGGTTCTCACGTTGTTATACGCGGCCAGGTACAGACGATGAAGTCCTCCTACAGCGGCTTGCTCATCGGACTTTTGTTCGCCATCGCGCTCGACTACCTGTTGATCGTTGTGAACTTCCAATCATGGCTCGATCCGTTCATCATGATCTCCGCACTACCGGCGGCTCTGGCTGGAATCGCCTGGCTCCTCCTCATCACGCATACCACCTTGAGCGTCCCGGCGCTGATGGGAACGATCATGTGCATGGGAGTGGCTACCGCGAACAGCATTCTCGTTGTCAGCTTCGCCACTGAGCAGATGGCGGAAGGCAAAGATGCGATTTCCGCCGCGCTCGAAGCAGGCTTTACTCGTTTCCGTCCGGTGCTGATGACTGCATTGGCCATGATCATCGGCATGGTTCCCATGGCGTTCGGCCTGGGTGATGGCGGCGAGCAAAACGCTCCTTTAGGGCGGGCGGTAATCGGTGGACTGATCTTCGCGACCGTCTCCACGCTCCTGTTCGTACCCACTTTCTTCAGCGTGCTGCATGGTTCTTCACGGAAGCACGGCGTAGCCGACCAGGAATAAGAGGAAAAGATTGGTGACTAATATGACGCAAATTGAAACACACGAACAAATCGAGATGTTGGCGCCCTCATCTTTGAAAGAGAGGCGCAAAAAACAATCCGGGTGGCGCTGGTTGATTGCGGCGCTGGTCATGCTCGCCGTAATCGGAGTGCTGGGCGCCGAAATCAGTTCCCGTGTGAAGGCTGCGACGAATCTACGCGCAGTTACTTCACAGATGGCAGTGCCCTCGGTATCAGTGGTGCTGCCGAAGCAGACTGCACCTGCCCAGGAAATCGTGCTGCCCGGCAACATCCAGCCGTATATCTCGTCTCCGATCTACGCGCGAACCGACGGCTACCTCAAGAAGTGGTACTTCGATATTGGTGCGAATGTAAAAGCAGGCGATCTGCTGGCTATCATCCAAACGCCGGAGGTCGACGAGCAATTGGCACAGGCGCGAAGCACACTGGCCACCGCACAGGCCAATTTGGAATTGGCCCAGGTCACCAGAGATCGTTACGAATCTCTCTTGAAGAAGCACGCTGTAGCCCAGCAGGACGTGGACAATGCAGCGGGCGCCTACACCGCCAATAAGGCCATCGTTGACGCCGACACAGCCAATGTCCGCCATTACGAGGCACTCGTCTCGTTCGAGAAGGTCTACGCGCCGTTCGACGGTGTTATCACGGCGCGCAACACGGATATCGGCGACCTCATCAACTCCGGCAGCAGCACCTCGCCTAGAACGGATCTCTTCGACATTTCCCAGACACGCACCTTGCGCGTTTATGTGAATGTCCCTGAGGAATACTCCCAAGCGGTAAAGCCGGGCGAAACTGCAGCGGATATCACCCTCGCCGAGTTTCCCGACAAGCGATTCCCCGGAAAGCTGGTGCGCACGTCTGATGCGATTAGTGCCACTACCCGGACACTGTTAACCGAGGTTGACCTCGATAATTCGAGTGGAACGCTGTTCTCCGGATCTTATGCGGAAGTTCATTTGAAAATCCCGACGCAGAATTCAACCTTCCTGCTTCCTGTCAGCGCCTTGATCTTTCGAGGCGAGAAGCTGCAGGTTGGTGTGGTGAAAAACGGACACGTCGTAGTCACCGATGTCACTCCAGGCCACGACTTTGGCGATCAGATTGAGATTGTCGCCGGCCTCACAACGAATGATCAGGTAATCGAGAACCCCTCGGATTCGCTGGTTTCCGGACAGAGCGTGAAGGTGGTGCAAGCCGCATTACCGGGAGATTCCCAATGACAATCCAGCGAGTCAGAACCCCATTCACTAAAGCGTCAGCTCTTTTTCTGGCGGCGACCGTCTTCGTTACGGGCTGCGCCGTCGGTCCAAAGTACAAAGTGCCTGCAGTGACAGCTCCGCCTGCATACAAGGAGTCCGCAAACTGGAAGCCTGCTCAGCCCAATGAGCAGCAGTTGGGCGGTAACTGGTGGGAGATCTTTCAAGACCCACAACTCAACACGCTGGAGCAGCAGATCAATGTCTCGAACCAGAACCTGAAGGTGGCTGTCGCCCAGTATCAGGAAGCCAGGGCGGCGTTGCGGTATGTCCGCGCCGATTATTTCCCAACCATTACGGCATCCCCATCTGCGACACGCCAACAGTATTCGAATAACCGCCCGCCCAGTTCCAATTACGATGGGCTGACATTCAATGACTTCGTCTTGCCCGTCAACTTGTCTTATCAAGCAAACGTCTGGGGGCGGGTGAGCCACAACGTCGAGGCCTATCGCGAACAGGCTCAAGCAACCGCGGCTGACCTGGCAGTTGTAAACCTTAGCATGCACGCTACATTGGCCGTGGACTACTTTGCAGCACGGACGCTGGACACGGAACAGAAGTTGCTCCAGGACACGGTTGCCCAATACCAACGGGCGTACCAACTCAACGAAGATCTATACCAGGGCGGTCTCGGCTCTGAAGTAGAGGTAGAGCAAGCGCAGACAATCCTGCAGACTACACGGGCCCAGTTGGTGGATGTGGGGATAGCTCGCGCGCAATACGAGCACGCGGTCGCCGTATTGGTGGGTAAGGCTCCGGAGGACTTTACCCTGCTTCCACTTCCCCTTACGACTCCACCGCCGCCGATTCCGGTTGGCATACCTTCGGAACTTCTCGAGCGACGCCCTGATATTGCTGCGGCAGAGCGCAGGGTCGCAGCGGCGAACGCACAGATCGGCTTGGCGGAGACGGCGTATTATCCGCTCGTAAACATCATCGGCACTGGTGGATTCGAGAGTGGAAGCATTACAACCCTTCTCCAGGGCCCAGGGGCCATGTGGTCGGTTGGAGCATCGGTAGTGCAAACTCTATTCGATGGCGGCCGCCGGCGCGCGACAACTGACGAAGCGAAAGCGTCCTATGATTCCGCCGCCGCGTCCTACCGACAAACCGTACTGACCAGCTTTCAGCAAGTCGAAGATAACCTGGCTGCGCTGCGGATTCTGGAGCAAGAAGCGGGAGTCCAGGCGTCCGCTGTCGAAGCCGCACAACGATCCCTAGACCTTTCGAACAGTCGATACGAAGGCGGGGTCACGAGCTATCTCGAAGTGATCACGGCTCAAAACGCTGATCTTTCCGATGAGCTTACGGCGGTCAACATCCTGGGGCGGCGCGAGGCAAGCGCTGTGTTGCTGATTGAGGCAATTGGCGGAGGATGGGATCGCAGCAGCCTGCCTGAGCGTCCGGAGTGTTGCGGAAAGCTGGTCGCGAATGCTGATTGAGAGTCATAACGCCGGTTTCACAATCAGATATCATCCTTAGCTCAAACGGCATGAGAACTCCTGTTCTGATTCCACGGATTCCCAAAAGTGCGTGAGAAAGCCGTGACAGGGCAACGGCCAATCCCGAAAAAGGATAGGTACTCAAATGTCGGCAAGCATTACGAGATCTAAGGAGATCCCGAGTACAGATTGAGAAGCGCGGAGGGACCAGCCATGAAGAACTTCAAAGAATTATCGGAACGCGAGATACTCGCATTGGCCATCTCTCTCGAAGAGGAAGACGAGCGCGTGTACGCGGACTTTTTCGAAGGACTGCGCCAGGATTATGCCGGATCTGCTTCGGTATTTGACAGCATGCGAAAGGAAGAGTCGGAACACCGGCGTCGTCTGATCGAACTCTATCAACAGAAATTTGGTGAGCACATACCCCTCATTCGCCGCCAGGACGTGAAAGGATTCGTCCAGCGCACACCGGTGTGGCTGTTGCGTCCACTGGGGCTCGACACGGTTCGCAAGCAGGCAAGTGCTATCGAAGTCGAAACTCGCAGATTCTATGAACAAGCCGCGACACGTGTTCAGGACGCCAGCATACGCCAACTTCTGGATGACCTTGAGCACCTGTTCGTGCCGAATCAACGCCGGTGCGGATCAATAACCGGCGAACAA
>ODAK010006215.1_pt1 | contig 12066 bp, 7 predicted proteins | sample 1539591 | NCBI WGS metagenome assembly ODAK01 (sample SAMEA3539303, study PRJEB22396) | soil metagenome | biome: tundra; feature: field; material: soil | place: USA | collected 2010-05 | depth 0.15 m | reverse complement strand
TAGGCAGGAGTCCCAGCCCGCATATAGTGAATGCCGTCGTGAGCGCCGCCCCCGTGTAGACGTCAAGGAGCCAGCGGTTGAGCTTCATTGAGGAACTACGCCCACTTCTGCGGCTGCGGTGGCTGCAGTTGTGCGCTTTGGTCACGCTGCTGACTGGAGTGGGAGTGATCGCGTTACAGCTGAAGTTCTCGGTTCTCGACCTCGACATCTGGTGGCATCTCAAAGTTGGCGACTGGATCGTCGAGCATCTGGCCGTTCCTCATACCGGCATCCTGTCGCGCACCGCGGCCAATCGCCCGTGGGTTGCCTACAGTTGGGGCTATGAGGTGTTGCTGTCGCGGGCCTACGCCTGGTTCGGTCTCCTCGGGATTGGTATTCTCGGGACGTTTCTCACCCTCGCCGTGGCGTATGCCGTTTACTGGATGCTTCGGCGTCTTTCGGGCCGGTTCTGGCTGGCGTGCGCGTTGACCGCCGTCGTTTGTTCGGCGTTCCTCTTCAACGGAATGCCGCGGCCTTTCTTTTTTTCCATGGTGCTGTTCGCGATCACGCTGAGTCTCCTGCTGGAGGCGAATCGCAGCGGCCGCATGCAACTCCTCTACTGGTTGCCGCCGATTTTTCTGTTGTGGGCGAACTTGCATATCCAGTTCATCTACGGGCTGTTCCTGGTAGGTCTATTCGTTGGCGTATCGCTCGGGCAGCGTCTGGCGAACACGCTTGGGATTGCTCCCGGGTTCCTGCTTCCTCCCACGCTTCCGGCCAAGAATCTAGTGGTTTTGTCCGTCGTCTGCATACTCGCAACCCTGGTGGGCCCGAACTTCTATCATCCCTATGTGGCGGTCTACGAGTATTCGAAGGCGAAGTTTGCCTACTCCGTCATCCAGGAACTGCAGCCGCTCACCTTCCGTTGGTATAACGAGTACGCGGAACTCCTGCTCACGGCCGCAGGGTTCTTCGCCGTGGGATGGCAAAAAAAACTCGACCCATTCAAGTTGGCGTTGCTGACGGTCGCGAGCGTGGTTGCATTTCGCACCATGCGCGATGCCTGGTTCATCTGTATTCCAGCCGCGGCTTGCATCGCGGACCTTCGCGCGCCGGAGGCGGAGGGCGATCGCCCCAAGTACGACCGTCCGGAGAGTCGGTTTGAGAGTGCCGGAGTGGCGGTGGCCGTCGTCCTGTTGTTGGCGTTACTCTCACGTGGTACCGACTTCAACCAGCGCAGTTTTGATTGGGTGATCAGTGCCCAATATCCGGTGAACGCGATTAACTTCCTCCGGCGAAACCCGGTTCCCGGCCCGCTCTACAACAATCTCAACTGGGGCGGCTTCCTGATGTGGTACATGCCCGACTACCCGGTTGCGATCGACGGACGCAACGATCTCTACGGAGATGAACTGGACAAGGTATTTTACGACTGCCAGAACGCCGAGAAGTCGTATACTACCGACCCGTATTTGAATGAGTCCGGCGTTGTCATACTTGATTCCACCCTGCCGCTGGCAAAGATTCTGACCGTCGATCCGCGGTTTCGGATGGTTTTTCATGACGAGATTGCGACCGTATTTGCGCGGCGGTAGGAGATCTTTGTGAGGTGAGCTCACGATGACAAGATTTGAATAGAAAGATGGATGATGGCACAGACAATCACAGACCAGATAGCGCCGGACGCGGCCGAAATTCTCCGAGAACCGCCGGCCCCCGCCGCGGTCAATCCCTGGTGGCGTATCGGAGACTTCGGCGTATTCGGCCTGTGGATCGTAGTCGTAAGCTTCACCCTGCAATATCACGAGAAGTGGGCGGACGAAGGGCAAGCCTGGCTCATCGCCCGCGACCTCGATCTGCGCACCATCTGGTTTCATGAACTGCGCTACGAAGGTTCTCCCGGACTGTGGCACACCATCCTGTGGGTGGCGCAGCACGTCTTCCACGCGAAATACGGAGCGCTCGGCTACATCGGCATGGCGGGAGCGACCGCCGGAGTCGCGTTGCTGATCTTTAAAGCGCCGTTTCCCCGTTTCATCCGCTGGCCGCTCGCCTTCACCTACTTCATGGTTTACCAGTACGCGGTGATCGCGCGTCCATACACGCTGTTGCCGCTGTTGGCCTTTGCCGCAGCCATGCTGTTCAAGGACATCCGGCATCCCGAGCGAATAACGGTAGTGCTCGTATTGTTGGCGAACCTAAGTCTGCACGGGACGATCATCGCCAGTTGCCTTGGGCTAGCGTACTTGATCGAGGCTGTCCGCTCGTGGCGCGCTCTAGAAGAGGGAGTGCAGAGGCGCTATAAGATTTGCGTCGCGGCAATGGCACTGACCTTTCTGTTCATCTTCATCATCCTGAAGCCAACGCCGGACGTTGCGGAGTTTGCCATGAAGCGACTCCTCCCGGCGCCCGTCGACCAGCAGGGACAAGAAATAACACCATTACGGAAACTCACGACTGTCACTTCGGGCGCATTTCTCGATTATCTGATACCTTCCGTGATCTTCCTTCTGCTCGCGGCAGCTTGGTGTTTCACTCGCAGACGACTGCTGACCTTTGCATTGCCCGTGACTCTGTTGATTCTGTTGTACGCAGTGGTCCACGGGTATCCGCACCACCACGGATCAGTGTTTGTAGCCGCGATTGTGGGACTTTGGGTTGCATGGCCCGACCGCGACGAACAGCCTAGGTTGGACATTCGCGCACGTAGCGCCATGCACGGGATGATGGCGCTATTGCTGTGCCTCTGTGCCATCAATATCTGGGATGCAGCGGTCGTTATCCATCGCGAATACCTCTATCCCTATAGCGGCGCCGAGGATGCAGCAAGATACTTGAAGTCCGTTGGCGCCGATCATGGGCCCATGTTCGGGTTTCTTTATGGGGTTGTCGGAGTGCAGGCGTTTTTTGACCACAACATCCTGGCTAACATTCCGACCGCGTACTTTCATCATGGATTGCCGCTGAACGGCAACAACCTCGACGTGGACGATCTGCACCGTGTGAACCCTGAATACATTATTGCCTACACCAACGAACCGGAGGTGATGCTTCAACTCGGCATTCCGCAACTGACTGCACAAGGATACGAGGTGGTGCATTTTTCGGACGGATACTATCTCTACAAACGTGCCGTTTACGAAAGAGGTGTCTACTTCATCCTCCGCCGCACCCGCCCCTAGCCGCACAAGGCTATGAGATGAAAGTCGTCGTGGGTGAATCCGGAATGAAGAACTACGGTCTGACGAGCACCACCGCCACCCTATCGCTGTAGGCCACTCGAAACGCCGGCAGCGTGCTGAGAGCTTGCCCCATCAGCGAGTTCCGCTGCAATAACAGAGTGCCAGCATTGGCCATCGCGGGATAGGACTGGTAAGGCACGTCGGCGTTCATCGCTTTGGAATACTGGATGACGACGTCATCGCTGTACAGGTCGGCGCGTCCATCAATGGCGACAGGGTACTCCGGCAAATACCAGGTTAAGAACCCTCCCCATTCATAGGGGTTGAACAGGGGCTGTGGAAGCTCACCTTCGCGACGATGTTCGCGCATGTAATTGCAGGCTGCAACCGGATAGGTCTGAGCGACTTTTGCCATCAGCGCCTCGTGGCTGCGGGGAATTCCGAGCGCAGCCGCGAGCATCAAAATCGCGACCGACAATCCGGCGGCAATCAGCACCTGCCGGTTCCGCGCGCGCTTGTGGTGAGCGTCCGCAACTCCCCCCGTATCGCGGATCGCCTCACCCATCACCGCAATCGCCGCCAGCGTTGCGAACCACGCGTCGCGCTGCGCATGGAATGAGAGCATCGTGCAACCGATCATAAGCGCAATCTGGAACAGATTGCGGGAACGGCGCAGACCGAGTGCTAGAAACGCTCCCATCGTCAGAAGCATCAGAACGTAATCCTGCGACTGGCGGAAGCCCATGGCGTGAAAGTCCGGAAAGTAGCGGCTTGCCGCGCTGGTGACGCTCGCGAAGAAGACTCCGTAGAGATGATAAGAATATGGGGTCACGACAGTCGCGATCCCGCATAGTGTTGCCACTATCCCCGTTTTCTGTGCCGCGACGGCAGTCCACTTTTGTTGCAGATGCCCTACACCGGGGCGAGGTCCAAGATGCTGAAGCCAAAATGTAATCAGGAACAGCACAAGAAGCAGGATCCCGTATACAAACTGAATGTCGAGATTGGCCCACACCAGGAAAAGCGGTGGCAACCCATAAAGAGGTCGAACGCTGCCTGCGCGGCGGCTTTCGTTTAGCAGAAACAATTCGACAGCAAATAAGAGCACCGAGCAGTACCCGGGCCCCGGCTGAACGCTTCCGAGTATGTATTGCGCAGTGACCGACAATGCGACCGCCGGCCAAAATCTTCCGCGTAAGCCACCCGCCAGAAGGAAGGTCGCGACGGCAAATGCCGTTTTGAAGCCCATCAGCAAGATTGGGATAGACCACAGGTCCAGCATCCTGAAGGCGAAAGCAACCAGCAGATCATAGCCCCAACTTGAAGCAGTCCAGGGAAGCGCCGGCGACTGCGAGAAAAGACCGCTGTGCGGTACGGCATGGTTTTGGAGCATCCAAATTCCCGTGCGCAGGTGCCACCAGATGTCGCCATTCGCGAGAGTCGATAGAGAAGAAAGGTTCTTGGTCTCGAAAACCGCCGCTGAGGCGAACAACAGCAGCATCGTCCCGATCCGCGGCATCGCTGCATTGAACAGACTGCGTCGCAAGCTGGGAACATCTGTTGTTCGCGGGCTAGAATTCATCGGTCTCGAACAGTGCTTGTAACTTACTTCTTCTTGATCGGGTGCGTCGGCTTTTGGGCCATGGAGACTGTGCCGTCCGCATTGTGGGCAACAGCGTGGCACTTGAGCGTGCACGTATTGGTACTGCGGTTGTATGTTATCGGGAAGCTGTTATTCTCTCCGACTACGTTCGCGTCGAAATTTACCAGCCGCTCCCCTGTGATGCTCGGCGAAGTCGCGCCCATACCATGAGCCGTGTGGCAGACCGAACAACTGAAGCCATACTGCGATATGTGCAGGCTGTGCTGATTCCAGCTGTTATTGGCAACAACGTTGGTCAGATCGTGACACTTCGCGCACATCGCATACGGCCCAGTAAAAGTCAGGTCCGGGTTGGGAAAAAGGTTCGTGGCCACCCCGCCCGGCGTTGCCGCCTGGCTGAATTGATAGTTGCGCTCAAGGATGTGCGAGTTGACCGATCCATGGGGACCATTCGGGCCGGCGCCGCCGAACTCGCGATTGTCATCGCTGTTATGGCAATCGGTGCATAAGATGCGCGTCCCCATCGCGCGCGCAGAGGCTGTTCCATTTTGATTGAGCTGGTTTAGCAGAAGGCTGGGCTGCGGCAGTGGACTGGTTCGATCGTGAGTTACAGGATGGCTCGACGTTGCCGTGGAAGCGAATTCCGGAATGACGTTCAGCGGGTCCGGAGCGGACACGACCCTGATCGGCGCATATCCGTAGACGATCAGCCGCTGCTTGCCCGTGCTCGTGCCGTGGCAGCGCAGACAATTCTCATACTGATTGATCGCCGGAGTAAGGACAGTGACACCATCCGCGGCGCTGATCCCGGCAACACCCGCCTGCGAAGGACGCAACGCCGGCGGCGCCGTGAATTGCGTCGTCTGGTTGGAGGCGTGAGGGTTGTGGCAATCGACGCACGTGCCATGACGGTTGTTGTTTAACAGAACCGCTTCAGCTGCATCGTGGAAGTTGGTCCCGGATGGCAAGGGATGGCCGGTCTTCGCGACCTCGGCCATAACGTTCAGCGGCACCGGCGACAAGTACGTCCCCCCGTTGTGACACGTCATGCAATCTTGCGTGACCGGATCGTTTCCTGGCGCCGCAGGTGTGGCCGGGCGCAGCAATCGTGCCGGCGCCACCGAGTCGTGCGATATGTGACAGGAGTTGCATGCATTCACTCCGACCGTGGAATAAGAACCAATGTGACCATCCGGTGAAACCTGGTTGGTCGCGGTCTGGTGAATACTTCCCGTAAAACCTGCCAGCGGGTTGATTTGTCCTTGCACCACGCGGTTCGGATCATGGCACGCCAGACACATCTGCGCGTTTGAGCTGTCCCGGACTAGAAAATTCTGCGCGATCCTATCCATCCCTTGCACGTGGGGATCGTGGCAACTGGTGCACTCAATATTGCCGGCCACGAGTTTCACCGCGCCCGTAGGATCGGCGGTCTTACCCTGCGACACCAGCGACGACTGGAGGTTCGGTGCGTCCTTCATGGGAAGCACCAGACTGAAAGGGTGCGAGCCGGTCAACGTCGTTCCGAACGAATCCACACTGTTCATTGAGCCGGTCATAGGGAGCTGACCATAGGCCGCCGACTGTCCCACTCCCACCGTGCCGTCATGACAACTCAGGCAGAGGCTGCTCGTGATCCCGAGTGTAGGCTGGGTGTGGCCTTGCTCGGGATAGGTCGTGCTGGCGTAGGGCGTGTAGGATTGCGCCGACAACTTCTGGTTCCAGAGAGGCGAAATGCCTCCAATTCCGCTGTGGGGAGCATGACAAAACGTGCAACCGAGGCCTCCCGAGGAATAGATCGACGCTCCACTCGCCGCCGTCAGGTTATGCATGCCCAACACATCGCTGGATACCTGTGCCGCCGCCAAACCATGCCCCAGAATTGTCATCACGATCAGCGCGCTAGCCAGCGACAGGATCTTCTTCACTGCTTCCTCCCATCCCCCGCCTGAGCGATGCCGTAGTAGTGAAATACCTCCACGCGCCGGTTAAACGAATCCACAACGTAAATCCGATCCTGGCGGTCAATCTCCAGTCCGGTCGGAAGTTGAAAATCCCCAGGTCCCGTCCCCCTTTGCCCGAAGTAGTACAGCAACCGTCCCTCCCGATCGAAGACCTGCACCATCCCCCACTGTCCGTCCACCACATACAAATGCCCTTCAGAATCGAAGCCAATCCCCTTCGGACGGAACATCCATCCCGCCCCGTCTCCAACCTTGCCGATGGCATAGCGGAACGTACCCGACCGGTCCAGCACCTGCACGCGGAAATTCATGGCGTCGACAACGACTAAGTCCGAGCCATTCAGCCGCAGTTCGGTAGGGAAGTTGAACTCGCCGTCTCCCGTCCCCGTCTTTCCAATCGTCTGCAGCACGCTGCCCTGCATATCCATCATGAAGATCTTGTTGCGCAAGGTGTCGCTGACGTAGATGTGTTGGGCCGCGGAATCCACCGCGATTCCCGTGGGACGCTTGAAATATCCCTCGCCCCCTTTCAAGCTGCCGATGGCACGCCGATATTTGCCGTTCGCATCGAACACGAACACCTTGCCCGTCTGCGAATCGGTCACATAAATATTGTCCTGCGCATCCACCGCCACGCACTGCGGCGTGAGCATCGGATTCTTTCCGGCATCGCGGCGCGAAATGAACTTATATTTCTGCTGGGTGAAATCGAAGATGTGAACCCCAGCCGCCGCCACGTCGGTGACGATGATCCGCCCGCGCGAATCGGTGACCACGCTGTACGGACTCACCAGGTAGTGGAAATCCGGCTGGCCCGCGATCACGTCCACCACCCGCGTCCAGAAGCTGCGCTTGGGCTTGACCTCGCGCTCCAGGCTGAAACTGCGCTCAAAGGAAAGTTTGCGCCCGCCGTCCAGCAGCAAGTCCGGGGGCGGCGGAGGGCTGAGCGTATCTTTCGAACGCTTCGAAGCCGAGGCAGGCGCGGCAAGCAGAACCGCCAGCCACACGATTGCCAGTCCTGCGCAAAATGCTGATTTGCCCTGCAATGATTTGCCCCGCACTGATTTGCTCTGCAAAGCTAGAAGAAGTCGAACCATCTGGTCATCCCGACATAAAACGAATTGTTGTTGACGGGCGCACCGATCGCACTGATGCCTTGCGTGAAGCGCGTATAACCAGCCTGCAGCCCGATCTTTCTCAGATGGTACTGCATTTGGGCGTTGAAAACCTCCGTGCTGTTGTGCGAGCTCGTTTGGGCGATGGTGTTGCTGATCGCGCGGCTAAAGGTTCCCGAAAACGAGAGGTGGTTCACTGGAGTCACCGAGACCGAGCCGCCGTAGCCGGATCCATTGGAAAGGATGAAATCTGTCAACCCAGGCGTCGGCGTAGGCGTGATCAGCCCGCCAGCCCCCAGCAAGGAAACTCCGCTCGATTGATTATAGAAAGCGTTGACTGCCATCCTGCGCAGGCTCAGCGAAGTCGAGTAGCCCTTGCTGTCGGAGTTGCTGCCTGAATACTGTGTCAAGCCGCTGTGGCTTCCGTTGAAAGCCGCTCCCCACTGCAGGCCGCCCGGCAACCGGCGCCGCACGTTGGCGCTGTACTGATAATAGGAGGTTGTATAAGTGACCAGCAGCGTCTGCACGTTCTGCGCATAGCTGAACGCGCCCGACGTCTTCCACGCTCCGATGCGGTGAGAGTAGTTCACGTTGCCCATGAATCCCAGCGCATTGGTGCCCTGGCCGTTGGAACTGTCGATCACCGAAGCGGAAAAGCTGAACATGTTCAAGATCCGCTTGTTGTAGTTCACCGTTCCGCTCAAATACTCGCCCGTATAGCTTTTCCCGAAGTAGTACTGATCGTAGTAGGTTTCCTGGGTCGAGGCGGAAAGGAAGTTTGTGAATTGATAGGTCGCTCCACCACCGAACGTTAAGGAATGCGAGCCCGATCCCAAGCCCACTTGTGGCGACGCCACCCCGTTGCCACCGAGATTCTGCGCCAGGTAGCCAGACAAGTTGCTGGTGTAATTCTCGGAAACGTTAAAGCCGAACTTCTGCGTCGGGTGAAAGCTGGCACTCGCGGTTTCGTTGCTGTCGGTGTAGCTTGAGGAATTCGAGGTACTCGCGCTCTGACCCTGGTTTGACGAGAAATCGCTGGTCGCCGACGCGCGGTCGTAAGCGACATAAAACGACCCATGCACCGGCAGCTTGTGCTGTGCCCCAAACCCGAAATCGTGGCCGCTTGACTCCTGCACCTGTGCTTGCTCGCCCGCCAGAAACTCCGGAAATTCCGAATTGTAGCTGTTATGAGTGTAAAAACCGTTGAGGCGGAAGCCGGCAATCTGGTAGGTCGAGCGCGCGTTGAACATGCGGTTGCTTGATTTGTCTTCCTGGCTGGTGCCATAAATGGTGCCATCGCCGCTGCCTTGAGAATATCCAACCGACAGCGTTGGCATCCTGGGAAGCAGCGCGCTCCAGTTGATCCCGAAGCCTTGCCCGGTGCCGTAGGTGGTGAAATTCGGTTGCCCGGGCAAACCAAATGTTCCAGTGCTGTTACGGGCATAGTTGTAACTGACCGAGCCGGGAAAGTTGCTGCCCGTGAAGAAATTTGCCGTACCGGTGACCCCGCTGGCTCCGGTGAGGGATTGGTAGCTGGAATCGGACCGCGACTGGTTGTAATAGGGGGTCGCGGTGAACGAGATGAAATTGGGATTGTAGTAATAACCGTCGAGCTTGCCGTCGAGTCCAAAGTCCAATCCATGGTTGGAGGGCATTGCATCGCCGTAGTTTCCGGCGTACCCGAAGGAAACCAGGCCACCGGCGTTCAGCTTCGTGTTCTCGCCTACGCCAAGCTGCGCCTGGGCTAGTTGCGCCGTCAGAACCAGAAGCACCAGCCGCAGCCCCAACCCGGCGATTTGATTCGCGACTTTCATGGACCTGCTACCCTTCCCACCAGAGGCTCAAAACCGGGGTTCAACCTAAGCTTTAGAAGGCACAACGATTGCCAAATACCGGGAACAGGATGATCCGATATGTCATTGAAAATAAGGTAGTTATCGTAGAGTCAGGATGGGCCGGGAAGGCTGGACATTACCCCAGTGCGGCATATCACCCGTTGGACGAGTCGAAACCCTCAATGTCTGGGCACTGATGGGGGGCTGCGACCCGGGGTTCGTATCAGGGTATCGCTTTAGCGATACCACAAGTTTTTCGAAATCAGATGCCCCCCTTATAGGGGCTGAGCCTGCATCGCTGGCGCGATGGGCCTCCTAGGCTGTCTGTGAGCCGCCCCTAAAGGGGCTTTGAATGAGCGGCATAGGTGGCATCGCTAAAGCGATGCCCTGATACGAAACGAGGCCCTGACGCAAATCGATGGCCGTGATGCGGCTACGCCCCGATACGAGCCCTAGCCAACTTCTTCGACCTTCGCCTTGGCCCGTAGCTGCTTGGCTAGTCCCGAACGTAACTTCTCGTACTTGCTTTTCTGCAACTCCACCTTCAGATCGCCTTTCACTTCTTGCAGGCTTTGCTTCTTAGCCATGTTGTGGACGTTCAGGCGGACGATGGTGTACGCCGATTCAATCTGGATCAATCCACTAACCTGCCCGGGCTGCATGGTCGAGAAAGCTTTGACGATCTGGGGCGGCAACTTGTCGCGTCCGATGATCTTGTGGTCGCCCATGTTCACCCGGAAATCGTCTTGCGAGATCTTTTCCGCCAGCAATCCGAAATCCTGATAGCTCTTGGTTGCCTTGGCCTGGCGCAACGCATCTTCGGCGGCCTTCTGGGCCGCCTTCGCCTGCTCCGCGGTTGGCTTCAGCGGAGGCAGCACAGAAATGCTCTGGAAGCCGAACGACTCCGGCTGTTGGAAACGCCCCGGGTTCTTGTCGTAGTAGGCCTTCACCTCGGCCAGCGTCACGGCCGATTTATTCTCCACGTCGGTCTTCAAAAGCTGGTCGATCAGTAGCGATCGCTGGATATTCTGGCGAACCTGCTGGGGGGAGCCGTGCGTCTCCGCCTGAAGGTATTGCTGGTACTCGTCGGGGCTATTGAACTGCTTGCGAAAATCGGCCTCGGCACGATTGAGCTTCTCCGGCGAAATGGTCAGCTTGCGCCGCACCGCTTCCTGGTACACCAGTTCTTCGAAAATAATCATCTCGAGCGCGCCCTGGCGAATGGCTGCTTCCTGTGCCTTGGGGAATCCATTGTGCTGCCGCGCATAGGGGAAGATCGAGTACATTTCCCGCAGCAGATCGCGATCGGTGAGCACGGCTCCATTCACCCGGGCCACCGGTTTGTCGCTTACCAAGAGTGGCGATGGTTGGACGGCCGAGGTCTGGGAAGTATTCGCCTTTGCTACCGCCGTCGGAGTGTGGGAGGCCACCTGGGCCGATGCGGCCGTGATCGCCACCAGAAGCACTGCGCAGACTGAGAGTTGGTACTTCATAATTCCTCGCTTGCCGATTCTATCGAAAACCGAATCCGAAAAAAAAAGGGAGAGAATTTCTCTCCCCCTTTTATACCACCACTATTCCTACTGGAATTGCGTGGTGATGTTGTTGGTGTTGTTGGCTTCGTTCGCTTCGCCAAAGTGGCACTGACGGCAGAACTGGGTCGTCGAGGGTGCCTGGTTCGAGTTGTAGGTCTGAAGGTTCGGGTTGTAGGGGCCGTTCACGAAGAAGTAGGTTGCATACCAGCCGCTGCTGTTGCCCGCGATCTTGCTGCTGGCAGAGGCGGTGTAAACGGTCATTACGTGCTGGTTGTGGCATGTGGTGCAAGCCACGAAGGGCTTTCCAGCGGCGTTGACGCCGTAGGGGGCAGACCACTTTCCAGGCGCCAGTGCTGGCCAGCCGTAGTTGGCTACGAACTGAGCATACGGGCTGCCAGGGGTTACCGAGAATGCGGCATTGGCCCAAACCAGGCCGTTCTGGGTGGTGCTGATGTTGGCATTCGTGCCCACCGGGTGATCGTTGGAGTAATTACCGGCCGCTGTGCCGTCATTGCCAAGCAGGGTCGGAATCGGCTGTGTGCCGTAGCTTGTATTCGTCAACAAGCCGATCGTTTGTTCGTAAGACTTGTTAGTCATCATGTTAGACTGCGTGAGGTTGCCGTCATGGCAGCTCAGACAGAGCAGGATGCCGCCGACTTCGGTGCCGTTGCTGCTGGTTTCGATGATGCTGCTGGGTAGAACTTCGACGTAGCTTGCGCCGTCGCCGAACCCGATTGACTTGCCATACAGTGGGCTAGCGTCCTGGCCCCACAAGGCATAGGCGCCGGCATCGGCCTTGCCGCCGTGACCGGAACCGAACGAGCCGCTATGCGGAGCATGGCAACCCGCGCAG
>ODAK010006213.1_pt1 | contig 12068 bp, 5 predicted proteins | sample 1539591 | NCBI WGS metagenome assembly ODAK01 (sample SAMEA3539303, study PRJEB22396) | soil metagenome | biome: tundra; feature: field; material: soil | place: USA | collected 2010-05 | depth 0.15 m | reverse complement strand
ACGATGACCCTGAATGGCGCATCTGCCATTCTCGTGTCCGTTGAGAGTAGATCTCGCAGCCAGGTAAATTCTTCTTCACGATAGGGAGCCTCTTCTACGAGTCCTGAATACTCATTGTTGTTGTCCGGCTTATCCTCTCCGGTATCGACGACAATCAGGTGAACCGGGCCATCGTCACGGGTAAAGTAATACCGTCCCTCGGCTGAGGATAGGTAGCTGCCAAGGCTACGAGCGAAGGGACCGCGCATCTCATGGTTGCCTCGCGCATAAATCCATGGTTTCGTGTGAGCAAGCCCTTCAGAGAGAGGCCCTAACCACCTATCAAAAAGCTGACATTGGTTTTCCACCCAGTTAACCCCATCCCCCTCGTGCACCAAAAAATCGGTATTCTTCCAGTCAATCATCCCCATCAAGGCATCGATTCGCTGAACATCTTCGTGCGTATCGGTGATGACGCTGAAGGAAATCGAAGGTCTTGCGCGATCCAGGGTTGTGAAGGAATAGGCTGAACTCTCAAGCGAATGGCCCTTGTCTGGATAGTAGGGCTTTAGGCTCATAACACGTGTGGAGACCACGCGGTAATGATACGTGTGTCCGGGAAGAAGTCCCGTGATTTCGATCCTGTGAAGTGCGCCAACTGGGACGAGACCATCTTTTTGAGGTATTTCATCATGATCCAGCTTGCTTTCGCCGTACTCGACTCTCCCTTGGCAGGGAGTATCGGTGATCCACTCAATGGTTGTTGAAGTTTCGGAGATGTCCAGAAGAAATGGGCCATAGAGGATTACGGGAGTCGTGTCGTAAACCTTATAGGAGCTTGCGTTCCCTCTCTGAATCAACCCTTCGTCCGTTTGCGCCTGCGCAGGGGAAAAGGCGAAGACAATAATCCCGAGGAAATACAAGCCCATGAAGAATCGATAGATTGTTTTCTTATTCATCGGAGTGCTGTCCATTCGATTTCAAGATTGACGGCTACGCTGATTTCAGGGGCTTCCAGCACTACGGATGAGTTGTGCCAGGTCAACCGGCTGGTCGGATTCTGTGCCGGGTTTGTGCAGGGGAGAAACACAACACGCAATCCCGTGCTCCTCAAACCATACGAGAAAAGACGAGGCATTTGCTCCCGGAAGTCGACACTGATTCAGCCATATATAATAAGATCCCATATCAGCGTCTATCAGTGATCCTTGAGGATCTACACCCATCTCTTGACTGCTTTCCGAAATCATTTCGTCCATCGAGGCGGATCGTCTCCTTGGCGCGAACCGCACAAACATGGTTATCGGCTGCGCCCGTCTCATTGCTTCCCGCGCCGTCCACTCTACAAAGGATGTGCTGAAAATCTGCGTACCCGATCCTTGGGTTAAGACGTTTACTTTAAAATGATTTAGGATCCCCTGATCGCCACTGTGGGCTAATCCAAAATCCCCGGGTTGCAGCTTTAGCAACTCTGCATGTAATGCCTCGAGACCTCGGCCAGATTGAATGGCCTGTGTCATCTTCTCAAGCAATGCCGCCCGCACTTGCGAGAGTGCGCCGTATGAGACGTATGTCATCCTGGAGTTTGCGAGTGCGTCTTCATCTGCCCCGCTGATATGCCAGTGGCCGAAGGGTATGGGACATGTTTCCGATCTTGCCCCAAGTGCATCGACCGCAAGCCGCACACCATTTTCTGTTTTCACCTGCGTATAGTACGTCCCCTGTCGTCGAAGCTTTCGAAAGAGGGGATAGCGATTCTCAGAGACCCCTCTGCCCACCGAGACAAGGGTAAAACGTGGCAGCGGCAGGGAGACCGGCGCTTTCGAAGTATAGAAGCCCTTGATATAGTTCTCTGACGCGGCGGTGAACTGACCTATTTGCGTCGTGGTCCAGAGAACTGCTGAGAGTTGCGTGTTAAACACTTCTGGCGAATTGACCCAATCTATATCCTTAAGTGCTTTCGGAAGTTGGAGATTTGCAAAGGGAGTCATCAACTGGGACCGTTGTGCTGCAGAAAGTGTGCCTAAATAGCGAAGTTGCGCCTGAAGCTCGGCCTTTTCTACAGGAAACTGCCAATCATAGCTAATCACTTCACGGAGCAACAATGGGATGAATGCCAACGGGAGTTGCCGGAATATGGGCACATACGACCTTGCAAGTTCTCCCGCCTCCAGCGGGTATCGATTGAAATGCTCCGGCTTCAATTCGCTTGGCCGCATAGTGATCAGGCAATCTCGTTCAAGACGTTTCCCTGTGCATAGGGGGTCGGAAATCCAAAGAGTTTGCCGAGCGTGGGCACTAGATCCGTGGACTTGACCGGTCGACTCACGTACACATTCTCACGAATTCCCGGTCCTAAAACCATCATCCAAGTGGTCCTGGATATAGCGTCCCCACTACGATGGTGCTGAAAGCCATTGCCGCCCGGGGCCGCGTCACCATCCCTGCCGAAATCCGGGAGGATAAACATGGTTGTCTTGTTTGCGTATTCGGGGTCGCTCTGGATCGCGTGCCACACTTCTGCGCAAAGACGATCGGTCCGTTGAATCCCGTCGAGATAAAGCGAAAAAGCACCGGTGTGAGCAATATCCATGTCATGAAGCGTGAGCCAGAGAAGACTCGGGCTGAACTGCTGCATCAGGCGTCTGGCGAGGTACACAGACAGTTCATCCGGGCTTGTCAGTGTCCGCGCGTGTTGAACGAACTCCGCGAAAGTTAGTTTCAACATCTCCGCAAGAACATGCGGGTCAATGTCGTTTCCTACGATCGAAGGAGCATAGAGAGGAGTCTCGTAGTTGTCACGCAGCAGGTTGCCATACTCGCGCGCAGATCCGGAAGGAAGGGCGGCGCGCAAGAGACGCTTCGGCAAAATGACGCCTGCACCATACCCTGGTCCATATAAGGAGTTACTGCTTTGACCAATGAGGTTGAAACCATTGCTCGGGGCCACGACCCAGGTGTCGGCGCTCTGACGTGCCAGTCCTTTTCGAAAGTATTCGAAGACTGTGGGGCTCTCAGGAGGCACTGCCGCGAAATTATTGAACTTCTCGTAGGCCCCACAGGCAATACTGGCGGTCGCCACGTAGTGGCCCAAAATCCCCTCATTCACCACTCTGGTGAAAAAGGTCGCCTGAGGCATCAGATCATTCAGCAAGTGCGGGATGTTTTCCAAGCCATCCGGGCTGAAGGTTTCGTCGTCCCTTGCGCCCCCCCCCAATGTTATTACGACAGCTTTCCGAGAGTGGGGGTGTATCCTATTTGCTGCCTTGGCGACAGGGGAGAAACAGGGATAGAGAGAAGCGCCGATGACGGCACGCAGAAGGTCACGTCGGCTTAGAGAGATGCGGCTCGAGATTTTATCAGCGCCAGCACGCGTTACACGCATAGTTGAGCCGAGTGCGCCCCCGATACTTCGACTTTAGTACGGGTAAAGGTGCGAACGGTGCCGATCACTGGCCAAGACCGGCGCCAGCGTCTGACCCGGGCCGTTCACACCTATCCGTGGCCATCCGGTCATTAGAAATACAGGTTTAGCCCGAGTTGAATCGAGCGCGGATCGTTTGGACTGTCGCGGGTTGCAGTGATAGGAGCAAAGCTTGCCGCACTGCCGAAGTTCAAGCTTGCCGGATTTGCGAAGTTGGGTGTATTCGTTAGATTGAAAAATTCTCCGCGAAATTCGAGCGCCGTGTGCTCCGACGTTTGCCACCGTTTTTGCAGTGACATGTCGCCACGATGAAATCGCGGCATACGAAGCTGGCTCGGAGATCCACGCAGCGGTGCAAAACTGGATTGTCCTACCGCGGTGACAACCCCTGGATTTGCAAATGCAGCGGCATTCGCCCAGTGCTGAACCGTGTGTGCGCCAGCGTACAGGCCGACTCCCGGCACCATCAACGCGTCGCAACCTGTGCCCGCACCGGTCGTGATCGTACATCCCACATTGATGGGATTACCACTTTGGTAGGTCATGAGTCCACTCAACGCCCATCCACCGACCACGGCATTGGCCAAGTGTCCATGAGAAAGAAAGGGTTTACCTTTTCCGAAGGGAAGCTGGTAAGTGCCCGAGATATGAATGGTATTCCTCGCGTCGAAACCGGCTAGATCCATGTCATGACCGATTCCCCATCCGGCGACGCCGGGAGCTCGATAGCCTACGTTCCCGCTGCCACCCGAAAGATTTTCGGTTGCATCGGTTCTTGCCTTTGCCCAAGTGTAATTTGCCAAGAGGCTGAATCCCGAGCTGAAGCGACGTTCGTAGGTCGCCTGTGCACCGTGGTAATTGGTGCTGCCTTCCGAGGCTTGATACTGCGACCCTATGGCAAAATCCGGGAACGGCACGTAGTTTTTAACCGACGCAGAGGGAGGCAGCAGTTCGGGCGACAAATTTGCGTTAGCAAAAGTACTTATGTGCCGCCCTCCTGTGGAGACGAAACTTACCGTTAGCGATTGATTCTTGCTCGGCAGATACTGAACGCTGACGTTTGCGCTTTGAACGTACGGAGTTTGCCAATTGTATTGTTGACCGAACAAACTCAAACCGCTGGCGTTGACAAATACCGGGTTGGTTTGAGTATTCAAGAGACCGTTGCTGGTCAATCCGATGGAATTGTCAGGTGTGATCGGCAAGCTGCTGTTTGAATTCGTGTAGGACAGATTGGACGCGAACGGGTAGGTTAATCCTGTGCTTGTGCCACCCGTATTGAACAGCGAATCATAAAACATGCCATAGGCAGCGCGAACCACAAGATTTTGTCTGGCTTGGAACGCCAGGCCAACCCGCGGAGCAAAATTGTACGGGGTGACGGTCGCCAAAGCATGGTTACCACTATAGTTAAGACCAATGCCGTCTTTGGATAGATTTGAAAGAAAACTGGGCGACAAGGCAATGTTCTTGCTACGGTCGTCAATTAAATATTGGGCGGTTGAACCCGGAACGCCCGGAACGAAATTGGCATTAGCTCCAAAGTCGTCCGCGGGCATCGGGAAGTCTTCCCAGCGAACCCCTAAGTTTAGGGTCAATTTCCGCGTAACACGCCAGTTGTCCTGGATGTATGCCTGGTAGGAGGGTGATCTGAAGTCGATCTGATGGACATTGGAATTTCGCACCTGATTTGCGCCCCCCAGATTCACGACACCCCCTACCGTAGATGGTCCAGGCAATATGGCCAATTGGGCAATACCGGTGCTGGCAGTATTCCCATTCGGCACGTCCGTAAATTGGCCGCTATAAACAAAAGCGCCCTGGGCGATTGGTGGTTGGAGGAAAACCAGCTTCAACCGGTCGTATTCAAAACCAAAGCGTAGCGAATGAGACCCCCGCTGCTTTGAAATGTTATCCATGATTTGAGATTCGGCCCCGAGCTCATTGGAGGGAAGCGAACCGCTACCTCCAATTTGACTCAAACCACCGATCCCAATGCTCGGCAAACCTCCGCCGGCAGGGGGAAGATAGGGAACCCCGGGAATCCCATATCGCGCGGAGACGTTGGTGCCGATGTTATAGAAAGGCTGGGTTCTGGTTGTGTGGAGACGGTGGTATCCCAGCCGGAATTCGTTCAGGGTGGTGGGGGAAAAGGTGTGGGTTTCGCTCAGTGCCACATTTACGGCATTGGTCTGTTGGTCTCCGGCGGTAAAGTGCTGGATGCATTCTGATAGGCCGGGGCACGGGGTCGGGTTGAAAACAGGCTCGGAGTTGAAACTCACGCGAGCAAAGGCTTGGTCACGGCTGCTGAAATATTGATCGACTCGTTCATCGTACTGGCCGTATTCATACCTTGCGACGGGACCGGAAACATAGTTGTTCACAATTCCGGACTTGGTTGCAGAAGGGAAGAGATTCAATAGACCTACGGCAATGGGATCAATACGATTTGCTGGCACGATATTGCTGGGAAATGGATCGCGTACATAGCCGGTTCCAGTTGCCGGCAGGCCCGTTGACGTATCCGTCATACCCGTAGTAACGGCCCGGGTGGTTGCGGGATCAAAGACGGTACCCAAGGGGGTGGTACGGCCCAGTAGGTCTTTCTGTGTCCCGGATTGGTAAGTGATCAAATCTTGATAATTCGTGTATCCGCTAAACCTCTCGGTCGTGGTGGGCACGGTGGATGTGAACGGCACGGCCTGGATTATGTGCGAACCCTCATAATCGGAGAAGAAGAAAGTCTTATTCACACCGTTGTACACGTGGGGGATATAGACCGGCCCGCCGACAGTAAACCCGAACTGATTCCTCTGATATTGTCCTTTTTTTCGTCCTGCGGCGTTTACAAAATAGTCCGCCGCATCCATGTCTTGATTCCGAACAAATTCCCAGGCATTGCCGTAAAGCCGGTTTTTGCCAGATTTTGTCACTGCATTGATCACTGCACCAGCGGATCGACCGAACTCAGCACTGAAATTGGCCGTCTCCACCTTGAATTCATCAATCGCATCCACAGGAGGACGAATTACATAAGCCGCTCCATTAATGAAGTCCTTTTGGCTGCTGTTATTGTCGATCCCATCCAAGAGATAGTCATTGTAAAGCGCGGGCACCCCGTTGGAGATGAAGCTACCGCTCAATGCCAGGCCCCGACTGTCCTGTTGGATCGAAGTGGTTCCGGCAGAAAGCTGGGCGAGCAGGAGATAATTTCGGCCGTACAACGGAAGCGCATGGATCTCATGAGCCTCGACCACCTGACCGAGGGAGGCGTCCTGGGTCTGAAGAGCAGCCGCTGCTGAAGTCACAGTAATAGTTGTGGTTACAGCTCCTGGCTGGAGCGCAAAGTCCGCAACTCGATGCTGCTGTACCGCCACCTCAAGATGTGCCAGGCTTTCCTTCTGAAACCCGGGGGCTGTCACCGTAACCGAATATGTGCCGATATGGATGGGGTTGAAGACATATGCACCATCTTGACCCGTTGTGGCGGTCAGGGCAAAGGCAGTCCCCTCGTTTTGCAGCACAACGGTTGCTCCCGGGACTCTGCCGCCGGAGTTATCCGTCAAGGTCCCTTGGATCGCTCCTGTGTCCACTTGCGCGTTTACTGAATTCGGAATCATCAGAATCAAAGAGAAGACGAACGACCAGAAAGCAAGCGCCCTGGCCCGTGGCGCCCCTCGTCTCCTTAGAATCCCTCTTGGATATGTCGCTGGCACCGCTGTTTGAATTAGCATCGCATTTGCCTCCTTGGTTGTTGTACCGTTCGACGTCATTTGAATTTCCTTCATTCCCATCAATGCCGTCATGTCTCTTCACCCTCGTCGGGATCTATCGTTCGGCCTACTGCTGTTGGCCCCAATACGGGCGGACAATACTCAAGTCCATCCGAACTAATGCTCAGATTTGTGCCGGATTGGTCCTGCGCCCATAATCCCTCGACGTCATTGCACTATGATGACCATTGGATGACCATCGTGTTTAAACCTTCGTAAGTTTGGCGGGAGATCGCCGCGCCCCGGCGCTCGGATTAGGTGTAGCGGGGTAGCGCGGAGGTGGGCGCAGTTTGCCTTCCTCCGCGGCACTTCATATCCCAATATCAAGCTGTTCTTTGCACGGCATTGAGAAAGGACCGCTGAGGAATTTGTCTCCGAGCCAAATACCTCAGCGCTGTGGCTGTTCAAAACCAATTCTTGGCGCTGGTGGTGGCCCCCAAAATGCTAGCCTACTGTTTCGGACCACGGCGGCGATGAAATGGCGGGGTTGGGGTGCGATGAAGGAGCCATGGCAGGCGGCACAGGGTGGAACGAATGGCGCGGAGGGCGAGTTTTGTTGCCATGGGGCCACAAACCGCGACAGTGGCTGAAACCAGGATGGGGGAGGTTCCGCACAGGCCGAGGCGGTAAACCTCGGTCTGATCGGCTCATCCTAATCACCAAGGGGAATTATCCGCAGCGTCTTCATTTTTGTGGCGGACAAGTGCGGGAGAACTCGCGGTAATACCCTATTACTCCATTATGTCGCTGATAATAAATATACTTAGAGGAATTGACGGCGACGCGCCGAAAAATGCAAGTCATTGATATAAAGGCTCTTAACGCGGACGGTCCGCGAGGAGGCTCAAAAAACGCGAGGGGAAAATATGAAGGTAACCTCCATTATGTTATTGAAAACACATGGAGAAAAAATGTCCGAAACAGGCCTCTCCATTATATACTTGAAAACAAAGCACATAAAGGTAGCTCTCCATTATATATATGAAAACAAGATGTTTGTTGAAATTGCTGAGAGGCTGGGAACAGGATCGAACATGGATGATAGGCGAGTTTCGGAGTACTGGGCCATTCAGGCCTTAGTGAGTATATGCACCAAGCTGGCTACTCAGTGAAGGCCGGTCAATGACTACAGAAAGCTGGGAGCAGAATGCCAATCCTTAACAGCCCCATCCTACCGCTGGCCGATTTGCAAGGTCGGAAACGTCAGCGTGGGGGTACTGACGATGACGAACTTCTTGCCGGTAATCGCGATGCCCACCGTGGTTCCGCCAGAAGAGCCGGTGCTGAAAGTGCCGTCGGCATTCAGCAGGAGCGTGTCGGACCCGGAGACTCCGGTGGTCTGGGTAAGGGTGGAAGCGACGTCGGTAGTGCTGGTCAAGATTCCATTGCTCGTCAGCGTCAGGATGCCCACCTCAGCCTGCGCCTGCTGGCTGACGATTTCCGATGTGCCCACGAAGTAAGTTCCGGCCACGGAATTGTTGCTGAGGCTCGGCGTGACGGGTTCAAAGGCGCCCACTTCAACCGTGGGATCCGCGCCCAACACGAAGGCGGAATTCAGGTTATTCAAATAGAAAATGGAAGGAGTAGCGCCACAATTGCTGCCGGTCAGGGTTGTGCGGCCAATCGCCACCACCGTGTAGGTGCATGTGGTGCTGGCGGTTTGCCAGGCGCCCGCCGCATCCAGGTAAAGCTGCGAGGTGACGGAACTGACTCCATTGGCTGTCTGGGTGGCAAACAGCACATCGCCGGCAGCCTCGGATTGTGCCAATCCGCTGGAATAGAGGGCGACATTGCCACTAAAGGAAGCCTGCTTGAATCCCGTACTGCCCGGCGGCACCTGTTGCTGCTGCCAGACCCCGCTGAAGGTGGGGCTGGGATCAGCGTTCACCACCAGAAGCTGAGTCGTGGATACCCAGTAGAACGTAAAGGTGGAGGTGCCTTGCCCCACGGAAATAATGCCAGTGCCGCGCCCGTTGGTATCCGCAGCGGAATAGGTGTTCACCTGCGTGTTGGTGGTGGTGCTGGTGTTGACCGTATTGGTCACCGTACCGTTATCGTTGCAGTCTTGCTGCAGATAACTGAATTTGTTGGCGGCGCCGGTCACGATCCCCACGCAGGCGAAGCGACCGGGGGCGGTGGGATCCCAACCCGACGTCTGCAAATCGTAACTTCCGGAGAGGCCAAGGAGAAATGCCACGGGGTTTTGCTGAACCAGGGGGCCGGAAGCAATGTAGGCGCTTGGGCCGGGGTTTTCAAACTCAATGATGCGGCCCTCGGTGGCGACTCCGGCGGAAACGCCGCCCAAGGCGAACCGGGTATAAAACGTCCCGAAGGGAGTCGCGATGGTGGCGCAACCGCGGTTGTCAGGCCCCACGGAGTAGGAGCTGGCAGCGGTAATCAGGTTGCCCGTTTGGGAGCCAAGAACGCCGTTGGTGTCCGCCTCACCCGCCGTGATGTTGCCGGATCCATCGCTCGTGAAGGAGCCCACCACGGCAATAAATCCGGCGGAATTGTACCCGCGGACACTGAAGGCGTATTGCCCTATGAGAACCGAGTTGTTACCCGTGCTCGTGCAGGCCGCCACTGTGGAATTGACGGTGATGCTCAGATTCTGGGTGGCTATCTGCGGCGGCGTACTGGTGTCCGCCACTTCCACGGTAAAGGGATAGGTGCCAGGCGCGGAGGTGGGGGCGCCCGCAATCACGCCCGTCGTTGGGTTCAAAGCCAGCCCCGAAGGCAGACCCCCGGCGGTGACGGTCCAAACCAGGAGCGGTGCGCCGCCGGTAGCCACCAGTTGGGCCTGGTAAGGCGTATCCACCGTGCCATCCATCAGGCCGGTCGTCCGGATGGCAAGCGGCCCCGAGGAGTTTATGGTGATGGTGAAGTTTGTGCTGGTAAAGTTCTGCTGGATGGGGCTGGAATCAATCACGCTCATCTGAAAGGAATAGGTGCCGGCAATGGTGGGCGTGCCGGAAATCACTCCCGTCTTTTGCAGCACCAGTCCAGAAGGCAGACTGCCGTTGTAGATGCTCCAGAAGTAGGGAGGCATTCCGCCCGTCGCGGCCAGCGGGGTGCTGTAAGCGGTGCCCACCTTACCGTCGGGCAACACGCCAGCGTTTACGCTGAGAACGCCTACAACGGTGAAGTCAAAGGTCTGTTGGGTTGAAACTGCGCCACTCGGCGACCCTGATGAGTCCGTCACTTTGATCGTGATAGACGTGGTACTTCCGGTGGTGGGAGTTCCAAAAAGTACCCCGGCGCTATTCAAGCTCATCCCCGCCGGCAGGGTCCCGCTGGCCACGGTCCAAATCAAAGGCTGCACACCACCGCTGGCCGTAAGGGCTGTGTGGTAGACAAAACTTGGAGTGGCGGCGGGCAGGTCCGTGGTGATGATACTCGGCGGCGGCATGACGTGGAACGAGGCCGAGCCGCTTTGCAGCGGTTGGGTCACTGAGGTTGCCGTCACCACGACGTTCAAAGTGGTTGAGACCGAGGCCGGAGCAACATAGGTCGCCGTGGTGGAGGTAATGTTGGTAAATGTTCCGCAAGCCGCGCCTGCGCATCCCGGACCGCTGGCAGTCCACGTCACGCTGCCAAGGGAAACGCTCGGATCGTTGGTGGCCAAGTTCGCCTTAAATTGTAGGGTCTGGCCCTGGTCAATGTCGGCTGGCAGGGAGGGAGCAACCGTCACCACAATGAGCGGAGATGGAGGTCTGCTGCCACAACCGCACATCAACACCAGGATCGAGAGCGCCAGAGCAAGCTTCTTCATTATGTATGCCTTCCCTATTACCGTAACACATCCCTCGGGACTTTGGGTATATCCCGGCTGGCAACCGATCACCCTTATGGCTGCGGGTGGCTGCGGGCGGAATGCCTCAAGGGAAAGATGATGAAACTCCGCCAAACGCTGCCTCGCCCCGCAGCGAAATCGGATAGCGCGGCCGGGCGGGGTAGGCTCAGCAACCAAAGTCGCCCCACCGTCTGCACGATCAGGAAGCGGTGTGATCGGTTGACGTGGAAATTAACGAAACCTGAAGCACCCCCGCAAAAACGGGCAACATGGAGTGACGAATGCAGCCAAACTAGCGGAACGCAAAAGCCGGACCTATCCTTCGCCGGAATCGGCCCCCAAGGGCCCCCGGCAAAGGCAGCCTATATTTCTACCCGCGTCCAAAAGTAATGTCAATTCTTCTTGAGCGGACCATGAACTCGTCCAAGGATGGGGCATCAATTGCAACTGGCTGTGGTCGGATTTTCGCTAGTACAAGGGCACGCGGTCGGAGAGTATACTCACGTAAATCTCGGACTGAAAGGGAGCCCCGTCGCGAGATTGCCCTGACTCGTCGGGGCGACATCCGGCAATAATCTGGTTGGACCGCAGGCCGCCGTGTCTTTTGACCGGTCAAACGCATGCCCGAGAGAATTGGGCAAGTGGCCGGGATAAATTGAAAACCGCGAGGCGATGTGAGCAAATATCGAGCAAGCTCAATTATTTCTTTATTCATGATGGCATTGTTTCTTGCGTGTACGGCTGCCAAGGCTTCTCAATTTGGCGGCGGCAATCTGAATCCGACACTCGAAACCGATGCCGCGGCCATGGCGAAATGGCAGGATGCGAAAGTTGGCCTGACAATTCACTGGGGGCCAATCGCCTCACGCGGAACCGAGATCGGATTGTCGCGTGGTGTGCAAGTGCCGGCGCAGGAATACGACTCGCTTTATAAGGAATTCAATCCCACCCTTTTCAGCGCCAGGGACTGGGCCCGGTTGTTCAAGGATTCCGGATTCCGCTATGTCACGCTGGTCAGCAAACACGTTGACGGTTTCGCGATGTGGGGCACGAAGCAGACGAACTACAACATTGTGAATAGCGCCTTCCACCGGGACTG
>ODAK010006212.1_pt1 | contig 12069 bp, 6 predicted proteins | sample 1539591 | NCBI WGS metagenome assembly ODAK01 (sample SAMEA3539303, study PRJEB22396) | soil metagenome | biome: tundra; feature: field; material: soil | place: USA | collected 2010-05 | depth 0.15 m | reverse complement strand
GACCACCGAGATCTACACTCTTTCCCTACACGACGCTCTTCCGATCTATGAATAATATCGCAAAAAATACAATGGCAGAACACAATGAAACAGGTACTAAAGGAGAAGAATTAGCTGTTACCTTTTTAACAAACAAGGGATATGTTATACTCGAAACAAACTGGCGATTTAAAAATTTAGAGGCGGATATTATAGCAACCATTTCCAAAACATTGGTTATTGCCGAAGTAAAAACACGAAAAAGTAATTATTTTGGAGAGCCTGAAACATTTGTTAACAAACAAAAACAAAATAATCTTGTCAAAACTGCTCACGAATATATTCAGCGCAATGATTTAAATTTAGAAGTTCGTTTTGATATTATTTCTGTTATTGTCGGGAATAATCAAACAACGATAAATCACATTGAAGATGCCTTTTATCCTAAGGTTAAATAAACGGAACGCTAATAACGCAGATAAAATGAAAAACCGAGATAAAATAAAATCTTAATTAACCATAAGAATCCGCGTCATCAGAGTTCTATTCCATTGCCTTTGCGTACCTTTGCAAAAAATAAAAAGATGGCAAAACAATTTAAACATAGTGGTAGCAAAAATTCTGATTCTCGCCCTTCTAAGAAATTCAAGCGCAATGATGACAAAAACTTCAACAGCGACAAAGCACCCGAATCAAAAAAAACAAGAGTAGAAAAACGCGATAATAAACCTGCTTTCGAACGCTTTCGTGATGATTCCCGTCCCTCCGATTTCGGTAATCACAAAAATCGTGGAACATCTAATTTTATTGATTCTCGCACAAAAAGTAGTTCTGATAAAGTTCCTTTTAAGAAAAAATATGATGAGGGAAATGAAAAATCATCTTTCAGAAACAGAGATGATGACCAATCAAAATCGTTTAAGAAAAAATCTTTTTCAGATAAACCGGATTTTAAGAAAAGGCGTGATGACGGCGATAACAAACCATCTTACAAAGATAGAGAAAATGATAAACCAAAATCATTTGGTAAAAAACCATTTCCGGAGAAACCCGCTTTTGTACGAAAAAGCGATGGAGTAAATCCCAACGATTTGGATGAAAGTGATTTTAAATATGGAAATGAAAAACCAAAATATAATAGTAATAGCGGAAGAGATTTTAAAAAGTCGAAACCAAAAATTTATGATAAAAAACATATATCAAAACCTCAGCAGGAAACTAATGACGGATTAATCCGTCTTAATAAATATCTTTCAAATGCCGGTATTTGCTCGCGAAGAGAGGCTGATGATTTAATTTCTTCCGGCGTAGTTCAGGTGAATGGAAAAACGATTACCGAAATGGGATTCAGGGTGAAGCCTACTGATATTGTAAAATACGGTGGTCAAACATTAAAAAAAGAGCGTTTAGTATATTTAATTTTAAACAAGCCGAAAGATTATATTACAACAGTAGATGATCCGCAAGAACGCAGAACAGTTTTAGAATTAGTACGAGATGCTTGTCGCGAACGTATTTATCCGGTTGGTCGGTTAGATAGAGCTACCACAGGTTTACTGATGTTTACCAATGACGGCGACCTGACAAAAAAATTAACTCACCCGCGTTATGGTGTTAGAAAAATATATCACACTGAATTAGACAAACCGCTAAAACGCTCTGATTTAGACAAAATTTCGGAAGGTCTTGAACTCGAAGATGGTCCTATCAAAGTAGATAAAGTTACATACGTAGGAGATGGCGCAGATAAAACACAGGTAGGCGTAGAAATACATTCCGGCAAAAATCGTATCGTTCGCAGAATATTTGAACATGTCGGTTATAACGTCAGAAAGCTTGATAGAGTAATGTTTGGTTCATTAACAAAAAAAGATTTGCCGCGTGGTCGCTGGAGATTTTTAACCGAAGCTGAAGTAGGAATGTTGAAGATGATTAGCGCTGAATAAATTTTTTTGTCATCGAGAGCACACCGAAAAATGTTTTTTTACATACTAAACTTTTCCACCTTCTGTTATTGATAACATTTGCAGGCAATACAAAAGTTGACAATATTTTTTCATAAACTTTGTATTGTAAATAGATTATCCAATGAATAACGAAAACGAAGTAAATTCTCAAATAGCTTCTAAAAAAAAATCTCCACTCCTATTTCGTATGGTGTGGCGGTTCATCATTTTCTTATTTATTCTATTTGCTTTTATTTTTATCGGAGGCTTTGTAATTGGTTATTACTATCAAAACGAAGTGAAAGCGTATGTGATTTCTGAATTGAATAAACAATTGAATACCGAGATTATAGTTGATGGTAAGGACATTGATTTTACTATTTTACAAAATTTTCCTTACGCATCGATTGACTTCAAAAACGTGAAAGCCTTGGATGCAATAGAAGACAAAAAGAAAGATACTCTATTTACAGCCGGGAAAATATCGTTTCAGTTTAATGTTGTTGATATTTTCCATAAAAATTATCATATCAGAAAAATAAAAATTGATGATGTTGATTTAAAGATTCGAATAGATAAAAATGGAAATGATAATTACCATTTTTGGAAATCGTCATCGGAAACAGACACAACTACCTTTTCATTTGCTCTTGAGGAGATTATTTTAAAACACATACAAGTTACTTACAAAGATTATAAAGCAAAACAAAGTATTAATGTGTTAATCAATAATAGTAAGCTATCCGGACATTTTTCCAATGCAAAATATTCCTTAGAAATTGAAAGTGATTTACTGGTAAATCAGATTAAAACAGATGGTAAAACATTTTTACGCAAAAAAAATATTCAAACCGAACTTGCATTGGAAGTTGATAATACAATAGATTCCTATAAAATACAAAAGGGTAAAATAAAAATAGAAAATTTATTATTCGAGGTAATAGGCAATGTTAGGGAAAGTAAGGTTGGCAACGAACTGATTGTAAACTTAGGCATTCGCAGTAAAAATATGGATATAAAATCGGTATTGTCCATCATCCCCAATCAATATAAAGACAGAATTAATGATTACAAAAGTACGGGATCGTTTTATTTCGATGCAAGTATAAAAGGAAGTTTATCTGAAAATAAAATGCCATTTATTGAAGCGGATTTTGGAATTAAAAATGCCGATATTACTCAAATGAAAGATAATATTATTTTACAAAATGTAAATTTAAAAGGTCGCTATTCTAACGGTAACAAAGCTAATGCTGCAATATCAGTACTGGAAATTATTCCTTTTTCTGCTACCATCAATCAAGGTTCTGTTGCAGGAGAATTATCTCTTCACGATTTTAATAATCCTTTTATTGAAGCGAAAATAAAAGCGAATATTAGTTTGGATGAATTGCAGAAATTTATAAAAATTGATACCATTGAAAGCATTACCGGACAGTTAAAAATGGATGCTTTGTTTAACGGGAAATGGGGAAATATTAATTCTACAACATATCAAGATATTACTACCAAAGGGAATTTGACGATTACAGATATGAATTTAAAATTAAAAAATAATTCATTGGCGTTTACGAATATCGATGGTAATTTTAATTTCGACAACAATGATTTAAGAGTAAATGAATTGAAAGGAAATGTTTCCAATAGTGATTTTAATTTGAAAGGAATTTTTAAAAACAGTATTGGCTTTTTATTAAAAGAAAATCAGGATATTATTGTTGAAGCGACTCTTCATTCGAAAAACATCAATCTAAATGAATTGCTTGCCAATAAAGAAGAAGATACGCAATCGAGTAGTAAATATAAACTTAAATTTTCGGAACATATAAATGTAAATCTGAACAGTAACATTGAACATATATCATTTAGAAAATTTGAAGCTGCCGATATCAACGGCATCATTATTTTAAAAGATAAAAAAATGATGGCTGACCCGATAAAACTTTCTACTATGAATGGAAACATTACTGTTAGTGGAATTGTGGATGGCAGTGATTCTACAAAATTATTAATTACCTGCTTATCTGATGTCAATAAAATAAATGTTACTAAATTGTTTACCGCATTTGAAAATTTTACTCAATCGTCTGTTACCGATCAAAATATAAAAGGATTGCTTACCGCTAAAATTCAATTTTCATCTGTCCTGAGCCCTGAACTAACTATGGATATGAGTAAACTAAACGCAAGCATAGATATGACAATTGAAAATGGAGAATTGAACAATGTAGAATCAATGAAAAGTTTATCGCGTTTTATTGAATTGAAAGAGTTGAACACTATTCGTTTTTCAACGCTTAAAAATTCATTCGAAATAAAAAATCAAATTCTTTCTTTTCCAAAAATGGAAATTAAGTCAAGCGCAATAAATATTATACTTTCCGGCACTCATACATTTAATAATGAAATCAATTATAAAATAAAATTATCATTGAATGAGTTGTTATCTAAAAAAGCTTTCAAAGCGAAAAAAGAAAATGATGAATTTGGCAAATTGGCTGATGACGGGCTTGGGCGGACTAATATTTTTTTATCAATGACGGGCACTGTTGATAATCCAAGTATAAAATACGATACCAAAGGAGCAATACAAAATCTTAAACAAGGATTAAAAGAAGAAAAAAACACATTTAAAACCATATTAAAAGAGGAGTTCGGACTCTTTAAAAAAGATACCACTTTAAAAAACAAAACTAAAAAAGAAGATACTAAGTTTATTATCAAATGGGATGAAGCCGATAAAAAAGAAGAAAAAAAAGAATTAAAATTGCCGAAAAAAAAAGAAGAGGATGATTTTTAATGCTAATGCGTTTTAACCAATTTTTTATCTATATTTACTTTATAAATAAGTTGAGTTTGCAATGGAAATATTAGGAACTAAAAATCATAAAATTATATACGGTGATGCCTTGGAGGCTCTGCGGATTGAGGTTGCAGACAATTCTGTGGACTTAATATTTGCTGACCCTCCTTATAACATTGGAAAAAACTTTAATGGACATTTAGACAAATGGACAAAGGATGAAGACTACTTAAATTGGTGCTATGAATGGCTTGACTTGTGTATTAAAAAACTCAAACCAAATGGAAGTTTTTATGTAATGACCTCGACACAATTTATGCCTTACTTCGACATTTATTTGCGTAACAAACTTAACATTTTATCACGACTTATATGGTCTTATGATAGTTCAGGCGTTCAAGCAAAAAAATATTATGGTTCTATGTATGAGCCAATTCTGTTTTGCACCAAAGACAAGAATAACTACACTTTCAATGCGGACGATATTTTAGTTGAAGCGAAAACAGGAGCGAAAAGAAAACTTATTGATTATCGTAAAACAATTCCTTCGGTTTATAATTCCGAAAAAGTTCCTGGGAATGTCTGGGATTTTTCAAGGGTTCGTTATCGTATGGATGAATACGAAAATCATCCAACTCAAAAACCAATAGCATTGCTGGAAAGAATTATTAAAGCAAGTTCTAACAAAGGAGATTTAGTATTAGACCCATTTTCCGGAACATTTACAACTTGTTACGTTGCGAAAAAATTAGGCAGAAACTGCATTGGTATTGACTTACAAGAAGACTATATTAAAATTGGATTACGCAGATTACAACTTTCCACCGAACACAAAGGAGAAAAACTACAAAAAGAAATTCGCACTTTTGAAACTGAAAAATTGGCTACTGCATTAAATCTTACATTATTTGAAGAACCAAATGGAAAATACATTCACAGAAAACATTAAATCAGTTTTAGAAAAAAACTTTGGTAAAAACGCAAATGAAATTTACGAAAAAAGCCAATTAATACAGTACATCAACGAAAAAACGCGTTCAGCAAATCGTGGTTCAAAGTCCCGCTCAAGTTTTGCAAACTTGTATGCAATTTATGTAATCGTTGAAGATTATATTGCAAATGGATTTGACAAAAAAGGTGATTATTCAAAATATGAAGGAGCTTTATTTAATAAGCTCTTTGCAAGACAAAGAGAATTGCCATTTGGAAGTAAATTGCAAAACCATGCTTTGGATAATAGACTAAATCATGAATTTAAAAAGTTTTTCCCCACCTCTCATTTTATTCCAATTTTGCAAAATCCAGCAACACGTAACCGTTGGTTTAATGAAAATCTTTTAAAAATAAAAGTTGGCAAAGCCAACTTCAATATCGCAAATGCTATCATTGAGATTATTGATGAGTATTCAAAAATGAAGCAAGATGCTTTTCAACGCTTCATTAAATCGTGTGAAGAACTTCAAAAAATTGGCAAGAAAAGTCCGAAAAAAGTTGAAGGATTTATAAGTGGTTTGCTTGCTCCAAATGTTGATGCAAGGCTTTTTGAAATTGTAAGTTATTCCATTCTCAAATATTATTACCACGACCAAATTATTTATTGGGGCTACGACATTAACAAACTTAACAAAGAAAATTTAAAATTATATAAAACTGGCAGAACCAATGCAAACGATGGTGGTATTGACTTTGTGATGAAACCACTTGGAAGATTTTTTCAGGTAACTGAAACATTGGATTTCAAAAAATACTTTTTGGACATAGACAAAATTCAAAAATTTCCTGTAACATTTGTTATTAAATCTGATGCAGATACAAAAGACCTTTTGAAAAAAATCAGAGAGAATGCAAGTAAAACATATTCAATCAAAGCTATTGTTGACAAGTATATGGACTGTATTGAGGAAGTAATAAATATTCCAATGCTTAATAAACGATTTAAAGAAACTGTTGCACTTACTTACTTAAATAGCATTCTTGATGAAGTGGTTACTCAAAGCAAAGTAGAATTTAACTACACTGACGAGGAAGACATAGAATAATAAAAATATTAGTACATACAAATTTTATTTTCGTGAGCATCTATTCAAAAAAACAACAATGGAAAATCTGGCTGTTTATGACAGCTGTTATTATTTTCGGCGCTTCATTGCTGTACACCAATATTTTGGTAAATAAAATCGCGAAAGAAGAGCGTAATAAAGTAAAATTATGGGCGGACGCTATTCAGAAAAAAGCAAATCTTGTAAAATATACCAATGAATTATTTAATAAAATAAAAACCGAAGAGCGAAAAAAAGTAGAGCTATGGGCTGATGCAACCAAGCAATTATCAAAGGATTTGAGCGATTACAGTTTTGTTTTAAAAGTAGTTTCCGACAATACAACTGTTCCTGTTATTCTTGCCGATGAAAACGGAACGCCACTCACTTCTCGAAATTTAGATCCTAAAAAAGAAAATGACAAAGACTATTTAATAGCGCAAATGAAGGATATGCGTGCCGTTCGGGAGCCTATTGAAATTGATGTTTATCGCGGCAAAAAAAATTATCTGTATTACAAAGACTCTAAACTTTTTTCTGAATTAAAAATAGTATTAGATGATTTGGTAAAATCATTTATATCTGAAGTAGCTGTAAACTCAGCTTCTGTACCGGTTATTTATACCGATTCAACTAAAATAAATGTGATTGCTACCGGTAATATTGATTCATCAAAAATACGCGATTCCACTTTTTTAAAAAATACTTTAGCGACTATGTCCGCCCAAAATCAACCCATTGAAGTGGAATTTGGCGATGGCAGCAAGAGCTATATTTTCTATCAGGAATCTAAACTTTTAACACAATTAAAATATTATCCTTATGTGATGTTTGGAATAATCGGAATGTTTTTATTGATTGCTTATTTTCTTTTCAGCACAGCACGCAAAGTGGAGCAAAACCAAGTTTGGGTGGGAATGGCAAAGGAAACAGCCCACCAATTGGGGACACCGCTTTCCGCTTTAATTGCCTGGCTTGAATATTTAAAATCCAAAGGATTAGATTCGGAAACGGCTATTGAAATAGAAAAAGATATTAAACGCTTGGAAACAATTACGGAACGGTTTTCAAAAATTGGTTCCACTCCTAAATTAGATTATGTTAATTTAATTCCAGTGCTAAACGAATCGGTAAATTATATTAAGTCAAGAACCTCCAAAAATATAGTATTTACAATAGATACAGACAATCAACAAGAAGTGATGGCGCAACTGAATATCCCATTATTTGAATGGGTAATTGAAAATTTATGTCGCAACGCAGTGGATGCTATGAACGGAAATGGAGTAATTACTATTTCACTTTCTGACCAAACACAATTTGTTTACATTGATGTATCGGATACAGGAAAAGGAATTGAGAAATCAAATTACAAAACTATTTTTGAACCTGGTTTCACCACCAAAGAGCGCGGTTGGGGCTTAGGTTTATCACTCACTAAACGTATTATAGAAAATTATCATTCGGGAAAAATATTTGTAAAAAATTCTGAAATCGATAAAGGAACTACTTTTAGAATTGTGTTGAATAAATAACGATGTGCTGATGTGACGATGTGCTAATTAGATGATTGAAATGTGCCATCCGAAAGATACACATCAATGATTGGCACATCTGTTTATCTTAAAATCAGCACATCGAATAATTAGCACATCAGCACATCAATTAATCAGCACATCAGAAAAATGTCCGGCATTTATATACATATTCCTTTTTGCAAACAAGCCTGTCATTACTGCGATTTCCATTTTTCTACTTCTCTGAAAAACAAAGATGCTTTTTTGAATGCCCTACAAAAAGAAATTTTTTTGCAGAAGGATTATCTTAACTCTTCGATTATTAATACAGTTTACTTTGGTGGAGGAACACCATCCCTGCTTTCTCAAATAGAATTGCTCACTATTTTTGATTCACTTCATCGGCATTATACAATTAGTGCCGATGCTGAAATTACATTAGAAGCTAATCCTGATGATTTAACTATAGCTAAAATAAAAGAGCTAAAAAGCACTCCTATCAATCGTTTAAGCATTGGAGTCCAAAGTTTTTTTGATGAGGATTTAAAATTAATGAATCGGGCGCATAATTCAAGAGAAGCCTTAACAGCGGTGAAAGCTGCACAGGCTAATGGTTTTGAAAACATTACCATTGATTTGATTTACGGAATACCTACTTTGTCACATCAAAATTGGAAACATAATTTACAAACTGCGTTTGATTTGGAAGTAAAACATATTTCGGCATATTGCTTAACCGTAGAGCCTAAAACAACATTAGCACACTTAGTGAAAACAGGAAAAATTAAAAATATAGATGAGCAAAAAAGTGTCGAACAGTTTGAAATAATGTTGGACGAAATGCGTAAAAACAAATTTGAACAATATGAAATTTCCAATTTCTGTAAAGACAATTGTTATTCAAAACACAACAGTAATTATTGGTTAAAAAAAACATACTTGGGCTTGGGTCCATCTGCACATTCATACAATGGAACCAGCAGACAATGGAATATTTCAAACAATAATTTATACATTCAATCAATCGAAAAAAATCAAGAAACAGATCCCGGTAAACAATCAAGATTTGAATTTGAAACTTTATCCACTTCGCAACAATACAACGAATATATTTTGACCACCTTACGCACTATGTGGGGCAGCGATTTGAGGTATATGGAAGATAATTTCGGAAAAAAATATTTAATGCATTGTTTAAAAGAAGCCGACAAATATGTTCTCTCAAGCAACATCAAAAAAGAAAATAATAAATTATTTTTAACTGATAAAGGAAAATTAATTGCGGATAAAATTGCGAGTGATTTGTTTATTATTGGTTTATCTTTGTAATGCAGATTAGAATAAATTGCTAAAACGTAGCTCCAACTCCTATATAAAAACTTCTGCCGATGGATGGAATAATTCCTGGACCCGGATATTCATCGGTACGCAATGTGAAATATTTTGTATTGGCAAAATTATTTACTCCTAATTTAATATTGTGGTTTTTAATTTTTAAACTTCCTGACCAATCCAATACCTGATAAGCCGGTATTACCCCAACAGTAGCATCTGCACTATAAACCGTATTGTTGGCATCTGCAAAAGATTTGGCATTGTTGCTGATTAAAAATGTTGTTGAAAAGTTTTTAATTGTATATGTTAATCCAAAACGATTAATAGTGCTGGGAGCAAATTCTACACTATTTCCTTTAAATTCTCCCGTTACATATTTTGCATCTATGTAAGCAAAAGAGTTGAAAAAACTAACGGTTCCGAACTTATAATTATCAGTAAACATTTTTACAAGATTTATTTCAATATAAGTTTCCACTCCTTTGTGAACACTATTTGCAATATTTGTTCTATATGTATATGGATTACCATTGACATCGGTAAGTGTTTCAATTCCTATTCTATTATTGTATGCCAGATAAAATCCTCCGACATCAAAATTCAAAAAGTTTTTTACTGTTCCTCTCCATCCTAAGTCAGCATTGTAACCGCTTGCATCTTTTAAATTCGGGTCAATTTTAGAAGACACTCCGATTGGAGTTTGTGTTGAATAATCTACAGGACGATATGCCTGCGAACAATTTGCATAAATATTAGTTGTGGAAGTTGTTTTAAATTGCAAGCCACATCCCGCTAATGGAATATGCCAGTTTTTAGAACGATTAACATTTACAATTGCAGAGGCATCATCATCAGTAATATAACCTTTAGCAGTAGCGTTGAGATACTCATAACGGATGCCGGGTGTTATTGAAAATCTGTTTCCTATTCTAAAAGTATTTTCAGCAAATACGGCTAAGTTAGTAGTAGTAAAATTAAGATCATTTTCATAATTTCCTCCATACAGATTCAAATCAAAATTACTTCCTGTAGAGCCTGGTCCGCCTTCCTGGCGTTTCATATAACCTTTAAAAAAACGAACTCCTGTTGCAAGTGTTTGCTTAACATCTGCAATTTTGTAATTAGAAAGTAAACGGATTTCGTTGGTTGAACTTTTAAAGCCTTCGTGTTCCACTTCTCTTGGAACATGCGTATTGGTTATCGTACTTATGCTATCAGGAGTTTGTATTCCGCCATCTTCATTTCTCCAAACTAAATTTCGCTGGCTAATATTTAATGTTGATTTAAAAGTAAGCATTGTATTTTCAGTAAATTTATATTGAGAGGTAAATGCTAAAATATTCCATGGAGAAGTCAACCAGTTCCTTGCTCTTACTGATTGTCGTGCATCCTGATTAAATTGTTGGTCATCCAAACCACCAGCCATTTGAATAGTATTTCGTAATAAGGAATATTCCAATCCCACTTTAAATTTAGTACTTACATTATATTCAACTTTGGCAAAACCTGTAACTTGTTTTAATTGCGAATTCGGTCTCCAGCCTGTAACTCCTTTGTACTGGGCATAAGAATAATAATTCCATTTTTTATAAGTACCTCCAACAGAATTAAAAGAATTAAATAAACCAAAGCTACCGCCTGTTTGCTGCGTTTTAAACTCAAACGGTTTAGTTGGATTTCCACTTTTAAGAATATAATTTATTACTCCGCCAAACTGCGGACCAAATTGTAATGAAGATGCGCCTCTTGTTATTTCAACTCTGTCAACAGCTTCTAAAGCCGGTAAATAATAGGTTTCGGGGTATCCGTATAAATCGGCTGTAATATTATATCCATTCTGACGTGTATTCGTTTCTATAGACTGTGTTGGATTTAACCCTCTGAAACCAATACCGTTTGAAGGAAAACCACTGCCTTCGGTTTCTGAAAAATTTGCGCCGGGAACTCTTCCTAAAACCTGGCGTGGATTATTTTGTGCTGTATTGGCAACAAGACTGTCAAGAATAATCACTTCATTTTTTTTGCCTGAATAAATAATTCCATCATGCACTTCATCCAGATGCCCCATTCCGCTTATGGTTTGTATTCCATTAATCGTAATTTCTTTTAATGTTTTAGTGTCTGATTGAAGTGATAAATTAATTTCAGTAGTTTCATTTGCTTTTATTTCAACGGAACGAATAAGTGGTTTATAACCAATTAAGCGAACCATTACATTTTGCTTTCCTATAGGAATATTGTCTAATTGAAATTTGCCGTTTGCATCGGTTGAAATTGAGATGGATGTTTTTTCTATTGCTACAGTAGCAATAATCACAGGCGTTCCGGAACTGTCTTTTACAGCACCTCTCAAACTGCCTGTTTGTGCATATAATGCGGTTGTTCTTAAAGCAATAAAACAAATAATAAAGATCGGAAGAGCACACGTCTGAACTCCAGTCACTGACCAA
>ODAK010006211.1_pt1 | contig 12070 bp, 14 predicted proteins | sample 1539591 | NCBI WGS metagenome assembly ODAK01 (sample SAMEA3539303, study PRJEB22396) | soil metagenome | biome: tundra; feature: field; material: soil | place: USA | collected 2010-05 | depth 0.15 m | reverse complement strand
GTGACTGGATGAGGGTCGGGACGTGGGGCGCCCATTGTTCGGGCCAGGAAAATCCCGGCGCCGCGATTCGTGCCAGCAGTTCCTGCGGGGAGTGCGCGGTGCGCAGCAGGCGGTCGCTCGGGCTGCCGAGCGGCATCCCCTCGCGACACTCCGCAGCGAGGATGATGGTGCCGCCGGGCTTGGTGATGACGGCGGCGGCGCTCATGCCCTTGACGCCTTGGTAGAGATTCAGGTCGAGCGGGTAGCCGCTGTTCGTGGTGACGACGACATCGAAGGGGGCGTCGACGCGTTGCATCGCGGAGGCGCGCACGAAATTCCGGCCGGAGCGGTGCGCCCGTGCGACGTCGCCGGCAAACCAGCCGGTGACCTGCCGCTCCTCGTTGAGGCTGACGTTGAGCAGGAAGCTGCGGCCCACGCGCTGCGCGATCTCGAGCATCTCGTCCCAGATGGGATTGCCCTCGTTGATGCCGAAGGTGGCGTGCGGGCTGCCGATATTCGCCGCGCCGTGGTTGCTCAGGATGGTCTTGAGGCCGGCGACCCCGGGCATGAGCGCCTTGGGGCCGCCGCTGAACCCGGCGAAGAAATGAGGCTCGATGAAGCCGGTGAGAATCCGCACGTCGGCCTCGGCCGCCAGGCGATTGATCAGCGCGGGCGCCCCCAGCCGGGTGACGCCGAACTGCGTGAGGTCGTCGGCGCGCTCACAGTCGTGATTGACGACCCGGTAACGCTGGGTGATGGCCGGTCCCAGCATCGTGTCCAGTTCAGCGGGGGTGTTGGGTCGATGCGTGCCCGTGGAGTTGAGCAGCACCAACTGTTCGTCGCGGACGCCATGGCGGTGCAGGTAGTCCAGCAACCAGGGCAGCAATCGCCGGCTCGGCATGGCCCGGGTGATGTCGGGGAAGATGATGCAGATCTTGGCCCCGGGCCGGAGCCACTGCGGGAGGGGCTCACACCCGATGGGGGAATCGAGCGCCGCGAGGAGAGCCGCACGCTCATCGGGCAGACCAGGCTGCAGACGCGGTTGCACCACGCGGGTGAAATCGGGCAGTTCCACTTCGAGGTGGCCCTGGCCATAGGCGAGCGAGACATTCATCGCAGGGGATCGGCGAACACTACGATGAGCCGCCCCGGCTTGGCGAGGTTGGTTCGGCCGCGAGGCCGGGTGACAAGCCGCCGGTTCATCCCGCGTTTCGCGACCTCTCTCCCAATTAACTGTCCGCCTACACTAGTATCATGTAACACGCTATATTTCGTATCTTGACCACGCAGGCCCGGTGGGGCATGACACGGGCATGCCACCCCGCTACAAAGTCACCCTAACTCAAAGGGAACGTGAAGAGCTTGAGGCTCTCACCAAGAATGGTCGAACCACGGCCCCGAGTTTTGTCCATGCCCGGGCCTTGTTGTTGTGCGACGCGAGTCGCTGGGGCGATCCGTGGACGGTCAGCGATGTTGCCGTCGCCTTGGGCGTCACCGCTCGCACCCTCGAGCATCTCAAGCAACGCTTCGTCGAAGAGGGCCTGGAGGCTGCGCTCCAGCGCAAGCCGCGCAGCACTCCGCCGCAGCTGGTGTTCGACGGAGCCCGCCAGGCCCGCATCACCGCCTTGGCGTGTTCGCAGGCGCCAAACGGGCGCAGTCGCTGGACCGTACGGCTGCTGGCCGAGAAGATCGTGGAGTTGAAGATCGCTCCGAGCATTTCGCCCATGACGGTCCAACGCCTGCTAAAAAAAACGAACTTAAGCCTCACCTGAGCCAGTATTGGAAGATCCCGCCGGAGCAGGATGCCGCCTTCGTCGCCGCGATGGAGGATGTGCTCAGCGTTTATCAGTCCGCGCACGACGAGGCCTTTCCCTTGGTCTGCATGGACGAGTCGACCCAACAGCTCATCGGCGAGGTGCACGCCCCGCAAGCCGCCGTGCCGAGTCGGGTCCAGCGCATCGATCACGAGTATGTCCGCAACGGCGTGGCCACGCTGTTCGTGGAGGTGACGCCCCTCGCCGGCAAACGCCATGTGCAGGTCACCGACCGGCGCACGCGCTGTGACTGGGCCGAGTTTATTCGCGGGATGGTCGACGAACGCTATCCGCGGGCTCGGAAAATCCGGCTGGTAATGGACAATCTCAATATCCACTCAGCGGCCTCGTTCTACGCGGCCTTCCCGCCGACCGAGGCGCGCCGGATCGCCGAAAAACTCGAGTTCCACTACACCCCAAAGCACGGCAGTTGGTTAAACGTGGCCGAAATCGAACTCAGCGCGCTCAAGGGCCAATGCCTCCACTGCCGCATCCCCGACATTGAACAAATGCGCCAACAGGTGCAGAGTTGGGAAAACGATCGCAACAACCGCCATGCCATCATCGACTGGCAGTTCACTACCGAAGACGCCCGAATCAAACTCAAGCACGTCTACCCGAAATTATGAGTGATACAGGATACTAGGGCAATGTCACTTAATACGTGACATTCAGCCCGGTTCTTCCCGGGACATGTCACTTGTTAAGTGACATTCAGTTCACGAGTCGCCGTGAAGCGTGCGCCAGGTCAGGTCGCTGACTATAGTGGTGTCGCTAGCTGTGTCCCGCGGTTCTGGCGGCGGGGTCGGAGTTTTGACTGCAGAACGCGTAGGTTTGCGGGGCTCGTCGGATTCGGCGGGCGCGGGCAATGTGCCGGGGCGGGGCACGAGGGCATAGATCAATTCGCAGCCCATCGCGTCGGCGGTGCGGCGCAGCGAAGCGAGCGTGATGCGATCTTCCGCCTCGGCCTGTTCAAACGAGCGCACCGCGGGCGGGGTGATCCCGAGCCGTTTGGCCATATCGGCGAGCGTCAGGCCCAAGGTCTCGCGCACCGTGCGCAACCAGCCCGCGGTTGGGCGCTCGACTTGGCCGACCGGCAGCGAACGATTGGCAATTTCAGATAGATCGGGCGATTTTGCGGGGTCTGACACGCGATTATGTAGTTATAGCTATTCAAAACGAGAGTGATGTAAAGCTATAACTATACGATTACGCGCTTTGCCTCATTTTCATACGGGGCGCCGGCGGGAATGAGACCTGCTTGGGTACAGGCTATGTTGTACAAGAAGATCGTGATGGAACCGGACAAGAAGATCGCGCTTGTGGCGCACGACCACAAAAAGCGCGATCTGATCGAATGGGCGAAGTTCAACCGCGACCTCCTGGCGCACCACAAGGTTTACGCCACGGGCACCACGGGGCAGATGCTGGAGTCCGAGCTGGGCTTCGGCATCACGAAGCTCCAGAGCGGCCCGCTGGGCGGCGACCAGCAGATCGGGGCGAAGATCGTGGACGGCGACATTGATTTCCTGATCTTTTTCTGGGACCCGCTGGAGCCGCAACCGCACGATCCCGACGTGAAGGCGCTGCTGCGCATGGCCGTGGTCTGGAACATCCCCATCGCCTGCGACCGCGCGTCGGCCGACTTCATGATTTCCTCGCCGTTAATGGATAAACGCTATCTTCGCCTCGTGCCCGACTACGATGGATACCGCACCCGCGCGATCCCCGAGGGAGAATCGCCGAAACCGACCGTCGCGGAGCGCGCGGAGGCCCGCAAGACCGCCGCCTAGGTGTGGAGTCTCAAGAGGTTGTCCGCACTTAAGGCTAATCTAGCGATGGGCGGGTTCATGTGGAGCGACTGATGGGGACGGTGCCAGTTGTAGCGGTGCAGCCACAAGGGTAATGTGGCGTGGCGCTCGATCGAGTGGGCGTAGGAGTGGGCGTACGCCCACTCCTTTAAAGCGGTCTGGATAAAGCGCTCGGCCTTGCCGTTGGTGCGCGGTGTATAGGACCTGGTCCGGATGTGTTTTATGCGCAGCTTGGCACAGCTCACTTTAAACAGATCCGATCGGTAACAGCCGCCGTGTCTGTCATCAGGCCCGTCACCTTGACCCCGAAGGAGGCGTCGTAGGCCACTGCGCTCTTCAGGAAGCTGGCGGCACTGGCTCCCCGCTCGTCGGGGTAGATCGCGGCCCAGCTGAGGCGGGAGTGATCGTCGATCACGACGTGGAGGTATTCCCAGCCCGCTCCGTTGATCTGGTCGCCGTGATGGCCGGTGATGCGGTGCCCAACCCGTTCTATGCGCCCCAGTTTCTTGATGTCCAGGTGGAGCAGTTCGCCAGAAGTTTCCCGCTCACGCACGACCGGGATCGTGGGTTGCAGGCTCTTTAGCCGGTTCAACCCGACCCGCCTGAGCCACCGGCTCAGGGTCCCCGGCTAAGGCCGGTTCGCAGCGCTATTTCCGCATAGCTGCACCACTGCTGCCTGAGCTTGAGCACCAGCTTGTACCCAGGTCGCTTTTCCACCGGCAGGACGCTGCGTGGCTTCGAGGAGCGATCCTCCAGGCCCAGGTCACCGGCCTGGGCGTAGCGTTTCGTCCACTTGCGGACGGTCTTTTCTGACAGTCGGCGGGCCGTTGCTACGGCCCGCCGACTGTGCCCCTCCTGGAGCACTTCTCGTACGATCACGGCTCGACTGAGCGGCGTCGTACTGGCATTCTTATGCATGTCCGCATGGAGTGGGTTTGAAGGTTAGATTCTTGGTCGAACCGAACCCTCGCATGTCCACTACATGCGGACAACCTCCTGAAACATCACACCTAGGCGACGCCGCGGCCTCCAAACGTTGTTCAGGGTACTGGCACTAGCCGCACGATGCGGCCGGGGTGACCCGGAAGCTCGAGCGCGACGTAGAGCAACCCATCCGGCCCGGTCTTGATGTCGCGCACGCGTCCCAGCCCCACTGCGAGGAAAGCGAGGCCCAGGCAGGTGGTGGATCGAATGCGCATGAAGTCGGCCGGGCCGCGTCGGGACGGGGCCGTCAACCGGCGGACGGGCGGGGCGTTCCGACCGTTTCGCGCCGGGATAGCGGCATATTCAGGCAAGGTAGGCCGCCTGCTTGCAGGCGCTGTAGGGCGAGCGCGAGCAAGCTCGCAGCCTACGAAAGAATGCCAGCGGCACCACCCTCCGCGCCGGGCTCGTCGTTGACGCAGCGCTTCCGGCATGGCAGTCGGGGAGGGATGCTGTCCAAGCCCATTCCCGGTTCGACCGGCGAGATTCTGACCTGCCTGCCGTCGCCGTACCTGCCTCACCCGGCGACGGGCTTGCTGTACCTGCCGCGCTTTCTGGCGAAGTGCCGCTACGTCAAGGCGCACGGCGCGCTGCCCGCGAGCTACGCGAAGAACTTCCAGCGCGGGCTCGACCGGTTTCTCTGCCTGCACCTCGGCATCGATCCCGCCGCGGTGGAAAAAATCGTCTTCGAGGCGGCGAGCGACGCGGAAGCGGAGGACCGGTTGCGTGCGCTGCTGCCGGCCGACGTGTGCGCGCACGTCTGGAACCGCAACCTGGTGCAGAAGGGGCTCACGAACTCCGGCCAGGAATTCATCAAGGAGGCACTCACGGCGATGGGCTGCGCGGATCGCACGGAGCAAATCCGCACCGTGGTCGACCTGATCGACTTCGACGAGGGCCGCATCGAATAGCGCCGGCGAAAAAAGAGCCGCCCCAAAAAAGGGCGGCTCATGGATTTGAGACGAAGCGAACTTACTTCTTCTTTTTCTTCGCCGTCTTTTTCTTAGCTTTCTTTGCCATGCTGTGGGTTTCCTTTTTTGGTTAAAGCCCGCCCGCACCCTCACAGGGTCGGTGGTACGCGCACGGGCCAGCATGAAAGTCCTCCCTACGGCGCAAGGGAGCAACACAAATGAGCGGAGGCGTGCGCGTCGCGCGCTAAAAAATATCTCCCGCCGGCGCCGCGCGGACCGCGTGACCAATCGCGCGGCGGATGGATGCGAGATTTTCCCGGACCAGTTCGCCCATCGATTCGCAGCGCAGATATTCGCCGCGCTGGTAATGCTCCGCGAGGCTCGCACGCAGCTCGTGCACCTTTTCGCGCGGCGCGATCGGGTCGCGCGCCATTTCCTCGAGCAGCAGGCCCAGCCGCGCGGACGCCAGCTCGGCGCGCTGGAGCATCAGGGTCTGCTCCTCGCGCTGGTATTGCAGCGCGGTCTGCGCGTGCAGGTGTTTCATGCAGTAGCCGACGATCCCGGCGTTCTCCTTGAAGAACTGCGGCAGGTAGAAATTCTTCCGGCCGTTGTAGGATTGCTGGTCAAAGTCCATCGCGCGGATGCGCACCTGCAGGCCCTCAAAATCGGGCGTGACCACCACGACATAATTGTAGGAGCGCATGTCGCCCAGGAGGCGCACGAAGCAGCGCTCGTTGAACTTCACCATCTCCTTGGTGAGGCGCACGGGACTGAGTTCCTTGTCGGACAGCCAGCGGCTGATGAATGCGTCGCCGGGAATGCCCGCGATGTGCTCCTCCACCAGCGTGCGGCCCGAGGTGAGGAAGTTGAGCCGGTTGGGCGAGAGCAGGTGCTCGAGTTCGAGCCCGTAAATGCGCGAGGCATCGGCCTGCTTGAGATAGAAATAGTCGTGGTTGTCGTTGTACGCATTGACGACGCGGATGCGAAACGGCGTGGAGTTGCCGAAGCTGCAGAAATCCACGCGGTCCACGTAGAGGTGCTCCATGACGGAGAGGTCGCCGTCGACGCGCAGCAGGGCATAGATGCGTTTCAGGCCGTCGTAGAGTTTGCCCATCTCGTCGGCGCGGTAGATCACGCTGTCCCACAGGGTCGGCCGGCCATCGGCATCGGCCAGCGGGATGGCTTCATGGAAATCACGCAGGCGCTCATACGAGACCGGCAGCTCGCGCTCGCGCTTGTAGCGCGCGAGATAACCGCGCAGGCCGTCCCTCACCGGCATGCACGGTTTCTTCTGCGTCGGCGGACACGGGCGTTGCTCAGCCTCCATGGCTGCACGCTATTGCCGGGACGCTTGGTGGCGAGCCGCCACTGCGGATTGTCGCGGGAAATCCGCTGGCTCTGCCGGGAAAAGTGAATTGGCTCCGCGCACGAATTCGGTGCGGTACCTGACGCTCGCGCTCGCGTTTTTCCCGGGCGGGACCGCGGCTGCACCCCGGCCGGAGCCCGCCGAGGCAGGCCGGTTCGTGGCGGTGGAGAACTTTGATGCGGATTTGCTGGCCCGGGAACTTTTCCGCCAGACGAACGAAGTCCGCGTGGCCCAAGGCGTCGCGGCGCTGAAACCCGAGCCCCGGCTCACGGCGGCCGCAGACGGACAGGCGGCGATGCTGGCCCTGCGCATTCACAGCGGACACGACAACCCGATCGCGAATCAAGGGGACCCGAGCGCTCGCCCAGAGCGGGCGGGGCTGTCGCCGGGCTTGGTGACCGAGAACGTCGCGACGCTGGGCGCGCGCAATCGGGAGAGGGGGCGGGGCTACACGTATCGGGAACTGGCGGCGGCGTTCGTGCGGGCGTGGATGGATTCTCCCGGACACCGCGCGAACGTGCTCGATCCCGCGCTGCATTTTCTCGGGTGTGGCGCGCGCGTGGCCGTGCTGCTGGGCAACCCGACGGCCTATGCCGTCCAGGATTTCTACACCCCGGCGCCGCGACACGAACCGGTGCCTCCGAGTGTCAAGCCTGGCGCCACGCACCTCACGCGCTAGCCCCGGAAGCGGGCCGCGAGGCTGGCGGGGACGCGCGGGACGATGCGCAACGCGCCGCCGGCGCGCAGCGATTCGGTGGCCATGCAGCCGGTGGCGACGCTCTCGCGGGCGGCGAGCGGTGACGTGGCGGTCCGGCCGCCGTGGCGCGCGAAGCGCAGGAATTCCGCCATGATCTTGGGATCGGCGCCGCCGTGCGTGCCGCGGCTGACCAGAATACGGAAGGTGGCGTCGCCGTGGACATCATAGCCCTGCTTGCGCCGATTCCACACGCGCACGTGCGTGCCGGGCTCGCCGTTGCCAAAATTCTCCATCCGGCCCTCCGTGCCGATTACCATGTAATTGCGCCAGTAGTCCGGCGTGTAGAGGCACTGCGCGTAGGTCGCGAACACGCCATTATCGAGCTGCATCTGCACGGTGCTGAGATCCTCGACATCGATGCGATGGTTCAGGCCGCGCATGCGGGTGGGGGGAAAGGCCGCGAGTTTCATCTCGCCCGGCCGGATGCGGCAGGGACCGTGGCTAGCCGGCTTGCGGCCCGGCAGATCGCCATAGAGCGTGAGCGCGCCGAGGGCGTTCACCTTCCGGCTGTAGCCGCCGCAAAGCCAGTGGATGATGTCGAGATCGTGCGCGGCCTTTTGCAGCAGCAGGCCGGTGGTGTAGCGCCGCTCCGCATGCCAGTCGCGGAAATAGAAATCGCCACCGTGCCCGACGAAATGCCGCACCCAGCACGCCTTCACCTCGCCGATCGCACCGCCGTCAACGAGCGCCTTCATCTTTTGGACAAAGGGCATGTGGCGCATGTTGTGCCCGACGTAGAGGCGCGCCCGCGTTTTGGCCGCGGCGCGCAGGATCCGGTCGCAGCCGGCAATGGTGAGCGCCATCGGCTTCTCCAGGTAAAGCGCGAGTCCGCGCCCGACGACCGCCACGGCCTGTTCCTCGTGCAGGAAATCCGGCGTGGCGATGATGACGGCGTCGAGCGAGCGCGCCAGCAACGCGCGATAATCGCCGGTGGTGAAGAGGCCGGCGCCGTAGTCCTGGCGGTTCCGCGCCAGCGTCCCTTCGCTGAGGTCGCAGCAGGCGACAATCCGCGAGCCGCGCCCGGGGCGGTGCGCGAGCTGGCCGAGCAGCGCGCCGCGGCCGCCGGAGCCAATGACGCCAATTTGGAGGTCGGAGTTCCTGGTTTTCATGATTCGAGGCGCGGGCCCGGAAAGGCCCAGCGCAGAAATTCCGGCAGTTCCCGGGCCCAGGTCGAGGGATGATGCCGGCCGTCGGGGGTCTCCCGATAGATGACGTCCCGCCCGCGCACGAAGCCCCGGGCGACGAGTTCGTCAATCAGCTCCGTGGTGTCCTGGATCGCATCGATCACGCCGTTGCCATCGCGATCCTCCTCCTCGTCCTTGGTGCCGGCCTGGAACCAGAGCCGAAGCGGCGGCTTGGTTTCGGTTGCGCGCACGCGTTGATGGGTGATGCGCGAAGCCTGCTGCTCGGCCACGCTCGCATCGGTGATCCGCCACCAGAATGAGCCGGAGAAGATGCCGGCCACGCCGAAGACATCCGGCCGTTGCCACGCCAGGTCGAAGGCCGAGAGTCCGCCCAGCGATGCGCCCATCACGGCCGTGTGCGCGGGTCCGCGATGCAGTTGGTAACGCCGGCGCAGCAGCGGCACGACGGTATCGGTAACGAATGCCTGAAACTGCGCTGCGCGAGCCCCCAGGCCGTCGCCATTGAGCTGCCCCGCCGTGCCATATTCATGCATGCGCGCGGGGTTGGCGGAAATGGCCGCGACCACCGGGCTGACGCATCCCGCGGCGTGATGCCGGGCTAGCGCGTTCGCCAGTTTCCACGCGCCCATTTCCTGGCCGTCATGCGCCACCAACAGCGGGTACACCTGCTCGTGCGTGTAGCCCGGGGGCAGATAAACCGTGATCGTGCGACGGTTGCCCAGCTGCGGCGACGCGACGTGGCGAAGCTGTTCGATGCGTCCGGCGGCGCGGCCCTTAAACCACCCGGCGAGGCGGGCGACGAGCGTGGAGTCCGGGGGAGGCATGAAGGAAGGTTGGAAAATCAGGCCGGCGCAGGCAGGCGATGTTTGCGCCGGTAGGCAAGTGGGCGCTGGTGGTTGGCGTGGGTCGCGAAGGCCTGGTAAAACGGCGAGACCGACGCGAAGCCGCTTTCCAGCGCGACATCCACGATCTTGGTATCGGTCGTGATGAGCAGCCGCTGGGCGTGGGACACGCGCAGGCGCGTGACGTATTCCCACACGCTCACCCCGCATTGTTTCTTGAACACCCGCATGAGATACTTTGGGTGCATCCCGGCGTCGGCGGCAATGGCCGACACCGTCAGCGGGTCCCGATAATGCTCCGCGATGAACCGCGTGACGCGGGCGATCTGGCCGGCGCCCTCCGGCCCGGCATTCTGGCGGTGCCGGGGCCGCGGCGTGACGAGCGCCAGCCGGTGAAACCGCGCCTCCATTTCCAGCAGCAGCACGCGGCGGCGCTCGGGGTGCTTGCTGTTGGCGTCGTCGAGCCAGCGCTCGAGCTGCGCGCGGTCCGCGGGATCGGGGCGCGCCGACACGATTTCGCCGGAAAGCAGCCGGTCCTGCAGACCGTGCGGCAGCTGCCATTGCAGGAACCACGCGAGCGGCAGCGTGATCCAGATACCCGGTCCGACGATGCCCGGCGCGGTGGTCTGGTGCGGCACGCCGCCCCAGAGCACTGTCAGCCGGCCGGCCTCCACGGTCGCGATTTCGCCGCCATGCAGGTAGGAAAAACTCCCCGCGAAGAGGAAGTTCACCTCGATGTCCGGGTGGGTGTGCGGCGCGGCCATGATCCCCGCGTTCCCCATCCGCCAGACGTGGAAGCCCAGCTCCGATTCATGGCGGGTGGCGGTGAGGCGCGGGGCGGAGCGACGCATGAAAGTTACTTAACAGGAAAATATTGGGAGTAAACGGCAAGAAGTTTCTGAATAGTTCGATTACAGTCGTCCATGGAACCACGCTTTCACGCTCACCACACCCAGCCGCCCAAGATCGAGCGGCCCGACGCCCGCATTCCCACGGAGCTCGACGAGTATCTTTTCGACCTGAACGGCTTCGTGATCATCCGCGGCGCGCTCTCGCAGGCGGAGGTGGCCGACGCCAACGCCCGCATTGACACGATCCCGCGCGCGTTGCCGCGGTTGGGCTGGCACGGCTGGGTGCAGCGCGAGGATCATCCGGAGCACCGCGGCATCAGCTACCAGCAGGTCTACGAACTGGGCGGGGCCTTCGAGCGGATGATCGACCATCCGAATTACATCAACTACGTGCTGCGCTTCATCGGCGGGCAGGAGACGTTTGATTACCATCACGGTCCGCTGTTCATCGACGAGAATTTCTTCACCATCCGCGGCCCCGGCGAGGCCATCACGCTGCATGCCGGCGGCCACGACCGGTGCAAGCGCATGCAGTTCCGCTATCACAACGGCCGGTTTCACTGCGCGCAGATCAACGTGCTCATCGCCCACACCGACATCGGGCCGGGCGACGGCGCGACGATGGTCATTCCCGGTTCCCACAAGTCGAACATCGTCCATCCCGAGTTCCTCAACCCCAAGCGCGGCGAGGAGTGGCAGGAAGGCAAGGGCGGTTCGGTCGACGGCGTGGCCGGCGCCCAGGAGGTGCACATGAAGGCGGGCGACGCGATCGTCTTTGTGGACGCCACCTGCCACGGCTCGGCCAAGCGCGTGAATCCCGGCGAGCGGCGCATCAGTGTGTATCGCTACGGCTCCACGTGGAATCGCACCCGCTGGGGCTACCATGCCTCGCCGGAGCTGCTCGCGCGGGTCAGCCCCTTCGCGCGGAAGATGGTGCACCCGCAGGACTACATCCGCCCGCCCGGCGCGCCGGCGCGGTGGTGAGTGGGGCAATCGCGATGTAGGGCGGGGTCGCTGACCCCGCCGGTAGGTTGCGAGCCCCTCGACATGCTCTGGGCCCTGAGCTGGTCGAACGGGCTTGCTCGCAACGTTGCGCGGCGAGCGCGCAACCTACCATGAGCAGCGGGTGGGCGCCGATGTCCCCATCGGCGACAGCGTCGGTCGGGAGACCGACGCCCACCCCAAACGGGGTGGAACGCGTTGCCCTCAACGCGTTGATTCGAGAACGCCAAGCTTAAGCGCGTTGAGGGCAACGCGCTCCACCTTTCAGTTTTCTGCCAGCAGCCGCGCGCAGAGCGCGGTCAGCCGCTCGCGCAAGGGCTCGCCCCGCGCGGTAAAAGTCCGCTGTGCACGCTCGTATTCCGCGCGGCCGGCGGGTGTCTCGATGGCGATAGGTTCAAATCCAAGCGCGCGCAGGTCGTAGGGACTCGCGCGCATATCCACCTCGCGAATGTCGCGCGCGAGTTCGAAACCGTCGGCGAGCAGTTCAGCCGGCGTGAACGGCGCGAGTTTGAAAGCCCACTTGTAGAGATCCATGTTGGCGTGCAGGCAGCCGCGCTGCTCGTGCTCGGGCACCGTGGCCCGCGCGGGTTGGACGCGATTGAGCGCCAGCG
>ODAK010006209.1_pt1 | contig 12072 bp, 12 predicted proteins | sample 1539591 | NCBI WGS metagenome assembly ODAK01 (sample SAMEA3539303, study PRJEB22396) | soil metagenome | biome: tundra; feature: field; material: soil | place: USA | collected 2010-05 | depth 0.15 m | reverse complement strand
GAGCATAGGTTGCCAAAATGCAACGAAGTGCCCCGCGCGCAACTGTCCACCGCTTGCACAACTCGAGTGATCGAAAGCGGGTTGCCCTCTGTTCTTCTTCCCCTGACAGAGTGGCCCTTAGTGCGGCGGCACTTGTTGCAGCACCGTCGAGCACTATGCGCCAAACATGAACCTCGCCAGGTGCACACTTCACATCGGCTGCCTATTATCAGTGGAACGGAGACCACTGCGAGTCGCTGTTGTGTCGCCCGATCAGTCAGCTGCCGGACCGACCGGCCGGAACGCGAATCGCGGCTGTGGCTGCCACTTAGAAGTATGCCAAAGAATGAGTGGAAGTCTCAACACCAGGAAGCCCGTGTCACAAGCCAGGCTCCTCGCAAAGGTGCACCAAACGTTGCAACCAAGGACTCAAAGAACCAAAGAACCACCAGCGACTGCAAGCTTCAGTTCGCGGACAACCTCTGCTGCGTAGCGCAACGCCTCACGAACATCCTCGGCCTCAAGAGAGGATCTGATGTCGTAATAACCGATGTAAAGGCAGATAAAACCCGACGCACCGTGCATCAGGTCGCGTTCGCAACGGGACCTTGGGGTGACGACGCCGATGATGTCGTTGCTCCCTCGGTACTAGAGATAGCTGGTACAACTCTCTCCAGCCAAATCTCGCGCCAGTACGGGTAAATGCTCCTGGGACAGAACATCCGACAATGGCTGTACCGCGCTTGACACACGACCGAATCTAGGATGATGCAGGGGTTCTTCATCTCCTGTATCTGTCCAGTCTTCTCATTGATGATACGAGTGACACGCTTGAGGATGCGATAAGTCCCCCCACAGTATGGGACCATTTCAGCATCCCAGTACATACCCCGGTTCATGCTGCTAGTGTTGAGCGTACGGAGGATCTCTTCATGTGTCTTGACACGTACTAGTTCGCCCGGTTGCAAATTGAGGAACTCCGTCGGCGTTGGCTGCCCCTGAGGTATGGCTCCTCGTTTCCGGGGAAACTGCGTGCCCCTTCGGTGAGAGTGTAACTTGTCATACAACCATCGCATCGGGCGCCCGACTCCAATCCCGGCCTGGCTGAGGTTGTAGTAAATTGAATAGACCAAGCCGGAAAAAATACGCCCTAACCCGACATTTCCCGACCAATAGTCCTCGACATATTGACGGATGTCCCACCACGCCAGGTTTGTTGTCGCGTACGGGAGTTGCGTAGCCTGGCAAACATACACGGGCGCTCCACCATTCGGGTCGGGCATCCGTGCGCGAGCCCAGACATCAGATTCCTTCGCTCCGACCGACTGGGCCGCCGAATCTCTAGACAGCGTCTCGACCCGTAAGAGAGCATTGTCTGGTGAATTACTGCTGGGTTTCAGCCACTCCTCTTTCCAGAAGATCAAGCAACCAGCCTGGCATCCGCCATGTGCTTGTCCATCACAACGTGTTTCAAGATGGACCGCGCGATCGACTCGCCGTCCCCGAGTCGGGAAGACCGTGTCGCACGTTTTGTGCGCCCGTTTGTAGACCTGGAACCTCCTGCCGCAAAACGCAAACATCTCCGGCATGAATGGCATCCCATCAAGTTGTCCGTTGCTGTCAAGTGTTCTTAGGATTTCTTGCTTGCTGTGAACCTCTACCCAGTCACCCACCTTCAGCTTGCGCCTTTTCGCCGCCATATCCTCATTTCTCCGAGCGGCTGCGCGTTGCGCGAAGACGGCCGCTGAGAACACTAGTGCCGCTCAATAGTTGATCGATCGTCCGCTTCGGGTGCCTCACCACAGCATTTATGCCCTTTAACAACATAGCCTTCGCGAGCCGCCCCCGATCCAGTGTCAAGCCGAACTCACTCAGCTTTCTTTTGTGAAAATCCCAAGACTTGCTTCCCTCGAGGATGCTGTGTGCGAGAAAACCGTAGTATTCCGTCAGCTTCGTTTCCAGACAAGACTGAAACTCTTCTGGAGCCAAATAAACCGGGCCATAGGTAATGAGTTCGTAGAGAGTCATAGCGTCGAGAGTGCGCAAATTATGCGCGACAGTCGTCCATGAATCGGTGCGCGGGGCTCTTGTGTAGTGGAGAATCTGATGAATGAACCCCAAGTCACATGTCTGCAAGATCTGAAAGCAAACCTCTGAGTCACAATGGAGATTTGACTCGTTATAGAAGGGATCGCGGCTGCGAACCAGGTTCGCACGAAGCATGTGGGACGTACCTGTGCCGAAAACGTATGGCCCACCGCGGAGCCGCTGACGGCAGGCATCATGGCCAGGAACGACGGTGCTTGGATAGGGCAGTCCGGTCCACATCACCGTGCTATCGCGCAAGCCGTAGGAGCTGACGATTCCCACCGGGGGATGCGCTTCAGCCAGCGCCACCATTCGTTCCAGACACTCGGGGAACAACCAGTCATCGGCGAATACCAGCTTGCAATACTTGCTCGTCGGAGAAATTTGACGCAGGGCGTGGTTGTGATTAGCAACCACCTGTAGGAAGTTCTGATTGTTATGGACCCGAATCCGCGGGTCTTTCGCAGCATAGCGTTCTGCGATCTGTAGAGTTCCATCTGTGCTGCAGTTGTTGACGATCGTGTAGTCCCAATGCTGATACGTCTGCGCCAACACGCTCTCGATGCACTCCACAAGATACTGCGCACCGTTGTACACCGGCGTGACGATACTCACCGCGGGCTGAGAGGTAATATTCATTCTCGGTGGTCTTCAGTCCATCCCTGAGTGCCGAATTCCGACTATCTGATCTCGGCGTGAACTCCCCGATTCCTCGTGCCCCGACTGGCGAGATACCAGGCGGTGGTCTTCCGCAGGCCTTCCTCAAACGGCGTCCTTGCCCTGAAACTAAACTCCCTTTCCGCCAGACTGACATCCAAACACCGGCGAGGTTGACCGTTGGGTTGGTTCGTGTCCCAGACGATTTGCCCTTGAAACCCCACTAGCTTCGCTACTCTTTCCGCCAAGTCCCGAATGGAAATTTCCATTCCACTTCCGAGGTTGACTGGTTCGGGTTTGTCATAGCGCTCAGTAGCCGCAATGATCCCTTCGGCAGCGTCTTCGACGTATAGAAATTCACGTGTGGGGGAACCATCGCCCCACAAGACAATCTCTCTGGAATTCCGATCCACCGCTTCCACGCATTTGCGGATGAGCGCCGGTATGACGTGCGACGTCTCCAGATCAAAATTGTCGCCTGGGCCATACAGGTTTACCGGAAGCAAAAAGATCGCGTTCATTCCGTATTGCTGGCGGTAGGCCTGACATTGCACCAGCAGCGCCTTTTTGGCGATTCCGTAGGGGGCGTTGGTTTCCTCCGGATAGCCGTTCCACAAATCTGCCTCGCGAAATGGAAGGGGGGTAAATTTCGGGTAAGCGCAAATCGTTCCCAGTACGACCGTCTTCTGCGCTTTGTAGCGGCGAGCCGCCTCAATCAGCTGGATGCCCATGATGGCATTCTCGTAAAAGAACCGGCCTGGATTAGCCCGATTGGCCCCAATGCCGCCGACAACGGCTGCCAGATGAACCAGCACTTCAGGCCGCTGGTCCCGGAAGAGTCGCTCGACCGCCTCCATGCGCGTAAGGTCAAAATCCTCGAACTTAGGGACAAAAACGCTGCGGCAACCTATCGCTTGAAGGCGCTCCACGAGATGACTACCCAGAAAGCCGGCACCGCCCGTCACCACGATCCGTTTGGAAGCGAGATCCATTACATGCTCCTGCCCTGCGAATCCACAGAGGAGCGGAGGGCCGCTTCTCCACCGTCCAGTTTCGACTGAACATCGCTCAAGTCGGCGTCCACCATGATCCGGACCAGGTCTTTGAAGGTAACGGTTGGTTCCCAGCCCAGCACACGGCGAGCCTTGGAAGCATCAGCCATAAGGTGGTCCACTTCGGCGGGACGGAAATAGCGGGGATCGATTTCGACGAAGTCGTGCCAGTCGAGATTCGCATACGAGAACGCGAGATCGACAAAATCCCGAACGCTATGGGCCTCTCCAGTCCCGACGACATAGTCGTCCGGGGTTTCCTGCTGGAGCATAAGCCACATAGCGCGGACATAGTCCGGCGCGTAGCCCCAATCTCGGTGCGCGTCAAGATTTCCGATGTAGAGCTTGCTCTGCAGACCATGCTTGATGTGAGCAACAGCCCGCGTGATCTTCCGGGTTACGAACGTTTCCCCACGCCGCGGAGATTCATGATTGAACAGAATTCCGCTCGACGCGTGCAGATTGTAGCTCTCACGATAGTTCACAGTGATGCTGTGGCCGAAGAGCTTGGCGCAGCCATAAGGACTGCGCGGGTGAAACACTGTCGTTTCGCTTTGTGGCGGAGGAGTACTGCCAAACATCTCGCTGGAAGATGCCTGGTAGAACCGGCAGCGGATGCCGGTCAGCCGGATTGCCTCCAAAAGGCGCAACGTACCGGAGGCATCAACATCCGCGGTGTACTCCGGAATCTCGAAACTAACCTTAACGTGGCTTTGCGCAGCCAGATTGTAGACCTCGTCAGGCCGGACATCGTACAGAAGCTTGGCCAATGAACTGCCGTCAGTCAGGTCCGCGTAGTGGAGAAAAAAACGTGTACCAGACTCGTGGAAGTCACGATACAGATGGTCCAGCCGGTCCGTATTGAAACTTGATGAGCGCCGCTTTAGCCCGTGGACCTCGTAGCCCTTGGTAAGGAGAAGCTCAATCAGATACGAGCCATCCTGGCCGGTGCTGCCAGTGACAATCGCTTTCTTCATAAGTACTGTTCTCTTGAGAATTCCGTCTCAAACCAACGTCAATGAGACAGAGCGTTGGTAATGGCTCTCCACCATTCCCTCGTAGCGACGCGGGGGTCGGACCTCTCGACGACCAGCGCCCTTCCGTCCTTCGACTCGCTCCACGGCAGGTAGTATACGAATTTTGCGTAAAAGGCTGGGACTTCATGTTCATCGTTTGGCGCTCGCGGCATGTGCAGGCTACATGGTACCCAGCGCTTGAACGCGACTCGTTTGACGGCCAGAGGATAATCGGGACGGATCAGACTAATAGCCGGCGGCCCGTCCCCATCGATGTCACCAGGATCCGAATTCTTCGGGTGATGCTTACGGTACATGTAGTCCCGCAGCGGCCTGTTGGGCAAGTCCATCAATTGATGTTTTGGGACATACGCCTGCCCCTTGTTCAGAGGGAACTCAACCAGGCGGAGCTTTTGCAACACAATATACGCGGCCCATGGGTCTGCCCATCCGTTGTAGTCGCACATGTTCTTGTTTTGACCACCGAGCCAGGCGACCACCATTTTGTTAGCGATCGACGGATCCAAGAGATACGCGTCTGCCTCTGCGGTTAAAGGTGCGCCAACCACGACAACCACCGGTTTCTCAGCGCTGGCCTTTCTCGCTTCCGTGACGATCACCCAACTCCCCGTCGCACCGATGGGGTGCGTGTCTTCGATTCGTCCCGAAGCCGGTTTCTGCAGGTGCCCCATCGGACCGCGCACTCGATCGGGAACCTTCACAAAACCGCTCGCCTGCGCGTTCGCCACTAGCGCCTCCCGGTCAGACACGTCCCGTTCGTAGTTCTCGACAGTCACATACGGGTCATAAGGTACAATCGGACTCGACGTGATCATCCCGTTCAGTTTAATATCACCGAGAGATGCCAACGCAAGCAGATATTCATCTGTGTACATGTCAACCGCTTCGTCGTTATCGTACAACACGGGATTTGTGTGATCGTATGGCAAGCTCGCTTCCTGCCGTGCCAGCCAGTCCCATACACCAGCACCGAGCATCAGGATGCAGACCGACACTACAAGCCCCAGCACCAGGGATTTCGACGCACGTTGCTTCATCTCCACCACCGTACCCTCAACGAAAGATCGCATTCGCTCACACTGCTTCAAACGGAACTTTATAGGCTACACTCAAGAAATGAAGTACACCCTTGATTGACCAACTGCATATCAGCCAGCTCGCCGCCGCCAAGATGAAAGAAGTAGCTGTTTAAAAAGGCGTTAGTCATGGCAGCCCTTTTGAGGTCCACATCGGACAGCCCCCCAAGACGACTGCATAGTTCTCGTAGGGCACGTCCTCCCCGGCTCCGCTTGGACTTCTGCGAAAGCAAAAATGGATAATGCAAAAACAGAATCTCAGGCCACATCGTGTTGAAGCGGCCGTCCAACCAGTGAATTACTCCGGCGTGTTGTAATTCATAGGACAGCGGCCTCATCTCCATATGCCATTCGCGGCCCCCTTTCTCCTCATATCCGTAATAGACTTTTTCCAGACATTCGCGATGATGCTTCGGGGAAAGCACCAGGACTCCTGATTGAACTACTTGATTGTAGCCAGAAGGCAAACCCCACAGTGTATGGTATTCGTCTGCGGTATAATTACGCATTGCGGCGCGACCCCAATATTCGTACATCCGACTAAGTACCTGCATGTAGAGCGCCGGCGTTGGCTGCTCGTACATACTAACCGCCCCGACCTTGTCGGCTGGCACGCCCGCGGAAATGTCAGGGGCGGATTGCGCATTGATCAGAACGTCCGAGTCAATCCAAACGATTCTCTCATACTGGTGCGAAAAGACTTGACTCAAAACAAGACACTTTTGCCATGCCGGCGATCGCTGCTGTGCGCGCGCCGTTGTATCTAATGGTCGATCTATGCATACCAAATCGTATGCGTGCCGGTTGGCGTATTGTTGCCAGTGTGTCTTACAGCACTTCTCCCATGCACGTACATACTCCGTCCCGATCGCAAGCGTCACAATTGCTTTAGTGCATCTCATCGTCGAATCCAATATCACGAATCACTGCTGTCCGGTTAAGTTGTAGGGTACTGGCTGCAAGTAATAGCTGCGCAACAAGTTGAAGTCATTGTTGGCTTGCCGCGATTTGAATGGGAGGCGAGCAGACAATGGCTCATGAATCAGGGGCGCACCGTATTCTCGCAACTCATCAGCTTTCTTCCCGACCGAGAGTTCCGTCGTTGCGTCGAGCGTTATCAGGGCGACCTGCGGCTGCGAGGCCTCACCTGCTGGGATCAGTATCTGGCGATGGCCTTCGCTCAGTTGACCTATCGGGAGAGTCTGCGCGACATCGAAGCCTGTTTACGTGCGTTGCAGGGCAAGCTCTATCACTTGGGATTCCGGGGCCAGGTGGCGCGCTCGACGCTGGCGGACGCGAACGAAGCGCGCGACTGGCGCATCTTCGCCGACTTCGCCCACCGGCTGATTGCGACCGCGCGCGGATTGTATGTCCGAGAGCCCATGGGCGTCGATCTGGACGAGAGCCTGTATGCTCTGGATTCGACAACCATCGATCTGTGTCTGGCGCTGTTTCCGTGGGCCCGGTTCCGGCGGCGGAAAGCCGCTATCAAGCTGCACACGCTGCTGGACCTGCGCGGCAACATTCCAACGTTTATTCGCGTTACCGATGGCAAGGTGCATGACGTCAACATGCTGGACGAGATCATGCCGGAAGCCGGAGCCTTCTATGTCATGGATCGCGGCTACATTGATTTCGAGCGGTTGTTCGTGCTGACGCTCAGCTCGGCCTTCTTCGTGGTGCGCACCAAGTCGAACGTGTTGCTCCAGCGGCGCTACTCGCATGCGGTGGACAAGAGCACGGGCGTGCGCTCGGACCAGACGGTGATTCTGTCGTCGTTCGAGTCCGCCTCGGCGTATCCGGACCCGCTGCGGCGCGTGAGCTACTTCGACGCCGACACCGGCAAGCGACTGAAGTTCCTGACCAACAACTTCACGCTCCCGGCGCTGACCATCGCGCAAATCTACAAGCAGCGCTGGCAGGTGGAGCTGTTCTTCAAATGGATCAAACAGCACCTGCGGATCAAAGCCTTTTACGGCACCAGCGAGAACGCGGTGAAAACGCAAATCTGGATCGCGGTCTCGGTGTACGTACTGGTGGCGATCGTGCGCAAGCGGCTGGGGCTGGAGGCCAGCCTGTACCAGATTCTACAGATTCTCAGCCTCACGCTTTTCGAGAAAACGCCCATTTTATGCGCCCTTCAGGCCATCGACCACGACGCCAATTTCGCCGAACACGCCAACCAACTGATTCTCTTCAACTTTTAACCGGACAGCAGTGATCGTCACTATTGGGCGGATCCATTTGACGGACGGGTCCAGGAAGACGACGACGATTGTCTCGGGGCGCTTACTCATGCTCTCCACTCCTCTGCAATACGCGCGCCTTCACCATCGCAGGGACTCCTGTCGTACTTAGACTCCTCGAACTCCCCGCCACAACCTGGGTTGAGGCAAATAGTCTCCGGCGTGATCTGAGCGCGGGGAGGCCAGCGGTGACGAGCGTTGGGATCGACTCTCCGGGGCTTCGCAACTTCGACCTTGGCCGCTGGCTTGTGACCACACTTCAGGCACTCCCCATTCGGCTTGTTGCCCTTGAGCGGGCCGCCGCAATTGAGGAACCTGCAAATCGGCTTGACTTTGGGCGTCGCGGGGGGCGGCGGAACTGGGGGGCGAGCCGTAGGCGAGCTTACAGGAATATCTCTGCCGGGGTGGGGGAGCGTAGCGGGGGAGGGCGAGAAGTCCTCCCCCAGTTTTAGACCTCGGGGTTGCTCTTGCGTTGGACTTTGACTTACCCCACACGGAGTGTGTGAATCTCCATCGTGTCCGGTAGGGTTTTTCTCACACGCTTTAGAAGACTCGCTGAAGTAAACGTCTACCCCAACCTGCTTCACACGCTGATAGCGTAGTGCTGACAAGGCAATCGGCGTAGTGGCCTCTACGCTATCAGCGTAGTGCGGACTACGCTCTTCGCGTAGTGGGGTGTCCTCAAAGGGATGTGTGGCCTCAATACCCTCCCCTACCCGCTGGTTACCCGCGTCCTTGTCGCGGGCGAACCGCCCCTGCTTGGGCCACCGCTCCATTAACACTTGCTTCGTTCGAACGTACTCCCCTTGCTCAGTCTCTTCCCGCTTGCGGGCCGCGAGACGATCCCACGCACCCTCCGCCCATTGGTACTTGTTGTGGTCACCGTACCTGTCGCGGGTCTTGACGATGTCCAGCCAGCCGTCCTTCTTGAATAGCTTTGTAGCCTTCCACACTTTGGACACGGACAGGCCGAGCTGGCACGCAATGTAGTCTTGGGAGGCCACACAGAAACCGACGTTGGCCTTGGGCTCACCGATTTGCTTGCCTGTGACGTCGTCCTCTTTGGGTGGTTCAATAATCAGGTGGGCTATGCGTGCGAGAATTGATTTGGTGGTGCCACAGTACTCGTACACGTCCGAGTCGAGCACCGCGATATAGTCTTTGAATCCCATTGTGTCCCCCCAAGAGACTGCGGTCAAGGACGGCGCTTGGGTACCGTCCTCGAGGCCGCTAGATATGTCGGTGGCTGCCGACACTCTTCAATACTGGGAGACTCAACGCTTGCGGGATTTCTTCTTATCGAGAAGAGCAGAGATGTGCTGCACGGAGAAGGATTGGCTACATTCCCGCTTTCGCCTTCTTTGCTCGCTCCCGATTGATGAACCTCTTTTCTGCGGCGGCAGTTTTCTCGCACAGGTCCATGTTCTCCTGATAGTAGAAGACACACACCAATCGCTCGGGTTCTCGTCCCACTTTCGGTATCGTTCCGTCAGGATTCAGCAGCGGTGTGTTGCCGTGTACTTGGTGAACGTTAGCCAATAGGATGTCGCCCTCGCGGTAGCGCACGGCGGTTTTGTATCGGGGGAATACCAGATCGCATCCTTCAAAGTCCCCCAGGCAGCACATCACTCCGAAGCCTTCCCTCAAGTCGCCTTTGTCTACATGGGCTGCGGTGCGGTAACTCTTGTTGCAGGTGATGGTCGTGAAGGGTGTGGGACCGTCCTTCGTCTTGATAAGGAAATCAGGTGGAGTTTTGCCAGCTTTCGCGAACTGCGCTTCCCATCTCTCCCCAGCCCATGAGTACTGGAATGCCTCCGCTACCTGTTGTGCGAGTTCTGACATGGCGCGGAGTTCTGAGGGAAGTGCGCCGCTGTACATCGTGAGCCGACAAGGATATTCCCGCCCGCCGCGAATGTCCCGAGCGTTGTATCCCCAAGTGCCGTCCGTCGCGGATTTCAGTCGCGCATAATCCTCATCATTCAGATCCTCTAGGTGTGGCACGCCCTTCATCTTCGCCGCGCCGCCGTCTTTCCTCTTGCGGGGCAGCATCCCGGTACCCGCCGCGTCCCCACGGTTCCCGCCCGCAACCTTCTGCCGCGCTGCCTTGCGGATCACGGGACGCACGCGGTCCAGCAGTTCCTTCGACAATCGTCCCTTCGCCAATACAGCCAGCGTCTCAAACTCGGGTGCGGGCGTCTCAACTACTCCGGTCTTATCCAGCAGCAGCTCGAAATGCTTTTCGTCCAGTGACTGTCTTATCAGCGCGTGGGCCTTTTCTTCGCCGATGTCCGTTGGCGCGGTGATGACCTTCCACATGTCCAGTTTGAACTCGAGGTTGGCTCTTTCCTTTTGCGACGTGGCTCGCGCCAAGTTTCCCCTCAACTCCCGTTCGTGTCCCTCTGGCAATCGTATCGGCGACATACAGCACCCCTTTGAAGATGGCTTCTTTTTCGTTGGTGGCCTTGAAGTGCGTTTTCAAAATCCGCATGGCTTGGGTGTACTGCGCGTGCTGGCGTGGCCGAACCCAGTAGTTGATGTTCTTGATCATCACCAGGCTGCCGTGCTTCTCTAGTTCCTCTGTGTAGAAGTCGTCTTCGGAACTTGTAGACACCTGACTAGAAGTTGGAGTCTTCAATCCCGCGCTAATGGCGTACTCGTCAGCCCAGCGGTCGGCGGTACGGCGCGAGATGGCGAGATTGTCCTCTACCCATGCACCGAATCCTCTGTCCTGATCGCTGATGTCATTCCGGGTCCCTTGCGCCCTGAGCTTGGTTCGCAGCCAATAGAGCAGCGGCCCCATGTCCACCTTTGCCAGCTTTTCATGCTTCTTCCAAGCACTCCGAAGGGCGGTCTTGAGTTCTTGTTCACTGAGTGTTTCGGGTTTGTCGGCCATACCCGCGATTGTCGTGCTTTCCTGCTTGGAACGCACATAACCGAGGTAATTAGCACAGCGGCCATCTTCCCAGTAGGTTGGTCTTGGATGAGCACTATTGTTTCTATCTTCGGTGCCAATGCCAGTGGTAAATCCTCGCTGGTGCGCAACCTCATGACGTCCTTTGGGAGGCCGACTCCTTTCCGAATCAACGACAGGGAAGCCGGGTATCGCTTGACTCGCCCTGATGGAAAACTTGTCTTTGTGTTGGGGAAGTACACCACGGCGTGCGGTGGCTTGGACGCCAGCTTCTCCTACAAGGGAGCGGCAGATGATGTCGTGTTCTGTGTAAACAAACTGGCTGCTAAAGGTCACGTGGTATGCGAGGGCATCATAGCGATGAGCAGTTGGGGAATTGATCGTTTGGTGAAGCAGGCGCAGGATCAAAAAGCTAAAGGCAACCACGTCATCTACGCGCTGCTTTCTCCGCCGTGGGAAGTAGTTGTGGATCGTCTAACAAAGCGGCAGGCAGCATCGGGCCGGATACGCAAGACACCATTTGATCCTGAGAAAACCGTGCGCGCTAAGCATAATGGCGTCCCCAAGAAACACGCCAAGTTAGCAGCAGCGGGGTGTGATGCCCGCATCCTACCCTGGCAAGACCCGCTACCATCTCTGTCGGCTTGGCTGGAGCAATAAGCCCAGGCGGGTCAGGAACTGCCCGAGAGCTGATGCTTCTTTAGCAGGTCTTCGCGCACTTCAGCGAGGTGTTTCTCCACTCTTTTGAGCAGACCCCAACACTTGGACATATTCACCTCTCCCTTCCGGTATTTCTGCAGATACCTGATGGTCTGATTAAGCCCGAACAGAAGGTCCTCGATCTGTTGCTCCACGTACTTGCGATCTTCCTCTAACAGATTCTCGCAACGAAAATTGTCGAGCAACTGCCGAAGCCAGTATGAGTACGCAGGAGCACGACAATGGACCCTCAAACACTCGAAGGTTTCGTGGACGCCGACGAAGCCGGGAAATTCTTATCACTCAATCGGCGTCGCATTCTAGAAC
>ODAK010006208.1_pt1 | contig 12073 bp, 11 predicted proteins | sample 1539591 | NCBI WGS metagenome assembly ODAK01 (sample SAMEA3539303, study PRJEB22396) | soil metagenome | biome: tundra; feature: field; material: soil | place: USA | collected 2010-05 | depth 0.15 m | reverse complement strand
GATCGTGCCATCGCCCGTGACGACGCCGTCGCCTGCGATGCGCTGCGCCTCCATCCCGAAGTCGGTCGATCGATGAACGACCAGTTGATCGAGCTCCTGAAATGATCCGGCATCGAAGAGCAGCGCGATGCGCTCGCGCGCCGTCTTCTTCCCCTCGGCATGCTGACGCCCGATGCGCTTCTCGCCGCCTCCCGCCTCGCTCTCTTTCTTGCGGCGGTGCAGTTCGTCTAGTTTTTCGTCAAAGGACATGGGTGTTTGGGGGGTGGGGAGTGGGGAGTGGGGAGTGGGAGATGGATGACGTGCGGCAAGAACGCTTCTCCCACACCCCACACCCCAAATCCCACTCCCCCGTCATAACGTCACATTCCGTTCCACAGCCACTTTCCGCATCGCTTCGAGGACTTCGTTCTCGGATGGCTCGCGGGTTCCGATCGTCTTTGCCAGACGGATGCGCGCCTCTGCTTCGATGGCGTCGTACGCGGCGAAGTTCTCTTCGAGCGTTCTGGTGACGACGTCGATTCCGATCTCGGCATCGCCGAACTCGACGAGGCCGCGATCTTCGAGGCGGTTCACAATCGAACGAGCCAGAAACTCGATTTGCCGGATGCTTGTGGCCATGCAGTGCCCGCGATTCTAAAGCATCATCCCGACGCCGAACGAACCGGCTGCATACGGATACCAAACCGGCTCATCGCCTGACACCGCAGTGACACGCTCCGCGTTGAGCTCGGCGGGATAGATGGCATCCCCGTCGATGCAAAGCACACGGAGGTTCGTTCCGATGACGGGCGCGAACAAGGCGACGGCTCTCGGCACACTCTCGTCGATCGTGCCGAACGGCAGCGGACGGAGATTGAGCCAGGCGCGCCGCGGGCGGATCGAGTAGCTGGGCCGGTACCAATTCGGCGGGTCATGGGCGGTTACCGCGCGCGTCTCGATCGGCAGTCCTCGTCCATCGAAGCCTCCTCCACACTGTTCGATCGCAATCTCGCCAATGAGCGAAGGAAGCAGCGCCGCGACAACGTTCGGCCCGAGGCGGACGCGAGGCGGCGCTTCGCGCGCGTCGCCCGCACGCGCGAGCGCACCGGCGGCCGAGCGGATCGCATCGAGATCGAACGAAGCGAGATCGACGAGCACTCGCATTCTCTCTTTGACGAGCGAGAGGTGCACGCGCCGCGATTCCTCGGTCCAGGTCACTCCGTTGGTCTCGTGGACGGAAATGCCGGCCGAGATGATCAGGCGTTCCACGATGCACGAGTGCACAGACAGGAGTGTCTGTGCCACAAAAGACTCCACTTGTTGCAGGTCGACGCTCGCCTGGGGCAGAGGCACAACCTGGTGCGGCACAGACACTCTTGTCTGTGCTCCTTTCCCCCACGGCATCGGCCGGGCCTCGAACACCCCTTCAACTTCGCTGGCCTCACCCGCCTCCTCGACACGAATCGTGGTTCCGTTCTCGTAACGGATGACGCGTCCCCATTTGCGATAGAGGCTCGTCATGGCAGCGCATCCATGAGTATTACCGGCGCACGCGACGCGACGTAAAGCTGCTGCCCTTCGCGCGAACAGATCACGCCGGGATAATGGAGCGGTTCGCCCACCGCACCCGAGAGGGAAGCGGCGATCTCGGACCGCGTACGGTGGATGGTAAATGCGCCGACGGTGGAGACAGCAATGTCGATCGTCACGATGTCGGTGACCGGATCGTAGCCTCCTCCGGCGACGAGTTGAACGTCGATCCGTTCGCGCGGCGGCGCGAACGGCGCTCCGGACTGGCGGGCAATGAGATGCGTCATCCGGGGCACCGGCACGTCGCGGAACGTCTCGCGCCGCAGTGCGAGCGGCGCTTCGACCGTCAGCCAGGCCGGCCAGGAAATCTCCACGGCGCCATGCTCCCGGGCATGACCGATCGCCTCGTGAAGCAGGACCGCGGCCGATCCGTTCAGCCAGACGATCGGTAATGGCGCAAGCTTCGCGGCCGGCTGCACTCCGGTGAGGACCTTCAGCAATTCATAGTCGCGAAGCGCATCCGCTGGCGTCGTCACGATCGACACGTCGTGCATCCGAAGCGTGATCGTGGTCTCGACGCTCTCCGCGTCATCCTCGCGCGTGGCGCGCACGCGCATGCGAACCTGCGCCTCACGCAACGTGTCCACCAGCGCGCGCGCCGCTTCGGCCGCGGCGTCGCACGCATGCGCGAGGCGCTCGTCGCAGGTATCGACTGCCTCGATCGATTTTCCGTTCTGGCGAGCCTGACCGTGCATCAGGCGCGACTCCACCATCGTGCCGCGCTGCCACGATTCGTCGCGCGAAACGATGGCGAACGACGCCGGGTGTTGCAGGTCAGAGGTCAGCGGCCGGATCTCCGACTCCCGGCTTCCGGTTTCCGCGTCATCAATTGAATTGGAAGTCGACCCGTTTGCTCTTCGGATCGAAGGTGACCACCAGCTTGTGGTTGCTGCCGGGCTCGAAGTTCTGCGCGCGAAGAACGCGGTGTTCGTTCACGCCGAGGGATTGAACGACGACCCAGAACTCGAGGTCAGCGTTCTTGGCCGGAAACTCCTTCGTCACGTTCACCTGTTTCGACACATGGTTGTGGAAGAAACGGCGCTCGGCCCAGAGATTCTCCCGCGCCACTTCGTCGGACCCAGCTCTCACGACGATGTAGCCGTCCGCGACCGTGCTGTTGACGATCGTCGTCAACGAAGCCGGAGCGCCTGCTACCTGCGAAGAAGGTTGGGGCGCATGAGTCGCGGTCGTACCGGGATGGGCCGTCGTCACTGCCGGCGTGACTGCCGTCTGCAAAGAAGTCTTTGATGTCGTTTTCGCCTGGCGGGCCGAGGCGCGATCGGCCTTCACGCGAGCATCCTCCTGCTGCGCCAGCTTCAAATACTGCGCTGTTGCATCGGAGCTCGGGTTGAGATGGAACGATTCCTCGAACAAAGGAATGGCCTCTGCAAACTTCTTTTGGTTGTACAGCGCCATCCCCTGATCGAATTGCTGCTGCGCCACCATGAGTTGCTGCTTCCCGACCTCATCCTGCTGGCGGATCTGCGACAACCGCTGTACCAGTGCTCCGATCGCCGGCGAGCGGGGAGCCATTCTTAGCAACTCCTCGTAACGCGCGAATGCATCGTTGACGCGGCCTTCGTGGAGGACGCGATTTGCTTCCGTCCGGAGCTTTCGCTCCTTTGCGACCTTCGCCTCCGCAGCCTTGTCGACCAAAGGCACCGCCACTTGCTTTGAGCGAAGCACGAGCATGACGATGGCGAGGGCGATGAGCGGGATGGCGGCAACGGTCACGAAGAGGATCGGATTGATGTGCGACTTCCAGCTCAACTTCCGCCAGTCGGGAGTGCTCGAAACGAGCCCGTTCCAGGTCTTTTTCCAATCGACGGATTTTGCTTTCGTGACCGGCTTTGTGACAGGCGCTGCCGGCGATGGCCGCGCCGCCGCAGGATTCGTATCCAAATGCGGACCCGGCTCGTGCGGCACCTCGGCGGTCTGTGCCTCCGGAAACGGGATTTCTATCGTCATCTGCTTTTCGCGGTCGCCGCGCGTGACGACGGTAGCGTCGGCGAAAAGCGGCTCGGACGAGCGAGTGGGGCGCTCGCCGCGGATCACAGCGCGCAATGCGTTCGCCAGGTCTTTGCCGCGCTGGTATCGCTTGGCCAGGCAATGGCCGACGACGTCGGCGAAGCCGTCAGGAATCGTCGGATTGGCCTCCTGCAGCGGCGGAAACGGCTCGTGAACGATCTTGTACGAGATCGAGGTCAACGAATCGCCGCCGAATGGCTTGCGATGCGTGAGGCATTCATAGAGGCAGATGCCAAGCGAGAAAATGTCGCTGCGGCCATCGACCGGCGTCCCCTTGATCTGTTCGGGCGCCATGTAGTTCGGCGTGCCGAGGAACTGGCCGGTCGTCGTGAGGTTGGCGCCCGAGGTGATCTTGGCGATGCCGAAGTCGGTGATCTTCGCGCGGTTGCCTTCGAGAAGAATGATGTTCGCCGGCTTCACATCACGATGCACGATCCCTTTCGCGTGGGCGAAGTCGAGACCCTCAGCCACCTGCGCGATGATGTCGGCAGCCTGCTCGAATGACAGCGGCCGTCCTGCCGACAGCACCTCTTTGAGGTTCTGCCCTTCCACGTACTCCATGGCGATGAACGACACGCCGGTGGGATCGTCGACGCCAATGTCATGGACGGTGACGATCGAAGGATGGTTGAGGATTCCGGCGGCCTGCGCTTCGCGAACGAAGCGCGCCTGGAACTCTTTGGTGTCCTCGTCGTCGGCATGCGCCGAAGGGCGGATCGTCTTGAGCGCGACGAGACGTCCGATGATCGGATCTTTGGCAAGGTAGACGATTCCCATCGCCCCCTTGCCGAGCTCGCGAACGATCTCATACCGGCCGAGCTTCACCTGGTTTCGCTCTTCTCCCGCGTCAGCTCCCGATTGCGCGGGAGGTTCGTGATCCGTCAATCATAACTCCCTGCATCCGTACGATACCGTGGATCGCCCGGCGTGCCGCGTTCGTTGGATTCCGAGTGTGGTAACGCATTTTAATTTATGATCTACCCCCTTTTGATGAAATCCCGAAGTGAAGGACGACCAACATGAAGGTTTACTCGGGCTCTGAGATTCGCAACGTAGCGGTCGTAGGACATAACGACACCGGAAAAACGTCGCTTGTCACGCAGCTCTTGTTCAACGCCGGTGCCATCACGCGGCTCGGAAGAATCGACGACGGGACGACCGTCACCGACTTCGATCAGGATGAGATCGACCGCAAGCACTCGATCTCCACCGCTGTGGCATTCGCGGAATGGCAGAACACGAAAATCAACTTCATCGACACGCCCGGCTTCGGAATCTTCGTGATGGAGGCGCGCTCGGCGTTGCGCGTCGTCGACTCGGCGGCGATCGTCGTCAGCGGCGTGACCGGCGTGGAAGTCTCCACGGAGCGCGTCTGGAAGTTCGCGGAGGAGTTCGAGTTGCCGCGGCTCGTCGTCATCAACAAGATGGACCGCGAGCGCGCGTCATTCACGCGGACGCTCGACGCACTGCAGAATAAGTTCGGCAAGAACGTGGTGCCGATCCAGCTTCCGATCGGCGAAGAAAAAGACTTCACGGGTGTCATCGATCTCGTTTCGATGAAGGCCTGGAAATACGCACTCGACGGCTCAGGAAAGTACGAGACGATCGAGATTCCGGCAGGCATGAAGAGCGAGGCCGACGACTGGCGCGCGCAACTGATCGAGAAGGTGGCCGAGGGCGACGACACGCTGATGGAGCGCTTCTTCGATCAGGGCGGTCTGTCGCAGGAAGAGCTGCTCGACGGCCTGAAACGCGAAGTCTCCCATCATCAGATTTTCCCCGTGGTTCTCGACTCGGCGGCGCACAACATCGGCGGCCACGCCGTCCTCGATGCCATCGTGGCGCTCCTGCCACCCGCGGACGAAGTCAAGACGATCGACGGCAAAGACAAGAAGGGTGAACCGATCACGTTCGAGCGCCGCGCGGAGGCCTTCCCGAGCGCGCTGGTCTTCAAGACCTTCTCCGATCCCTTCTCCGGCCGCGTCTCGCTCTTCCGCGTTTACTCCGGCACGTTGCAGTCGGATCACACCTACTGGAACACGACCAAGGATCACGAAGAGCGCGTCGGCAAGCTGCAGCTCATCCAGGGCAAACAGCAGGTTCCGGTCTCCGAGCTGCGCGCCGGCGACATCGGCGCAGTGGCGAAGCTGAAGGACGTGCACACCGGCGATTCGCTCGCAACTGCGCAGCATCCCATCGTGCTCGAGCACATTCATTATCCCGAGGCCGCGATCTCGTTTGCGGTGGAAGCGAAGGCGCGCGGCGACGAAGACAAGCTCGGCGTCGCCATCGGCCGCATCATCGAGGAAGATCCTTCGATCAAGTTCGGCCGTGACGAACAGACCAAGGAGTTTTTGATCTCCGGACAGGGACAGCTTCACGTCGAGATCGTCGTCTCGAAGCTGAAGAAAAAGTGCGGCGTCGACGTGATCCTGCATCCGCAAAAAGTTCCGTACCTCGAAACGATCACCAAGCCCGCCGACGCGCACGGCCGCCACAAGAAGCAGTCGGGCGGCCACGGCCAGTTCGCCGACTGCAAGATCTCTGTGGAACCGCTCGCACGCGGCGCCGACTTCGAGTTCGTCGACGAGATCTTCGGCGGCTCCATCCCGCGGCAGTACATTCCGGCGGTCGAGAAAGGGATTCAGGACGCGCGGAAGAAGGGTTTCCTGGCCGGCTTTCCGATGGTCGACTTCCGCGTCCGCCTGAAGGACGGCCAGTACCACGATGTCGATTCGTCGGAAATGGCGTTCAAGATCGCAGGCTCGCTGGCGTATCAGCAGGCGATGGAGCAGGCTCGTGCCACGCTGCTCGAGCCGATCATGCACGTCGACATCAGCGCGCCGGCGGAGTACATCGGCGACATCATGGGCGACCTCAACTCACGCCGCGGCCGGGTCGAGGGAGTCGATGCCGACGGCGACACGCAAACGGTGAAGGCACGCGTACCGCTTGCCGAGATGTTGACGTACGGATCGACGCTCCGCTCCATCACGCAGGGCCGGGGAAGCTTCCACATGGAGTCATCGCACTACGAGGAAGTCCCGCGCAACCTGCAGGAAAAGATCATCAACGAGCACAAGAAGGCGCAGGCGGAGCACCAGGCGGCGCATTGAATAGCGGACGCTAATTGCGGCCGCCGAGGGCGGCCGCGTTGTCGGTTGTCAGTTGGTTGCGCTTCGCGCGTTGTCAGTTGGCGATTGGCGGGTTGCCATCCAAGTTGTGCGTCGGGCCGGGTCATCCTCGCTCGCGTGCATTTGCCGTTGCGAGTCCTTTCAGCGACAGCGCCGCAATTAACGGACAACGCGCGAAGCGCAATCAACAGGCAACGCGGCCGCCTCCGGCGGCCGCAGCTACTGCTTCTCCAACTTCACATCCAGCCGCGCAATCTCGAGCTTTGCATCGTCCGCGACCGTCACGACAAACTGCTGGTCTTTGTAGCCCGGTGCGCTGAGATGGATCGTGTAGCTGCCGGGGGCGGGGAAGTCGTAGACCTCATCCATCGTGCTGAACTGCTTGGCCTGACCGATGACGAGATCGTTGACGGCGACCATGGCATCGCCGGGAGTGACATTCGTCATCATTCCCCGGCGCGCCCAGATGCGCACCGTTGCCGTGATGCCGTGGCCTGTTCCGGTGATTTCGGCGCGGGCATTGCCGCTGACTGCCTCACGCGCTGCCGGTGTGTTATCGGCATCGCCGGGAAAGACTAGCGACGCGCCCGGCTCGGGCTCACCCGGCGGTCCTCCACCACTCGTCATCGGACGCACGGGACGGCGTTTGATCACAGGGTTCACCTGCGGCGGGTTGCGATAACGAATGCCCGTGTAGACCGCAAGCGCGGCCATCGATACCAAGACCACGCCGATGAGTGCCGACACCCACGGCGGCATCAGCGGCGCCTCGTCCCGTGCAGACGGCTCGTGAGGCTCGTCGTCGGCCCTGCGAGGCGCCGGCGGGTGCGGCTCTTCGGTCATTCTTTCTCCGCTGGCTCCGGAGCGATCTCGTCGTCTTCGGTGATCTCGGCCGTGCCCTCGTCGGTGACGATCGTGTCGGCGTCATCCTCCAGCCGGTCGAAGTCTGCCTCGCGCTGACGCAGCAGTTCCTGCGCGCGCGCTTCGTCTTCGGCTCGGACGTAGATGCGGATATCCCCCATCGTGCCGAAGTTGATCGGCTCCATGCTGAACTTCACGTTCTCGATCTGCGCCGGGATCCCTTCCGCATCGAGAAACCCCTTGATGATGCGCGCCCGGTCGTCCACGCCCGTGCTGGCGATCTCGACCCACGTCGTACCATCGGCATCACTCTGAACCGATTGGTACGGCAGCTCTTCGACAAGAGCTGTGTGGTCGGTCGGGCATTCCTTCTCACCATCCGGCCAGGCTTGTTTACACGTTGGACAGTAGGGCATCTGTTCTCTCCTCAATCATTTCGGGCAGCATTTCAGGGAATGAGCGTGACCTTACCGCTCTGTTCCGTCATCGTTCCAATCGTTGCATAGAACAGGCCGCTTTGACGCATCCGCGCGTCGAACGCAGCGAGCTTTTCCGACGGTACCGCCAACAGCAATCCTCCGCTCGTCTGCGCGTCACACATCAGCGTGAATTCCTGCTCCGGAACCCGGATATCGACGCGATGCCGGAACGTCTCGACGTTGCGAAGCGTCCCGGTCGGACGGAAACCGCGGGCCAGCGACTCGCGCACATTCGGCAGTACGGGCACCGCGCTGGCGCGAATCTCCGCACCGGTGCCGGAGCCATCGCACATTTCGAGCAGGTGGCCAATGAGTCCGTAGCCGGTAACGTCCGTCGCAGCGTTGACGCCGACATCGATCATCGCACCGGCGGCGTCACGGTTGAGCATCATCATCCACTGAATCGCTTCGTCGAGCTGCGGTACGGCGGACCTGCGGAACCGGCGCGCGCTCAGCGCACGGAACGCGCTGATCAGAATCCCGTTGCCGATCGGCTTCGTCAGGACGATCGCATCGCCGGCCTTTGCCGTTGAATTGCGGACGAGCTTCGACACGCTGACGATGCCTGTAACGGCAAGACCGTACTTCGGCACGTCGTCGATGATGGTGTGGCCTCCGGCGATGGGGAAGCCGGCTTCCGCAGCTTTCTCCGATCCGCCGCGAAGAATCTCCTGCAGCATCTCGAGCGGAAGGACATCGGTGGGAAATGCGGCAATGGCCAGGCCCAGGATCGGCGTCGCCCCCATCGCGTAGATGTCGGAGACCGCGTTTGCCGCCGCGATGGCACCGAAGACGTAGGGGTCGTCGACGATCGGCGTGAAGAAATCGACGGTCTGAACAATTGCTTGATCGGTGGCCTGATCGCCGGAGATTCGCATCACCGCAGCGTCGTCATTGGTGCCGTAACCGACGACAAGATCCCCCAGCCCTTCGTGGGAAGGGAGTTTCGCAAGGACGGAGCGCAGGTCATCCTGACCCAGCTTGCACGCTCAACCGCCGGTTGTGGCGAAGGAGGAGAGCGGCGGATAGGACTTGATTTTCCGCTTCACGGATGAATGGTATCCCCCAAACGCACTAACGGAGCCTTTCGGCTCCGTCGTGGTACATCGTTTGGGCTGGACCGCTGCGACCAGTTGGTGGGATTCAAGGAAGCTAGGTGATTAATCGTCCAAAATCGGTCCAATAGTCAAGGAGGGGGTCCGCAGCGGCCACTAGACGCGGGCAATCAGGATGGGACCCGCGTGGCGGTCTCGAATCTGTCGAAACCTGTTTCATCGTGCCCAGCGTTGTGCATGGTATCTGCCAAGACAAATAAATAGCGATTTCTGGAACATGTGCACAAGGCAGCAGTTCCAATCGCCCGGCACAAGCAATAGAAAATGCAGACGTTACGGCAATGCGCACGAAAGCAAGTGACGCGATGACGACCCGAAAGCGGCAAGGAAAAACTTGCACCTGCCCCATACCCTTGCGCAAAATTTACCGGGCTCGGTGGCAAGTATTAGGTCAAGAGCCCGTTGAGGTCGGCAAGAAGCCGGTCGAGATCGAGCTTGTAGCCCTGCGCAACCTCGGCCAATGTCTCCTCCGCCGCCGACGAACAACCGTTGCACCCTCCGATCTGGTAGGCAGCGAATACCCATCGCGCGGCCGGGTGGAGGGCCAGCGCGGCGTCGACGGTCATCACGGCTGTGAACTCTTCCTGCACGATCGCGCAATTCTACGCAGTTAGAATGCCGGACGATGCTGAAAGTCCGCCTCCTCTTCTTTGCCGTCCTGCGCGAGATCGCCGGTAGAGACGAGGATCTCCTGCAACTTCCTGACGGGACGCGTGCCGGGGATGTCTGGCAGCGCCTGCGCGCCCAGCACCCTGCGCTGCGCGACTACGCCACCCCTCCGCTGATCGCCGTCAACGAGAATTACGTGGGACCGGAAGAGACTCTCAGCGACGGAGACGAGTTGGTCTTCATCCCGCCGGTGGCTGGAGGCTGAAGTCACGGTTCGGTGTCGTCCTTGTCACGATCTCGCTTTTTACGCCGGGCGACGACAACAGCAGGTTAATCCGTCAGTTGCTTCATCAACTCGTTGATCTGCTCGTAGACGCCTCGAACCGAGGCCTCGACGGTCGTGAACCCGCCGGACTCGCGGGAGCGCTCGTCCTGAAGCATGTCGAGGATCATGTCGCTGGCGAAGAGCATATCCGCCAGTTTGTCGACGACGCGCTCCTGCAACGGCATCCTCAGATCGTGGAAAGGGTCGGAGATTTGGGTGAACATTTCTCGCACTCTGTCTAGGAGTGATTTATCTACCGATGTCCCTACCCTCTTTTTCGTAACATTCTCAATTTTCGAGTACAAGACACCAATCGGAGTCACTTCGACAACCCGTCGTCTGCGATATCGTTACCGGGTTGCCGCGTCCATCCGGACAGCCGCGTAGCACCTCAAATCAAAACCAGGAGATCAGACATGGATCGACCGCGTTGGTTCCTCGCCGTTGCAGCGTTGGCAGCTCTTCCGCTCATCGGCGCAACGAGCACCAGTTCGAAAAAGACGGTTCCGGACGCCGCTCCGGCCCCGGTCGCCAAAGGGATGGCCATGCTGAGCGCGAAGGCGCTGGCCGCTCACGATCAATTCCTGGCCAGCGATCTGCTCGAAGGCCGCGGACCTGGAACGCGTGGCGACGAGATCGCTGAGCAGTACATCGCGGCTCAATTCGAGTCCTACGGCCTGCAGCCGGCCGGCGACAACGGCACCTACTACCAGAACGTCCCGCTTCTCGGCATCGCCACCGATCGCGACAAATCCGCGCTGACCTTCACGAAGAACGGCACAGCGATCGGCGGCCCGCTCAAGTTCGGCGACCAGATCGTCGGACAGAATCAGACGCAGACCGAAAGCGACGCCATCGACTCCGATCTCGTCTTCGTCGGCCACGGTGTCGTCGCTCCGGAGTACCGCTGGGACGACTACAAAGGTCTCGACACACACGGGAAGACTCTCGTGATGCTCGTCGACGACCCGCCCGCGAACGCGCAGGAGCCCGATCTCTTCAAAGGAAAAGCGCGCACGTACTACGGCCGCTGGACCTACAAATACGAGATCGGGACCGCGAAGAACGCCACGGGCGTCATCCTGATTCACACCACCGCTGCCGCCGGCTACGGCTGGAATGTCGTTTCGAATTCGTGGGGCGGCGAGAACTCGTTCATGAAGAACAAGCCCGGCGCTCCGGCACTTCAATTCGCCGGCTGGATGACCGAGCAGGTGGCGCGCGATCTCTTCAAAGCCGCCGGCAAGGATCTCGATTCGTTGACGCAGGCTGCCTCGTCGCGCGACTTCCAGCCCGTGCCGCTCGGCTTGAAGCTCTCCGGTAACGTCGCCAGCAAGCTCCGCTCATTCAACACCACGAACGTCGTTGCCAAACTGATGGGGAGCGACGCGAAGCTGCGCGATGAAGCGATTCTCTACTCCGCCCACCACGACCACCTCGGCATCGGGCCCGCCGACAAGAGCGGCGACACGATCTACAACGGAGCGCTCGACAACGCATCCGGCTGCGCCATCATTCTGGAGATGGCGCGCGTCTGGTCCCGCATGCCGGCGCCGAAGCGATCCATCTATTTCGCCGCAGTCGCCGCCGAAGAGCAGGGGCTGCTCGGCTCGGCATACCTCGGCCAGAACCCGCCACTTCCCTCCGGCCGCATCGCCCTCGGCATGAACTATGACATGATCCCTGAGCTCGGCCGCGTCCGCGACGTCAACATGAACGGCATCGAGCGGACGACGTTCTATCCAACAGCGCAACGAATCACGAAAGCGCTCGGCCTCGCTATCATCCCCGACCCGGAGCCGGAGCAAGGTCACTACTACCGCTCGGATCACTTCAGCTTCGGCAAGGTCGGCATCCCCGCGTTCTCGATCGATCCCGGCCACGACGTCATCGGCAAAGGAGCGGACTTCGGCGCGGCGTGGTCGAACGACTTTCGCGCCAATCACTACCACC
>ODAK010006207.1_pt1 | contig 12073 bp, 11 predicted proteins | sample 1539591 | NCBI WGS metagenome assembly ODAK01 (sample SAMEA3539303, study PRJEB22396) | soil metagenome | biome: tundra; feature: field; material: soil | place: USA | collected 2010-05 | depth 0.15 m | reverse complement strand
CGGCGAGGCGATTTCGGGCGGCTTTGAAGCCTTTGGCGAGCGCGTCGAACATGGGATGGGGGTCCGGCTTAGCACAGGTCGGGGGGGGGCGGACCTCGGCGCGAAGCCCGGACGATGGCCTTCGAGCAGGCCAGCCTGATCCGGACTTTGTCACGACGCTCGTCGGGGGTAAGTTGCCGTCGCTCACGAGCTTTGACCCTCCGTGACTTGATGCCTCTTCGGCCGTACCTCATCATCAGCGCCGACTTTGTCTCGACGGGCGGGATGGACGTCGCAAACCTGGCGCTCGCGACTCATCTCGCGCGGTCGGGTCGAGAAGTTCATCTCGTGGGCCATCGCGCCGCGCAGGAGCTCACGTCGAAGCGGAACGTCATCTTCCACCGGGTGCCCAAGCCCTTGAACGCCTACACCCTTGGGGCGCCGATCCTCGGCGCGACGGGTCTGCTGCATGCGGCCGCCCTCTCGAGAGCCCACGGCGTCACGGTGGCAAACGGAGGAAACTGCCCGATCCGGGCGGTCAACTGGGTCCACTACGTCCACGCGGCCTTCAGACCCGTCTTCGCTCTTCGCGGGTGGAGGGGGGCGAAGGTGGCTGCCACACATCGCCTGAACGTGCTGACCGAGCGGATCGCGCTGCGCGCTGCGAGGGTCGTCGTGACGAATTCGGAGCGCACCCGCCGCGACGTCATTCGGCTCATCGGCGTTCCGGAGGCTCGCGTACGCACGGTGTACTTAGGGATTGACCGGGAGCGATTCCGTCCGCCGAGCGCAGAGGAGCGCCTCGCCGCCCGGCGCGCGATCGGGTGCAGCGCAGATCGACCGAGAGTCGCTTTCGTCGGCGCGCTGGGTGACCGGCGAAAGGGCTTCGACGTCGTGTACGACGCTTGGAAGGCCCTCTGCTCGAGCTCCTCGTGGGACGCCGACCTCGTCGTGACCGGGATCGGGGCCGAGCTGAACACCTGGCGCGCGAGGGCCGTGAGCGACAAGCTCGCCGATCGGATCCGCTTTCTCGGGTTCCGCCGGGACATGCCGCTCGTACTGGGTGCCTGCGACGCGCTCGTCGCTCCGACGCGCTATGAAGCGTACGGAATGGGCGTCCACGAGGCACTCTGCTGCGGGCTGCCCGCCCTCGTCACGTCGAGCGCCGGCATCGCGGAGCGCTATCCGGCCTCGCTTCGAGGCCTCCTGATCGACGATCCGGAGAGCTCCGAGGCGCTCGCTGCCTCCCTTCGACGCTGGCGCGACCATGCGGGCGCGTTGCGCCTCGAGACCCTCGACTTTTCCGACCAGTTGCGCGCCCGGAGCTGGGACGACATGGCGCTAGAGATCGTGGCACTGGGCGATGCTCTCGACTGATCGCGCTCAGCGCGAACGAACAGCCCCCGGGCGCCACGGACATCTTGCTCGACCCGTTCGAGACGGATACGGGGGATCATCCACCCGACTGGGACTCGCTCAGCATCCATCCAGGCGCTGCCACCTGGACCCCGTCTCGAGGGAACGGGTCGCAACGCAGGAGCGTGCGCGGTGATGCGCCGCCGCAGACTCCTTTCGATCGGCCACTCGTATGTCGTCGAACTGAATCGCAGGCTCGTGCATGAACTGGCACGCCTCGACGGCGATCGCTGGGAAGTCGCCGCGGTTGCGCCCAAGCACTTCCGACGCTCGAACGACCTGCGTCCGCTCCGCCTGCAGACGACGCCCGACGAGCCGTGCAAGGTCATCCCCCTGGATGCCTACGTCACCCGCCGAGTACACGTCTTCGTGTACGGCTGGCGGCTTCGAGCGCTGCTCGCCGAGCCGTGGGATCTCGTGCACTTCTGGGGCGAGCCGTACACCTTCGCGGGCGCCCAGACGGCCTGGTGGAAGAACCCGCGCACCCCGCTCGTCTTCTATTCAGGCCAGAACGTCAACAAGAACTATCCCCCACCGTTCGACTCGCTCGAGCGCTACGCCATGTCCCGAGCGGCCGGGTGGCTCTGCATGGGGCAGCTCGTGGCGGACAACCTGCGCAAGCGCCCCGGATACGACCGTCTTCCGATGGCGCAGATCCCTCCGGGCACGGACCTCGGTCGGTTCCGGCCCGACCCCGCGGCTCGTGTGGCGGTCCGTCAGACGCTGGGCTGGAACGCCGAGGGTCCGCCGGTCGTGGGCTATCTGGGCCGGTTCGTGCCCGCGAAGGGCCTTGACCTCATGACGCGCGCGCTCGACGCGGTATCGTCGCCGTGGCGAGCGCTCTTCGTAGGCGCCGGGCCCTCGGAGCCCTTTCTGCGGGCATGGGCCGCGCGCCACGGGGACAGGGTGCGGGTCTGCAACTCCATCGTTCACGACCAGGTGCCGGCCTACTTGAACGCGATGGATATGATGTGTGCGCCCAGCCAGACCACGCCCACGTGGAAAGAGCAGTTCGGGCGAATGCTCGTCGAGGCGTTCGCCACCGGTGTCCCTGTCATCGGCAGCGACAGCGGCGAAATCCCATATGTCGTCCGGGACTCCGGGCTCATCGTCGGGGAGAAGGACGAGGCCGGCTGGACCCGAGCGATCGCGGACCTGCTCGAGGACCGTCACAAGCGTGCTGACCTCGGGGCCCGAGGGATCGAGCGAGCTCACACCGAATATGCATGGCCCGTGGTCGCGCGCAGGTACCTCGACTTCTTCGACTCTCTCGCAACCACCCCGCGCTGATCCGGCCGCCACGGGTGCTAACTTGTTTGGGGACGGACGGCTCCCCTGGCCGACCGCCAGACCTCGATGCGGCTTCGCAACCGCTTCCGCGCAGGCTCTTCGAAGAGGAGAAATACCAGGACGCACCCGCCGACGCTCGACGCCACATACGGCCAGAATACCAGGGCTGGGCTCACCCCACGGAGCCATCGGTCTTGCGCGATTCGAACGACATTGTGGATCGGTCCGTGGAGGAGATACAGCGAATAGCTGGCTTCGCCCAGGAGGACGCAGATCGGCCGGCTCAGCGCGCCGGCCATGGGCCCGGCCCCCGAGGCAAGCGACCACACGAGCGCGGCAAACAGCGGTGTCAGCCAGAAATTCGCGATCAGAAAGGCGTCGCTGGACCACTCTGCGCCGAGGATCCACACGATACCGACGAGCGCGGACAGTCCTACCCACGGCGCGGCGGACGATCTCTGTTCTTGCATGCTGAAGATGCGCCCGACCCCTACACCCACGAAGAACTGATGCACGTAGAAGACAGGGTTGTACGTGCCGACCGCGAGCCACGTGGCCACACAACGCCCATCGTGCGCAGCTGCCTCGCGCCCAATCACGAGCCACAGCGCCGCTTGCAGCGCGGCGCCGAAGAGCAGCCATCCGCCGATCGACAGGGCGAGCCGGCGCGAAGTCCTGACGACGGAAGCGGCGGCTAGCCAGGGGAAGAGCAGATAGAAGAACACCTCTGCCGAAAGGGACCATCCGGGACAGTTCCACACGCAGGCAGCACCTGGGAACCAGGCCTGCGCGAGAAACACAACCGCCGCGCCAATCTCGAACAACCCAGACGCGAGGCCCCAGGTGACGCCGGCCCCTCCCGCCACGCGATGCCAGAACGCCGGTGCCCCGAGGACCAGACCCAGGAGGTAGACCGGATAAATCCGTGCAAGGCGCGCGCCCCAGAATGGCCAGGGGGCGATGCGCGGGCGAGAGGCAGGATCGATGTAGTTATACGCCAGAACAAAGCCGGAAAGGACGAAGAAGAGGCTCACGCTGCACGGACCTCTGCTGACCAAGGCGGCGAGTCGCGTCCCCGGGGACACGGGTGCGTAGTGAAAGGCCAGAACGTGAAAAGCTGCAAAGAATCGCAAGCCGTGGAGGGCTCGCAGGGGTCTTCGACTGGTGTTGCCCATTGACTTCTATTCGGCAAGCCTTCGCGACCTTATCGGCGCGCGGATATCGGCGTCACGCACGCGAGAGCACTCGGTCGCGGACCTTCAGCAAGGGCCTTTCGAGAAAGTAGTACGAGCCCGACGCTACGGCGACGGCCGCCAGAACATTGAACGGGAAGGCAAAGCGACCGATCGAGAAGAAGAACTGCTGCCAAATATAGAGGCTGTACGAGAGACGGCCGAGCCACCTCACCGGGCGATAGGTCAGGGCCCGACCCACATTCCCCTCGGTGTGACGCATGGCCCAGAACAGAAGGAAGGCGATGGTTACTCCCTCGGTCGAATACCCGACGGGCAGAAAGTAGCCTCCGCGGAATCGCTCGCTCAACGCCGCGTTCACGAGCACCACGAGAAATACCCTGCGCGCGCCGGGATGTGACCTGCCTGCTGAGCCACTCCTTTCCGGAAGATGAATGCTCGACGAGCGCCAGGACGCAGCCCGCAAGGAGCACGTCCATTCGCGTGTGGCCCATGATGGGAATGAAGGCACGGTCCACTGGGAATGCGAAATACCACCCGACTCGCACGAATGGCTCCAGACCGATAACGAACAGCGCGATGGCGCGAGCATGGCGTGGGCCCGCGAGGACCAGCGCCGTCGGCCACATGATGTAAAACTGTTCTTCGACGCTCAGAGACCAGGCGTGACCGAGCCACCGGCCGTCTCCGCTGTGATAGTTCCGGGTGAAGGTGGCCGCCGCCAAGAAGTCGCGGCTCGGGATGCTCACGATCTCAACCGCGTTGGCGATCAGCAGGAAGGCCACGTAACCGTAGAAGGCCGGCAAGATCCGGTAGGCACGCCGCAGATAGAACGCACCGAGCGATATATGCCCCTGCGCGGTCGCCTCGTTCAACAACAGGCGCGTGATGAGATATCCGCTCAGCATGAAGAAAATGCTCACTCCGAGGTGCGCACCTCCACGGTCAGTGAGAAAGACCTTGAGGTACCGATCCTCGGGCCGCAGCTGCCCTCCTGCGTGTCCGAGAATCACGAGCGCAATCGACAGAGCGCGAACGCCGTCCAGAGAAGGGAGCCGACCTCGCGCTTCGCGGGTGGGCGCTGGCTGGAGCACCGTCGAGACGGTCGGCAAGTCGACAGGAACGATAGAACGTCGAGCCTCCTCGGCGACGTCGTGCTCGTGCCTCATGAGGCCGTCTCGGGCCCTGTCGTAGCGGGCGCGATCCGCACGATCCTTCATGTGCCGAGGCCTCGCCTTCAGCCGCAGAGGGCGGCCAGCATGGCGTCGCACGTCCCGAGCGGGACGTTGCTCTCGACGATGGCGAGGGCCGCGCTCTCCGCAATTCCAGAGGTCACCGGTCGCATGGCGTCGGATAGTACGGCGCCGCCGGAACCCGCGCCAGCGCCTATGCGGACGAGGCACGCTTTTGCTCGGCTACGGATTGCGCCGCAAGCTCTGTACCAGCCGTTCAGCTGGGCATTCGCACAAGCGCCGCGTCCGTAACGCGTGCTGCGCACCGCAACCTATCCTGTCCGGACACGCCTCGCGCCCACCGTCTACCGCCTCATGTGATTCTACATTGATCGAAGTTGCCCGGCGGTGTGCAACGGACGTAGCAACACGAAATATTTGCCATCATGGATCCGCGTCGACTCGGTCATCAGCAAATGGAAATCGGGAATGCCGGCCATGGTCTCATAATCGTGCCTTGTCACGAAGACCGTGTCGGACGAATGCGCCAGGCCGAGCAACTCATCGACCGATGGTGTCTTGCGCATTCCCCTCAGCATCATCCAATAGTGACCTTGCTTGAGCGTTGGATCAATGACTCCGAAGTTCGCGGCTCGTGCAGCCACGGTGACGGTACCACTGCCTACGGAATGGGCGAGCGCCATGGCCTCTTTCCATTCGTCGGCTTCGTCAGCGGGCATCGACACGTCACCTATATGCACTCGGGGCTCTCGGAGGAACTGTGCGAACGCGCGCAGGGGCCCCGTCGCCGAGCAGAGGAGACAGAGCGCCGTGGCGGCCCAGGCTAACGGCGCCAAGGTCCAAGCTCCGCGAGAGCCGAAGCGCGCTCGGACCATCCACGGAATCACGCCCGCAAGCGGCACCCACGTATAGTAGTTGGGCGCGAAGAACCCCAGGATGAAGGCCAAGTTCGCGAAGCCTGCAATGGCGCTGATCTCGTCGGCGAGCGACTCTCGGTCACGCGACTCCCCGCCGAAGGCCCTCCGCACGAGACGCAGCGCGCCGCGCAGGGCAAGGATGGAGACGAAGACCGTCGCAGCGACCCACGGTCCCGCCAGTCCGCCGAGGTACCATCCGATCGTGTGCCCGGCGGGATGCCAGAAATACCGACCTTCGCGAAAGAAACCGTAGTCTACCGCTTTATATATGGCCGCCCCTGCGGCGGGGTCGAGGATCGCCCGAAGACACCGGACGCTGAACGCCGCCCCGCTCGCGGCCAAGCCGATGCCGAGCGTGATGGGCGTCGCAGCGAGCGCCATAAGTGGCCGCCGCGACCGGGTACGAAGTGCGTCGAGAGCGATCAGCGCAGCCAACTCCGCCGTCATCACCGTGCCCATGCTGACCTTCACGAGTATCGCGGACGAGGCGAGGGCCATTGCCGCCGCGCTCTGTCCTCGAATCCTCATGGCGACAGCCCAGATCAGGATCGCAGCCTCGAATGCGTGCGTCGGCGTGTTGGGGGGCACGACTTGAGACATGATCACCGCAATCAAGAGGACGCCGAGCCGCGTCGGCGCGAACGCCATGACGATGCTCGTCAAGCCGGCGAAAAAGACCGCGGTCAGGATGCCAATGAGCGCCAGGAGGGCCAACGGGCTGCGGCCGAAGACGAAGAAGAAGACTCGACACAGTAGAATGGGAAGCGGACCATAATAATAGAAGAAGTCGGTCCCCGGCTGGCTGCCAGACGCGACGATTTCGTCGGTACGAAGGGCCGCGCCCGGGTCATGATTGCAAATGAGGTGAAAATTCGCGTAGTCGGCACGCGAGACGACAAACCAGAAGATCGCGGCGAGCCCGATGGTCAGGGCCACGAAGCGCGGCGTCGCTTGCCGGTCGAATTCGTCCAGGATTCGGCGCATCGTGATTTCTCGAGTCTTACGGTCTTCCGGCGCAGGGCGCTCTGAGTTTACGGGGCGGGTCACGCCGGCTCGATCATCTGGGCGACGGAGTCAGCAAGTGCGAGGGTGCCGCTGATCGTACGATCCGACGGGTAGAGCTGGCTCGACTCGACGAGGAGGAGCCGATCAATCGGCGTCTGGTGCTCGGGCGCGCGGAGACGGAAGCCCGTGCTGCAGATGACTTGCGCATACGGGTCGCGGGAGACGGCCGTCGCGATGACGTCCTTGGGGCCGAACGACCTGTTGACGATCGACAGCGAGCCGATCGCATCGGCGATCATGCTCTCGTCGGAGAATTTCCATCTCTTGTGGTGCCGGGGCAGATAGTAGGGCACATAGATGATGCGCGTTCCATCCGAGGTCATCTCGGGGTTCAAATTGGTGTATTCGATAAAACCGTTGAACGGAATGCGCGGATCGTTCACGTTCAGCCAGTAGTTGTCGCTCACGGGCGCGCTTGCACGCAAAACCACGCAAATGACCCCGATGAAGTCGATTCGCTCGAGGCGCTCGTTGTAATGTGGTGGCAGGTCCGGCGTCATACGCAAGAAGAGCGGCAATGGAACGGCGGACACGACGTAGTCGAACTTGTGGTGTTGACCGTCGCTCGTTTCGAGCCCCTTGACTGTCCGGCCGTCGTGCACGATCCGGCCGATCGCCGTCGATGTATGAAAGGTCACGCCGCGCGAGCGCGCAGCGTCTACGAGCGCGTTGACCAGCACTTCGGTGCCGCCCTCAAGAAAGCCCAGTCTCTCCTTGGCTAATAGAGCTCCGCGCGAACGCGCGACCCGGTGAATCCGATGCCAGACCCAGGCCGCGGATATTTGATCGTGGAAGTCGTGGAACTTGACCTCCAGCAGTGGCTGCCACATCACTCGATAGGCTTCCAGACCGAGCAGGTCGATGAGCCATCGCTTGGCGGGCATACCATCCAACGCGTGCCAGTTCGTTCTCGCCGCACAGTATGCCGTGAAGGAGCCGTATCGCACGCGGTCCACCGGCGAGAGCGCGCGGCAACGCAAGAGGTCGAGCGCACCGTTGAACGGGTAGAGGGTGCCATCGTGAAAGAACCCCATTCGAGTATTCGCCCAGCGGAGCTTCGAAGTGATACCGAGCTCGTCTAGGTACTTGAAGTAGGTATCATCCGTGGCACAGATGAAGTGATAGTAACGTTCGATATTGTCATCACCGAGGCGGAAGGACCGCGCTAGACCGCCGAGCTCGGGAGCAGCCTCGAAAACCGTCACTTCGTGAGGCCCCTTCGAGAGTCTGTACGCAAGGCCCACTCCAGCAGGGCCACCTCCAATGATTCCAACGCGCGCCATCCGCGTTTTATAGCCGCTCGATCGGAGAGCGTCTCGAAGAATCGCGACGCGACGTTTCGCTAAGTGCGTTCCCCGCGGCGTGCAAGGACCGTTCGCTCGCCCATCACGAGAGGGACCGACGCGCGCGTGCCGGCGAGGAGGCGCGCGAACGCGTTGGCCCCCGGCCATTCGTGCTGCGCTAGGCGATGTGCCACATACGGGACCGAGAAGAGGACGACGTGCGGCCGAAACCGGGGCGACTCGAATCCAGCTGTGCCGAGGCCGATTTCAAGTGAGCGGCGGGAGAAGTAGAAGAGGTGCTCCGGCAAGAGGAGGGGCCAGTGCGAACCGAGCAAGCGAGCCATCCACGTGTCGCGAGCAGGGACATTGAGAAGCAGTACGCCCCCGGGTCGAAGCACACCCCAAGCCCTCCGGAGGAACGACAGGGGGTCGGGGACGTGCTCGAGCACGTCCCACATGGTCACCGCGTCGAATGATGAGCCTTCTAGCGAGGTCACTTCGAAGGTGCCCTGCAAGACCCTCTCGCTTCCGACGCGCTCGCGAGCACGTTCGCACAGCCATGTCGAGGGCTCGAGACCGGTCGCGTCGAAACCGCGATCTAGGGCGGCTTCGACGAAATATCCGGCAGAACAACCAACATCGAGAACCTTGCCGCCGGGCCGAAGGCCGCTCAGTGCGAGGAGCCACCCGAGCATTCGTGCATTGCGGCTACGGTTCGCGCCTTCCGCGACGTACGTCTCATCAGCGAGATCTACATAGGCCCGCTCTATGGTCTCGCGGGTCGGCACCGAGGGCTGCCAGCCCAGAAGGCAATCACCGCACACCGCGATCGCAGGCCGGACAATCGTCCTACGGACAGAGCCGACGGACGCCGCGTCGAGGGGCGCGGGCGGCGGCGGAGACGTTTGCGCAGGAGGCGGTGCGACGTTGCGCGACGAGCAGATCGGGCAGACAAGGACCGCGCTCTCCGAAGCAGGGCTCCTGCCGCCGCTTCGATCCGCAATGACTTCAGGATGCACGGTCGGAACGATCTACTCTCGCGCTCCCGAATCCGCAAGAGACCCTCCTTGTACGAAGTCGGTTGGCGATCGAACCATCGTCTGCCCCACGATGGCCAATCCTTTCGCGTTGAACGGACGCAAAGGAAGGAGACCGCTACAGCGGGTCATTCTCTTCGTGGCGGTCTCCGTCGGGTCATTGGCCGCCTGTCGCCACCGACACCGTACTCGAAGCCGGCAGCATGTACCGCGTCAGCGGATCGACCCCGATGCCCATCTGGAGCGCGGTTCCTACGGCCTTGGCGATCCCTCGGCGGTTACGTCGACCGTGTAGCGTCCTGGCCGCAAGAGCCAGCCGTTGAGATGGAGATTCTCGGTCGTCCGCGCGGAGGCTCCGTGGGGCGGAACAGCCCCTCCGGGAACACGAAGGTCATCTTGCTCCCATCGGCGCCGGTGACGGAGAGCGTGAGCGGACCCGCGGGCAGAGCCCGATCATCGCTTCGAACCGCGGAGAGATCGATGACCTCGTTCGTCTGGTACGTCGTACGCCCGAGCCGCATGAGGATTTGAACTTGCGCAGCTTACGTCCGAGGGCTTGCGAGAAGCACGAGCATGCCGACCGCCGCGGTCAGTGGCGAACAAGGCGCACGAAGACGAACCTCCACCATCTTCGCACGCGCGCGTCGCGCTACCCCGCGGCCGTGGTGGTTTGGGGCATCTGCGGGAGGCCGGCCAGGGGCGGCTCGATGACCAAGGGGGGATCGAGGGCTCGCGGAGAGACGCGCACCCTCAACATGGGACGCTCCACAAGGTGGTAGCTCGCCATGGCGCACATCTTCGAACATCGGCACCTCCGGTCATCCAACGAATACCTTTCCGCTGCGAGCGCGCCATCATGCCACGCGCCGACGCCGCCCATCGACCCGATGATCGTTGGCCAGGCGCACACGTCCCGAGGCTCTCGGGGCACCCCCGTTGAGCTCGAGGGCACCCTTCATCCTCGCGACCGACGCCCGGCTCATCGACCAGGAAGCCCGGCCGCCGCGATCTCGAAGTAGCGCGCGCTGCGCGGTCATGGCGTCGGTGCTCGAATCGCCTCGCACGGCTGCGTCGAACGCTCCGAGCGTTGCCCTCACAAGAGGCGCGTGCTACGCGTCCCGCGCATCACATGAGGCAGCAAGCGACGCCAACCGGCCGCGTGGGGGACGGGACCCGGGTCTTGCAGCTGGACGCGGTCCGCGGTCTGTCGATTCTGCTCGTGATGGTCGCCCACGCGGCACTCCGCCCCGAGCTCCACTCCTTCCTCTACTTCCCGCTTACCGCAATGAACCGGGTCGGGTTCTCGGGGGTGGACGTATTCTTCGTACTGAGCGGATTTCTTGTTGGGGGACTCCTCATCGGCGAGTTCCAGAAGACCAGCACGATCACGCCATCGCGCTTCTTCGTGCGGCGCGCCTTCAAAGTGTGGCCGACGTACTACGCGTTCCTCATCGCCTACGCGATCGCGATCGTCGCTGGAGGGCACGAGGGAACGATGGGCAGCCGTGCGAGCTCGTTGTTTGCACATCAATGGCCGAACCTTCTCCACGTGCAAAATTACTTCGCTCGATCGCGCCCGTTGGGCCTATTCTGGAGCCTCGCCGTTGAGGAGCACTTCTACCTCGTGCTGCCGTGGGCGCTGATTTTTATCTTCGGTTTGCGGCGCGGTCCGGACAGCGCGGCGCCAAACATCGGCAAGCGAATGACTGCGACCTTCGCCGCCGTTGCGATGGTTTGCCTTCTCCTACGATGGTGGACCGCTCGGATATACGGGCCCATGTTGGAAGGGGCCAATCCTGACTATGACCTCGTTGCGTATCGGACGTGTTTCGCGACGCATCTGCGGATCGACTCGCTATTCGCCGGCGTCTACGTCGCGTACCTGGTCCGCTTTCGCGGGCCTCTGGTCGAGCGCTTGCGCCCGTTCCGCCACGCCATCCTCGGAGTCAGTCTGCTCACATGGGTCCCCTTCTATTCGCGCGCGGCAGCAACACCGGAAGCCTTGGTGCTCGGGCGCGCTGCCCTATACCTGGCGGCGGGAGGCCTCGTCATGTCCGCTCACCTTGCCGCAACCGCGCCCGCTCCCAGGAGCCACGGCTGGCTCAAGCTTCCGATGCAGGTGCTCGGGTGGCTTGGTGTTCGAAGCTACGCGATTTACGTATGGCATGGTTACTTCTCGAAGCCAGTCGGCGTCCGGGTCGTGCGCCTGCTTCACTTAAGTGGGGCAGTGCCCGGTCTCGAGGGCTGGGCGCACGACCTCATCATGCTCGCCGCTGACGCGTTGGTAGGCGCCCTCATGTACGAACTCGTCGAACTGCCAGGCCTTCGCCTTCGGCAGAAGGTCGCTCCGGCCATCGTGCCGACGCCAACGGATACTGCGCCGGGACATGGGGATGCCCCAGAGCCCCTGTTGAATTCGTGAAGTAGCGGCGGCTGCGCGCCGGCCAGAGAATCAGGTCTGCCAGGACTTTGAGCGTGCCCCGACGTTTCAGTCGGCGCCGAGACCGTGGATCAGGGGGTCACGCGGGCGACCGTGCTGCCGCCCTCGGTGAACCAGAGCTCGTTCGGTCCCGAGGTGATTTAGGAGCTCTGACTGATCGGCGTAGGGATGTCGAAGCGCGTGACCGGCGTGTAGGAAATCCTTTGGTCGCGCTAGTCGCCCGTCCCACTGAGGGCCACGGTGTTAGGCGTGCAAAACAC
>ODAK010006205.1_pt1 | contig 12074 bp, 13 predicted proteins | sample 1539591 | NCBI WGS metagenome assembly ODAK01 (sample SAMEA3539303, study PRJEB22396) | soil metagenome | biome: tundra; feature: field; material: soil | place: USA | collected 2010-05 | depth 0.15 m | reverse complement strand
GTCGCTCCGCGCGCGCCGCTTTGGTCTGGCACGGACGGCGCGCGCGGAGCGACGCGCCCTACCAACTCGCCCGTGCCAAAGCGGGTGTAATTTGCCACAGCCTGTAATCCGTCTTTCAATATTCCGATTGCCGCTTGATGCCGGGTTCGGGCACCGGATATTTGCCGTTGGCGTCCGCCTGCAATGGCGCGGGAGATTCCATCGTCAGTTTGTCCACCCCGGGTGCGTATTCCTGCTCAGAATTCATGAATTGTTCGAGCGTGATTTCCTGGCCCGTGTGCGCGGCCTTGCGGCCCAGCGAACTGACCGCGCTGGCATAGACGCCGCGTTCCACTTCGTTGTAAGGCTTGTCATTGCGGATCGCGTCAATCAGGTCGTTCCATTCATTCAGATACGGGTCTTGTTCGCCGCCCGGCACATTCGATTCCCAAATGCGGTTGGCGGGATCTTGATTCTGGCCCTTGTAAATGCTCGAAGGCAGGCCACAGTCACCGCCGCTGGAAATGATCGCGCTGCCTTTGCTGCCGTGGGCGTAGCTGGAATAAATCTCCTTGCAGTCATTGATGCAACGTCCGTCCATGATGAATTTTCCGCCGTCGGCAAAAGTGTATTCCACCGAATACACGTCAAAATTTTGGTCCACTTGCGGCTGGCCGTCACCGGTGGTGCGATAATGTCGTCCGCCCAAAGCCTGCGCCTTGACCGGCCACGCGTTTTTCATCCAGCAGCAATGATCCACATGGTGGATGTAAAAATCGTTGAAGCAGCCGCCGCTCGCCCAGATGAAGCTGTGGAAACGCTGAATCTGCCAGAGCAATTCGCTGGGCTGGCCCGGCCATTTCGTCGAATACGCCACGCCGCCGGGGCCGTGCATCCGGTAGCCGCGCAGCAAAATCAAATCGCCGAGTTCGCCGTCCTGGATGCGATGTGCCAGTTCCTGCATCCCACGATTGTGACGCGACATCAAACCGACGCCGACCTTGAGATTTTTTGCCGAAGCCTCTACGCCGAGTTTCAGCATGCGGCGCGAAGTGGGACCGTCGGCGGTCAGCGGCTTTTCCATGAAGACATGCAACCCCTTTTGAATGGCGTAGGCGAAGTGCACCCAGCGAAACGGCAGCGGCGTGGTGAAGATGGCAATGTCGCCGGGCTTCAGGCAGTCCATCGCTTTTTGATAGGCGTCAAAGCCGATGAATTTTCGTTCCGGCTTCACGTCCACTTGGCCGCCAACCGCCCCGTTATTTTTCAGCGAGTTGTAACTGCCATCCAGCCGGTTTTGAAAAACGTCCGCCATGGCCACCAGCTTGAGCGGGATTTGTTTCGTGGAGAGCGCATTCATTGCCGCCCCCGTGCCGCGCCCGCCGCAGCCGATGAGCGCAATTTGCATGGTGCCATTTTCCGCCGCATGGACATTGGGAATCGCGACGCCGGCGAGCGCGGAGACGGCGGCGAAACGACCGGTGGTCAATAAAAATTCTCGGCGAGTGGTCGGGTTGGCTGGGGAGTTGTGCATATGGTTAGATGTTTAAAACTACGTTGAACTTTTGTCACGGATATAACTCAATTTCGCTGACCTGCGCCGCCTTCGGATAGGCCGGATTGGCGGAGGCGCGGATCACCAGTCGGAAAGTATCCGTTGTCACCGGCTTGATTTTTGTTCGATAAACTTGCGCTTCCCGATTATCGGTCACATTGATCACCTGCTGCTCCTGGCCGTTGACACGGACAATGCCCGCGAAGCTGACCGGATAACCCTCCGGATCGGCAAAGTGAATCACCACGTTTGAAATCTTTGCCGGCCGGGCCAGATGCACCTCGACCCAATGCGGGTGCGGGCTGTCGAGCGACGAATGCCAGCGATTGGAAAAATCTTCCGGCGTGGCAATCACGCCGTCAATCACCTCGCTGGTGCAGCCCGGCTCCTTGGCATACTCGCTGTCCGAAGTGGCGCTCGCTCCATTCGCGGCCAGCGCCAAGTCCTTCTTCGGGTTTTCCACGTGTGGTCGGGGCTTGGGTGGATTCGTCCATGTCCTCGCGTGCGAAAGCGTCTGCCACGTCTGGCCGGTTTCATAAACCTTCGCGAGGTCAAGCGGCTGCGGCAGCCAAGTGCGAAAACTATTCTGCTCGCTGAACGCATTGCCGGCGGACGCATAATCGCAAAACGTCAAAGCGCCCACATCGAAGGCCATCCACGCGCCGATTTTTTTTGCCGCCGCCGGATTCGATTTCAATTCCAGATGGCGGTCGAAAGTCACTTGGCGGGCGGTGGCCGGCGTGAGACGATTGTCCAGCGACAACACTACCGGGCCGCGCTGGAGCGCCATCTGGCCGTTGCATTCCTCAACTTTTCCCCGCAGGTCGAAGGCGATTTTTACCCGGTCGCCTTTGCGCCAGGTCCGGCGAATTTTCGCATACCCCGGCGTGACTGCCACGGATTTGCCATTCACCGTCAACTCGGTTCGTTTACTCCAGGCGGGAATGCGCAGGGACAGAGTAAAGTCTTTCGTTTTGTCCGGAGCAACAACGATTTCGACCTGATCGCTCACGGGATAGTCGCCTTTGATTTCCAATTTCACAGAACCGACCTGCGCGGTTCCGGGAGCGTAAAGATTCACCACCGGTCCATCGGCGCTTTGCATGAACGCCCAGAACGGCGTGAGCATCAGTCCGCGCGGCCCGTTGAGCACGCAGCAGCTCGTTCCGACATCGGCGTGCTGCACATAACTCGGCACGCGCACGCCCATCAGGCCGCTGAAATAAGCCCACCATTGTCCGTCCGGCATCATCGCGCCGAGCAGACCGTTGTAGAGATTTTTTTCCAATTCGTCGGCATAGCGCGCATCGCCGGTCAACCGCAGAAGCTGGTAACACAACTTCATCCACGTCGCCGTCACGCAGGTTTCCATCGGTTTTTCCACCACGCCAGTTTGCTGGTTCGCGCCGTCGAACCATACTTCGTTGCGCGTGCCGACGCCGATCAGCGTTTCTTCCTGGCGTTGGATGCCTTCGGCGAGTTTCAACGTCGCGTCGAGATACGCGCGTTTGCCGGTGGCCCGGTAGAGTTCGCACAAGCCTTCAAAACACGACATCATTTCGTAGGCTTTCGGCGCGCACATCTGCGCGGGATTTTTTCCCGCCAAAGCGTCCTCCACCAGTCTCATGCCGGCGGGCACTCGTTTTGACGGCACGCTCCAGCCGGCGACGATGTGTTCGGCGAAGTTTAGATATTTCTCCGCGCCCGTCCTTTCATAGAGCAACACCACTGGCTCCAAAACCGACGAGGCCGGCAAACCGTTCCATTCTCCGACGTCGGCAATGCTCGTCTTGCCCGGCCCGAGTTCAGCGATCAAGGTGTCCGTGTGTCGGCGTGCCGCGTCTAAAACGCTCACGTCATGCGTCCGTTCATAATCCGCGATCAATCCGAGCAGCACATATTTGCGGCCCCAGACATCCCAGCCTTCCAGCCGGTGTTCCGGCACGCGCGTTCCGATATAGCCATCCGGTGCTGCGGTCGCAATCAATGCTTTCGTCGCCTCATCCCGCACCGCGCGGATGGCCGGCGTGGTGTGATAGGCATCCGCCAGCGTCAGCGAAGTGAACCATTTGCCCCAATATTCACTGCGCCAATCCGCCCCGCCTGTTTCCGTTTTTGCACGAAAAGGCGCGATGAGGACTTCGGCATCCTGTGCCAGGAGCCGTTGCGTGATGCACAGGTCCAATTTCTCGCCGAGCCGTCCGGTGATCCGCACCGATTCCGGCGCGGCTGGCGTCAGCATGTCTTGTATTCCGGCTGCGTTTGCGAACCAAGTCGCCTGCGAGAGGAGGAGGAGCGCTGCCATGAATGCGGACTTGGATTTGAGCGTGGTTGGATTCACGTTTCTGGTTTGGGTTAAGTTGATTTGGGAACCTGGCTGAGATTATGTATTCGCCGGTTCGTTGTCCATGCCGGCCGTGGAGAAAAAGTTGTCCGGCGCGGCTGCGTTAAAAGTTTGATTTCCGACGGCGGCCGGAGAAAACTTTCACAGTGAAAGCGCATTTCCAAAAATCTGGCGGCGGCGATGCTTTTACCTTGATTGAGCTTTTGGTGGTCATCGCCATCATCGCCATTCTTGCGGCCATGCTGCTGCTGGCCCTGGCGCGGTCGAAACAGAGCGCCTTGCGGATTGAATGTTGCAGCAATTTGAAGCAGTGGGGGGCTCGCGGTGACGATGTATGCCGGCGATAACGGCGATTTCTTTCCCGACAACACCCAGCCCGGCGCGCACGACCTGGGCTGGATGGCGCTCAATTTCACCAATATTTTTTATCCGGTTTACTTGTATCCGAACCGGGCCGGCTCCACCACCTCGGGTCCGCGCGCGCAAAATGACGTGATGTCCTGCCCGACGGACATCGTTCACCGGGCGGTCGAGGCGGACAATAATTTCGTGAATCTCATCGGCTATAATTATCTGCCCAGCCGGGCGGTAAATGGATGGAACTATGACGCCTTCGGGCTGGGCAACTGGTGCTTGAACCGGAAAAAATTGAACCGGGAATTTCGCAAGGCGCCGGTCATGATGGACCGGTTGCAGCGCGTTTCGAGCATGGGCTGGTATGATGCTCCGTATGCCAGGACCTATCCGGATTCGTGCCATGCCGGCCGGAACGCGGTGCCCATCGGCGGGAATTTTCTCTTCGAGGATGGCCGCGTCGAATGGCGGAAATTCAGCGAGAACAACCCCGCCGCCACCATTGACAGCGGCTCGATCGGGCCGGGCGCTCGCGGCACTTACACCGATTATTACCGCCCCGCCGAACTGGACAAAGGACCGTGGTGAAAAATTATTCCGTCGTTTTTGCCCCCGAAATCCGGCTGCTGATTAACTTGATTAGCGCCTGAATTCGTGTAAAAAGTTCAATTCAATTTTGAAATGAACATCCACGAATACCAGGCCAAGCAGTTGCTCGCCAGACACGGCGTTGCGGTTCCGTTTGAAATTCCCGCCAAGTCGCTCGCGGAAGTGCGGCCGGCGGCGGAGAAGATAGTTGCGAATGGCAGCGCGAAAGTCGTTGTCAAATCGCAGATCCATGCAGGCGGACGCGGCAAGGGCACGTTCAAATCCGGTTTTCAAGGTGGCGTGAAAGTCGCGTCGTCCGTGGACGAAGCAGTCGGCTTCGCCGAAAAGATGCTGGGCAATGTGCTCGTCACCAAGCAGACCGGACATGACGGACGCCTGGTGCAAACGCTGTTGCTCGCGGCGGGCGCGAAGATCAAAAAAGAATTTTATCTCGCCATGCTGCTCAACCGCGAAACCTCCCGCCCGCTCATCATGGCCAGCACCGAGGGCGGCATGGACATCGAGGAAGTCGCCGCGACGCATCCCGAAAAGATTTTCAAGGAATCCATTGATCCCGCCGTGGGCATCGTGCCGTTTCAGGCTCGGAAAATTTCTGCCGCGCTCGGATTGAAGGGCGATTTGTTCAATGCCTGCGTGAAACTCATCACGGGCGTCTATAACACCTGGTGGGAATGCGACGCCTCGATGGTGGAATTGAACCCGCTCGCCGTTGTCGAATTGGCTGATGGCAAGGAAACAGTTGTCGCGCTTGACGCAAAAATTTCTTTGGACGACAACGCGCTGTATCGCCACGCGGACATCCAGGCGATGCGCGACTTGAACGAGGAAGCGCCGCTGGAAATCGAGGCGAGCAAGTTCAACCTGAATTACATCAAGCTCGACGGCAGCATCGCGTGCCTTGTGAATGGCGCGGGACTGGCGATGGCCACGATGGACATCATCCAGCATTTCGGCGGCAACCCGGCGAACTTCCTCGACGTGGGCGGCGGCGCGAGCAAGGAGCAGGTCACCGCGGCGTTCAAGATCATTTTGAGCGACCCGAACGTGAAAGGCATCCTAGTGAACATTTTCGGCGGCATCATGGATTGCAACGTCATCGCCACCGGCATCGTCGCGGCGGTGAAGGAAACGGGCTTGAAACTCCCGCTCGTCGTCCGGCTCGAAGGCAACAACGTCGTCGCCGGCAAAAAAACGCTGGCCGAATCCGGCGTGGCCATCATCACCGGCGATTCGATGGCCGACGCGGCGCAGAAGGTTGTGAAGGCGGTTGGAAAATAAATAGTAAGTCCAGCGATGCGAAACATTAAATTCAATAGCGTGATTGAAAATGTGCTTGTTGTCGCAGTTGGAATTGTTTGCGTTCTTATCCCGCTTTTGGACTTTATTGGAGTCTTTGATAATGTAGGGTGGGTCAAAGCTCGTATTCCAATTTTCGTGCTTCTCGCAATTGGCTTTTTGACATCGTATCTCGTCAGTCATTTAAACAATAAAGAAACAAGTGCCATTGAAAGACATCGAGAATTACTTCAGCACATTAAGTTAGATGACGCCTCTGCGAGATTTAAATCTTTGCTTGAAAGCCTGTGGCAGAAACGAGAGCGAGATATTGAAAGGCTTTTTTTCCAAGTTGTTGAGCAGACAAAGCGCGGAATTTCATTGGAGGAATTTCTCAAGAACACTTTTGAGCAAATGATTAGTGGCAATTATTTTGGTGCGAAAGTTGTTTTGCCCTGGGATTTTACGCTTTGCGCACTCAACTACGAAGGCATTGTCATTTATCACCCCGGAATTCCCAAAGGACGTAGGCTGGATGATTGGCTCCCTCAAACTGTCCTAAAAGAAAGAAACGGAACTACGTTTTGGGAAAATGATGGGTGCAGTGAACAATTGGCGGGCATTTTCCCAAATCGAGCTCCGGGAAACAAGCGCTTCACGAAGGCATATTTCAAAGATTTCCCTGATCTTAAAGCCGTAGTGATATTTGAATCTCACATTAACATCATTGACAAATTACCAACGATACAAATCAAAAACGACAAGCAGTAAGTAATAAAATTTGCCTGCGAATATGCTCAAATCCACCGAAATCGCGTTCAGTTGCTATGCCGTCACCGACATGGCGCGGGCGCAAAAAGTTGTTCAGGTTTTGGGTAAATGATAGATTATCACCCTGAAAACGAATTTGCTGGAAGACGCGTTGAATTTGCCATTGCCGGAACGGATCAAACTGGCCGATGAAATTTATCGCAGCGTGGATCGCGAGACGGACGACGCTGCCATTCCCGCGGAAATGATCGCGGAAATGGAACGGCGCGATGCCGATTACGAAGCCCGGCCGTCGTCCGGCTGCTCGTTGGAAGAACTGGAGGGCGAACTTTTCAAGCGCAAGTGAATTTGAAGATCATCATCACTGCGCCAGCCCGGCTGGAAATCGCTGAAGCAGTCAAATACCGTGAAGCACAGCGTCCCAGCGCCGGCATTAATTTTTGGATTGAATTTAAGATTTTGGCGAAGCGCCTGAAAAATTTTCCGGAGCTTTATCCGCGATTTGGCAAACGCGGAATTCGCAAGGCGTCAATGCACAAGTATCCGCACGCGGTTTATGATCGAATGGCCGGAGAGGAATTGCGTGTGCTTGGTGTCGTGCATGGCGCAATGAATCTGGAATCCGTCAAAGCTCGTTTCGCATAGGGAGTTGCCACGCCGTCACCGGCATGGCTTGGGTGACTTCTTTTCGAGTTCGGGATTAATTGTTCCATTCGTCGCCGTCGGACTTTGGTCATCGCGTAGCGTTTAAGTTGCCGGCACGAATTTTTGCAGCCACTTCGTCAGGCCAAACAGAGCCAGCAGGGCAAGGATCATCCAGCGCGCACAGTCTGGCGCGATGGCGATCGCGTCAACGAAGACGATGCCCGCGAGCAGGTTTGAGACGATCCAGCCAACATTGATTTCACCGCCGGAGAATATGGTGCGCAGGCAGCGCGCCGACCACAAAACCAGCACCGTGGAAATCCAGAGCGCGCGCAGCCGGAAATCGCCGGTGTTCATCGTCGCGGCCAGAACGATGGGCGCGGCCAGCAAAAGCAACGGCCAGAACGGAACCGGCCCGCGAAAATTCTCGCGCCGGGCGACGCAGCTCAAGCCGACGACATAAAACGCCAGCGCCGCGCCGCCGAAAATCGCGAAGCCGTTCAAGCCATCTACACCGGCTGCGCTGGCGACCACATAAACCCAGAAGCGGCACGCGCCCATCAGCCAAGGCGACGCCGTGAAAAACTTGTGCGTGAAATCGTAGAGCAAAATGAAGGCCGCGAGAATAATCGCGGTCCCTGCCGCGACTTTGCCGCAGAACAGCATCAGCAGGATGCCTAGCGCGAGCTGGCCGAAGCCAAAACGCCAGACGCGTTGCGGGGAAATTTTCCCGGTCGGAATCGGGCGCTCCGCGCGGCGCTGCCGGTCGAATTCCTCGTCGAAGGCGTCGTTCAAGAACATTCCACCGGTGTAAAGAAAGCTCACGCCCAGCAGCAGGAACGGCAGTTTCCCATAATTTCCGCCGCCGCCCAGCCACCAGCCCGCGAGGCAGTTCGACCACACGGTCGGCAAATTCGACACGCGTCCGAGGACGAGCAGGGTGCGTAACATGGATGATTTGCGATTTACGATTGCCTCGGCAACGGCACGAGACCCGCCGCAAATCGTAAATCAAAAATCGTAAATCGCAAATTTAACAGAGTCCGCGTTTGACGAGTTCAGTGAGCGTCCAGTCGTATTCCTGCGCGAGCTGGTCCACGACGCTTTGCGCTTTCAAATCCGGCGGCAGCACTTCCCAGGTGTAGGTTTCCATTTCGAGGTGCGAACACAGCAGCGGGTTTTCGGCGAGCAAATCGAGAACGCCGAGCAGATGGTCATTCGTATTCTCGAACGGCGGCGCGGCGGGCGCGTGGAGCGGGACGTGAAAATGAATCCGCCACTCTTCGGCATGATGTGTGATCCGTGATGCGTGATGTGCAAGCGCGTCGGGCAGATCCCGGAAAATGGTGCGGTTGCCGGCCTCGTCGCGGGCGACGACCTGGTGGAGATAAACATCGTCGGTAAATTTTTTCAATGCCTCGCGCGCTTCCGGCGTGGGCGAAACTTTGAGCGCGGAACTCAAATGGATTTTGCTGATCTTGATGCCGTGATTGACGAGGCAGGGCAGGGCGTTGTGCGGCTCCTCGAATTCGACAGCGAAATGGCAGGTGTCGTAGTTGACGCCGAGATGCGCGTCGAGTCGCGGGTCGTGCGGATGCTCGGCGCGGAAATGGTCGAAGGCATGAATTGTCTCCGCGCTGCTTTCAAGCAAACAGAGCGGTTCAGGTTCGAGGCCGAGATGCAGTTGGCGTCCGGTTTTTTCGCTGACGCGGGCGATGTGTTCCACGGTGCGCCAGATGTTCTGCCGGATGGTTTTGAGCGCTTCGGCGGATGGGTGAAATTCCTTGAACGAGCCGGGCAGGGTGCTCACGCTGCCTTCGACGCCGGCGGGCAGCAGTTCCGCCAGCAGGTTGAACAGCAGGTTGGTGTAAGCCACGCGTTCCGGCGACGTCCAGTCGGGGCGGTAAACCTGTTCCTTGACGCGCGTGCCGTGAAACTGGCCGTAGGGAAATCCGTTGATGGTGAAAACATAGCAGCCATTTTTACCGAGCCAGCGGTGAAATGCCAGCAGCGTGTCGCGTTCGCTCAATTCCACTGCGGCGCGTTCGCCCAGGCGCAGGCCGATGGCGAAGGGTTTTTGCGGGCAGACCTTGGCGCGGACGGCGAGCGCGTAATTTTGCAGCGCCGCGAAAGTTTCCAGCCACGTCTCGCCGCGATGGATGTTCGTGCAATAGGCGAGCTGGAGCGAATGGTTCAATTGCATGGCCGTAAAAACAAGATGCGGCGAAATCATTTGAATGCAAGGCACAAACGAACGTTGACACCTCAACGGTGCGGGTTTAACCTCTGGAAAACTGCAACCGACCATGTTACTTCGCATCAGTTTAATTGTGGCCATTCTGGCCGGCCTCGCAGCCGGCGGCTTGGGATATTATGAGGTGACCACGCAAATTCCCGCGCTCACCGATCAGCGCAACAAAGAGCAGGACGCCAAAAAACAGGCGCTGACTGAACTGGCCAGCACCAAGACCACCCTCAAAAAAACGCAAGGCGAGCTGGCGCAGACCCAGACCGAACTGGCCGACACCAAATCCGACCGCGACAAGGCCGTGGCCCGCGCCGAGGCGCAGTCCAAGCGCGCCGAAGATCTTGCCGGCAAACTCGCCAAGGCCGTTTCCGAACGCGATGACGCTCAAAATGAACTGGCCACCTACAAGGCGAGCGGCCTGACGGCGGATCAAGTGGTCAAGCTCAACAAAATGCTCAAGGAGGCCCTGGCCCAGATTGATGTTATCAATGCTGAAAAGATGGTTTTGAACCGCAACCTCATTGCGACCAAAGCACGTCTGGCCCAGTATGAGGATCTAACCGAACACTTCGTTAAGCTCCCTGCTAACTTGAAGGGGAAAGTGGTGGTGGTGGATCCGAAATGGGACTTCGTTGTTCTCAACATCGGCAGCGACCTGGGCGCCGTCGAAGAAGGCGAAATGCTGGTCAGTCGTGAAGGCAAGCTGGTGGCCAAAGTGATCATCCGCAGCATTGAAAAAGATCGTTGCATCGCCAACATCATTCCCGGCTGGAAGCTCGGTGAACTGATTGAAGGCGATGAGGTCAGTCCGGCGCATCCCGCGCCCGCTTCCTAAAATGAAATTTCGCGCCGCCCATCTCTTTCTATTCGTCATGCTGACGGCGATGGTGGCGTTTCTTTCCGGCTGCGCCACCAGCGAACCTGACAATGCCTCGGTTCGTCCGTGGAATTCTCCTGAAGGCTGGCAGGGCGGTGCGCTCGGCGGCATGGACACCCAGCACCGTTAGGCTTTCCGGCGCACGCAGCGCCCCGGCGTCAGGATAAAATTCACCTTCGCATCGTGCGGTTCCGTGGGGATTGTTTCCAGCAGTTGAAAATCGTAAGCCACGCCGCATTTGATCCCGCTCACTTGTTCCAGCAACCGGTCGTAAAATCCCCGGCCGCGACCGAGCCGGTTGCCCTGCAAATCAAACGCCATTCCGGGCACCAGCACGAGATCAAATTGGTCCAACGGCGTTTCCGCGCAGCCTGCCACCGGCTCGCGCACACCGAATTTGCCGGTGACAATATCCGTCGCCAAGTTGTTTAGCCGTCGCGCGCCGTAGATTTTTTTCTCCGCATCGAAAAAGGGCAGGGCGCAGGTGGTGCCCAGCGCCAGCGACAGTTCCAGCACCGGCCAGACATCCAGTTCGTCCGGCCGCGGCGCGAAAAATAAAACCGTGTGGGCGCTGGGCATCTGCGCCTTCAGCCGCTCGCACAGCTCGATGGATTCCACCGCCCGCACCGCCGGCGAAATCTTTGCCAGCGCCGCGCGGATTTTTTGGCGCAGTTCAGTTTTTAATTCGATGTTCACCATGGCCACGCATTTGTCCGCCGTCGTTTTCCATCAAACACCGTTCCATCGGCAAAACCGAGATGTCCGTGAATCGTGCAACGAAAATTGGCATTGGTAAGATCATCGTCCGGCATTCCGGGACGGAGAATTTCGTAGCTGCAATTGTTGGTCGTGAAAGTCGCCCAACTTCCCGCCGGTTTTCGGATTTTGTCGCCTGGACAAATCAGAAATTTAGGAGTGCAAAGCTCATTGGACATGGCGAGAAAATTATCCGCAAGATGATTGCTGTTGTCACCCGCCAAAATTGCCGCGCCAAAGCCAATCGAGGACATATAATTTCCGCAGGCAACTGATTCAGACCATCGCTTCAATCGTGGTTTTGAAAACTCAAGCAGAACAAAACCGATCGCAATTATTCCAAGCGCAGTAAATATGACATCTCTCTTTTTCATCCGTGTTTATCCGTGTCCATCCGTGGTTTTCTTTTTTCCGCGAACTGCGCCCGCCATTTCTCCACGCGCTCCTTGATTTTCTTTTCCACGCCCTGTTCGGTCGGCTCGTAATAAATTTTGTCCACGCCCAGATAATCCTGCGCGACAAAATGATTCTTGCCGTCGTGTGCATATTCGTAGCCGGCGCCATGGCCGAGCCGCTCCGCGCCTTGGTAATGCGCGTCGCGCAAATGTTCCGGCACGGCAATCGTCCGACCGGAGCGGACATCTTCCAGCGCGGCGTCAAT
>ODAK010006204.1_pt1 | contig 12075 bp, 14 predicted proteins | sample 1539591 | NCBI WGS metagenome assembly ODAK01 (sample SAMEA3539303, study PRJEB22396) | soil metagenome | biome: tundra; feature: field; material: soil | place: USA | collected 2010-05 | depth 0.15 m | reverse complement strand
GGGATTCGCCAACGTCAGGCCCGTGGCAAGCGCCGGCGCGCGGCCGTAGGAGCCGTGAAAGCCATAGGTGTTGAGATAATGCGGGAAACGACCGGCACATCCCAGGCCCGAGACGAAGGCGACGTTCTCGCGAGGCACGCCCAGAGCCGCCATGACTTTCTTGAGCTGAGCCAGGATCGAGAAGTCGCCGCAACCGGGGCACCAGCGCACCTCTTGCGCAGTCGAGAAATCATTGGGCGTCAAGAGCGGCAGCGGGTTCGGAGTCATGGAAACACACTCTCAACTAGCCCGCAGCGCCAGCAAGGGAGACGCTTAAGCCCCCTTGCTGGCGCTGCGGGCTAGTAAATCTCCGCGATTTTTCGTTCGATCTCGTTCACGGTAAACGGCCGGCCTTGCACTTTGCTCAGGGCGATCGCATCGACCAAATACGCCGCACGCACAATCTGGCAGAGTTGGCCAGTGTTCAGTTCCGGCACGAGGATCTTGCGGTAGCTTTTCAAGACCTCGCCGGTGTTCTTCGGCAAGGGATGCATATGCCGCAGGTGTGCACGGGCAACTTGCAGCCCTTGGCGACGGCAGCGCGCGACGGCGTCGGCGATTGCGCCGTAGGTGCTGCCCCAGCCGAGCACCAGGAGATCGCCTTGGGCGGGGCCGTCCACCGCCAGGAGTGGAATTTCGTCGGCGGCGCGGGCGATCTTGCGGGCGCGGGATTGCACCATCAACTCGTGGTTGAGCGGATCGTAGCTGACGTTGCCGGTCGGGTGTTCCTTCTCAAATCCGCCCGTGCGATGCTCCAACCCGGGCGTGCCCGGAATGGCCCAGGGCCGCCCAAGACGCTCGTCCCGCTGATACGGCAAAAAGACAGCGGCGCCTTGGTTGCCCATGGGCGAAACCGCGTGATGTAATTCGAACGGCGGTAGCTCGGACAAGCTTGGAACGCGCCAAGGTTCCGCGCTGTTCGCCAGGAACGTATCGGACAACACGACCACGGGTGTCATGCAGCGAACTGCCAAACGCAGGGCTTCCCTCACGACATCGAAACCGTCGGAAGGCGTTGCGGCAGCCAAGACGATCAACGGACATTCGCCGTGCCGGCCGTGCAGCGCTTGCAACAGGTCCGCCTGTTCCGTCTTGGTCGGCATGCCGGTGCTGGGGCCGGCACGTTGGATGTCGATGATGACGCACGGAAGCTCGCTCATCACCGCGAGTCCCAGGCCTTCCGATTGCAGCGAAAACCCGGGCCCGCTGGTCGCCGTCACCCCGAGCGCTCCGCCAAAGGCTGCGCCCAGCGCCAAATTGATCGCCGCCAAATCATCCTCGGCCTGGATGATCTTGACGTTCGGTTGCTTCATCTCAATGAGTTGATGCAGGAGTTCGTTCGCCGGTGTGAGCGGGAAGCAGGCGAAGAGCATCGGCAGCTTGCTCTGTTGCGCCGCGGTCAAGAGGCCCAGCGCCAGAGCTTCGATGCCGGTGATCTTGCGATATTTGCCCGCAGGGATCTTTGCTTTGGCAACGCGATAATGGACCGGCAAGCATTCGCAGGTTGGACCATATTGATGGCCGGCATTGAGCGTGCGCGTGTTCGCCTCAATCATGGCCGGGTTCTTTGTATAGGTTTCGCGGATCCAGCGCAGCGTCGGTTCCAGCGGGCGTTCGAAGAGCCAAAACGCCAGGCCAAGCGCGAAGAAATTCGTGCAGCGTTCCGTTTCGCGCGGACTGAGATTGACGCGCGAAACGGCGGCGCGATTCAACTCGCTCATCGGAATCGCCAGCAGCCGGTAGCTCTTCAGAGAGCCATCTTGGAGCGGATCGCTCGTGTAGCCGGCTTTCTCGCGTTCTTCCAGTGTAAACGCGTCGGCGTTGACGATGAGCAATCCGCCCGGCTCCAGATCGGCCAGATTGGCTCTTAAGGAAGCGGGGTTCATCGCGACCAAAACGTTGAGACCATCGCCCGGTGTGTGGATCGTGTGCTTGCTGAAGTGAACCTGGAAGCCGGAGACGCCCGCAAGCGTGCCCGCCGGCGCGCGGATCTCCGCAGGCGGATCGGGCAGGGTGCAGACGGCATTGCCATGTATTGCCGAGGCGCTGGTAAACTGGGCGCCGACGAGTTGCATGCCGTCGCTGACATCCCCCGCGAAACGGATGGTGGCCTCGTCAAGTTCCTCGACGCGACCCCGCGGCAATAATGGGTTGGCAGCCTTGGTGTGCGGCGCAGCCATGCGATCAAAACCCTTGTTCTAGCGCGATTCGTGGAGAGAAACCGAAAGACAATCAGGCGCCTTCCCGCTGCGGTTGGATCGGCTGGGGATGCGGAGGCAGGTTGTAGACCATGGTGGGAAAATGCTCGACCAGGTAATGCACGATCCGCTTGACCGACAAGATTCCCACCGGCTTCTCATCGATCACGACGGGCAGATGGCGATAGCCTCCCTTTTGCATGCGCTTGATGGCGCAACTGATCGGATCCTTCGGATGCACGGTCACCGGCTCCGGCGTCATGCATTCGTCAATGGGCGTCTCCAGCGAGCGGCCCTGCGCCAAGACACGCCGCAGCAGATCGCGTTCGGTGAAGATGCCGACGATACGCCGCTGTTCGCACACCAGCACGCAACCGACTTTTTTCTCGCGCATCAGCTTGACCGCATCCGCCACGGGCCTGCCGGTCTGCACGAGCCATGCCTGCGTTGGATACAGCCTTGATACGGTTTCGCTTTTCAGATTGCGCACGAGGTCCATGAGAGCTTCTCGACGGACGACTCTTCCCTTGGGAGAGTCATTGTCGATTGTTTGCCCGGCTACGGCAAGGGGCACGTAATCGATGGTCCATCGATTCGCCAGGGCTTGCGGGCGCGCCTCAACGTTTGGTAAAACATAGGCTGGATGTCGTTGCGTTGATCGCCGTTTAACCGGTGAGCTTGCTCGCCGCGGGTCGAATCCAAAACGGCGAGCAAGCTCGCCGGCTAAACAGAACACCGATTATTTTTGTCACTGCCATGAACCAGCAACATTTTCCCGTACCGGCGCCTGAGGCGATTCTGGACAAGTTGGGGCCGATCGTCCGCGAGACGGTGATCGTCGAGAATCGCCATTTTCTGATTGACCATCCCGGCGAATCGGATCGGCTGATGAAGCATCCCGCCGTGCATGAAGCGTTCGCAAAGGACGAGTACATGCCATACTGGGCCGACCTGTGGCCCGCGTCGCGCATGTTGGTCAAGGCGATTCTGCACGAACCGTGGACGCCGGGAACGGAGGCGATCGAGATCGGCTGCGGGCTCGGTCTGCCGGGGATCGTCGCGCTAACGATGGGGCTGAAAGTCACGTTCAGCGACTATGACGCGAGTGCTTTGCGCTTTGCCGCGGACAACGCCCGCATCAACGGGCAGAGCGACTTCCGCACCCTACAGATGGATTGGCGTGCGCCGCCGGACGATTTGCAAGTTCCCGTCATCCTGGCTTCGGATCTGATTTACGAGTTGCGCAACGTGGCGCCCCTGGTGGCCCTGATTAAGAAAATGCTGCCGCCCGGCGGCCTCTGTTTGCTCACCGATCAAGATCGCATCCCGTCGCATGTTCTGAAGGACGTGCTGCAAAACGAGGGCTTGCCGTTCACTACCAAGATGATGCGCGCCGGCGAACCGGGAGGCCGTCGCCTCAAGGGAACGCTCTATCGCATCACGCGGCCAACATGAAGCTCTTGGCGATTCGTACCCTGATACGGTAGTATGGAAGCGTAGATCGAACGATCCAAGGGAGGGATACGTGGATGACTCGGGGCATATGGGTTCTTGCGTTAACTTTACTGATGGGCGTCTCCGCTACCGTCGGCCAAGCGCAGGACAAAAAAATCGAGATGACCGCCGTCAATTACGACGGCCTGAAGCAAGAAGTCCTCAAACAGCGTGGCAAGGTCGTGCTAGTCGATTTCTGGGCGACGTTTTGTCCCCCGTGCAAGAAGGCGTTTCCGCATTTCATCGAGATGCAGAAGAAGTACGCCGACAAGGGCTTTGTCGTTCTCTCGGTCTCCCTCGACGAGGCGGCCACTCCCGAAAAAGTGGCGCTCGCGAACACCTTCTTGCGCAAAGTCGATTCGCCGTTTCGCAACTTGCTCCTGGATGAGCCTCAAGAAGTCTGGTCGAAGAAGATGGGCTTCAAGTCGATCCCCTGTTACTTCGTCTTCGATCGGCACGGCAAATGGGTCCGCTTCCGCGCCTCCGACTCCGCCGACGGCGTGGATTACGATCAGGTGGAAAAAACAATCGTCCAAATGTTGAACGAGAAATAGCCCCCTCGTGCCCAGGCTCCGCCTGGGAACGCACTGCCCGCGAGGCTCTGCCTCGCTGAACGTGAGAACAATCGGCTCAACGCTCGGCAGGCAGAGCCTGCAAGGAGGTGCCCCGCCGTAAACGGCGGGCTATGTGGGGAATTTCAATGACGCACCGCCTATTCGGCACTTCGATGGCAACGCTCGCGATTCTCTGCGTATCGGTCGGCCCAGCGCAGGAAAAGAGCGTTGACATGGTCCCCGTCAAGTACGACGCGCTCAAGCAGGAAATCCTGAAACAGCGAGGCAAAGTCGTGCTCGTCGATTTCTGGGCCGGATACTGAAGCCCATGCAAGGCGATGATGCCGCATCTGGTCGAGATGCACAAGAGATACGCCGAGAAGGGCTTCGTCGTGCTTACTGTCTCCGTCGATCCGGCCGACGATCAAGGCCTGGTGGAGCAGGCGAACAAATTCCTGCGCAAACACAAGCCGCCGTTCCGCAACTTGCTCTTGAACGAATCGAGCGAGTTCTGGAACACGAAGGTCGATTTCACGATCCCGCCCTGCTATTACGTCTTCGATCGTCACGGCAAATGGGTGCGATTCCGGGGGGCCGATTATGACGATGGCGTGAATCACGATGACCTGGAAAAGACGGTCGTCCGCATGTTGAGTGAGAAATAGATCATACCAGCCCGAAGCGCAAGCGAGGAATAATGTTCTTCCTCGCTAGCGCTTCGGGCTGGTAAAGCTTGGATGTAAAAATGCAAACCGCAGATCCGCAGAAAAACCTCGCTTCCGCCCTGGGTCGAATCCCGAGCGGCGTCTTCATTCTCACCGCGGCGCGTGACAGCGTCGAGACCGGCATGCTCGCCAGCTGGGTGCAGCAATGTTCCTTCAAGCCGCCGACGATCAGCTTCGTCGTCCAGCGCGGCCGACCGATTGCCGATCTCTTGCCCAAGGATGGCGACTTCACGATCAACATCCTCGAAGCCGCCCAGACCGACATGATCGCCCATTTCGGCAAAGGCTTCACGATGCAAGACGACGCCTTCAAGGACCTGGACGTCCAGCGCGGCCCGCCGCACGGCCCCGTCCTCAAGGAGTCGCTCGCCTACCTTCACGGCAAGGTGCTCGACCGCATCCCCATCGGCGATCACGATCTCTACCTCGGCGAAGTCACCGCCGGCGCCCTTCTGGACGACGGCCAACCGATGGTGCATGTGCGGAAGAATGGGTTTCATTATTGAATCCGGGTCTTCGTTTAGCGTTCGTCGGGCGCCCTGCGAACGCTAAACGGGGAGCGGTTTTGCCTATGCCCTGCCACATCTGCCAAGCCGAAGCGGTCACGCGTTGTTACAACTGCGGCGAGTTGGTCTGCGCGGAGCATGGCAAGGGCGATATCTGCCCGACGTGCAGCGGCACCTTCAAGGCCGGCGATCCTCGGTCAGACCGAATTAGCGCAACGCCGTCGACTCAACCGCAACATCACGGCTGGTGGCGGCCCCAGGTAGCGGAGGAGTACAAACCTCCCGAATGCTACGAATGTGGCGGATTGTCGCGTGGCGTGTGCCGAAACTGCCAGATCCGCTACTGCCCCGAACACGCCGGCTTCAACGGACTTTGCAAGGGTTGTGCCCGCTCCGCCAACCTGGGGCTCTACATGGTTGGCGGCATCGGGGCGATGTTTCTACTTCTCTACCTGTTCCTTTGGCTGTTCGGCTGAATGGATTCTTGCCACTTTACGGAGGCCTCGCACTAGGTAGGACGGATTGCCAATCCGTCCCACGGATGCTGAAAACGCGGGCTGGCCTCTGTTCACGCCGACAAATAAGCTGTCCAGCAGTAACACCATTTCGAGACCGAGATTCGAGGAGCCTCCGTGAACGCTTTGAACATCCGCCAAGATTCCTGCGAGTTGGACTTTCTCTCCTTGGGCGCACTCGTCCATCGGCTCGATCCGGGCGTGATCCCGTTTCGCAAGGCGCGCTCGTTCGATGTTCACGTCTCCGGCGGTGAATACAACGTGGCCGCCAACCTGTCGGACTGCTTCGGCCTAAAGACCGGCATCGCGACGGCGATGGTCAACTATGGACTCGGCGAACTCGTCCAAGCGCGCGTTCGCGAGACCGGCGTCACGCCGTTCTACAAGTGGTTCGAGCACGATGGCGTGCGCGGCCCCAATATCGCCACCGTTTACAGCGATCGCGGCCACGGCGTGCGCGGCCCCGTCGTCTTCTACAATCGCGCCAACGAAGCCGGCGCCCTCCTCAAGCCGGGCGACTTCGATTGGCCGAAGATTTTTGGCCGCGGCGTGCGCTGGTTCCACTCCGGCGGCATCTTCGCGGCACTGTCGGAAACCACCTCGGAGCTGATCCTCGAAGGAATGAAGGCGGCCAGGGCAGGGGGGGCAATCACGTCGTTCGACCTGAACTATCGTGCCAAACTCTGGGCGTCCGTCGGCGGCCTTGAACGAGCCCACAAGGTTCTTCGCGGCATCGTCAATAACGTCGATGCTCTGATCGGCAACGAAGAGGACTTGCAAAAGGGCCTCGGCATCACGGGCCCGGAAGTGGATGCCACCAAGTCGAAGCTCGATCCCGATACGTTTTTCCAACTGATCGATCGCGTCGTTCAGCAGCATCCCAACATCAAGCTCGTGGCGACCACCCTGCGCGAGGTCCACTCGACCAATCGCCACGACTGGGCCGCGGTGTTGTGGCTCAACGGCAAGAAGTACGTCAGCCCGACCTGTCAGCTCGATGTCCTCGACCGCATCGGCGGCGGCGACGGCTTCGGCGCCGGCCTCATCTATGGCTTGATTAACGGTCGCTCACCCGAGGAGGCGCTGCGCCTCGGCTGGGCTCATGGGGCGCTGCTGACGACCTTCCCCGGCGACATCACGATGGCCAAGCACGATGAGGTGGAAGCGTTCGCCAAAGGCGGCTCGGCACGCGTGCAGCGGTGAGGATAATGATGACATCCATGAGTGAGTTCATCCGTTCCGTATTCGATCACCCGCCAAGGCAAGGGAGTTGGTCCGAGGCCGAATATCTTCGGGTCACGGATTACACCTCGCGGCGCGTCGAGTTCACCGACGGATATCTTGAGCCTTTGCCGTGGGTTACCGACTGGCATCAATCGATCACACAGTTCTTTCTCCTGGCTCTGAATATGGCCTTGATTCCGCTAGGCGGCACGGTTCATTTCTCCGGGATTCGTTTGCGAATCCGTCCGGGGAAATTTCGCGAACCCGATCTGCTCCTCGTGAAGTCCGCCACGGATCCGCGCCGACGCAATCGGTTTTGGAAAGGCGCGGACCTGACGCTCGAAGTCGTCAGCAAGGACAAGCCCGAGCGCGATCTGATCGACAAGGTCCACGATTATGCGGAAGGAAATGTCCCGGAATACTGGATCGTCAATCCGTTCAACGAAACGATCACGGTGCTGCGCCTGGAGAACGGCAGTTACGTCGAACACGGCGTCTTCCGCCGCGGTGACCGAGCGGCCTCTGTGATTCTCTCCGGTTTTGGCGTTGATGTCGCGGAAGTGTTCGATTTGGAATGTCCGCCGGACGATGAGGAAGGCGAATAATTTGAATCTCGGCCGATCGATGCGTCGGGCGAATTGGCTTTATCGGCGATTCGATTAAATCGGCCATTCTTAAGGCGACGTTCGGTGTCACTCTACCCACTTAATGAAAAAGAGGTATGTTCAATGAACAACGATAATACATCGCGCTTCATATCCATCTTCGCTTTAGTCGTTGCCGTGCTGTCGTGTCTCGCAAGTTGGTGGGGAACGATTTCGACCGTCAACAAGAACAACGCCGAACTTGAATTCAGAAGCATCCTTTCTTGGCAGCAATCGCTTGTCTATTCACTTATCGATAAGGGAACCAAAAACAAACCAACGGGGATGACTTTCGATGAGATCAAAGACAAATATGTCGCTGCTGGTCTCACCGAGCCGAAGCTCAAGATTTCCAAAGACAAATTGCAGGAGGAAGAACTTAGGTTGGTGCTCCTGTCATTGATGGAGTCTAAGTTGATCTACCAGACGTTATTGGACACCTACGTCACCGGAAAGACGCAGCAGCTTTATGGCGTCGAAAAGACCTTCGAGGTCAATAGGGGAATCGGGTCAATATTACGCATCCTTTCGACCCGTGGTGGCGAACTCACCGTGGCAGGAATGGAGGAAGCGGTGACCAAGGACACGAACATCACTAAGGAGGATTACCATACCGCCGTCAATCAACTCATCGCGTCGAACGCCGTGACGCTCGACGAAGCTGGCAAGCTTTGGTCCGTCTCCAACCCGAACCCGAAGAAGAAAGACAAATGAGGACCAGCCACGCGAACTTTCCCTATAGGCTTCGATAACTCCTTGGTTGCGGTCCGGGCAAAAAATAAACCCCGCCGGACCTTGCAGTTTGGCGGAATGAACGTTCAAGACTCGAGGCCGAAGATACCCGGGTCACCGAAGTTGCCGTAGTGGAAGCGATTGAGGAACCGAAAGCAGGCGATGCCGTGGTCGCCCGCGCGGGCGGATGGAACGCCGACTGCCCACACATTCTGGGCGAATGCGAGCGCGGGAATCTGCACCATCAGGAGGTAGACTGGGAAAGAGCCAACGTAAGCTCCGCCAAGGGTGATCGGTTGCAATGGAATGCCGCCACAACGCAGACAATCGCCTTCATCGACGATGAGCTCGAAACCAGAGAGCTCCGATCCCGCGCCGGTGTCGGCGAGCAAATGGCGCACCAATGGCCGCCCATCCGCTGCTATACTCTACGCGGTCAGGTTTGACACATTGACCGTCGTTTCGGCTGAGCGGCGTGCTACCAATGCGCAGTTTCAAGGCATTGGTAGCCCGCATTCATGGCGATTCCAGGCGGGCCATTTCGTCTCATTTCGTCTCATTTTGGGTGTGTGTCGTGAGATGCATGAGACTAAATGCACAAAAGCGACAAATTCAACCGCGTGGAGTATAACATGAGGTTAACCTGGATGCAGGGGCGGCCATTTCGGAGGGGCCAGTCCACGCGCGGCATCAGTTCACGCCCCAGATTTCGTGGACCTCGGTGTAGTCGCGGCTCGCCTCGACTCCGAAAGTCCTGCTTGGGTCCGGCTCAGCTTGCCGAAGACGCCGAGCCAATTCGTCCAGATCATCCGTTACCACGATCACCTGTCCATTGGCGATACCGACGAATTTGTTGACATACGGCGACTGCGGATTGCTTCTCGCCTCGGCATTGATGCGACGGGCCAGATCACGGTTAAGTTCTTGAATGGTGGCGGACATGGTTTCTTCCTCCCTTGATTATCTCAGTCTACCAAATACTGTGGGATGCGGGAGGCAAAAAATAAACCCCGCCGAACCTTGCGGTCTGGCGGGCTCTAATATCTTTGCAACGTGGTGTTGCACCTTATACCACTCGGTATCCCGCTCGCCCACGGTGCCAGGGTCTGCTTCTGAGCCGGGTGGGGAATCGACTCCAGCCGTCTTGGCCGCGTTCTGCTCTGCCATATACTTTCCGCAGAGGCGATCCAATCCACCAACACGGCGCTGAGGGGACACTCGCGATGTTCGCTCGGATGCAGGCGATCGGTTTCGGTGCTCTGACGCTCGCCGTGCTCCTGCTGGGGGCGGAGGCGAGCGCCCGCGTGGACGACTGGCTACACCAGGATACGCCGGTGCTGGCCAATCCCAATCGAGAGCGTGCGCTGACGGTCCATGACGAGCACGGCATGCACGGTCGGCCCGGCGGCAGCTTCAGGAAATGGAAGCTCAACGCATTCGGCTTTCGCACGCCCGAGCAGATGGACAAGACGCCCCCCACGGGCAAAACGCGTCTCATGTTTCTTGGGGCGTCGGAAACCTTTGGCCTGCGTGAATCCGAGGGGAAGGAATACCCGGCCCAGCTGTCCGAGCAGCTCCGCCGCGACGGTGTCAACGACATCGAGGTGGTCAACGCCGCCATGGCGGGGATCACGATCAAGAGTCAGGTTCCGTACTGGGAGAAATGGGCGTCCCAGGTCCGGCCGCAGGTCGTCTTCATCTATCCTTCCCCGATGCTGTACCTGGATGATGAGCCCCCACGAGCACCTCAGGGCGCCGCGCCGGCCGCGCCGCAAGAATCGGTATTTGCGTCGCGCTTCGCGGAGCGTGTCAACGACGCGTTGGGGCGCAATCCGCTGATCCGCAAAGTCAGGCTGGATTGGGTTCTGCGATCGCAAGCGTCCGGAAAGAGCGTCGCCTGGTTCTACCAGGATGCGCCGCCCGACCGATTGAAGCTGTTCCTTGACGATCTGGCGGCGCTGCTGGACGCGGTGCGTGCGCGCGGCGCCAGGCCGGTCTTGCTGACGCACGCCATCAAGGCCGGTTCGCCGATTCGCGCGGAAGACCAGGAGGACGTCCGTGAGTTTCGCAGATTCGCCAGCCGGGCGACGGAAAACGCCATCGTCGCTTTTGAAGACGCCGCCAACGCCGGCCTGAAGCGTCTGGCGACCGAGCAGGGCGTCTTGGTCGTTGACATCGCGACCCACATGAACGGCCGGCGCGCGTGGTTCGGCGATCTGGTCCACTTCAACGACGCCGGGGCCGCCGAGATGGCTCATCTGTTAGCCGAGGCGATCGAGGATCCGCAGCACGGCCTGCGCACGCGGCCTGCCCCAGGTGACGGAGCGCGTTGATGTTGTTTAACAGTTTCGAGTTCTTGCTCGTTTTCCTGCCGATCGCCTACATCGTCTTCTGGCGGCTTCATTCCGCGTCGGCACGCTACATCTGGCTGACCGTCACCGGCTACGTTTTCTACGGCTACTGGAACCCTTACTTCTGCCTGTTGATGGCTTTCTCGACTCTGGTCAGCTACTCGGCCGGCCTGGGTTTTCTGCGCTGGCAGAGCCCGGCCGCCCGCCGTTTCTGCCTGGTGGCGCCGATCACCATCGACTTGCTTCTCTTGGGTTTTTTCAAGTACGCCAACTTCCTGATGGCCTCGACGCGCGACGTCGTCCGGCTGTGCGGCACCGACCTCAGCGTGCCGGCCTGGAATATCATCTTGCCGGTCGGCATCTCCTTCTACACTTTCCACACTATCACCTACATCGTCGATTGCTACCGCGGCACGATCAAGCCGACACGCAACTTGTTCGAGTTCGCCGCCTACGTGTCGCTCTTCTCGCAACTTGTGGCCGGGCCGATCGTCCGCTTTCGTCAGATCGAGGAGGACCTCGAAGGGCTCGGCTCCGCCCACCGTACCCGCTGGTTAGCGGTCGGCTGGTCGTTTTTCGTTTACGGAATGGTCGAGAAGGTGCTGGTGGCCGACACGCTGGCGGTTTTCGTCGATGCCGCCCTGGACCAGGATCGCTACGCGAGCCTTTCCACCGGCGGCGCCTGGCTGGCGATGCTCGGCTATACCTTCCAACTCTACTTCGACTTTTGCGGCTACAGCGACATGGCGGTCGGCCTGGGCTACATGTTCGGACTGCGCATCCCGTTAAACTTCAACTCCCCGTACAAGGCGCTCGATCCGTCCGACTTCTGGCGACGCTGGCATATCTCTCTGTCGAGTTGCCTACGCGATTACTTGTACATCCCGCTGGGGGGAAACCGGCACGGCGAATGGGGAACCGTGCGCAACCTGATGCTGACGATGGCGATCGGCGGCCTCTGGCACGGCGCCGACTGGGTCTTTGTCATCTGGGGCGTCTATCACGGCCTGTTGTTGATCCTCTACCGGATGTGTGCGCCCGCCTGGGATGGCCTGCCCGCAGCGCTGCGCCGGCTCCTGATGTTCCTGCTGGT